>Ga0181529_10001029_pt1 | contig 38277 bp, 35 predicted proteins | sample PEATcosm2014_Bin_36_FD_119763 | JGI IMG/M metagenome (GOLD analysis project Ga0181529, IMG submission 119763) | Peatland microbial communities from MTU Mesocosm Facility, Houghton, MI, USA - PEATcosm2014_Bin10_30_metaG | ecosystem: Environmental > Terrestrial > Soil > Wetlands > Peat | place... | reverse complement strand
TGCCCATGAAGCGAACCGACAAACCAGGACTCTGCTCTCCAGGCAGCCCCGGTTGGAAAAGGCCGACGACACCTTGTTTTCTTTCACCAACGCGTACCAAAAGAATCTTGGACTTCGCGTCCTTCGTCCGGACGTCGATCTTGTCGGTGGGAATCAGCGGAATGCCGCGCCAAGTCAGAAAAGGTGTGCCAAATAACGTGACGGTGGGAGGTGGAACGCCACGACGGGTGCATTCCCGTCCGAAGGCGGCGATGGAGCGAGGATGAGCGAGGAAAAAGGAAGGTTCTTTCCAGACTTTCGTCAGCAGTTCGTCCAGATCGTCGGGTGTTGGTGCGCCTTTCCGCGTCTTCAGCTTCTGGGAGGCCGGCACGTTATTTAGAAGTCCGTAGTCGGCGTTGTTGAGCAGCTCACTCTCCTGCTTTTCCTTGACGGTCTCTATAAGAATTCGCAGCTGCTCTCGAACCTGATCATAGGGGTTGCTGAAAACATCGGAGATACGGGTGTGGACGTTGAGGACAGCGCTGATGCTGCTCAAACGGTATTCCCTTGGCTTCTCCTGATATTCGACATAAGTCGGAGCCAAAGCCGATTCGTCAGTCTGGCCGCAGGTGGATTCGATCGCCTTGCCCTCATCGACCCGGTTCAATCTGAATGTTCCCGCCTCCAGCGGTTTCCAGTCCAGTAAGCGAACCAACCAGCGTGGTGTGATGGCCCCGTACTGCGGAGCGGTTTTGGTAACGTTCGCGAGTTGAAATGCTGCTTCCTCGCGAAGAGCAATACAGTTGACCTCTTCTGCCACGGTGTCGCCTCCTTGTCATACCAATCAAATTGCGCAGCGTTCTACTTCCCGCGCAAGTCCAGTGCAAATCGCCGGATGATATTGAAATTACGAATCCCAAGATTAGAAATATAACCCGCATTCACTGCTGGATAAGATGCCATATCTTCGTCCCGGGGTGCAGACCAGCTGTGACACTTAGGATGCTATTGCGAGCCGGGATTGAGCGAATCGTAGGGCTAAATTGCGCCAGATGCAATTCGACTTACTAGCTTTCGATTGCTGCATTCAGCGTGCTTCGTATCCATTCCGAGATGGTTTTGCTGCTGGCCTTGGCCAATTCGCTGATGCGCTCGATTTCTTCGGGAGTAAAGCGAACGTGGACGATCCGGCCTTTGGCTGTTCCGGCCGGCAACCTGGGGCGACCTCCTTTCATAGGCTTAGCTGGGTCAATTGCGCCGCTGTGCGTTACCGTGACGCGGCGATTGGTGTCGTTTGGGTCATCTCTCATAAAGCAACTATCAGAAGTCAAGAGTTACTGTGTTACAAAAATCAAAGCATCACGGGTTACTGTGTTACAAGAAGTCATAAGTCAGGAGTTATTGGGTTATCGTATTACAACAACTCTTCGTAAAAGCGAATCCAGGACAAAACTCGCCTGTGGCTATCCAATTCGGACGCACCTAAATCCCCGCGCCGTAATCGGCGAAGTTGCTCTTATCGAATTCGCTGCGGTAATCGCGGCGAATACTATCCTCATTCGCCAACCCGCCAACAGCGCTGCCATTCATCGGCGCGCTTGACGCCTGCAGGTGAGAGAGCCTGTCTAGACGTGCGCGCAGGCTGTTGATGTCCTTGGATAGCGCGATCAGCGCATTGCTCAGAGGATCCTTGATTTCGCTCGGATCGGTGATGAGCACCCGTTTGCCATCGCGATAGACGATGTGCGCCGGAACGCCGACCACGGTGGAGTCCGGCGGCACGTCGCGTAGTACCACTGAACCCGCGCCCACGCGCGAATTAGCTCCCACAACGATGTCTCCCAGGACACTGAAGGTATTGCCGACAACCACGCCGTTGCCCAGCGTAGGGTGCCGTTTCGTTTTCTGCAGGCTGGTCCCGCCCAAGGTTACGCTATGGTAGAGCGTGACGTCATCGCCGACGATGGCGGTTTCGCCGATCACCACTCCCATGCCGTGGTCGATAAACAGTCTTCGTCCAATCGTTGCGCCGGGATGAATCTCGATCCCCGTCCAAAACCGGGCCACCTGCGAAAGATAGCGAGCCAGCAGGCGGAAGCCACGGCGCCAGAGCCAGTGGTTGAGACGATGCATCCACACCGCGTGGAGTCCTGGGTAGTTCAGCAGCACGGAAAGCCTTCCAGTTGCAGCCGGGTCGCGCTCCAGTACGGATTGAATGTCCTCCCGAATCGTTTGCAGCAAAGCTCTAGCCTCGTCTACCAGGTTCCCTCGGTCCTTGCAGGCAACTGCGAAATCAATATTTCCGCAGTCGGCGATCGACGCGATCGGACCAGGCGTGGATTCCACCAGTGAGATTCCAGACCTGGGTGAAGCCGGCCATGTGCAAAACCTGCACTGCTTTGGCGCCGCGTGGTCCCATTTTGCAGACGGCTACGATCTTGCGCGCGGAGTCGAGTTCGTGCACCCGTTCGGCCAGTTCGGGAAGCGGGATGAGGTGCCCGCCGATGTTGGAAGTTTCGTACTCGTTCTCGCTGCGTACGTCGAGCAGAAAGAGGTCTTCGCCGGCATCCAGCCGCCGCTTCAGTTCTTCGGCCTGAATTTCAGGAACGCTCATTAGTTCTTCTCCTCAAAACGAATCCGATTAGTAAGTGCAAATCCTCTGGAGCAGTTCGTTTTCAATCCAAAACAGAAAACCCACCTGCCAGTTCAACTTCTGGCGGTGGGTCTAAATGAGATGCCGGCTTGTAAATTAAACTTTTAGCCTTGCAATTTCCTCACGCCAGAAGACGCGTACATGTGACACATACACATGCAGCAACACATCGCGGCCTTCATGGCGTTAGAGATCATGTCGTTTAAGGTAACATCAATCCACGGGGACTGCAACAATTGTTATTGTCTTGTTTTCCAGCGGCCTGTCCGGTGCGACCGGGTTCTCGCGGGTGTGAGATTCCGGTATCCTTCTTAGAATCTGTGCGGACGTGGTCGGCGTTCGCAGCCATAGTGCGTGGAATCCGTGCACGGATTTTTTTCCGACTGTTTCCATCTGGCGATGCTTTGAGGTGCAAATGGCTGATCATCAGCTCGATATAGCGACCCGATTGGTTCATGCCGGCGAACGGCAAAACTGGCCGGTGGGACGGCCCGTCGCCACGCCCATCTATGCTTCCACCACGTTCACCTATGGCTCCATGGCTGAGGCCGATGCCGTGCTCGGGGGTGAGAAGCTGGGTTACATTTACACGCGCTACGGCAATCCCACGGTTGCAGCCCTGGAGCAGGCGATGCTCACACTGGAGGGTGGTGTTGCCGCCTGCGCCTACGCCTCAGGCATGGCCGCGCTTCACGCCGCTTTGCTTGCGTGCGAACTCTCTCCGGGCTCAACCATACTCGCCTCGCGTGATCTCTACGGAGCGACCCTGGACCTGTTGGTCCTGATCTTTGGCAAGTTCGATGTCAAGACCGTTACTGCCGACTTTTCCGATCTGCCGGCGTTGGCAGCCAAAGCGGAAGAGGTGCGTCCGTGCGTACTGGTTGCCGAGACCATCTCCAACCCGTTGCTAAAGATTTGCGACATTGACGCCTGCGCCGAAATCGCCAGAACCCATCATGCAAGGCTGATGGTTGACAACACCTTTGCCAGCCCGTACCTCTGCCGCCCGCTCGAACACGGCGCTGATTTCGTAGTCCACAGCGCCACCAAGTATCTGAGTGGCCACGCCGACGCGATGGGAGGCGTGGTGATCGCAAAAGAGAATTTCGATCACCAGGCTCTAATCAGCATCATGAAGCTAGCTGGTGGCGTTCTGGGACCGTGGGATGCGCACGAAATACTGCGCGGCATTAAGACCCTGGGACTGCGCATGGAACGCCAATGCGCCAATGCCCATCGCATTGCCCAGCAGCTTTCCCGCAACCCTCGTGTAGCTCGCGTCTATTACCCCGGCCTGCCTGGCGCAGAGGCCCCGGAGACCTTGCAGCGCATCCTCCAGCCACCCCACGCCGGAGCCATGCTCTCGATTGAATTGGCAGAAGGTTCCCGCGAGGCCGCTTTCCGATTCATGGATGCGCTGCGAATCTGCGTGCGCGCGACGAGCTTGGGAGACATCTTCACTGGGGTCCTGCATCCGGCAACTTCCACTCACAGGGAAATGTCACCGGCCCGCCGCCGTCAGGCCGGAATCACGGACGGAATGATAAGGATTTCCGTCGGCATTGAAGACGTGAACGATCTGCTGGAGGATTTGCAACAGGCATTGGATGCGTCCTGAACCGCAAGTAACTCCCGAAGTAGGGAAAAATGAAACGCGCCATTCTGGCAGGGCACCGCACCATGTTTAAGCTCTTGTATCTGACTTGGTCGACGCCGTCGATCTTCGTCTTCTTGAAAGATTCACTTGCGCTCGCCATGAAGTTTTGGGTAAGCTCTCATTTCATGAGTCCGCTGATGCCAATAAACGCCTGTTGTGCCAGCATGTGTCGTTGCTGTGCTTGCGTTTATTCTGGCATTTGGGACTAATCGACCGGTTATAGGTTTCAGTCGACCCACTGCCAGAATGCAGTGGGTTTTGTGTTTTCGGGCGAGTTGCATTTAATCCCAATATGAGCACGGGTGGCGAAGTGGCTAACGCGGCGGCCTGCAAAGCCGTTATTCATGGGTTCAAATCCCATTCCGTACTCCAGATATTTTCGAGGTGTTTTGGAGCTTTGAGCAAAAAATGATCATCATGCTTCATGCGAAAAGTATTCGCTCCCTCCGCCTCATGGCGAACTGCATTCCGCTTCTGTCGCGATCATCAAACGCTTGCGATTGAAGTCCGCCTCCGGCGAAGTCATATCGATTCCTTCGAAGCAGTTGGGAACAGGCGTACGTTACGCCGCCGGAGGCACCATTTTTGGACTGGGATGGGCTCTGACGGATGCTTGTCCCGGCCTGCTCTTCGCTCTCATCGGCGCTGGCGTTCCGGTGATGGTCGTGGCAGTTCTGAGCGCCCTGCTCGGCACGTGGATCTATGGGTGGCTGAGACCAAGGCTTCCACATTGATGACGAAAAATCCAAGGTGCGGGTGCAACCGAATTTGGAGAAGTGAATGACTCAACAGAATGTGCTTGCCTTGAGAACACGCGCGCTGCACGCAGGTGAGGAACCCGACCCGACGACAAAGTCCGTCGAGGCACCGCTCATCTTGTCCACAAATTTCGTGACTGATCCCGACAGTTCTGGATTTTCTGCCGTGGATCTCAAGGATGGCGACCCATACTTGTATGCACGCTGGTCGACTCCGACGGTCAGGGGACTTGAGGAAAAACTGGCAAACTTAGAGGAGGGCGAAGATGCACGCTGTTTTGCCAGTGGCATGGCCGCCGCAGCGGGCCTTTTGTTGGGCACACTGAAAAGCGGTGATCACCTCATTCTTAGCGATGTCTGTTATGCCGGTGTCGCAGAATTGGCGCGCGACACGCTACCCGGATTCGGTATTCAAGTGACGAATGTAAACTTTTCGGATTTGGGTGCAGTCGAGGCGTCAATCCGTCCGAATACCCGGCTGCTGTGGGCTGAGTCGCCTTGCAACCCTATTCTTCGTCTCACCGACCTTGCTGCTGTGTCGCTGATCGCGCACAAGGCAGGAGCGCAGTTTTTAGTCGACTCCACCCTCGCCACGCCGGTCGCTACTCGTCCTCTGGCGCTCGGTGCCGACTGGGTTCTGCATTCTCTTACAAAGTATCTGAACGGCCACGGAGACGCTCTCGGCGGCGTTGTGATCGGCAGGCGCGAACCGTTGGCTGAACTCCGCCGCCACGCTCTGATTCATTTCGGTGGTGCGCTCAGTCCGTTCAACGCATGGCTCATTCGCCGTGGCTTGCACACGCTTGCCTTGCGCATGCGCGCTCATGAGGAAAGTGCTTTGCAGGTAGCGAGTTTTCTTGAATCTCATCCCGCTATTCGGCGGGTTATTTATCCTGGACTGCCTTCGCATCCTCAGCACGATCTCGCGCGACGGCAGATGGCGAACTTTTCAGGAATGCTTACGTTTCAGGTAAAAGGTGACGGTCTGTCTCTCGCGCGCCAGATTGCCAAGCGCACAAAGTTGTTCAACTATGCTGTGTCCTTGGGCAAGCAGCGCAGCCTGATCTACTACATCCCCACCGATGAAATTCTGCGCAGTTCTTTCACTCTCGAAAAACCTGCAGAGGAAAGCTATCGCAGTTACGCCGGAGATGGCGTGTTCCGTACTTCGATAGGATTGGATGATCCTGATGACCTTTGCAATGACCTGGAGAACGCGTTGGCGAAATAGGTAGTAATGAAATACGAAGTCGAATCTTCCGAGCTAGAGACAATTTGCGGCTCAGAGAATCCTAAGGGGCATATGTACAAAGACAATGTGGTTGGTCAGCCCGGCGCAATCCTGGACAACATACTTGAGACCATCGGCCAGACGCCGTTAATTCGCCTCCATCGTTCGGTCGAGCACCTTGCTCCCAGTATCTGCGCAAAGGTGGAGTACTTCAATCCTGGCGGCAGCACGAAGGATCGCGTCGCACTGAACATGATTCTTGCCGCCGAGCGTAGCGGCGCGCTGAAGCCCGGAGGAACAATCGTTGAAGCGACCGCCGGAAATACAGGGCTTGGTCTTGCGCTCGTCGGGGCAGTTCGCGGATACAGTTGCATTTTTGTGTTGCCTGACAAAATGAGCGAGGACAAGGTGCGCCTGTTGCGGGCCTATGGCGCGGAGGTTGTGGTCACACCTTCCAACGTTCCGCCGGACTCGCCCGAAAGCTATAACGGAGTGGCCAACCGCCTTGCGCGCGAGATCGAAGGCGCGTGGCGAGTCGGACAATTCACTAACCTTGAAAACCCTCAGACCCACTACGCGCAGACTGGACCCGAAATCTGGGAACAGACGGAGGGACGGGTAACTATTTTTGTAGCGTCTGCCGGCACTGGCGGAACCATCAGTGGCGTGGGTCAATATCTCAAAGAGCGCAATTCGGGCATTCGCGTGATCGGCGCCGATATCGAGGGTTCGATCCTGAGCGGAGGAGTTCCAGGTCCCTGGAAAGTGGAGGGCATCGGCGAAGACTTCGTACCGAGCACATTGAATGCGCAGGTTGTGGATGAGTGGATTCGCATCAGTGACGCCGAGTCGTTTGTCACCGCTCGTAAAGTCGCGCGTCAGGAAGGCATCCTTCTCGGCGGATCGAGCGGAACCTCGCTGGCGGCGGCCTTTCGCTATGCGCAGCGGTGTACGCCTGGGGATTTGATCGTCGTGCTTTGCCCAGACACGGGCCGTAATTATCTCAGCAAAATGTATGACGACACGTGGATGGCGCAGAACGGATTTGTAGAAGTCGCACCTGAACGGACCACTGCCGGAGATCTCCTGCAAGCACTCGGGCGTGAGGGTAAATTGGTTTGCCTGCTGCCCGACGATTCGCTCCAGCATGCAGCAGAGATTTTCCATGAGCGCGGGATTTCACAGATGCCTGTCGTTGAAAACGGTAAGACCGTTGGCGCGGTCCAGGAGATCACAATCGTCCATGCCCTGCATCGCGGCGTAGACTCGCGCACCGTCAAGGTGCAAGAGGTAATGGCGCGGCCTTTGCCGGAAGTGGATATGAATGCGCCGCTGCAGGAGATTTATCGCTTACTCCTGGCTGGAAATCAGGCGGTAGTTGTCTTGAAACTGGGACTGCTTGCCGGTCTGATTACCCGCTCTGACCTTATGGCGTATTACGAAAAGACTGCGAGGTGAATTGAACTTGTTTGCGAACTTCGCGCCGCGCCCCGTTGACGGATCGGCATAGCCATGGGGTCATCTGTAACGCCGGGATCGGCCGCGGCCCATGTTATTCGAAATTGTAATTGGAAGTTGCCGATCATGCTGAATTGATGTTATTCTCAAAATCCAATGTTACCTGATGCCAAAAAGACCGGTACTTGTCGTTGCGCGTGTATGCGTCGCGCACACGTGTCTTCTGGCATTGGGAGGCTAGGCCAAAGTATCTAGAGCCATAGCCTTAGTTTCTGTTTCTTGAGCCCACCGCCAGGTCGATCTGGTTGGTGGGCTTTTTCTTTCCTGCTGTTTTTTAAAAGCTTCCGGAGGACGTTGCAATGAGTTATCGACTTACCCGAGCTGTATCCACTTTAGCCGTATTGGCGTTGTTGTTGGCTTTGCCGGACGCAGGTTTTGCGCAGGCATTTCGCGGCGGCATCAGCGGTATTGTTACCGATCAATCAGGAGCCGCTGTATCCGCAGCGCAAGTGACCGCCGTGGACTCAGCGACCAACACGCCCTACAAGACTGTTAGTTCCAGTGCAGGTGAGTTCGCCTTTTCAAATCTCCCACTGGGCAGCTACAACATCACGGTGAAAGCTGCGCAATTCAAAACCGTGAAAGTTGATAAGGTTCCGGTAACGGCAGGTGTGACGTACACGTTTCCAGTTAAATTGAGCGTAGCGTCCGCAACGGAAACCGTCGAGGTGACCGCCGACTCTCTGACCGTGGACACCGCAACCGACACACAAGCTTCGGTGCTTCCGGAAGAGGTGGTGCAGAACCTGCCCAACAATGGGCGCGATTATACGCAGCTGATTGGGCAGACGACCGGCTTTGGCGGTCTTGCTACCGGTGGCGGCGGGTACAACTTCAGTGTCAACGGCTCGCGCTCCAATGCCGTCAACTGGCAGATTGAAGGAACCGACAACAACGACTTGTGGTGGAACATTCCGGCCGTCAACCAGACGGGCGTCAACGGAATCGCGGGAGTGATTCTGCCGGTGGATGCCATTGAAAACTTTTCCTTCGTGACCACCGGTTCCACCGAACTCGGACGCAACCCTGGCGGAACGGCAAACCTGACGATCAAGAGCGGCGGCAACCAGCTACACGGCACGGCATATTACTTCAACCACAATGAGTTCTTCCAGGTGACAAACCCATTTGCCAACTCCAAGCCCGAGACCCGCAACCAGCACTATGGCTTCTCGGTCGGCGGTCCCATCTGGAAGAACAAGGCGTTCTTCTTTATCTCTGGAGAGCACCAGTGGTTCCTGCTTGGAGCAGGCAAGATCGGAGTTGAGCCTTCCGCCGCTTACCAGGCGGAAGCCGACGCGGTTCTCTCCGCGTACGGTGTCACGCCCAGCCCGGTTGCCCATAATCTCCTTTATGGCAATGGAAGCCTGCCCGGGTTGTGGCCAACTGCTGCGCTCAACGGCCCGGCCAATCCGCAGGGCAACTACCCTTCCACCGGCAACGTAATCGGACACAGCTACAACGGCATCATCAAACTTGATGAAAATCTGACCGAGAAAGACCACCTGGCATTCACATGGTTCGTTGGCCAGGGCACGCAGACCGCGCCCACCTCCTCGGCGTTACCGTATTACTTCGAGGTTGCTCCGATCCACGTCCAGAATTACTCGCTGGTCTATAACCGCGTACTCTCGCCCTCCCTCAGCAACCAACTTGCGGCGGGCGTCAGCTACTTCAACCAGGTCTTCTCCGATGCCAACACCAGCCTCAATCCCAATGGTCTGGGATTGGATACCGGAGCCACCGACATCCCGGGGTCGCCGTACCTTCTCATTGGTCCCTCGGGGGCAAGCAACGGTCTTTTCTCCAGCAACAGCGGTGGCTTCGATCCCTTGGGCGTAACCTCGCCCTCCGGACGCACCGACGCCACCGGCCACTTGAACGATGACTTGAACTGGACGAAGGGCGCTCACCAGTTGCACTTTGGCGGAGAGTATCGTCATGAACAGGTCTTTGACTTCTACCAGACCGGACAGCGGGGAAGCATCTTCTTCGATGGAACGCAGGGGCCGTGGGCCTCTACCACCACGGCCTGCGCGGCCTTGGGCAACGGCAAAGCGCCATATACCAAGGCCAATGCTCCCTCTGACCCCAACGTTCTCTTTCTCGCCGACTTTCTCGCTGGCTGCTTGGACCCTGCGCAGTCTGAGATCGTGCTCGGCAATCCGAAGCGGCTGGTCTATGTGAATACCTTTGCTCTCTACGCCCAGGACGCATGGAAACTTACCAAGAAGCTCACCGTGGACTATGGACTGCGCTACGACTACGAGGGCCCGGTGCACACCAACGCTCCCAATCTCTCCGTATTCGATCCCTCCATCAATGGTGGGCTTGCGGTGGTCGGCAAGGATGTTCCGAATCTCTATAACAAATTCTGGGGAGGGGTGAGTCCGCGCGTGGGATTTGCCTACCAGGTTGACGATGAGGGCAAGACGGTCCTGCGCGGTGGCTATGGCTTCTACGGAGACTCCATTTTCATGAAGTCGATCCTGCAGAATAATGGCCTCCAGAACATTTCGGTCTTTGGTCCGGAGTTCAACCCGGCCGGCTCGCAGGAAGTCGCACAGGCGCCAGGGCTCACCGGGGTGGTGCAGGCCGGCCAGCCCATATTCGAGAGCTATGACACGGCGCTTTCGAGCACGGGCACGGTGAAGATCTCCACGTTCGACAAGAACTTCCGTCCCGCCTACACGCAGACGTACGACCTCAACATTCAGCACAGCCTTACCCCCAGCGTTTTCTGGCAGATTGGCTATGTCGGCTCCAAAGGCACCCACCTGCTGGGCATGTTTGACATAAACCAGGCTGCGCTCGGCACGGCCAATCTGCCCAATCCCAACTTGACCCGGCCGTACTACGGCCAGTTCCCGAAGTTTACTGTCATCGACGAAGCCCGCAGCAATCTGGGCTCCAACTACAACTCACTGCAGGCCAGTCTCCGCCTCCTGAGCTACCATGGCTTCACCTCGCAGCTGGGCTACACATGGGCGCACGCGCTCGATTATGAGACCGGATTGCTGCCCTATGTGCCCCAGGACTCGACCAACGAAAAAGCCGAATACGGCAACTCCGACTGGGATGTCAGGCACACGTTCACCGGCTATTTAAGCTACAAGGTGCCAGGCTTCCACGGCCCCAAGCGCCTCACCAACGGGTGGGAACTCAACTCCGGATTCTCTATCCACGGAGGCACGCCCTTCACCGTCATCTCCAACAGCAATCCCAGCGGCAACGGCGAGAATGCGGATCGCGCGGTGCAGGTGGCTTCCAACCCCTTCGCCGGCGTCTCGCACGCCGTAGTCAAAGGTGCGGTGCAGTGGTTCAGCCCCACGGCCTTCGTCGATGCGCCGGCCGGTACCTACTCGCCCACGCGCCGCAACGCAAACTACAACCCCGGCTACGCGGACGTGGATCTCTCGATCGTCAAGAACACGCCCATCACGGAGAGGGTTACCGCGCAATTCCGCGCCGACATCTTCAATATCTTCAACCATACCAATCTGGCGCCCGTCGGTCTGCCAACCACCGGGGAAGGCGGCACCATCAGCTCAACCATTGGGCCGTTCCTCGGTAATCCCGGGATTGGTCCAGGCGAGCCTTTGAATGCTCAGTTCTCGTTACGGGTGAGCTTCTAGTTTGAGCTACCGCCGGGGATTCCGGCGTAGTTCGGGCGGCGTCCGGGGCACTTCGGGCGCCGCTTCTTCTGTTACCCCTGCGGCCATGCTTGAGGCGGTGTCGTCCGCCCTCTATGATGGGATTACCGATGACACACTTGGATCAACTCGACCTCACCGGCCTGCGCGTGCTCGATGGAGCAATGGCCACCGAACTGGAGCTCCGTGGTTGCGACATTTCCGGACCGCTCTGGTCGGCACAGGTTCTTGCCGACTCCCCGGCCACCATCGAAGCCGTGCATGATAGTTACCTGGAGGCCGGCTCCGATTGCATTCTTACTGCCAGCTACCAAGTCTCCTTTGAGGGCTACCGCGAACTCGGCCTCGCTCCGGAGACTGCGGCAGAGGCCTTGCGGCAATCCGTCCGCCTGGCCGAAGCCTCGCGCCTCCGCTACCGCCTCCGCTCCGCTCGACCCATCTGGATCGCTGCTTCGCTCGGCCCCTACGGAGCATCACTACACAATGGTGCCGAGTACCACGGCAACTATGGTTGCAGTTTTGACGCGCTGGTCAGCTTCCACGTCGATCGCCTGGCCGTTCTCGCCGGGACCAACGCTGATCTGGCTGCCTTTGAGACCATCCCGTCGATCGAGGAGGCACGCGCCATTCTTGTCGCGTTGCGGCAGTTTCCAACCATAGCCGCATGGCTCTCCTTCACCTGCCGCGATGACCTTCACCTGGCGCATGGTGAGCCCCTTGCGGATTGCGGAGCCCTGTTGCAGCCCGAGCCGCAGGTGCTGGCCGCCGGTATAAACTGCACGGCTCCTGAGTTTGCTCCCGCGCTCATTCGGAGCCTTCGACAGACTTTCATCCGGCCAATCGTGGCCTATCCCAACTCCGGCGAGCTTTGGGATGCCGAGCAACGCCGCTGGCACGGCCAGTCAAGTATCAACGAGTATGGCGACTTGGCCAGCAAGTGGGCCGAGGCCGGAGCCAACTGGATTGGCGGATGCTGCCGCACCGGCCCGCAGCACATCCACGCCGTCCGTGATGCACTCGGGCAGGAAAGCAAGAATTAGCAGGGTACACCCGCTTTTGCGTCGGCACAATGAGCTCAGCTGACACCAAGAACTGATACGCCATTCCACCGTCAAGATGATACGTACGACAACCTCTACTACTCACGACGGACGCGACTGCCTACGATATTGCGGGCTCTTGGGAGCCCGCAATGGCGAAGGAGTGTGAGTTCGGCGGTGCAGGCGTGTTGAGCTGTTAAGTGTCGCCGCCTAGCTGAGAGAACGAGATACATGATCCTGTTTACTCTTCTTTGTTCTACCCGGCCAAGTCTTATCTCTCAATCCATGAATACGACACAGGAAAGAAGAAGTATAAGCTTCGTGTCTGGTTCTGGTAACCTGCGAGCATACCAATCTCACAGAGTGAGTACAGTCGTCCTGCTACGCCGCCGCCGGGGCTTCTCCCCCGGCCTCTCGCGGTTCGATTCTGCAATGGAGGTGGATGGGACTCCCTTGACCGGCGCCCGTCGTCCTTCTCCCAGTCTTACGGATGGTGCTTTCTGGATTGCTACGTCACCGGAGAAGAGCCTTGTCCCCGCCCGCCACCGCCGGCGACATGAAAAACACCAGCCCCTGGCTTTCCACACGCCGGTTTCCGGTGACACTCGCCGACATATCCGAACTAATCTGCTCGGGTGATTGTCTCCGTGTACCCACTCAAGTTTGAGTGGGGATTCTGGCCAGCGATCTTCAATGTGGGCAGCTTTCCGGTCCCTCTGCTGAGGCTTTTCCTTCGAGGTCCAAGTGGTGTAGCTTGCGATATGCTGCCCATTCTCTTTCCAGCGCGCGGGTTTGATCCTTCGACGTGATTTCGAATCGGGCCAGAGCTAGAATCAAGGCGCGCACGCTAACATGGGGTTCCGCTGCAGGCCGCATTAACCGACACTTGCCGCAAGTGATGATCGGTGTATCGATCTTTCGGTCAGTCCGAATCCTGTGAAGCGTTCTGTCTAGTTCGTCGCACAAACTAATAAGCGCCGGCATCGACATTCCCGCATGCCAATCAGCCCGCAACCGCGCGATCATTTCCGGAAACCAAGTTCTCTGCGCGTCGCCCGAGGGCATTTTCCAACATATCCTCGTCAGCCGTTTTCGGTTCCGACCGTAGTCATTGTAATTGTCCCGGACGCACCGGAACGACAGGTAATGTCTGGCTCCCTCGAAGCGTTTTCGGGAGAATGATCCTAGCTGGCGATAAACCATAAGATCAAGTCGACCAACTTTATCCAGTGCGCCGAAGCTCCTTCTGAAGCGCTAGGATGTTAAACTGCACCCGAGCGGCTCTGTTGAATTCCACAATGATCACTGTCTCTAAAGAAGATTACATCAAGGCGATTGCCGAGGCTGAGGCGGAAGGCGGGACCGTGATCTCTGCGACGCTTGCCCATTGGCTCGCAGTGACAAGGCCAGCGGTCACCGCAGCCTTGAAGCGACTTAAGAGGGACGGCATGGTCGCGGTTAAGAGCAATGGCCGTATTCAATTGACTTCCGCAGGGCGGCAGGTCGCCGAGAAAACTATCTTTCGCCATCACCTCATTGAGCGCATGCTGTCTGAGATTTTTGGCATGCCATGGTACGAGGTCCACGAGGAAGCAGAACGCTTGGAACATGCCGTTTCCCAGGCTTTTGAAAAGAAGCTGGTGGAGAAACTGGGCGGCAATGACAATTGTCCCCACGGGAATAGCCTCACCCTGAGGAGGCCTGCAGATCGCCGCAAGAAAGGCCAGCGCCTGCTCAGCGAAGCGGAGGAGGGCTTTCAATATCGGATTGTCAGCGTTTACGAACGGGACCGCAAGCTGTTGGATTTCTTTGAAGCGGAAGGAATCCGTCCTGGCGCTCGTTTGGCAGTTCAGAGTCGGAACTATGATGGCACCGTCTCCCTGACGGTTGATAAGGGAACGATTCGGTTGGGCGCTCCCGCGGCTGAGAAAATCTGGGTTGTGCAATCATAAAGTCTGCAACTTGTTAACTATGGTTAACGTCTGATAGTGTATTAAGGTGTCCCGACGAGGGCGAGGTTTGTCCGAACTCGGCGGCCATCGGAGTTGACCATGAGACTGCCTGCCTTAGACCGGTGGCAATACAATTTCCCGTCCCTCCTTTCGCGGGTCGCAGTTCTTGCTGTGCTCATCATCGCCACAACTCTTCTGCCGGGAAAGGCTTTCGCTCAGGGCGAAACCACCAGCGCCATCGTTGGCCAAGTGACTGATGCAACCGGCGCGGTCGTCCCGGATGCTAGCGTAACCGTCACGAATCAGGACACCGGCCTGAAGCGCAGCTCCAAGACCGATGATGGAGGCCGCTTCAACTTCCCGCAGCTGAAGCCGGGTGTTTACTTGGTCAAAGTGGAAGCGCAAGGTTTTCAGGCAAACCAGAACGATAATGTCGTGTCCGGCCTGGGTCAGAAGCAAACAGTGAACTTCACGTTGAAGGTGGCCCAATCAGACCAGTCTGTCGAGGTAAGCGGCGAGGCGCCGCTGATCAACACGGCCAATGCCAACACCTCCACAACCTTGAGTGCAGCGGCGCTGGAGGATCTGCCCAACCCCGGTGGCGACCTGACCTATCCTTTGCAGTTCGCCGCTGGGGCCCTGATCAACACCGCCGGCAGTGGCAATGATTTCGTGGGAAGCTCGAACGGCTATGGCAACGTGGAATTCAATGGATTGCCCGCACTCTCCAACGGCTACATCGTGGACGGGTTGGAGACGAACGATCCACTCACGAATTTGAACAGCGGCCTTTCGACCAACCTCGTATTGGGAATGAACTCGATCTCGGAGGTGACCGTCAACACGCTTTCCTATTCCGTGGATCAGGGCCGCTACGGCGCTTCGCAGGTCAACTACGTCACCAAGTCCGGTGCCAATAAATTCCACGGCAATCTCTACGAGCTGTGGAACGGTTCGGTTCTGAATGCAGAGGACTACTTTTTGAATGACACGCCAGGCCTTCACAAGCCGCGCTCGAACCTGAACCACTTTGGCGGCAGCCTGGGCGGTCCGATGGTTCATGACAAACTGTTTTTCTTCTTCGACAGTGAATGGGTGCGGATCGCTCTTCCCATCTTCACCACCGCAACGCTGCCCAGCGCCGCGTTCCAGCAATATGTGCTGCAACAGCTTCCTTTGGGCGGAACGGACTCTGTCACCGGAGCGAAGTATGCACCCACGCCACGACAGGTGCCGTTTTACCAGAAGATGTTTTCGCTCTACGGAAACACCAGTGGCACGCCGCTCGCTGTGCTTGGATGCCCACTGAACTCAGATGGCACTCTGCTCTCAGTCAGTTCTCCGGATGGAAATGGCTGTGCAAACCGCCGGGGAATTTCCCACTCCAGTGACGACAGCGAGCAGGTACAGACAGTTCGCATCGACTACAACATCAACGCGAGCAATACCGCCTGGTTTCGTTTCCAGGCCGACACCGGCTTGCAGGCTGCCTACACAGACCCGATCAACCCTTTGTTTAACTCGGTATCGTCTCAGCCACTCTATTCATTCGCGGCGGGATACACGCACGTGTTTTCGCAGAACGTCGTGAATTACTTCAATCCCGCTTTCTCCTGGTATGAGAGCTTATTTGCACCGAGTAATTTTCAGGAGACGCTCGCTGCTTTCCCAATCGTCCTGCAAGGTAGCGGAGCCAACGCGCCCTTCACTACTGTCGGCGGCCTCGACAACACCTGGGTACAGGGAAGGCGCGCCACTCGCTTCTTTATCAATGACAATCTTGCCTGGAGCCACGGGGCTCACGAATTCAGGTTCGGCACCAACACCCGCATCTTCCGCCTCAACGACTATGACTTTAGCGAGGGCACGGTGCCTACGGTGTCGTACACGACCCTGCCGCAGTTCATCTACGGCGTGGCGTCCACCGCAACGCAGACCTTTCCGACTTCGGCCAACGAGCCGTTCAACTTCCTCAACCTGGATTTCTACGCCCAGGACACGTGGAGGGTGACCTCAAAGCTCACGTGGACCATCGGCGTCCGGGACACTTACAACTCCAATCCTTTGAACCCGCACGATCAGATTGGCCGGCTCACCGGCTCCTTCGATTCGATCTCCCATGATGTCAATCAGCCGCTGAACGCAGCGATTCAGACTCATCTCGGCAATCTGCTTTCTTCCACGCCGGTCGCGATTCTCCAGCCGCGAACAGCGATCGCTTGGCAGTTCGAACCGAATACCGTGCTACGCGCCGGCTTCGGAATATTTAGCGACATCATGCCAGGCAGCATCGCCGATGTAGTCGGCAACAATCCGCCGTACGTCAAAACCTTTCAGGGCGGTCTGCTGGGCACGGTGGGCGGCACGGAGATCGCACCCGGCGTGCCCAACAGCGCCGTGGATGCTACCGTGGCGGCCAATCAGAGCTTCGGCGCCGGATTCCAACAAGGCCAGCTCTCATGCGTCTCGTCGATGTCCAACGCCGCGACCTGCCTTCCACCCGTCGCGATTACGGCAGTTCCCAGCGGAAAACTTCACGCCCCATACTTCATGGAATGGAGCTTGGGCATGGAGCATCAGTTCGGAACCACCGCCAGCGTCAAAGCGCAGTACGTTGGCACGCGCGCCGTCAACCAGCCCTATCTGACGCAGGTCAACGGCTATCAGACGGTGTGCCCGGGATGCTTTGCACCTTTCCCATACATGCAGCCCACCGATCCGCGATTTGCTGCCGTGACACAGTTCTCCACCGGAGCCAACAGCCACTACGACGGCCTGCAACTGACAGCAATGAAGCGCATGGGACACGGCTTGCAGGGGCAGATCAACTACACATGGAGCCGCTGCATGGATGAAGTCTCAAACGGCGGATTCCTGCAATTCTCAGCGGGCGGAATTCTCTCGCCTCTGCCCGGAGACCTTCATCGCGACTACGGTTCCTGTGACTATGACATTCGCCAGAATCTAAATGCTCAGTATGTGTACCAACTACCGGTAAAGGTCCGCAGCCAATGGCTCGGGCATTTTGTGAACGACTGGCAGGTCTCGGGAACGCTGTTCTTGCACAGCGGTGTTCCGTTCTCGGTCCTGAGCACGCCATATTCAGCGAACGGCAACGGCATCGTCCAGGGAAGCGGCCCCCAGTTCGCCAGTCTTGTGCCCGGAGTCGACCCATACTGTCGTCACTGCACCCTTGCTACAACGCAGCCTGGCACCGTGCAGTGGCTCAATCCTGGTGCTTTTATCTCCGCCGTCGATCCCAGCACTGGCGCCTGCGTCGGTGGAGATAGCGCAACACACTGCCAATTTGGCAACACCGTCAAAAACCAGTTCCGGGGTCCCGGGTTCACCTGGTCCGACATGTATCTGACAAAGCGAATTCCTTTTCACGAGAAGCTCACCATGAGACTAGACGTGCAGTTTTTCAACGTCTTCAATCATCCCAACTTTGCACTGCCCAGCATGGTGCTGGCCGGTGTTCCGGGAAAGCCTTCCACGCAGACAGGATTTGGGTCGCTGACGTATACCACTTCTCCGCCCACCGGCCTGCTCGGCGTGGGCTTGGGCGGCGATAGCAGCCCGCGCATGATCGCTTTTCAGGCTAAGCTGGAATTTTAGTGAAAGGCGCCATTATGATCCGACGGTTCATTCTCTTCGCCGCAGCGATTCTGATCGCAGTTCCGGTTGCCATTCTCTCGGGCGTGAGTTCAGGCCAGGAGGCGACAAGTTCCAGAAAGCCCAAAGCACAGGTCAAGAAGATACCGGCGCCCTACACGCCGGCATCCTCTGGTAAGGCTATGTATTTGGCGTACTGTGCTTCGTGCCATGGAAAGGACGGCAAAGGAGTCGGACCGGCAGCATCCGCCTTGAAATCCGCCCCTACGGATTTGACCCAGCTCGCGGCAAACAACGGAGGCAGGTTCTCTGAGAATCATGTATCCGAGACGATCAAGGGCGACTTCGGCACGCCCAGTCACGGCTCTAAGGACATGCCAGTTTGGGGGCCGATCTTCGCGTCGATGGGGACGACCAGCGATGGCTTGATGCAATTGCGTGTTCGCAATCTGACGAAGTACATCGCGTCGCTGCAGCAGTAGACTTATACCCCAATTGACACTGTTGGCAAGTGCATGCGGCTTACCAGAACCTCGGTGGCGATATGGGCCCGAAGTCGGGTTCCGGGAAGCCATCCGATCAGTTATCGTCGCCCGGGGCTCTCGGATTGGTACTGCTAGACACCGATGGGACATCCCATGTGCTGACCCCGCTCATCACACCTACCAAACTGCTGCAGCTAGCCCTTCTTTGTGGGTTTGAACTTCTCCCAGTCGGCGTCGGTCATGGTGTATCCAAGGTAGTTGAATTCGCCTGCCCCCTGCAGCCACTCTCCGCCATCCATGGTTACAATTTCGCCATTTATATACGCAGCTCCGTCACTGACTAGAAAAGCTGCAAGATTGGCAAGCTCTTCAGGAGTTCCGAAACGCCGCAATGGGATACGGTCAATGGCAAGCTTCTCCAGTTCCTTCTTCGGAAGCAAGCGGGAGAACGCACCCTCGGTAGGAATAGGCCCTGGGGCGATGGCGTTCATTCGAATGCCGCGCGATCCCCATTCCACTGCGAGGCTGCGGGTCAGTGCCTGCACGCCCGCCTTTGAAACGGCCGATGGAACTACATAGCCTGAACCCGAACCGCTGGAAGAGTATGTCGCCACGATATTCAACACGGCGGCTGATTTCTTTTCGGCAATACGGCCCGTACCTTTCCATTTGTCCCGCAATTCATCGATCAGTTTCCGAACTTTCGAATCGGCAACGGCGCGCCGATGCGCGGTCAAGTGTGTGCGTTTTCTTCTGGGGGCTCTTTTGCGAGATCTCATTGCTCCGGCAATTCCTTTAGGTCTCGCCTTTGCGCAATAAACTCAACGAGATGCCACTTCGCGTCGAAGAACGTAGGGTATTTCATCAGATATTCTACCGTCCAAATACCTTCCCGGAACCTTCGCGAAGACCGAGTATACAGCCGCATCAACTTGCGCAGATCTTGCGCAGATCTTTCGCATCCGGAGCCTGAAAGCCCATGTGGCGAAGGCCTTGTTCCGCCATCACCATTAAATTGTCTAGAATGAGTTGCTGCCGTCTCTTGCGCCCCTTAACCACCGGAGGCAAAGGCCTAAAATAAACAAGGTGAAGCCGCATCCAGCGTAGGTGCATCCTCCAAGCCTTCAACAACGCCTCATATTCATTGTGAGTGACCGCTGCCCGTAGGCGCCGGTTTGCGCGCTTCAGGTGGCGTTCCAAGGTACGGATCACCCGCTGGGATTTAGCACGCAACTCGCGCAATGTGTGCTCGTCAATTCCCCAGCGCACCTTTACTTCAGGCTCCCAGCGCCGTCCATCATGCTTCCGCCGCCTCCCCATATCGAGATTGACACAAATGGAAAAAATAGCTGCACGGACCTGCGTGGCATTCATCTGCACGCGGCCGCCACCGGCTGACTTTGGCTGAAGTGCATTCCGGAGTGCGCTGATCTGGTCCATCATCGCCGCGCTGTAGACGCCACGGTTGAATCCCTGCGGCGGCTGATACAGGCGAAACGGGTATGCGTACCCGAACGTTTTCTTCCCACGCCGCGAAACGTCCGCCTCAATGATGAACTCAAGTCCCGGCCAGATCACCGACATCTGAGCGGCGGAAAGGCGGAACCGTACCCCAGTCGGGTCTCCGTTTGTGGCTGGCGACATAAGGTTACGCTGCGGCCCTCTGCCTTACGTCATCCAGAATTGAAATCAACTTGTCCACCTGCGTAGTGTTGAACAGGCCGTCCACATCCTTGCCTTCCGCCAGCAGTTTGTCGAGGGTCTCCGGCATCACCCGCCTTGCCGAGTACATGGTTGCCACCAGTGCCGGTAACTCTGCAGTCAACGACACCTACTCCAATGCACTGCTGAACCTGACGAACTGGGTTGCCAACGTGATCCTGCCGGTCTATGCAGCGATCGAGGTGGTGCGCGCCGGAATCTCGTTTGAAGATCTTGCCACGATGCGGACCGACCTCCGGCCCGCGAAACACTTTGCCACCGCGGTGATGTGCTGCGCGGTCTCGGCAATCATGCGGCTGATCGAGTATTGGGTCGCTAACGGCCAACAGATTGGAGGCTGAACCGATGTCTTTGCATGTATCTCCGGTATCGCGCAACTTGCGCAATCCGGTCTATCTGATGGGCCTCGAAGTCGAGGACATGATGATCATCGGCATCGTCTGCATTGCGGCCCTCATGGGCGGCCAGTTCCTCTTCCCTGACCGCTATCTGGTGTTCCTCCCTCTCAACTGGGCTCTGATGCTGCTGGTTCTGATTCTTGGTGTGCCCGCACTGTCCATCTTCAAGTATGGCAAGCCGCGCGGCTACATGGAGGACCTGATCGCGTGGTACACGAAGCCGCGCGCCTATGCGGCGTGCGAGCGCGATGAAGACTTTCCCGCGCAATACCTGTCCCAGGAGGAGGACTGATGCCGACTACAACCGCAGAACATAACCGCTCTCTTGTGACACCGGGGATCTACTCGCTGCTGCCCATCCGCGATTTCCTTCCCGGAGCTCTGACGGCGGCCAATGGAGTTATGGTCCGAACTGATGGCTGTTATGTTGCCGGCTTCCATCTCGGCGGCTCACTGACGTACTTCGGAGACGACGCCGCGATGAACGAAATGAAGGGTCGAGTCGAGGCCCTGCTTCGCACCGTTCCCGAAGAGAGCATGCGAGTCCAGTTCCGCTACGAGGTCGTTGAAAACGCGAACGGTCTTATCGATCGCTACGAAGCGCTCCAACGCACGGAGTCCGATGTTGCACGGCGGATGGATGCGATTCGAATCGAGGGTTGGAGAAAAGAGGAAGAGCACAGCGAGTTCCTGACGCGGCTGGCCGCCGTGTACTTTATCTGGGACCCAGCGCTCCATGAGCGTCTGAATCGCACTACGACCGGAATCCTGGCCGGCCCAAGGACGGAGACGCAAGCCCGGGCCGACCAACCGAAGGCGGCAGAGCAGGGCATCATGCGGTTCTTCCGAAAGACCGCGGCTCCTGTGTCGGTTGAGTCCCAGGCCCAGATGGGCAGGAAGAAGCACCTCACCATCGTTGCCCGGTTTGAGAGCTTCCTCCGTGGCATTGAGTCGTCCCTGAAGACTGCTGGATTGAATCCGTCACGTATGGCCGCGGATGAGTTCTTTGCGGAGGTGAGCCGCGCGCTAGGCCCGAATCCAATTACCCGGCGGAGCCTCCGGCCGGCGAGCCCGATTGACCTCCGGCCGCTTACGGCCCGTGAGCAGTTGGCGAGCGTCTCTCTTCTCGATGAGACGGAGGAGTACCTCAACATCGATGGCCACCTCTATGGCTGCATCACGATGAAGGTGCCGCCCGAGGCAACCTTCCCAGGGATTATCCGGGAGTTGCTTACCTGCGGCTTTCCGCTCGCCATCTCCGTTCACCTCGTCATTCCGAACCAGCAGAAAGTGATCGAGAAGTACAAGAGCCGTTATAAGAAGATGCAGGCGGCGCAGCTAGACAAGGATGGCAATCACAAGGTGGACGTTGGCGCCGCTGTCCAGGCGCGCGAGCTGCTGGAGATCCAAGAGCGTCTCATCTCCGGCTCCTCGAAGACGACGCAGGTGTCGTTCTCGATCGTCTACCGCACCTCCCGGCCGGCCATGACCTCCATGGAGTACGAGCAGGCGGAGCGCCAGTTGGCTAGCTTCCGCCAGCAGTTGATGCAGGTGATCGCCCGGCGCAACGGCGCCAGCGCGCTGGCAGAGACGCTTGCCAAGCGCCGCATTTTCTTCGGTACATTACCCGGCCTCGCAGTAGCTGATCGACGCGAGATGGACCTGCTCACCGAACACGCCGCAGATCTGGTGCCGCTTGAGATGCCTTGGAGCGGGATGCAGCACGAGCCGTTGACCCTGTGGCACACGCCGTACCGCCATCTTCTGCCGTATTCACCGTTCGACGCGAGCCTGGAAAATGCCAATGCGCTGATCTGTGCCAACTCCGGCTCCGGCAAGAGCGTTCTCATCGGCAAGCTGCTCCTTACGTGTGCGCGCCGCGACACGAAGGTATCCATCCTTGAGCGCGGTGACTCCTACAAGACCGCCGTCGAGTTGATGGGCGGGCAGATGCTCAAGATGTCGCTCGATTCCAGATTCGCGATCAATCCATTCGATCTTGAGCCGGGACAGACGACACCTTCCAAAGACCATGTTGCGTTTCTGAAGACGCTCACCCGATACATGATCGGCGACGGCGGCAACTACGACGCCGACATTCTGGATGGCATCCTCGACCAGGCGATCAAAACCACCTATGACCGCATCGCCTCGAAGCGCTCGGGCTCGAAGATTCCGCTCTTCAGTGATCTCAAGGCCGACCTCGAAACCTTCCAGGAGCGCGGCCAACCGAAGATCGAGGAGCTGGCCCACATTGCGGCCTTCAAACTTGGTTCATGGGTTGGGCAGGGAATGTACGCCAACCTCTTCGACCGTCACACCACGGTGCCCATGACAGCCCCCTGGCTGTACTTCAACATCGAGCAACTCAAGGACGATCCTCGCCTTGAGACCGCGATGAGCCTGTTGATCGCCTATGCAACGACGAACCGTGCCTCTGGTGAATCGGGGCGGCGCTCCATCGTGATTCTCGATGAGTGCTGGTCCCTGCTCGATTCGCGGGATTTGTCGGTAACGGTGGAACAGTTATTCCGTACGGCTCGTAAGCGCAACGCCTGCGTATGGGGCGTTTCGCAGTCGGTAGAGGACTTCACCGGGACGCCGGACAATCCCAAGCCGATTGGAGCTGCGATTCTCTCCACCACGGCAACGCGCCTCATTGGACGGCAGAAGGGTAACGTCAAGGTCCTTGAGCACTTCCTGCACTTCAACCCGATCGTCTGCAATGCGGTCAAGAGCATCGGCATGACCGAGAAGGGGAAGCAGAGCCAGTTTCTGCTGGCCGTGGGCGACAACCCGGAGACGACGCAGATCGTCTACGTGCGCATCACGCCATTCGAATACTGGACCCTGACCACGATGCCGCGCGAGCGGACTTACCGCGACTACTGGCGGCGTCTCCATCCAGAACTTTCCATGTTCGACCAACTGTATATGCTGGCTGAACGGTATCCCAACGGCATCTCCTCGCTTCCCGAACTGCCAGAGGAGGCGTCGGGCGAGGTCTATCAGTCCGGCCCAGCACGATCCACGAATTCACAGGCACAGGAGGCACACGCATGAGTTCATCTCCCACGAAACCCACCTTCCTAGGCCGGCTCGGCTTCGCCGCCGCGCCACTTGCCATCCTGCTGCTGGTGTGGCCGGCGCAGCACGCCTACGCGGACATCCTCAGCGCGTTCACGGACTGCTTCAATACCGTCACAAGCCTGGGCGGCTTCAGCACGGACATCGACGGCACCAGCATCCAGCAGGCACAGTTCCTGACCAATACGCTCTATCCACAGTCCTTGGTTGGCCAGGCCCAATCGTCGATTGCGGCGGCAATCTCGACCTACCGCCCATGGATGGCAAGCGTCATGGCGCTCCCGACGAACAGCGCCACGATGGTCAGCTCCAGCCAACTGGAGTCGGCGACGCGCGGAGGTGCCAGCGTCGCGCCGGCTCAGCTCCTGTCGTCCTACCAGACGACCTATGGCGCGCCCATCTCAGCCACGGGAGGCGCCTCGTTCACCCAGACCGTGACGGACATGTCCGACTCACAGGCCTTGGATGTTTTCTCCCTCACCTCGGCCTCGGATGCCACTGCGAACTCGCTCATCTCGCAGGCCCATTCGATAGAGGATTCAGGTGCCGCGGTTGCACCGGGCAACGCCCATCACGCCGCACTCCAGGCCAAGGCATTGGAACTGTACTCGGCTGCGATCCGCCACAAGCTTCTGGCGGCCAATCTCCGATTGGAATCGGTGGCGCTGGCGAATACCACGGGAGCGATCAAGCAGCAGATGGTCCACCCAATTCCCCCGAGCACCTATCTGGTTTCGGGTTCCAGTGCCGCAAGCACATCAACCACGACAGGCAGCGTCAACAATCAGGGTTCCACGCAGACCGCGAAATAGAGAGGACAACATGCAACTTCGGACCAAACTGAAGCAGTTCGTATCGCATCCCGTCACGCGGCGCTCGAGCTGGATGGCCGTCGCCGGTCTGTTCATTGCCCTTGTCGTGCCGACTCCGGCCCACGCCCAGTTTGATATTGGCGTCGTTATTGCCTATATCGAGCAACTGAACAGCATGATGCAGTCCTCGCTCGGCGTGCCGCTGGCGGACATCGACACCCAAACGTCGGCGATCAATTCCTTCACCCAGAACGTCGTCTATCCCCAAGGCCAACTGCAACAGCTTCAGCAGATGGCGACAGGGCTTCAGACGCAGGCCGGCTCGGGCGCTTCGATTGTCCAGACGCCACGCAGCAGCTCGCAGAATACGACGAACCAGGCGTTTGAGGCGGCGTTGCTCTCGGGCAATCCCAATGCAACCTCTACGGTTCCGGCTTACTACACGGCGACCTACGGCGCGTCATCGACGACCAACATCCCGCCACAGACACAGACAATCGTGGACATGAACGACGCGCTGGCACAGGACGCCATGAAGCGCTCGATCCAGATGGACGCGGTTTCGGACAGGGAACTGGATCTCGTCCAGCAGTTGCTGGGGCAGGCCAGCTCGGCGTCATCGGGAACGGCACCTATCTTGACCGTCCAGGCCGACGCCTGGCTCGTGCAAGCCAATGCCTATAGCCAATTGGCGGAAGCTGATCTTCTTCGCGTGAAAGCCGGCCAGCTTGCCACGACCAGCGCGATTTACAAGCTTGGCGCTTCCACCCAGTCCACTACGAGCGGCGCTTTCACCGGAATACTCGGCTCCAGATCGGTTCAATAGCCGGCGGACACTCATGATGCTATTGCAGGCAACACCCACAAACTTTGTTTCGTACCAGAGCACGATCACCAACATCCTGTCGAACGCCAGCGTCAAGCCAATCGGCACGGCGATCCAGGGTGTGGCGATCTCTCTGGTGGCAGTCACGGCGCTGGTGGGCATCTACGAGGCCTTCTTCGATGCCGGCAACCTCCGCGCCGCCGCCATCACCATGCTGAAGTACATCATCGTCGCCTACCTCATCACCAATTGGACCAGCCTCTTCCAGACCATGATCACCGACATGGCGAGGGTGACCAACACGCTGCAAGGCGGCGCCACAGATACCGACGTCTACGATGCCTTCAATCAGTCGCTCCAGAGCTACTACGCAAGCACCGGGGATGGAATCCTCACGCAGCTCTTCAACGCTGCCAGCGGCCAGATCCTTATGGTCGTGCTGACGGCGATCTGCAGCTTCATCGAGTCGGCGGCCTATATGTTCTTCTGCTTCTGGTACACATTCTCGGGCGCGATCCTCTGGGGCATTGGGCCGATCATCATCGCGCTTCTGCCCAGCTCAGGGCTAGGCCGCTATGCAAAGGCCTACCTATCCAAGGTCGGCGAGTGGCTGATGTGGCCGATCCTTTATGCCATTCTCGGCGCAATCATGGTGGCCCTGAACATGAATACCGCCACCGCCATCCTTAACACCAACAGCACACTCTCCCAGCAGTCACAGCAGGTCTATATCATCGCCACCTCGATTGCGTTGGCCATCTGTCTGCTGACGATTCCGTTCACGGCTCACACCCTGATCTCTGGTCACTTCGCGCTCGCCGGCGGTGTGCTGGTCGGTTTGGTTATGAAGACGACAAGAGTCGCGCAGTCGGCTGGCAGAGTTGGCGCCAGCGGCGGTGCTGTTGGCGGAAGGTCCGGTGGCGGCTCAGGCGGCGTAGTGTATGCCGCCTCCGGCGGTGGCGGCAGCGGAGGTATGCAAGCCGGGTCACTGTACCGCAGCGATGTCTCCGGATCGGGCGGTGGGCGAATGCCTCCCCCGTTCACTCCACCGCCTGCTGTTTAGCGCTGATCGCATCACCGAGGACCTATACGAATGGCTAGTTCTATTATGAGCGACGAATCTCCCAAGTTCTATGAAGCCGATGGCGCTCTGACCATGCGCATGGGCGGCTTGAACACACCGCCCATGCGGGAGAACTGTGAAATGAGCATGGAAGAGCTCTTTGGAGAAGTGATTTACTCGTATACCCGCTTATGTGCTCGACAACATAAGCGGGAATATGTGGCGATGTAGGTTATGTGGTCACTGGTCATTGAAGTCTCCCTTGACGCAGGCTCGCGCAGTTGCTGCGCCACATAAAAAAAGCGCTTCTGCACCGTGCTTCCTAAGGATCAGAATATCTGGGTTGAGTCCAGCACTAATGGATGCGGCATGAATCCCCCCGACATCGCGCCCGGGGGAATTCATGCCAGGCGACTTGTTTTAGAGACTGCGAAGGAAGCTCATGAGACTCGGATCATCTCGCCACTTCTTCTTGGCGCTCGTTTCAGTCCCAGGATCGCAAGCGGCAAGGGCTCTCGCTTTGACTGTCAAGTCAGTCTCAGCGTAGACGTTGGTGGTCTCCAAAGAAACGTGTCCGAGCCAGCAACGGATCGTGTTAATGTCCACGCCGGCTCGGAGCAGATGAGTTGCGGTTGTGTGGCGAATCGTATGCGGGCTGATACGCTTGGCCTTTAGCGATGGAACTTGTTTCACCGCGAATTGGACATGTCGCTCGACAAGCGTGTGAATGCCGAAACGGGTCAAGGCCTGACCAGAACGATTGAGAAACAATGTGCCGGTGGTGGATCGATCCTCAGCCAGCACGGAAAGCTCTCTCATTGTCTTTCTCCATAAAGGGCAGAATCGAACCTTCTGTCCTTTGCCGTGGAGTTTCACCGTGCCACTCCCTGTTGGGTCCGCCTGCACATCCTCAATACTCACCCGCACGGCCTCGCTGACGCGTGCCCCGGAATTGTAGAGGAAGAGCAAGATCGCATAGTCCCGCTGTCCTTGCCGGGTACTTTGATCTGGGGCAGCAAGCAACGCGTCCATTTCCTCTTTTTCCAGATACGGGAGAACGTTCTTCTCGTACCGTTTGAAGGGAACCGTACGGATCTGACCGAGCCAGTGCACGTGTTCGGGACTTCGCTCACCGATGAACCGGGCCAATGCATGAATTGTGGCGAGTCTCTGGTTGCGCGTGCGAATGCTGCATCGGCGAGCGTTTTCCAAATGAGCCAAGAACGCTCGCACGAGGTCCGCCGAAAGGTCATCCACGTGGAGGCGATCAATCGACTTCTTACGTTGGTTCGCAGCAAATGGCAGGAGTTGGCGGAGAGCATCTCGGTAGCTTTGCTGCGTATTCCGTGAGAGGTTCCGCTCGCCGATCAGATGCTCCAGCAGAAAGCGCCGAATCCACGGACTGAGTAGGCAATGATCAGCCATTGTGCGCCTCCGGCAGTGCGTAGCGCTCAAAGCAACAGCTCGCTTCGTGAAGGAGCTCTTTCGTCATAGTCAGATAATGGGCGGTGCTTCCAATATGGATATGACCGAGGTAAGTGGAGAGGTGCGGAAGAAGGCGCTGCACATCCTTGCCCTCCCGATACCAGGTGACTAACCGCGTAACGGCGAAGGTATGCCTTAAATCGTGAAGTCTGGGTTGATAACGCCCTCCATCAAACCGGAGAATTCCAGCTTCTCTTCGTAGCCACTGAAACATATGATGTGCGTGGTCGGCCGTCATTGGAGTTCCTTTTCTTGTACAAAAGAACGAAGAATCGGGGGTACGAGCGTTGCCGGACCAATGCCGGTCGGAATAGAGACGCAGCACATGCAGGAGATCTGGGCCAACTGGGACGAGCCGTGACTTGAAGAATTTTGTCTGGTGGATCGTCAGCAGGCCTTCGGTTAAATCGACCTCACGCAGAGTCAGTTTGGTCGTCTCGCCGAGTCGTAACCCAGTGCCGTAGAGCAAAAGGATGAGAGCTCGTAAAGTGGGCGGACTCAATATCGCCATCGGGCGATAGCAGGAATCCGAAATTCCAACTAGCCGGCGGATCTCCTCAATCGAGTAAAGATATGGCACGAATTTTGCAGGCATCTTCGGCACGGATTTCGGCAACAGCGATTTCTGCATGTATCCGCGGCTGATCGCGTACTGGAAGAGGCTCTTTAGCGTTGTGAATTTTGACAGCCAGGTGGTTGTAACTGGTCCTCCTTTGCCACGAAGGTATTTCTCTACTTGACCAGGCGAAAGATAGTGAAGTTCGATATCCCCAGCCTGCCTCAAAAATGCTTTGAGCTGGTAGGACTCTGATCTGTATAACTTTCCAAGTGCCTGCGAATAATCGACAAATTCTCGGATTGCGGCGGACAGTTTCACAGCACGCCTCCCAAGTTTAGATTCGCGACTTTGCGCAAGTCATCGAGTCGAAATCTACTCTGATGAGATTTGGATTTCACTTTATGATCGTCGAGAAGATCGGTCACGTTAGTTAGACCGAAGGCGGCAACCTCTCGCAGCGATTGATGATCGACCTTGGCATAGATCTGGGTTGTCTCAGCCGAGCGGTGTCCCAGATGATCCCCGATTTCTTTCAGGGAGAAACCTTCCGACAACAGATGGGTTGCGCAGGAGTGCCTCAATACGTGAGGCCCGTAGTGAGGCAGTTGGATACCAAGACGTCTGATGTGTGCTCTAACTTGACTTCCAAGGCTGATCGACGAAATTGGGTGGTGAGGCGTATTGGTTCTCAGGAACAACTGGCGGTGAGAACTGCGCGGCCTGACCTCTTGGAGATATCGAATAACTGCCTCACCAATCTCCCTGGTGAGTGGATACGTATTCGTCCTCCGCTGCTTGGGGCGCCGACAGTGAATGCGTTCACTGTCCCAATCGATATCGTCTAAGGTAAGCGCACAGACCTCTCCAATTCGAAGCCCATACACTGCCAAGAGCAAAATGGCGGCGCGGTCTCGGATGTTGGCTGGCCGATTGCCGCTCACGTTCGCTATCAAACTCTGGACGACTATCCATGTCAGCCCTTGGGGAAGTGATTCGTAGGAGTACATGCAGGGCCTGTCGATCGTTTTAGCAATATTGTCGGCGCACCAACCGCGCGAAGCTGCGTAACGAAAAAACGCTCTTAGGGATTGGCCGTAGCAGATAATCGTCCGTCGTTTCCAACCCCGCTGCCTATGCTCCAAGAAGAAGTCCGTGATTGTTGCTGGGGTAACTGTCAATAGCGAACCACCACGCCCCGACAACCAAGCGAAAAACCTTTCTAGCAAAGATCCTCGAACGACCAGCGTCATATCAGTTAACCCCCGCTCTTCATGGAGATGGTGGAGAAACATGGCCAACTCGTTGCTGAACGGTTTTTCAGGCGTTGGACAGGGTTCTTCCAGCCACCCCAAGAAGCGCAGCCAGCCTGAAGCGGACGAAACAAAGTCAATCTGGGCACCGTGAATGCTTCGAGGAAGAGTGCTGGACCGCGCCGTCTGGGCGACCCACTTTCCGGCTGCCTCGAACAGATCGGCAACCAGGATTGGTGTCTTACCGTTGATCTTCGTTCTTTCAACGACCGCGAGAAGGAGGTGATTTACTCTTTTCAATCGATCGTGGCTGTGGCCACCGCGATGAAGGTGTTCGAGGTAACGCTCGCGCTCTTGTGCAAGCGGAGCTTTTCTATAACGCTCAGCAACGTGAGCAGTTTTAACGAGTCTTTCAAACATGGCTGATTCCTCCGGAAGAAGTTACTCAGCCTAAATATCGAGGAAAGTTTATGTGGCGATCAAATCAGCGGCACCGTGCCCCAGGCGAAGTTCATGACTAGTGACCACATAACCTACATCGCCACATATTCTCGCGCCCAGGCAATCGAGGATGGCGTGCTCGTGAACCTCAACGACCCATCCTTCACTTTCCGCCCTGGCCTCAATATCTGCGCCGAGGCGGGGATCAAGTATCCCGTCGCTATGACTATTTCCGCCTATAGTAGGACGGTATCGGAGCCGGGAACGCTTCTGCCGGCGGGCCAGGACATTTCTGGCAGGCTGTGGGATGTGCTCACCATGTTCAAGCTTGCGGCAAAGCAGGGCGGTACCGAGGTCCGCTTTTCCGTCAGCGTGGTCAGCTGTCTGAGCGTCGATGGAGAGCGTATCAACCGAACCAAGCGGGAGACGGTGGCCTTGAAAGCAATCTGCGGACCAGGAGATGGCGGCGAGCCGGTGATCACGATCATGCTTCCCGACGAGGACTGACGGAGACACCGAGAGCCGGGTGCGGCCTAGCAACACATCATCCGATTTGAAATATGGACGGCGGGCTGTTCTAAAGGCGCGAGAGCAACTGTGATAGTGTCACGTCGAAACCTTGCGCAAGGACAACCAGATTCAGGATCGTGATATTCCGCTTTCCTCGTTCCAGGTCGGCGATGAAGCTGCGATCCATGCCGATCTTCTCGGCCATGATCTCCTGCGTCCAGCCGCGCTTCTTCCGGAGCTTCCGAATACGCTCCCCAAGACCCACGAGGATGTTTGCGTTGTTGGGTTTTGGTTTCGCCATTCAAGCGAATCATCGCTTGTTGCGTAAGAACCACAAATCGGACTTATCAAACAATTGCGATAGACTCTTAACAGACGAATACCCATGAATCTGCTGGCTTTCGGCGATCCGCGTGCCGCCGACATGGGCAGGCTTCCAAGGCGCAAAGCAATCCGGAGGACACGGACGCTAGTGTTCTGATGCCAAGGGAAGTCTCTGAAAACAAAGGAGAATTACTGATGTCATCAAGCGCGGGAATAGGCGGCGCATTTGGGCTGCTGTTGTCGGAATTCCCCAAGGTTGCGGCCATCTATGGCGACCTGAAGCTGTTCGTAGACCAAGCCCTCGACCGTGAGGTCGCCGCAGAGCCCGGAGACCTGGAGGGCGTCCCGGAGGCGCTCCAGATTCGGGATCGGCTCATTGGAGCCTTTGCCGAGGACGGGATACTCGTACCGGCGTCAGCTGCGTTGTTCTGGACCGGCTCCGAGGCGGATCGCCTGGCTCACTGCGCGACCCAGGCCGATGAGTGGATTCTCGGATTCGACGTGTTTACCAGCCCGTGGGACTATCCTCCGATGGATGAGTCGTTCAGGAAGAGCGCCAGCTTCCATTCCTGGGTGTGGCTGGAATAACGAGGCTTATCGCCGTGCGGTCCTCAGTGTTCGTTCTGTGTTGGCGAGCGTGTCGGTGCGGAGCACAGGCTGCAAGAGTTTATTCACCGTTGACGGGAACCGATGGGCATACTCACTGAGTCTGCGGCGGTCGAGCTTGCCCACTTCGAGTTCGTCGAATGCGGGCACCACTCCGGTTTGCAGGTTCAGATAAATCCAGTCAAGCAGTGCTTTCTCAGGCTCCGCGATCTGATAGCTGCCGTATCTGGTTCTTTTCGTTTGGTATCCCCAATAAAGGCGCTGGCTGATTCCTCGATAGCTGATTCGAATGGATTTTGCGTTGAATTCCCGTGGGCGCCCTGTAGTAACGCACGTGAGCACCTGCGGGGATTGGGTGCTGATACCGTATTCGCGCAGCGCTGACTCCAGTGAGATGTATGCCTTTTCGCGAAGAATATTGACCAGTTCACGCGGAGTCGCATCCGCAGCCATCCAGTTGAAATAGACTTTGCTGCCGACGCGCTCGATTAAGCCTCTGTCCTCCTGGCGCGCCAATGCTTGGGTGACGGCAACCGGGACAATCTTGTATTTGCGCGCCAGTTCATCCGTGCGGAGAATTGGGCTCCGCTGCGCTTCGTCGCGAATTGTCGTCACCCAATCCATTTTCTGTCCTCGCGCCGGATCTACAACCAGTCCGCGTATAGCTCGCACAGAGCATCTCGGAGCGGCTTGAAGCCGTCTTTGGCAAGCGTCTCAAACACATCTGCTGGCAGAACGGGCCGCAATTCTGCGGTGCACCGCTGCACATTGACCTGCTCGATCCTCTTTACGATGTCTTCGGCCTCGATCTCCCAGCTCATCAGGGTGTCGGTGAGGCTGCTCTTGAGATTATCGTCGAGCGTTCCGCCGGATTCTTTCAGCAGCCGGACATCGAAGGCGTCTCGGGTCTTGACAATCCGGCGGAGGAGAAAACATTCCGCCTTCTGCAAGAGAAGGCAATCGCGAGAAGCCGATTTCACCGATGCGATGTGTTCGCTGTCGATATCGACCGCGTGTTCCTCAATTTCGCTTTGGAGCACCGAACCGAATCGATTCAAGTCCACCCGGAAGAGTCGTCGGCCGTCACCGGCTGCGATCCAGAGCTTCGTACCCAGGTTTCCCTGAGAGACGTTCTCGAATCGGAGAGGAGCGAAATTCAAGGCTTCAGCAGCGGACGACAGTCCTGCTGCAAGAGAAGCCTGAATTTCATCTGGGTTTGGACGTTCCTCCACCCTCGCCAGCAGATCGAGGTCACCGGAATGGCGTACGCTCTGGTGAAACAGCAAGAGGGCCGCGCCACCGAACAGCAAGAAGGAGTCCGGGAAGTCCTGAAAGAGTACGCCTGCCGCCACTCGCATCAGGGCGATGACTTCGGCCTGCTCGGTCGTGAACCCCTTATTGCGGTACCCAGCGATTTGAGATGCTAATGTCATTCCATAAATATAGCATATATGCGAAAAAGCAGTAATATAAATCGCGTGGCTGCCTAGAATCAGCTCAATCCATGGCACGCGAAATCCGCTGCCGCCGGGCCGATCCCCCATTTTGTGGGTTCTTTGCGCATAAATCCGTGCAGCGATTTTCACGAGTGACCACCCAGCGTACTCAGGAATGACGAAGCGGACCACTTCCTATCCGAAGGGAAACGATTAGGCCCAATCGAGCCCACAACGCCGATCCACTTGCTTTGTGTCGAATATATGTGATAGTAACGCTATGACATATAGAAGCACTGGAAAGGCTTCACCATGGCCCGGTACCAGATTGCCAACTTCGAAGTAGATTCCAGCGATCCGGCGTTTCCTGTGGCGCTTGCCCAGGCCTATCACTCCCCCAACATCGAAGAGGTGCGCCCTCGCTGCCTCTGCCGGCGGTCGGAACCGGGCCACGAGCGGGATGAGGGCATCCCGATGTACATAGCCCGTCACGGCGACACCTACCTGTGCAAGCGCATGCCGAACAGCGCTCAGGAGCACACCGCCGAGTGCGATTCCTATGAACTGCCGCCAGAGATGACAGGCTACGGCGCGGTCATGGGGTCGGCGATCCAGGAAGGTCCGGACGGCACAACGACGCTCAAGCTGGATTTCAGCCTGACCGACGGCGGCGGGCGCGCGCCGACCGCAGCTGGCGACTCGAAGAGGACCGAGGTGGCATCGGACGGCCGCAAGCTCTCGCTGCGCGCCACCTTGCACTATCTCTGGCACCAGGCTGAGCTGAATCAATGGGCTCCGGGTTTCGCCGGAAAGCGCAACTGGTGGACGGTCTGGAACCGTATCCAGGCTGCGGCCAGGGACAAAGCCACCAAGGGTCTCCCCTTGGCCGAGATTCTCCTGCTCCCCGAACCCTTCCGGGTCGAGGCGAAAGACGAAATCGCCGCGCGTCGGCTGGCCGCACTATCCAAGATCACCTCCGGGGAATCGGGCAAGAAGCGGTTGATGCTTCTGATAGCGGAATACAAGGAGCTCCAGCACACGCAGTACGGCCACAACTTCATCGCCAAGCACATGCCGGACTTTCCGCTGTTGATGGACGACTCCATCTACAACCGCTTCTCGAAGGCATTCAGTGGCGAGCTCCAGATGTTGCGTGCACATCCGGGCTTCCACCTGATGACCATCGGCACCTTCAGCTTCAGCGAGTTGGGCATTGCCTCACTCAAGCGGATGGACGTCATGATGGCCGACGAGAATTGGCTTCCGTTCGAGGACATGTACGAGAAGCGGATCATCGACGCGCTCACGGCTGGGCGCCGGCGCTTCGACAAAGTGCTTCGCTTCAACACCCCTGCTTCCTATCCCCAGCCCGGCTTCGTTCTCAGGGACGCGGCGCCGAAGACCACCGCCCTCTATATCGTTCGCCCTGACGCCGACGAGGCCTACTACAGGCACCTCGACGAGCAAGCCGAGAGGAGCAAATACCTGACCTGGCGCTGGGAGCTATCGCAGAACGCCATTCCGCCTCTGCCGATCTCCATGGAAGAGGCCAAGGCAATCGACCGTGAGAACGCGCCGCAGGTTTCCTTCACAGAGGGTTGGTTGTAAACGTGACTGCCTTGTGGCGCTTCATTCCCTTGTGGGCTGTTTACCTGACGGCTCAATCCACCAACGCCGTGCGTAGGCAATGTTCGCCCGTTGTTGCGCATGTCCAGCTCAGTCCATGCGACTGACCATCCCGAGGAAAACTGCATCATGACACTTACTTCAAGCGCCCCCAAAGCGAATGTGCTTCGGGGCTTCGCCGTTTGCGCAATCGTCGGTCTGATGGTTGTTCTTGCAGGTTGCGGGTCCTCTGCTTCCGGAACACATCCGTCCTCCAACTCTCGAAACACCTATGCTACCGGCCCCGAGCCTTACGGCATCGCGGTTGGTGACTTCAATGGTGACGGCAAGCTCGACATTGCCGTTACCAGTATGTACAGCAACAACGTCACGATCTTGCTCAGCAAAGGTGACGGGACCTTCACCGTCGCCCCTTCGCCGTCCACCGGAAAATCCCCAAACGGCATCGTGGTAGGGGATTTCAACGGTGACGGCAAGCTCGACCTCGCTGTGGCCAACGAGTACAGCAATACGTTGACGATTCTGCTCGGCAACGGAGACGGAACCTTCAGGGCGGCTGCTTCGCCGGTGACTGGCACCACTCCGTTTGGTCTTGTAGCCGGTGACTTCAATGGCGACGGGAAACTCGATCTTGCCGTGACCAACCAACGCAGTAAGACTGTGACCATCCTGCTCGGCAACGGCGACGGGACGTTTACCCCAGGTGCGGTCTCCCCTGCCACGGGATCGGTGCCAATGGGCATAGTGGCAGGGGACTGGAACGGCGATGGCAAGCTCGATCTGGCAGTGGCCAACTACGAGAGCCGCAATCTGACCATTCTGCTCGGGAATGGCGATGGAACCTTTACAGTTGCGCCCTCGCCCGCAGTCACGGCGCCGGAGAGTATCGCGGTCGCTGACTTCGACAGTGACGGGAGGCTTGATCTAGCTGTAACCAGCAACGACACGGTTAGCGTCCTGCTCAGCAATGGAGACGGGACGTTTACGGCCGCGCCCTCGCCCGCCGCCCCAAACACATCAGCGCTGACTGTCGGGGACTTCAATGGCGACGGCAAGGCGGATATCGCCGCGATCGACTACGGCAACAGTACAGTGACCATTCTCCTGGGTAACGGCAATGGGACATTCACACCTGCGCCGTCACGTTCCACCGGCCCGACGCCGACAGCGATCGCGGCGGGTGATTTCAACGGAGATGGCAAAGCGGATCTCGCCGTGGATATCAACAACGGCAGTGGCTCGGTGACCGTCCTGATGAGCGAGTAGGTTCTGTTCGGACCGTAGTCTGCGGCGATTGGCCACCCTCCAGGGTGGCCAATTTTCATTCCCCCGAAGATTTTTCTGGACATACAAAGAATAACAGTCATAGTATCACTATGTACTTGTGAGTTGATGGTTCTGGACGAGCAAGTGAGCAGTCCATCAACAGAAGAAGGATAGGCCACAAAACATGACGAGAAGTTTCCTGCTTGCGAGACTGTTAGCCATACAGAGCACCATCGACCGGGGTCCTTCGGGCATCTGGGTGCGACGGGCAGGTGCTCTGAAGTCATGGCTCACTTCCGTGTTGATCCTCGGTGCGCTATCGATATGCGTTACGCCGTACCTGGCAGGGCAGGCATGGAATGGACTCAGCGCGGCAGCGTCTCCCGCCGTCCTCAGCCCGGAAGGCGTTGCGGTTGGAGACTTCGATGGCAGCGGGCACCTCGGCTTTGCGACCTGCGACGCCAACGGATATGTGTACGTCTTCTTGGGCAATGGCGATGGGACATTCACCCCTGCGGCTACGACGGCTTCTCCATACTGCTCGAACCTGGTGGCCGGGGACTTCAACGGGGATGGCAAGCTTGACCTGGCGGTCAATGACTACAACAACTACACGATTACCATCCTGCTGGGCAACGGAAACGGCACCTTCACGCAGGCTGCCTCGGTGGCGCTGGGCACAAACAACAATCCAACGGCCTTGGCGGTCGGAGATTTCAATAACGACGGCAAGCTCGATCTAGCCGTGGGCGTTACTGTCGGCTCCCCCTCGGACCTGGTGAAGGTATTTCTGGGCAATGGCGACGGCACCTTCAGAGCTGGCCCGGTTATCACCTTGGGCGCTTATTGGCCATATGGAATTGCTGTCGGCGACTTTACCGGCAGCGGGAACCAGGATCTCGCCGTGGCCGCCTACGCTGGCGCTAGCGTCATCGTTTTCCTCGGCAACGGGAATGGAACATTCGGTGCAGGGGTTTCATACACGACCGGCGGCTCCCCATGGGGCATCGTCACCGGAGACTTCAATAACGACGGCAAGCTCGACCTTGCTATATCAAATCAGGGCAGCAACAGCGTCAACATTCTGCTGGGCAATGGCAACGGCACCTTCACGGCGGCAGCATCGCCCGCCACAGGCAAAGGCCCCCGCGGAATTACAGCCGCCGACTTCAACGGCAACGGGAATCTCGATCTCGCCGTAGTCAATGAAACCAGCAGCACGATAACGATTCTGTTGGGCAATGGCAACGGGACCTTCGCTGCAGCCTCTCAAACGCCTGCCATCGGGTCGACGGCGATGGCAATCGGGACAGGAGACTGGAACGGCGACGGATTTCCGGACCTCGTCGTGGCCAACTACAGCAGCAACAACATGACCGTGCTGCTTAACCAGGGACCGTTTCCGACCACAACGACTCTGGCTGCCTCTCCGAATCCTGTGACCTATGGCGGGTCACTGACGTTGACGGCGACCATCGCCCACCACGGTCTCGGTGATCCATCCCTTGGTGGGACGGTAACCTTCTACAGCGACGGCACGTCGATCGGAAGCGCCGCAGTCTCGTCGAATGTCGCAAGCCTCTCGACAACCGCCCTCACCGCTGGCACACATACCTTGACGGCGCAGTACTCCGGCACGACCAGCTACAACGCCAGCACCAGCAGCTCCGTTAGCGTGACCGTCAACCAGGCCTTGCTGACGGCGACGGCAAATGACGTCTCAAAGGTCTACGGAACGGCGAACCCGGCACTCACCGCCAGCTATTCCGGCTTTATGAACGGGGATACCAGTGCAGTCCTCAGTGGATCTCCCAGTCTCAGCACAACCGCCACGGCCTCCTCGCCGACAGGCAGTTACACCATCACCGCCGCAGCCGGAACGCTGAGCGCAGCGAACTACTCGTTGGTATTCGTCAACGGCACGCTCACCATCACCAAGGCGACCTCCAATCTCTCGATCACGTCAACCATCAACCCCTCAATCTACGGACAGAGCGTCACATTCACGCTGAAGGTCGCTGGCTGCGGAAGCGGTGTGACGCCGACTGGCACCGTCACGTTTACCGAAGGAGGAACCACACTGCTCGGCGCGACCACTCTGAGCGCGAGCGGCACAGCAACCTACACGACATCGGCCCTGCCCGCCGGGGCGAACACACTCACACTCAACTACAGCGGTGACACCAATTACTTCTAGGCTCCGGCCTAGCATTTTGGGTCACCCGCTACTGGAGAAGACTGCGCGGTGGCCCCTACCCAGGAAGGTATTGATGAAGAATTCCAGATTGGTAGGCGCGATCGCAAGCTTGATCGTGCTTTTGATGG
>Ga0181529_10001028_pt1 | contig 38358 bp, 29 predicted proteins | sample PEATcosm2014_Bin_36_FD_119763 | JGI IMG/M metagenome (GOLD analysis project Ga0181529, IMG submission 119763) | Peatland microbial communities from MTU Mesocosm Facility, Houghton, MI, USA - PEATcosm2014_Bin10_30_metaG | ecosystem: Environmental > Terrestrial > Soil > Wetlands > Peat | place... | reverse complement strand
GGGAAATCTGTAATCTGTCCCCAACTGTCCTTTTTGGGGTGTTTGAAGATAGCTTTAAGTTGTTGATTTATTTGGTTGCGGGGGCTGGATTTGAACCAGCGACCTTTGGGTTATGAGCCCAACGAGCTACCGGGCTGCTCCACCCCGCATATTGAGTTTAACAACAGTGGAGAGCCTGGGTCAAATGTGCCTCCTGCCCAACGCAAAATCAGTCATTAGTGATCGTTCTTATTACAAATTACAAAAGGGATGAAATCGGAAGCGAACTGGAGTGGCGGAGATTTTGATTGCTTCCGGGTCGAAGGCCGTTTCAGCCAGCGGCACAGATGAGCTTGCTTAGGGTTTAGGTTTTATTCTCTAGAGGGATAAGAATTTATTCGCTGTTGCCTAGACAGTGAGTTCCCAATGGAGACTCTCAACAAAGAAGGCTTTCTCCGTGGGAGGTTCATAAAATCGAGCTATGCGGGCCGTTCTTGCTGGCAGTACTGGGTTTTATGCACGCCGGTGGGCTAGGCTGGCATCGATGATGGAACGGCCTTTAGCCTGGTGGCGGATATGGGTATGAATGAAATTCAGATTTTCCGGTCTCAGAATCGAGAGCAGGGGCACACCCATCCACAGTGAGAAGCAGGTCTGAAAGTCGAAACCTGGGGCATCCTTGGCTCATCCGATTCAGCAAAGGAGAATCAATGATGATCATCGGCGTTCCCAAAGAGATCAAGGACAATGAAGCGCGCGTGGGCGTCACTCCGGCGGGTGTAAAGGCGCTCGTCGAGGCTGGGCATACGGTGTTGGTGGAGACGCAGGCCGGTACGCAATCCAGCTTTCCAGACCAGGAGTACCAGCGGGCCGGCGCGGAGATCGTAGCTGACGCACCTGATGTCTGGAGCCGATCGGAGACGGTGGTCAAGGTCAAGGAACCAATTGAGCGGGAGTACGGCTTTTTCCGCCGGGGGCTGGTTTTGTTTACATATCTGCATTTGGCGCCGCTGCCGGAGTTAACCGCCAAACTGCTCGATACAGGGGTCATTGGGATAGCCTATGAGACAGTGCGGGACCGCGCTGGTACGCTGCCACTGCTGACGCCGATGAGCGAAGTGGCGGGGCGGATGAGCGTACAGGTGGGCGCAGCCTGCCTGGAAAAAGAGCGCGGCGGGCGCGGCATTCTGCTGGGCGGCGTTCCGGGCGTTCCACCGGCGCAGGTCACCATTCTGGGCGGTGGCGTGGTAGGCACCAACGCGGCCAGAATCTCTCTTGGAATGGGTGCCATGACCACCATCCTCGACGTGAATCTGAACCGCCTGCGCGAATTGGATGACCATTTTGGCGGGCGCGTTTACACGCTGGCCTCGAACAGCTACAACCTGGCCCACGCCACACGCGAGGCGGATCTGGTGATCGGAGGCGTGCTGATTCCCGGTTCGACCGCGCCCAAAATCGTCACTCGGGCCATGGTGAGCGCGATGAAAAAAGGTGCTGTGATTGTGGACGTGGCCATTGATCAGGGCGGCTGCGTGGAGACGGCCAAGCCAACTTCGCATTCCAATCCCAGCTACTTGGTGGACGGCGTGGTGCATTACTGCGTGACGAATATGCCTGGCGCCGTACCGCACACCTCGACGCTGGCGCTAACTAACTCTACTTTTCCGTATTTGCTGCGCTTGGCCAACCTGGGCGCACGGGAGGCGCTGCTCCGGGACGAAGGGCTGGCCGAGGGGCTGAATACCTGGCTGGGCGCGCTAACTTGCCGAGGCGTGGCCGAAAGCCAGCAGCGGAGTTGGACGGCGGCGACCAGCGTACTGGAATAGGATGCCGTGCAGTTAAAGTTCCACAGCTTTCGATGTGAACCTAGAGCCGATTGAATTCTCTTACAGTTTTCGATCTCTTTGCCGATGACAAGGGAGTGTGGCCCCCTGTCTTCGATTTTTGGGCGGATGATAGGAGGGGTACTCCCGTTGCTGGTCAATCCCGCCTGTTGTTGCGGCTCGCTTCAGTCGAATGGCTGTTTCATTGTTACCGGGCCCGGATTCGATTCTTTGAATGATATGAGGAGTGTTTCGTGGGATTTCTGGGTATTGCCTCGAAGGTTTCCAAAATCCGGCAGGCTTATTATGAACGTTCTCCGGATGGCATCAAAGTGATTCGCAACGGCAAATTCTTTCACTGCAATGACAAGTATCTCTCGATGCTGGGGTATGACAATGTCAATGAGTTGGTGGGCGTCGGCTCGGAGTTTTTTACGCCGCCCACGCAGCCGGATGGTCGCAGTTCGCGTGAAAAATCACTCGAAGTGATTGACGAAGCTCGCCAGAAAGGCTTCTGCCGCTTCGAGTGGACCCATCGCCGCCGCGACAACAGTACTTTCACCTCTCTGGTTACGTTGTTTCCTCTTGTAGTTGATGGCGAAACTCTGATCATCTCGGTCAATACGGACATCTCGGAGGTGTTGGCAAATCGGGAGAAAATATCCTCTGAAATGGAAGATACGATTGGCAACTTCAGCCAATCGGTTTCATCCCTGCTTACCCGTTCAGACGAGGCAGTTCAGCGCATGAACGGCTCTGCGACGGAAGAAGCCAGAATTTTCACGCATGTGAATCAGAACGTCCAGACAGTGGCGGCCGCTGCCAGCCAGCTTTCTGGCGCCATTGCGGAGATATCGGGCAGCGTTGCCGATGCCGCGCGCATTTCGGTTGCCGCGGCTGAAGAAGCTGAACGCACGGACACCACCGTTGCTGCGCTAGCTGCTTCCGCTGACAAAATTGGTGAAATCGTAAAACTCATCAAAGCCATTGCCAACCAGACCAACCTGCTCGCACTCAACGCCGCCATCGAAGCCGCCCGCGCCGGAGAAGCTGGAAAGGGCTTCGCCGTGGTCGCCAACGAAGTCAAAAGTCTTGCCGGACAAACCGCTAAAGCCACCGAGGAAATCATCGGCCAGATCACCAGCGTGCAGGCCGAAACCCACTCGGCCGTTGAAGCCATCCGCCACATTGGCGGCATCATCGAGCAACTGCGGGCCATCTCCACCAACATCGCTTCCGCTGTAGAGGAGCAGGGAATCTCCACCAAAGAAGTTTCCTCCCACATTGCGGAAGTGGCGCAGGCCACCAATAATGCTTCGGGAATTGCCGCCAAGACAGTGGAGTCCACTTCCGAACTCTCGCAGGATGCCAGCGCGTTGCGCGACGAAGTTACAGCATTCCTGAACAAGGTCGGCAAGTTGCAGAATGTTGCCGTTCAGGTGTGACGGCTACGCATACTGACAGCACACGCCATTCCCGGCGCATTCTTACGCGAAGAAATGTGTTCTGCATTGACGATGAAAGTTACTGGATTGAACTCCGGAGGCTGGCAGCGAAGCCACTTACGTCCTCCAAGGGAACGCCTGCCGCGCACAGCGGACACTCCTCAACGGTCCACAGATGGTTCGGCGCTTCCGCAAGGGTGACCAGGGCGAGATTCATCTGGCCGGCGAACTCCGCCGCGGCGCCGCCGAGAACGAGCAGCGCGCCGATAGCCACCACATTGGCGCCGCACGCTTGAAGATCGGTAAAGGTTCCTTTCACCGCGGAACCGGCATTGATGACGTCATTTACAATGGCCAAACGCATGCCGCGCAACGCATCCCGCAGCGCGGCGGGCACACGATAGCCTGCCGGAAAGAGAGCCTGCGCTGGCCGGGAGTAGCGCTCAGAATATATGAACTCAACATCGAGCTTTTCCGCGACTAATAATCCCGTATATGCGCCCTCGACCAAAGGTCCGCAGACGGCATCAATTTGCAGTGGTTGCAGTCGCGTTGCCAGTTCGTCGGTGACGGGTTGAAGAAGCCGAGGCCGCAGAAAAAGCCTTTCCAAATCGAGCCAAAGGTCTCCATGGTGACCGGATTCCAAAAGAAAGTGACCCATCTTCGGCGACAACAAATTGAGAATGGCTGGTTGCACAGGTTGACCTTCTTGAATCGAGAATACACTTGCCGGCAGCCGAGTGTGCCGGGAGCACGTTCAGCCATCTTTTGTTGCCCGTTGTGTTACCGTTTGAGTAGCGGTATCCCTGTGCCGGTCCGGTAAAACGGCCTGCGCTGAAGGCTTGAATTTGGCTTGAAGACAGGGAGCGTCCAGCGAAGAATCAAGAATGTCTCAGCAGCCGGAACAATCCTCGCTCCCATTTGCCGCGAACTCGGCCGCCCAGCCTGGCTTCGCCTCAGGCTCTGCGCCTGAACCCAAGCCCGCTGTCCAGAGAGCCGGGCATGCGCCGCAGCGGATTCCGCCCTGGCTGGAGAACACTGAACTGCTGCTGCGCTTGCTGGTGAGAGGATTTATCGGTGTGTTTTTTCTAGTTGCGCCGTGGGCAGGCCAGTTGTTTTGGTTCTTTCCAAGGCTGCTTTACGTATGGGATCAAAACCCCCTGATTCTCTACTTCCCCGTCATCGCGCACTATGCGGCCTTCGGAGCCGTACGCGGGGTTGTCTCCGGGCTTGGGATTTTGAATCTGTGGTTTGCGTTGCTGGACGCGCTACACCACCGGTACAGGAATGGATGAAATGAACGATAAAGATCAGAGATCAGAGATCAGAGATCATGAGGCGGTCGCTGAGTCAGTCGCCGTCATCCCGGGCAACGGTGCGCGGCCGCCACAGCTTGAATCCGCTCCGCTGGCCTATGAGAACTCCGCCTTTCTGAACAGCGCCGACGGCCGTCTGATCCGAATTGTCTCCGAATACATGGAACCGCTTGCGCGCTTTCGCCGTGAGCAGATTCAGGACACGGTTGTCTTTTTCGGTTCGGCGCGCTTTCACGGCCGCGAGGAGGCCAACCACGAACTGGAACTGCTGGAAAACACCGGCTCCGTGCAGCCCGCGCCCAGCCATGAGCAGCCTGCCAAGCCGCCGGAGATTGCCGCCGGTCAGGCCACTGAGCTGCAACTAAAGCGCGCCGAAGCCGCCGTCAAGATGGCCCGCTACTACGAGGACGCGCGCCAGCTCGCGCGGATGCTCACCATCTGGTCCAAACAGATTCCCTCGCGCCGCCATCGCTTTGTGGTCACCAGCGGCGGCGGACCAGGCATCATGGAAGCCGCCAATCGCGGCGCACATGAGGCCGGCGGCAAGACCATGGGCCTCAATATCCGGCTGCCCTTCGAGCAGCATCCCAACCCCTACATCACTCCCTCGCTCAACTTTGAGTTCCATTACTTTTTTATGCGCAAGCTTTGGTTCGCCTATCTATCCAAGGCGCTGGTCGTTTTTCCCGGCGGCTTCGGCACGCTGGACGAGATGTTCGAAATCCTCACCCTCGCACAGACCAAAAAGTTGGCCAAGAAAATCACCGTCGTCATCTACGGCTCGGAGTATTGGAAGAAGGTTTTCAACCTCGATGTGCTGGTGGATACCGGCGCCATCTCGCCCAAGGACATTGAGCTATTTCAGTTCGCCGACACGCCTGAACAAGCCTTTGAGCTGCTGCGCGCCGGCCTGACCGAAAACTACCTCAACGCCGAGTCCGCCGGTGCCACAGCCGAAAGCCAGAAGATGTCTTCAACTCCGGAACTGATGCAGGGCTGGACGGTAGAAGATTTTCTCGGTCCCGAGATGGCCCAAACGCGCAAATAGAAGCGGTGTGGCGTTTTCCGGATTTTTGATTTTTCATTGCCAGAGGTTTTCTTGTTGGTAAAAAGTGCTGAGCCCCATCCTCATTTGAGCACGGGGTTCGCCCGCTGCCGGCTGTCGCGCGGACTTCCTCGCTCGCGATTGCCCATGCTTCCTTGCCAATTCATTCGGCTTTGGGATGAGTGAACCTAAAAGGACGAAAACCTGATTCTATAGGAATCAGGCTTCCGCATACGCGTTAAATGGTTGTTATTCCGCCGCTTCCGGTTTTTGATCCTTGCCGCCCGATTCTTGATTCCGCATCAATGGGAAGAGAATCACATCGCGGATCGACTTGGAGCCGGTCAGCAGCATCACTAGGCGGTCGATGCCGATGCCTTCCCCGCCGGTGGGAGGCAGGCCGTAAGCCAGCGCGCGGACATAATCCTCGTCCATCTGATGAGCCTCGTCGTCGCCATGGGCGCGATCTTCAAGCTGCTGGGCAAAGCGCTTGTGCTGCTCGATGGGATCGTTCAACTCGCTGAAGGCGTTGCCCAGCTCGAAGCCGCCGCAATAAAACTCGAAACGTTCAACCCAATCGGGGTTGTCTGGATTTTGCTTTGAGAGCGGCGATACGGATGTTGGAAATTCGTAAATGATCGTAGGCTGGACTAGATGTTCTTCTGCAATTATTTCGAAAGTTTCTGCGATTGCTTTCCCAAATGACTCTCCGTGGTCCAACTGAAGCTTGACTAGACCAAGCGCCGCCCTCTTAGCAGCAAGTTGCTTGTTAGTTTTAAACTCTTGGGACTCAAAGTATTCCGCAGCATTTTCATCCCAAGGTTTCACATCTGGAGTAGACGGGATCGATCCAAGCCAACTGGAGAATACAATGGATGAACCGAACACTTCGGACGTTGGCTTTGGTCCAATATCTTCATTCCAGAACTTAACAATCGCCTCGCGCATCGTCAGCCGCGTCCACTTGCCGAGATCAATCTCCACTCCGCCGAAGTTCGTGATCGTCGTTCCGTTCACTTCCTTTGCAACAAACGAAATCAACTCTTCCGTCAGCGTCATCAGATCGTGATAATTCGCATACGCCTGATAGAACTCCAGCATGGTGAACTCGGGGTTGTGCTGGGTGCTGACGCCTTCGTTGCGGAAGTTGCGGTTGATCTCGTAGACGCGGTCGAAGCCGCCGACGACCAGGCGCTTCAGATAAAGCTCCGGCGCAATGCGCAGAAAGAGGTCCATGTCCATCGTGTTGTGATGCGTGACGAAGGGTCGCGCCGCCGCGCCGCCGGCCACCTGCTGCATCATCGGCGTTTCGACTTCCATGTAACCACGGCTGTCAAAGAACTTGCGCAGAGCTTGCAGCGTCTTGGCGCGCTTGACGAAGACTTCGCGGGCGTCGAGGTTGGTGAACAGGTCCACGTAGCGCTGGCGGTAGCGCAGTTCGACGTCGGCAAGGCCGTGAAATTTCTCCGGCAGGGCGAGCATCGCCTTGGCCAGGAAGGTAAGCGTCTCGACGTGGACCGTCAGCTCGCCCGTTCGCGTGCGGAAAAGGTAGCCCGAGACGCCGATGTGGTCGCCCAGGTCGAGCAGCTTGTAAAGCGCAAAGCCCTGCTCTCCGACTGCGTCAAGGCGCACATAGATTTGCAGCCGCTGGCCGCCCTGTTGCAGCGTAGCGAAGCCGGCCTTGCCCTGGGCGCGAATGGCCATAATGCGTCCGGCCACGGCGACCGTCTCGCGCTTGGCTTCCAGCACTTCCGCCGTCGCCTCGCCCCACGCGGCGCGCACCTCGGGAACGGTGTGCGAAGCAGCGTAGTGGTTGGGATAGGCCGCCTGGCCCAGCTTCTCAATCTCTTTCAGCTTTTCCTGGCGCAGCTTGAATAGGTTTTGCTCAAATTCCGAATCGTCAAACACGTTTGTTTCCTTTGCGGGAACCGGATCACCGGTCCAACTGACAGTATATCGGTTCGCTGGAAGAGGGAAACACCGCCCACACCTCGATTGGGGGTGATTGAATTTCTCTAGTAAATTGGAGCGGGAGACCGGGATCGAACCGGCGACATTCAGCTTGGGAAGCTGACGTTCTGCCACTGAACTACTCCCGCCCTTTAGAATCAATAAAATAACTAAGAAAAGTCGTCTAGGTGTCTAAAAAAGTAAAATGCTCGCGGACTTGAGTTGATAAAAGCACTCCAGAAAAACATAACACGGCTGTGCGGAAGCAATTCGAGCAAGCCAAAACGATTGACGCGCTGTTGAACGTGACGCAAATGATGTTGTCCTCTCCGGTTGAATGGAGACCTTGCGCAGTACCAGGACGTCCTAGGCCAACAGCATGACCCAAGTATAGCGTTGAATCGTCCTGTATTCAAGACTCCTAAATTGAGAATGGGCTGCCTCCAGCCAAAATACCTTCTGACAGCGAAAGTGGCTGTAATTAGCTAAAATTCCATCCGGGCGAGAAAATGCATTTCCGGATAGGTTTGGACTAGTATTCAGCAGAAGTTGGTTCAGAAGTTTTTGGAGGACGGCGCTCTGGTTGCGACTGGTGCGATGCGGCTGAAGAGCGGGATCAGAAACCGATGCGCTCGCACCGAGTTTGAGAAATCGCGGGTTCAACAGTTTTCCGGCGCTTGTGACCAAAGTCGCTGTGCATCCCGCGCGTCTTTTCTAAAGTCAATGCAGGAGATGATACATATGCTCACTTCTCAAAAAACTGTTCGTGAGATTGCCCTCGAGCAACCCCATTCCATCCGCGTCTTCGAACAATTCGGCATCGACTATTGCTGCGGCGGGCGCATGCCACTGAACGAAGCCTGCGCGGCACGCGAGCTTGCCGTCGATCAAGTGCTTGCGGAACTTGATTCCGCAGGTGCCTCCATCGCGCCGGTGCCGACCGACTGGGCGCAAGATACAATGCGCGCGTTGATCGATCACATTGTTACAACCCATCACGCGTATGTAAAAGCGGAGCTTCCACGCCTGGCCACACTGGCGCAAAAAGTTGTTCATCGCCATGGTGCCACGCAAGCCCATCTGCCCGCTCTGCAAAAGATCGTGGCGCAACTAGATACGGAGCTGATGCAGCATCTGGCCAAGGAAGAAAATATTCTCTTCCCTTATATCGCTGGCCTGGAAGCTTCAATCTCTGGTCAAGCCGCGCCTCCTCATGCCTGCTTTGGCGCAGTCTCCAATCCCATCGCCATGATGATGAGCGAGCATGAAGCCGCCGGCGAACTGCTGGCCGAGATCGACCAGCTAAGCGACCACTTCACTCCTCACGCTGGTGCCTGCCCAACCTATCATGCGTATTACAACGCGCTCAAAGAATTCGAACTCGATCTTCACCAGCACATCCATTTGGAAAACAACATTCTCTTTCCTCGCGCCCTGGATATGGAAGCTTCTGCCAGAGCCAAGCTGCTTCATGCAGGAGAATGATCCAGTTCCTAGTCTGTGCAAGCTGTGTGAACCGAATAACTTGCACTGCCGGTTCGCTACTAAGCTATCAACCTGCGGCGAGACTTTCGCGATGAAAAGAAACTTTCTGAGCTTCAAGAACGACGCATTGCGGCGCATCTTGAAAGTGGTTGAGATGCTGGAAAGAAAAGCGGTTAATCTCATCCGGTTTATCCAACTGATAAAGGCAAGCCGTGCCCGCAAGAAGCCAAACAGGCCATCAAAGTACCATCCCGTACAGTGGAACGGAAACAAGCCTGACCCTTGCCTCATCCTCTGTGCGACCTGGAATCAGCCACACGGAAGAGGGAAGTGAAGCAGCATAGGGGTTTTGACTTGAGAACGTTAGTCCCACATGTGTCCGCGGAATTTTCGCAGTATAGTAGAGCTTGTGTGATTTTTTCCGGACTGGTGCATTTCTGCAAGTTGGCGGAGGTCTTGTTACATTATGGGTAAATCGAAGCTTGGAACCAAATTCCTGTTTGGAAGCGTGATGATGTCTCTTTTCTCTTTAGCCACAGCCGGCGCTGAAAGCGTTTCGCCGCTCGGCATCTTTCAGAATCATGCCGACATCGGCACGGTGCTGCACACCGGCAGCGCGCAGTATGACGCGGTGCGCGACACCTACACCCTCACCGCCAGCGGCGAGAACATCTGGTTCATCAGTGACGCCTTTCATTTTGCATGGAAGCAAGTCTCCGGCGACGTGGCACTGAGCGCCGGCATCGCCTTCCCCAGACCGGGCGGCAATCCACATCGCAAGGCCGTGCTGATGATTCGTCAAAGCCTGGACGCTGGTTCGGTTTATGCTGACGTGGCATTGCACGGCGTTGGACTCACCTCGCTGCAATACCGTGACGCTCCCGGAGCCGTGACCCATGAGATCGAGGCCAGCCTCAGCGCGCCCCATAGCCTGCGCATCGAGAAGCGAGGCGATTATGTTTACCTCTTCATGGCCGCGAGCAACGGTCAGCCGCTGAAGACCAGTGGCGCATCCATCAAGATTCCCATCCACGGATCATTTTACGTCGGCATCGGTCTATGCGCGCACGATAAAGATGCCGTCGAAACAGCCGTTTTCTCTCGTGTCGAACTCACCCTGCCCGCGCCTGTGACCACCTCGCCAGTTCTCTACAGTACCCTTGAGACTGTGACCATTGCCTCCACCGACCGCCGCGTGGTCTACGTCTCTCCCCATCATTTTGAAGCGCCCAACTGGACCCAGGACGGCGCATACTTTTACTTCAACAGCGACGGCCGCATCCTGCGCCTGCCGGTGGCCGGGGGCACACCGGAGATCATCGACACTGGCACCAATATCCATTGCAACAACGACCACGGCCTCTCGCCGGATCAAAAATGGCTGGCCATCAGCGATCAGTCGCAGGCCGATCATCTTTCGACGATTTACATTGTGCCTTTCGGCGGTGGAACTCCGCGGCGCGTCACCGTGAACGCACCCTCTTATTGGCACGGCTGGTCGCCGGACGGCAAGACGCTCGCCTTTACCGGTCAGCGCAACGGCAACTTTGATATTTACACCATTCCGGCGGCGGGCGGCGAAGAGACGCGGCTGACCACCGCCAAAGGCCTCGACGACGGCCCTGAGTATTCGCCTGATGGCAAGTACATTTACTTCAACTCCGAGCGCACCGGAAAGATGCAGATCTGGCGAATGCTGGCCGATGGCAGCAATCAAGAGCAGATTACCTCAGACGAGTTCAACAACTGGTTCCCGCACATCTCGCCCGACGGCAAATGGATGGTTTTCCTTTCCTACGGTCCGGAAGTCACCGGACATCCCGCTAACAAAGAGGTGCAGATTCGACTGATGGCGCTCAGCGACGGCAAGATTTCGGTGCTGGCCAAGCTCTTCGGCGGTCAAGGCACCATCAATGTTCCATCCTGGTCGCCCGATAGCACCAAGGTGGCTTTCGTCAGTTATCAACTGCTACCCGCCGAAGAGGCTGGAACCAAGTAAGTTCACAGGAGATGGATTCATGCGCGTTGGAGTTTTTACGCCGCTGCTCTCGCAGCTTCCGCTTGCCTCCGTTTTACAAAAGCTCAAGACGCTCGACATTACCACGGTGGAGCTGGGTACGGGCAACTATCCCGGCGACGCGCACTGCAAGCTCGACTTGCTGGACGATGGCGTCGCTCTCGCCGAATTTCAAAAAGTGCTGGCCGATTATGGCGCGTCGATCAGCGCCCTGAGTTGCCACGGCAACGCTCTGCACCCTGACCCGGCGCACGCCGCGCACGACCGCGAGGTCAGCCGCAAGACCATTCTGCTGGCGGAAAAGCTGGGCATCCCGGTGGTCGTTGATTTCTCCGGCTGCCCCGGCGACTCGCCCGCTTCGACCGCTCCCAACTGGGTCACCTGCCCCTGGCCGCCCGACTTCCTCAAGGTTCTTGATTGGCAGTGGAACGAAGTGGTGACGCCCTACTGGATCGAGCACGGCAAATTTGCCGCCGATCATGGCGTCAAGATCGCCATCGAGATGCATCCCGGCTTTGTGGTTTACAGTCCGGAGACGATGCTGCGGCTGCGCTCGATCGCCGGGCCCAGTGTCGGCGCGAACCTCGACCCTAGCCATCTCTTCTGGCAGGGCATCGATCCCATTGCCGCCATTCGCGTTTTGGGCGAGGCGATCTTTTACGTCCACGCCAAGGATACGCAACTGTTTCCGGCCAACCTGCCGCGCACGGGCGTGCTCGACACCAAGCCCTACACCGACGAGCGAAATCGCGGCTGGATCTTCCGTACCTGCGGTTACGGCCACGGCGCGGAGTGGTGGAGCGAGTTCATCTCCACGCTGCGGATGTACGGCTACGATTACGTGCTTTCGATTGAGCACGAAGACAGCCTGCTCTCGGCCGAAGAAGGGTTGGTCAAAGCGGCGCGCTTCCTCAACGGCCTGGTGATTCGCGAGCAGCCCGGCGCGGCGTGGTGGACATAAGAGGGGGATGCGATGAAACCAATCAGGACGGCAATCTTCGGCACCGGCTTTATGGGCCGGGTTCATCTGGATGCGATCAGGCGTCAGGAATCGGTTGAGATCGCGGCCATCGCGGGCTCAAGCGCCGAGTCGGCAAAACGATTAGGCGAAGCCTTTGGCGTTCCAACTTTTTCAAACGATTTCCGCGAGATTCTGCGTGATCCAACCATCGACGCGGTGCACATATGCACGCCCAACGCGTTGCATTTTTCCATGGCCAAAGCAGCGCTCGAAGCGGGCAAGCACGTGGCCTGCGAAAAGCCGCTGGCCATCTCGGTTGCCGAGGCGCGCGAACTGGTGGCTTTGGCCGCGCGGAGCGGGCTGCGCAACTGCCTCTGCCACAATCTGCGTTACTACCCGATGGTGCAGCAGATGCGCCGCATGCGAGAGGCCGGCGAACTGGGCGAGATCCTTGCGCTTCAAGGCACCTACTCGCAGGATTGGCTGCTCTACGAGACCGATTGGAACTGGCGCATTGACTCGGCCAAGAGCGGCCCTTCGCGCTGCATGGCCGACATAGGCTCGCATTGGTTCGACATGGCGGAGCACATCACAGGCCTGCCTGTCACCTCACTCGTCGCCGACTTGCAGACCTTTCACCCGACGCGCAAGCAGCCCAAGGCTTCGGTCGAAAGCTTTGCCAACAAACTGCTCGGCCTTCAGGATTACATTGTAACTCCTGTAAATACAGAAGACTTCGGCACGGTCCTCTTTCATATGGGAGAGCGGACGCGCGGCGCGATGGTGGCAAGCCAGGTTTCAGCAGGACGCAAGAACCGTCTGGCCATCGAGATTCACGGCAGCAAGGCATCGGTTGCCTGGGATCAGGAGCGGCCCAACGAACTCTGGATCGGAGACCGCGATAAAGGCAATCAGATCATTCTCAAAGACCCCGCCCTGTTATTGCCCGAGGCGCGCGCCTACGCCGATCTGCCCGGTGGCCACACCGAGGGCTACGATGACGCATTCAAGCAGCTCTTCCGGCGTTTCTACGCCTCCATCGCCGCGCCCGGGGCGCCCGCCGAGTACCCGCAGTTTGCCGACGGATTGCGGCAGTTAGTCATTCTTCAGGCCGAGTTGGAAAGCCATCGTGCGCGCGGCTGGGTCGAAGTCCCCGCGCATTGAGGGCGTAATCACCGATAGAGTAAGAAAGCTCCGTGCCCCATCCATTTCACATTCTGTGTGAAATGGATGGGAATCCACAAAATCAGGCTCACAAAAAATGTGAAATTCTCTAAGAGTGCAACTGTGAAAGAGGCCGCCGTATGTTGATCTTTGCCGCCATTGTCGCCATCTTCGTCTACGGAATGATCGCCGCCATGCTGGGCACCATCCTGCCCAACCTCTCGGAGCGCTTTCGTCTGACGCCCGCTCAGAACGGCAGCATCGCCTTGGCGCAGGCACTGGGGTTGATCGTTGCCTCGCTCAGCGTCGGTCCACTGCTGGACGGCGAAGGCAAAAAACTCGGCCTCATGCTCGGCCTCGGCCTCATTGCCATTGTGCTCTATGCGCTACCCCGCTCGCCGGGTTTCCGCAGCATTCTCGTCCTGCTCTTTCTGCTTGGAGCCGGCGGCGGCATTGTGGTGACCGGCGCCAATGCTCTGGTTAGTGATGAAAGTGTGGCGCATCGCGCCATTGCTCTGAACCTCGTCAATCTCTTCTTTGGCCTGGGAGGGCTGGCCACGCCATTCCTCTCCGCCAATCTCTTCAAGAGGAACTGGGTTCGTCTCTGCTATGCCGTCGCCACGCTCACCGTGTTTGCGCTGGCCGTACAATCTGTGGCCAAGATGCCGCCGCCCTCCGGCGCAGCGCGCTTTCTGCTCGCGGATGCATCTCCTGTCCTTGGCCGCCCGCTGCTCTTCCTGCTTGGTTTCTTTCTTTTTCTCTACATCACCTGCGAGGTGGGCGTGTGGAATTGGCTGCCGCGCCATCTCATCGCCCAGGGCATTGCCGAGTCGCGCGCGCTGAATATTCTCTCGCTGGGATTCGCGCTTGGATTGCTGATCGGCCGCGTCGCCGTTACGCCCATCTTGATAAGCGTCTCGCCGATCGACGTCACACTATGGGCGTCGTATGCCATGGCTGTGACCACCTTTTTCATGCTCCGAACCACCAAGCCGGCGATTGCCTTTGCGCTGGTCTTCCTCGCCGGCATCTCCATGGCCCCGGTCTTTCCCACTACGCTGGCCATTGTCGGCGCGGCTTTCCCGCGCATGACCAGCACGGCGATGGGTATCGTCATCACCTTTGGCTGGGTTGGCCTGGCGGTCAGCTCGCGGCTCATTGGAGCCATTGCCGGCGACGACCCGCGCCGGCTGAAGAAGGCCCTGCTGGTGATTCCCGCCTCGGCGGTGATGATGGTTGGACTGAATCTGGCGATGCGCGGTTTCTTGCGTTGAGAACAAGCAGCCACAGCAGAAGTTTGATATTTGCAGGAGTCGCTCCCGGTTTGCGTATATTGCATTCTTCCTACAGAATCGTTTGCGAGAGAGAGACTGAGCGCCGTCCCTAACGGGACTCCGAGAGTCATTTATCGGCATCTTCCCAGCGCTGAAGCGCTGGGCTAACAAACATTGCGCCTACGGCGCGGGCATTCGGCCGACATGGGCTGTGTACTCCCAGTTTCAAGCATCTCAATCTGGCCCTATTTCAGGGACCAAAAACCAAAAATCCTCCGGCTTAGCCGGAGGATTTTTATTTGTGCAAGGCGGGCGTGGAGCGAAGGAGCGGGGCTACGCGTTCATGGGGCTACGGGCTGAGGCGGGATGCTCTGCGCCATCGCCTTCGGAATGCCGTGCTGATGGCAATCGGCGCAGCGAACCCAGTGGATATTGTGAGTGCTGGAGGCGCTGGCGAAGGTTGTGTCCATCTTCTCGACGTCGAGGCCGCAGTCGGACATCTTCGGGTGGCAGGTTTTGCAGGATGCGCGCGCGTTCATATTGTGACCCAGGTGGCAGGCGAGGCAACTGATGCCCTCATGCACGCCCATGCCTGTGCGGTCGTCGCCGGAGCCAACCTGTTTGCCCCAATGGTGCGCCGCCGCATCCGAACCGGCTTCGCCCTGGCGCGGCGCATGGCACTGGTAGCAGAGGGCCTGGCGCGGGTCCTGGCTCATGGTCACAGCGCGCGCGCCATCGTACAACTGGGGAATGGCGAGCGCGGAGGCGGCAAAGTGCAGGCCCTCGCGGCGGTCGTAGAAGGCCAGCGACTCGCTGACGGCCTCGCCGGCAACCGCGCGCCGCACGGCAGGTTTGAGCTGCTCCGCGCTTGTGCGATGCACCTGGTGGCAGCTCTGGCAGGGAATCGCCGGCTGGCCGGCAAAGCCGGAGCGAATCAGATGCCACGGCCCTTTTGTATCCTGCGGCTGAACCAGCTCGCGAATCGAACCGTTGAAGTGCATTCCGTGGCAGCGCAAACAATCTTCCATCAGATGTTGCTTGGAGTTTTGCGCGGGATTGACAAAGATATCGCTGTAGGTTGCGCTGTGCGGCCCCATCTGCCAGCTCGCGTATTCGTGCCGGTGGCAGTTCTGGCAGTGGGGAAGCATTTCCGCCACGTCCACGTCGCGAAGGCGGATGGCCTCGGGCAGCGTGCCGAAGAGGTGAACGCGGATGTGGCGCAGCTTGGTGGAGAGGCTTGCCTCGTGGCACTCCATGCAGCCCACCTTGCGATGAAATGAGCCGTGGACGGTGCTGACCAAGGCTTGCATCTCATGGCAACTGGCGCATCCCTGTCCATATTGCGAGGTGTAGTAGTACGAAGCGCCATAGATGCCCGCGACGGCCATGAGAGCCATCAGAGCGAGGGCGTAAGCCGCAACTTTGAGCGTGCGTCTCATGAGCGGAAGCCCGTACCCTTCCAGTTGCGCGTGAGCGACGAAGATGCATAATAGGCAACGGCCATGATGGTCAGCGCGGGATTGAAGCCGCCATTGGTCACGTGCACGCTGGAGTCGATGACGAAGAGATTATCGACATCGTGCAACTGGCAGTCACGGTTGACGACCGAAGCCTTTGGATCGGTTCCCATGCGGCAGGTGCCTGCCTGGTGCTGGCCCGCGGAGACCAGCGCAGGATTGCCGGCCATGATCGAGGTATGCATCGCTCCCGCTTCCGTGAGCCACGCCGCCGCGCGCCGGGCCTGCACCTCGCCCATCTCGAAGGTGTGCGGATGCACATTGCCTTGGAAGCGCGCCACCGGCATGCCCCACTTGTCTTTGACGGTTGGATCAACGGTCATGCGGCCCTCGGCGGTGGGAATCTGCTGCGTGGGCCCGATGATGACAATGCTGCGTTTGTGCCACTCGCGCATCGCTTGTTTATGTGCCAGCCCCCAGCGCGGCGTGCGATCGGGCAGACGGTCCACCATGTGAATGGGCAGGCGAATAAACTCGTTGGCCAGCATTCCGCCGCCGCTCATGCCGGGCGTGCCGTGGTTGTAATCGCTGATGGCAATGCTCGCCCCCGGTCCCACATCGTCATAGGTCTCAAAGTCGAAGTAGCCGACCGCGCCGGTGTAGTGGTGCCCTTGCAGATGGCGCCCCACCTGGTCGTAACGATTGCCCAGTCCATTGGGAAAGAGGCGGCTCTTGGAGTTGAGCAGCAGCCGAGCCGATTCGATGGCGCAGGCCGAGACCACCACCAGATCGGCAAGCTGCTCTTGCAATCGGCCGTTCGCGTCAAAGTAGGCAACGCCGCGCGCCCGTCCTCGCTCGTCGGTCAGAATCTCCTTGGCCATGCAGCCGGCGCGCAGCTCGCAGTTGCCGCTTTGGAGCGCGACCGGAATCACGGTATTCTGCGAGCCGTTCTTGGCGTCCACTTCGCAGGCGAAGCCGCAGCACCAGCGGCACCGCATGCAAGGGCCGCGTCCGTTGTACGGCACGCTGTTGCGCGCCATGGGAATGTGAAATGGATGCAGTCCCAGCCGCTTGGCCGCCGGCTCCAGAATCTCGAACTCGCGGTTGGGCGGCAAGGGCGGCATGGGCAGCGGGCGCTTGCGCGGACCGTGAAAGGGAGTGCCGGAATAGTCGCCCGAGATGCCGATCTCGTACTCGGCCTGCTCGTAAAACGGCTCCAGTTCGTCGTAGCTGATGGGCCAATCTTCCAGCGAACTTCCTGGCGGAACTCCGTAGGTCGAGCGCATACGGAAATCCTGCGGAAGATAGCGCCAGGCCTGCGCGCCATAGCTGAGCGTGCCGCCGCCCACGCAGGCGGCATTGTTCTGGTAAGCGCCTTCACTGGGCAGGGCAATGTGGGGCTGACCCGCCTCATCCACCCAGACGCGCGGATTGCCGGCGTCCTCCGGCCCAAAGGCATTGCCCAGCACGGTGGTGCGCTGATTGCGCAGGTCGTCTTTTTTGCAGTCGGCGGCGGTGTACCATGGGCCGCGCTCGAGCAGCACGACGCTGAGTCCGGCGACGGAGAGTTCCTTGGCCACGATGCCGCCCGCCGCGCCGGCTCCAATCACAATCGCGTTCACGCGCTTCATTGGGAGCCACCTTTTGTCAGGTCATACTGCGCGCGGCCCAGCGGCGGAGGCTCGCTCAGCCCCAGCATCCGCCAGCTCACCGCATCGCGATTGCCGCCGTGGCGCGGCGAGCCGTAGTAACCCTCCATGGTGTGATTGCGCGCGAGCGTAAAGAACGGCCCTTCGTGCGCTTCGAGCGCGCTTACGATCTCGAATTGTTGCGTCGGAGTCAGCTCGGCCAAATCCCTCCCATAGCGCTGGCGGCTGATCGCCTGCGCCTGCTCCAGACCGTGCCGGTAGAGCTCCCGATGACGCCGGTAGGAGCGCATCAGTTGACTGTCGATATAATTCAGCACTCCGGCCTCGGAGGCGCTGGGAAACTGATCGGCGGGAATGATCTGATCGCAGATCGCGGCCAGCGTCCGCGCCTGATCTTCGCTGAGGAACTGCCAGTCACTGCGTTGGCTCCAGCGGCAACCTGAGGCGATGGCCGCGCTTCCCAGTGCGCCCGCGGCCACAAATTGGCGTCGCGTTAAAAGATCGCCTTTTCTGCTTGAAGGCATGGGAAACTTCCTTTCGCTGAATCAAATGCTCAGCTTGCGCATGTACTCCGCATCCAGCCGGAGAGCCTCCATGGTGTCCATGTCGAACTCCTCCTGCTCGATGTAGTAGTGCTTCAGCCCCGTCGCCGCGCCCAGAATCGGCCGGTAATCCACCACCCCGCGGCCCATCACCGTCGAATGGTACTGGCCGTTGGCTCCCTTCACCATGTCCTTGACATGCAGCAACGGGAAGCGCTCGGGCATCTTGCGCAGATAATCCAGCGGGTTGCGTCCAGCGGCGGCCACCCAGCCGCAGTCCATCTCAAAGCAGACCAGCTTGGGGTCGGTCAACCGCAGCAGTTCATCGTAGAAGACCGCTCCACCCTCGGAGCCAAACTCCGGCCCATGATTGTGATAGCCGAAGGTCATTCCCGCCGCCTTCACCTTTTCGCCCATGCGATTCAGTTGCTCGGCCACCCAGTGCCAGTCGTCGAGCGTCAGCTCACCGGTGGCGGCAGGGTCGCGCCGCCGTGGCCAGGGGCAGATGATGTAATCGAGTCCCAGCGCATGGCCGTACTCGATCAGCTCGTCTCCTTGCGCGAGCAGCAAGGCCAGCGTGTGATGGGTGCTCGTGCAGCGCAGCCCGGCCTTGTCCATGGAGTGGCGGAAGTCGGCCGCCGTGCGGTTGTAATAGCCGGCCGCCTCGACTTCGGCGTAGCCCGCCGCGCGCACTTTGGCCAGCGTGCCGTCAAAGTCCTTGGGCAGCAGCTCGCGCACGCTGTAGAGTTGCAGGCCGATGGGAAGGCCAAGCGGCTTGGCGACCAGCCGGATTGCCCCGGCTCCAACCGTCGCCGCAACCGCTGCCGTGGCCTTTAAAAAATCTCTCCTCGATTTATGACTCATTGGTACGTTCTCCTGGTACAGATCTATCTCTGCGGCAATTAACCTTGAATTGTCTTGGACGCCCCGTCCCACATCGCCACGGTTTTGTGAAAGTAAGAGTGATTGGCCATGTGGCAAGCGACGGCGGCATGGTGGCCGAAGAGCTCGTCCTCCACCACGTGCTGGCGCGTCTCGACGGCGCGGAAGAAGCTGGCGATGTGGTCGGCGGTGTCGTCGTACTCCGGCGGCGCGGTATAGCTTTCCACCTCGCCCAGATCCGCGGGCTTGGCGGGATGGGCGGCGTGCCACTCGGCCAGGTATTGCTGCTTGGCTGCCGCCGTCCAGCCGTTCAGCGCGTAACCCTCCGGCTGCGGGCGCGTATCCTGCGGAGTCACAGTCAGCGTGTTGCCGTTGATCACCATGGTGGCATCGCTGCCATAAAAGATAATCGGTTCACCAGCCGCGTTGTTCTGGTTGCAATGCAGGCTCACAGTGAGGCCGGGATAGTCGTAGAGGGTGGCCAGCAGATCAGGAAAGTCGCGGCCATCATTGAAGTGAGTCAGGCTGCCGGTCGAATAGGCACGAGTGGGAACGGCGTTGATTCCGGCAATGCATTGCATTCCGCTGAGCAGATGAACAAACAGATCGCCGGCCACGCCCTCGCCGTAATCGCTGAAGCAGCGCCAGCGGAAGAAGCGCGCCGCGTCAAAAGGCCGCTCGGGCGCATCGCGCAGCCAGGCCTTCCAGTCGATGCTCTCTGGGCTGGCGTCGGGCGCAATCGGATACACCCAGGCGCCGGAGGGCGAATTGCGGTCCGAGTGGCCCTCGATCAAACGCACCTGGCCCAGCCGTCCCGAGGCAAAAATCTCCGCCGCCTTCTGGTAGACAATGTTGCTTACCCTCTGGCTGCCGGCCTGGAAGATGCGCTTGCCCGCCGCAACCGCCTCCACCATCGCCTGACCGTCGGCCACATTGTGGCTCATCGGCTTTTCGCAGTACACATCCTTGCCCGCAGCCAAGGCGTCCAGCACCACGCGCCGATGCTGAAAGTCGGCCACGGCCACGATCACCGCATCCACATCCTTGCGGTCCAGCAGCGCGCGGTAATCCCGCGCGGCGGGCACATCCGCGCCCCAGGCTTCAACGCCCGCCCGCCGGTGCATCTCGTAAAGGTCAGCCGTACCGATCAACTCCGCATTGGGCAGCTTCCGCGCCGAGCGCAACAGATCGCAACCACGAATCCCGGTCCCGATCGAGACAAAGCGAATCTTGCGCCCAGTCCCGCTTACTGCGGCCATTTGGGGCTTCAGCACTACTTGATTCATTTCACTTGCTTGCGCCGCACCACTCGCCATCACCACTCCCGTACCCAACCGCACAAAATCCCGTCTGGTCAATGAAAACCGATTCATGAGAGAATCCTTCCGCGCTAGCAATTTTCTTCCGTCAGCCTTGCTCCTGTCCACCAAAACCTCACGAGCCCCATAAAATACCATTCTCTCCTGCATCGCTTTGATCTCAAACTCGTTCGCTCCTGATCTCATCAGCCTCTTGTAAAACTCTCCAGTAAGATAAATTCATTCGCGAATGATTTCACCGCTCTTTTGCACCATCAGCTTCGAATGCTTATCCAGCAATCAACCGGTGTCGTTTTGGCTGGATTGATAGAATTGAATAGAGCAAGGAACAATGAAGTGCTAAAACTCTCTCTGATTCTCGGAACGATCGCCGCGCTGGCCGATGTGGCGGGTGGATTTGTGCTGGTTCGGGCGCGCGGGGTCGAGCGCTATCTGCGCTACTTTGTGGCGCTGGGCGCGGGCTTTTTGATGGCCACCGCAGTGCTGGAAATGGTTCCCGAAGGTCTCAAGCTCAACCCCAACTCGACATTGGGGCCGGTGCTCATTATGGGTGGCTACTGTGTGGTGCATCTTCTGGAGCACACCATCAATGCGCACTTCCACTTTGGCGAGGAGACGCACGCGGGCGAGTTTGTCTCGCACCACACCGGCAACTCGGTGCTGGCGGGGCTGAGCCTGCATGCGCTTTTTGACGGCGTGGCCATCGGCTCTGGCTTTCTGGTTTCGGGCTGGCTGGGCTGGCTGATCTTTCTTGCGATTCTTTTGCACAAGGCACCAGAGGGCTTTACTATGGCCTCTGTAATGCTGGCCAGCGGACGTTCGCGCTCGGCAGCTTTATACTCCGCATTCGCCTTGGCGGGCGCTACGTTGGCCGGAGTGCTGGTTATTCAGTTGGTGCCGAGCTGGCTGCCCTATGGCTTGCCGATTTCGGCGGGCGTGGCGCTCTACGTGGCCGCAACGGACCTGGTGCCAGAGGTCAATCGCGAGCCTGGAATTCGTATGGCATTGGTTTTCTTTGCCGGCGTGGGCGGCTTCCTGCTGCTTAGGATGCTGTTACCTGCGCTATAACATATTACCGGGGCAGATAAATCGTACCGTCTTCGTTGTCCAGGCCGGGGCGGTAGTATTGGTTGATGGCTTGCAGGATGGGTATCGAGAAGCTCATCTGCGGCTCGGGGTCGGCGAGTTTATCATCTACGCTGTTGTACATTTGAATCGCGCCGTAGCTGTGATTCTTAATCCCGTCAATGATCACATTGGCGTCCAGCTTGCCCTGGCCGATGAAGCGCGTGGCGTTGAAGGGATCGTAGATATAGGGCTTGCCGGCATAGGCGCAGCGCAGCATGCTCTCGCACAGCGCAGGACCGGGCTGCTGACGCAGGTAAGCGACTTCCGTTGAAAAGCGATTCGCAGCCTCGCGGTTCGCGGCAAAGGACAGATCCACGCGCGCGTTGCCGGAGTGAATCATGGGCACGGCCAGCGACAGAAAGAGAATCGAGAAGGCAATTACAGGTGAGGAGAACCTTATGCCGCCTATCGATTTGGCTTTCCAATTGTAATTCGGCTTCCCATCCTTGCGCGCAAAACACGCAAGGATGGGGATCATAACATCTTTGTAAGTGAGTTGTAACTTGGTGCTTTCCGCTGCGAAGACTCCGCAGATTAGAACCATCGCCACCAGCATACCGAAAAATCCGTTGATGTCCACTCCGCTGCCGCCGCAAAAAATCGTATCGACCACCAGCGCGTAGCCCAGCAGCAGCGCCAGCACGCGCCGCTCCGGCAGCTTCCAGCAGAGCCATGCTGCCGCGAGTGCCACCAGCGCCGGCAGCGGCGAGTAGGTGGGCAAAAGCAGCATCAGGTTGACGCCGTCGGCAAAGGAATAACTGCGCGGGGCAAGCATCGAGGAGACGTACGCCGCGCCGTCGATCCGCTGCGTCAAAAAAATTGAAAGCGCAACCAGCAACCCGCCGCTCACGGCAAAGCGCAGGGCGCGGCGCGGCGCGCTGATCAGCAGGTCAAGCAGCACCGCCAGTGGAAATTCAATCAGGTTGTGCTTGATGTTTCCGCCAACCACAAACAGCAGCGCCGAGGCTTCGATGGCCCAGCCTTGCCGCCCGCCGCGCAGATAGACGAAGAGACCCGCCATGAAGAAGGCCTGGGCAAGGATCTGCGGATCGTCGGTTCCCACGTAGGCATCGGCGGCGGCGCAGAGCCAGGCGATCAGGAAGCATCCGGTGAGCCATGCGGCCGTGCCCGAGCGCGTAATGTACTTGACAATGGCCGCGGCAAAGAGCGCGCTCAGGCACAAGCCGGCGAGCGAAAGAACCCGCGCCGTAAAAAGATATTCGTGGGTAAATCGGCCCAGAAAAGCCACCAGATGGAAGGAAAGCGCGGGATAATTGACGGCCGTCCAGGCATAGGTTGCGGGATAAAGCGGCTGATCGAGCGCCACCTTCTGCGTGTTGTAAAGGTTCCATCCCTCGTTGTAATCAAACTCCGCAAAAAGAAAGGCGCGGCGGAAGGGCATCGCCGCCGTCCAGACGAGAATCGCCCCACAGAAAAACAGCAATAGCGCGTGCGGCTTGAGCGCGGCGCGGGTCACTCTGCGGAGTTGCATTGCAACGTCCATCCGCCGTCAGCCCCGGCCTCCAAAACCAAAGCGGCCTGCATAGAGCCGGACCAGCAGCTTGGCGTAATCCCAACCGACTTTGAAGTTGGCTTTGCTCGAGCCCTCCGCGCGGCTGCCAAATGCCAGCGGAACCTCTTTCACCTTGCGCAACCGCCCGCGCACCAGAATCTCGAGCAGCAGCTTGAAGCCGGTGGGCTGGAATTCGATGCCGTCAATCACCTCGCGGCGCAGCATAAAGTAGCCGGTCATGGGGTCGTGGGCGCGCACGCCGGGGCGCTGGATCGGCCAGGTGGCCCAGACGGCAACGGTGGAGAGAGCCTTGCGGATGGGATTCCATTTGCCCACCTCGCCGCCGGCGGTATAGCGGCTGCCGATGGCCAAATCATTGCCCTCCAGAATCGCCGCCACCAGCGCTGCCAGCAGTTCAGGCGGGTGCTGCAAGTCGGCGTCCATCACGCCCAGAATTGATGCATCGGTGCTGCGCCAGCCGGTCAGTACTGCGCCGGAGAGGCCGCGCTCGCCTTTTCGCACAATCAGCCGAACGCGCGGGTCTTCCTCGCTAATCGCAGTGACGATCTCCTCGGTGCCGTCGCGGCTGTCGTCATCCACCACAATGATCTCGTAGGCGATTCCCACCGGCTCCAGCACCCTGCGGACGTGGCTGAGCAGGCCGGGAAGATTCTTGGCCTCGCGCAGCGTCGGAATGGTGAGCGCCAGCCGTTGGCGGCCAGCTTCGACCGTTAAAGCTGATGCGGTCTGAGAGGGTTTGGCCGAAGCATCGGCGGGCGTATAGGATGGAGCTATTGCAGACGACATATCGAGCTTGAGTATACGAGGTTGAGCCGCTTGAAGCGCAACTTTTCGGTCAATTTTTTGCTGACCCTGCTGATTACGGTGCTGGCCGTGGCCGTAATGGGCTATCATCCTGGCTTCGAAGACGACGGCATTTATCTGTCTGCAATCAAAAAGCGCCTGAATCCGGCGCTCTTTCCCCACGACTCAGATTTTTTCCGCTTCCAGATGCAGGCCACCCTCTTCGATAACTGGATCGCCGGATTCGTGCGCTGGTCGCACATCTCGCTGGCCTGGGCGGAACTGCTCTGGCAGATGGCCTCAATCGCGCTGATCCTCTACGGATGCTGGCGGATTGCGCGACGGCTCTTTTCCGAGGCGCGGGCGCAGTGGGCCGGTGTGGCGATGGTAGCGGCGATGCTTTCGCTGCCGGTGGCTGGAACCGGGCTGTATCTGGTCGATCAGCATCTGCATCCGCGCACCATGGCCACCGCCTTCATTCTGCTGGCCGTCGAGCGGGTTCTGGCCAGGCGCAAGGGGCAAGCGGCGCTGCTGCTGGCGCTGGCTTTTGCGCTGCATCCGATCATGGCCGCGCTGGGCCTCTCCTTTTGCATCTTTCTTGCGATGGCGCTGTTAAACGAAAATAAAGATGGTACTAAGAACCTCTTGCAAAATTGTCTTCAGTTCGCCATGAAGCGTCAGGGCACGACTTCAGTCGTGCCGAAAACGGCCTTTTTCGAGTCCGGCTTTAGCCGCTGCGGAATTGCAAATATCCGAAAACAAATATACGCAGGGGCTAAAGCCCAAGATCTTCTTGTTGAACTAGCGGCACGACTAAAGTCGTGCCTTGACGATTCTCGCAATCTCCATGGAATTTTGCAAGAGGCTCCTAGGATGAATCCCACTCCCACCCTAGCGACAAAAACAAAGGCGTCGCGAGGGTGGGGCACCCGATGGCAGGGTAGCACGATCGCCGTGGCGTTTGTTCCTTTGGGCTGGGTCTTCGCCCCTCCCAATCCTCTGTGGCGGCAGGCGGTGCTGATGCACAACTCGCTCTGCCTCTACCACTGGGCCTGGTATGAGTGGCTTGGAGCGGTTGCGCCGCTCGGCCTCTTCTGGCTGCTGAGCAGGTTTGCGCGTCGCCAGGGCGACCGTCTCCTCCAACGCTTTGCTTTGGCCGTCGCAGCCTATGGAGCCTTCCAACTGGCGCTGGCCATGACGCTGCTGGCTATTCCCTCGCTGATCCGGGTTGCTCCTTTTCAGCCCATGCGCTTTCTGCATCTGATCTATTTCTTCCTGACGCTGATGGCTGGCTGCCTGCTGGGCCGGTATCTGCTGAAGGCCCGTCTCTGGCGCTGGGCCGTTTATCTGGCAGCGATCAACGGCGGAATGTTCCTCTCGCAGTGGATGCTCTTTGACGATAGCTATCATCTGGAACTGCCCGGACGGGCGGCGGCCAACCCCTGGCTGCAGGCCTTCGGGTGGGTCCGCCAGAAGACGCCTGTTGATGCCTATTTTGCCCTAGACCCTGAGTATATGGCCGCGCCGGGAGAGGATTACCACTGCTTCCGCGCGCTGGCCGAGCGCGGCATGATGGCCGACAACATCAAAGACCCGGCCGTGGTGACGCAGATTCCGGAGTTGGCTTCGCAATGGGCGCGCGATGTCAAAGCGCGTCAGGGATGGAAGAGCTTTCAGCGTGCGGACTTCGAGCGCCTGAAGGCGGAGTTCGGCGTGGATTGGGTGGTAGTCGCTTTTCCGCAACCACCGGGGTTGGCTTGTGAGTACCACAACAATAGTTTGAGTGTATGTCGAATACCTTAAATGCAGAACTATACCTCGGCTTTCCCATGAGCAGCCCATCGGTCTGCTCCCGGAGGAAGCCATCTAAAATCGCCCAGGGCAAGATCAGCGCAGCCCTGGGTAAGGTGCAAAGGGAGGGGCATACACACCGGAGGGGCGGATCGACCTCCCCGATCAAATCTACAGCAAAGTCTATGCGATTGCACTGCTACTCAGGGTGAGAGTGCATATACGCTTTAAATTGTGCGATCTCCCAATGCTGCTGGATTTTTCCGGTTTCAGCATCAACGACAAAGGCTTCAGTGTGTCCCAAATCTTTGCCGCAATCGCTTGTAGGATAAACGGACAAAACCAGGATTAACTCTTGGGAATCAGAAAGCCATCTGTAAGCCTGGATGTTGTCCCCCCGCGCCTTGCACCAGTAAACAGTTTTGAATGATTCAAATGCCTGTTGCGTTGCTGGCCATTCAGATACGGAACTTCCTTCAACATGGAAAACTCGAACATGAAAACCGCCAATCGCTCCGCCGTCGCTCCATGTGATGGCAAAGTTCTTCTTATTGTCTGACCACACTACGCTGACGCTTGCGGACAAATCTTTGAGCGGAGTGCGCAGCAATTCCCTATTACCTCGGCGGAGTACAAAGATTCCACCGCTATCATCCTTGCTGTCCATTTCAACCGTATAAGTTAAATAGCCTTGATTGAATTTTTTTTGTGTGGATCCAGGAACCCAAGTACACGTATGGTGGGCACAACCAGCGAAGTCGCTGAGAGCCCCTGGAGCTTCAATCTGAGCAAGAGAGATAGACGGGCTGCTCTGGAAAAGGAGCAGTCCGCAAATTGGGAAGAAGCAATATTTTATTCTGAATTTCACACCGCGATTCTCGCACAATCTCATTCATATAACAAATTCAACTCAAACGCGACGTTTCCACTTTTTTTGCAACAAACAACCAGATTGCATCCAGGTCTGTATTGGCCTGCGGCGACAATCGGGTGCTCATCATTGACTGGCAAGCCGATCCATTCCGCGCTTTTGGACGGAAGCGACCAGATTGTGAAGAGTATCGCTGGTGTAGGTCTCGCCCTCGCCGGCTTCAAGGGATTGCTCCACGAGGCCAAGCGAAGCCATCAACTCGGCGCACAGGCGTTCCTGTCTCTTCCATAGGGCGAGCGCCTGCCTCACAGCCTCATCAGTGTCCCAAGTGCGGCCATACTGGAATTCCAGAACAAACGAGTTTTATTCTGGAGTGAGTTCTGCCTGCATAATCAAAGCGTAGGGTTGAAAGCATACGTTGTCAACGAGCCCGGCATTTCCACTCTGTATTCCTTAATCCTTCTTGCCTTTGCCATTCATGGGCTGTTTCCTTCAGAATGAGATAATCAATCTTTCCGGCTTGGAGACCGGCTGATGCTGAACCTGACCCAGCGACTGATTCTCGGCTGCACACTTGCTCTCTGCCTCATGGCAGGGCTGGTGATCGCCGCTCGCCATGCGCTGGCGCAAGCCGGGCAGTTGAAGCTCGCCTGGATTCTGGTGGCAGCGGCGGCGCTGATCCTGGCGGGGATGGCCTTCCTGGTGCTCCGGCCCATTCGACTGCTGGCCCGCGACACGCGGCGCATCGCTGGGGGCAACCTGGAGCATCGTGTCGCGTGGAGCAGCCGCGACAGCCTGGGCGTGATCGCTAGTGAACTGAACCGCATTGCGGTGCGCCTGCGCGAGTTGCGCGAGACAGAGGCCGGACGCCGCCAGATGGAGTTTCAGCTCTCTGACGCCGTGCTGCAATCGATCTTTGAGCCGATCATTGTGACCGACGGCAAGGGGCATTTGCTGAAGGTGAATCCCGCCGCCACCAAGCTGCTGGGCGAAGCCGCCACCGATCGTCAGGCACTGGCCAAAGCCCCCGGCGGCGACAAGATCCTGAGCGCCATCCGCGATGCGGTCGCCATGCAGAAGGCGGTGGCCACAGAAGACGACGCCACGCTGCTGCCCATGCGCATCGGTACACTCGAGCGCAGCTACCGATTGCGCACCACGCCCATGCGCGACTCCGATGGACGGCTGCTGGGCACCGTCACCTCGCTCGAAGACGTGACCAGCCTGCAGGACTCAGACCGCTTCAAGACGCAGTTCATCAGCGTGGCCAGCCGCAAGCTGCGCGACCCCCTGCTGATGCTGCGCCGCGGGCTCTACGCTCTCACTCATGGCTTTGGCGGACCGCTGCTCCCCTTGCAGGCAGAGCTGGCGGCTGCGTCCAGCCAGGAGGCAGAAAATCTGGATGACTTGATGAGCGACTTGATCGAGGTGGCTGAGCTAGACGCTGGCCGTCGCGAGTTCCAGTTGGAGCGCGTGCGCCCCTTGCAGGCATTGAATGAGGTTCGAGACCGCTATATTGACCTGGCGGCGGAGAAGCGCATTCGAGTCGATGTTGAGGCCTATGCCGATCTCTCCTTTGTGCAGGCCGACCGCCGCGCGCTGCGTTCGATTCTCGACAATCTGCTCTCCAACGCCATTCGCTACACGCCAATGGAGGGCGAGATCCTGCTGGCCGCAACCGAGATCAAGGAATTTGTTCAATTTACCGTGCGCGACACTGGCCGCGGCATTGAAGCCGAGCGGCTGGGCACCATCTTTGACCGCTTCAGTTCCTTCAGCGAGAAGGGCTCCGGACTGGGCCTGGCGCTGGGGCGCCGCCTGGTGGAGCAACTGGGCGGGCAGATCTCGGTTGAGAGCCGGCTGGGCCATGGAACCACCTTCCGCTTCACAATCCCCGTGGCGGCCGTCAAGGAACTCCGTCACCCCGTGGAGGTTGGCTGATGGCAGAGATCAAGCTGGAACGCAAGGCCGAAGCCGCCAAGCTGCGTGTCTACATCGGCGCCGCGCCGGGGGTGGGCAAGACCTACCACATGCTCAACGATGCCTATATGATGGTGCATCAGCAGGGCCTCGACGTGGTCATCGGATTAATCGAGACGCACGGACGCAAGGACACCGAGGCGCGCATCCGTGATCTGGAAATCATACCGCAGCGCGAGTTTCCCTACAAAGGTGTCACGCTGAAAGAGATGGACGTGGACGCCATTCTCTTCCGCCATCCGCATACGGTGGTCGTCGATGAGCTGGCCCACACCAATGTTCCGGGCAGCAAGAACCGCAAGCGCTATGAGGACGTGCTGGAGCTGCTCGACGCCGGCATCAACGTGATGACCGCGGTCAACATTCAGCACCTGGAGACGCTGAACGACGCGGTCAACCGCTCTGCCAACACCGTGATCCGCGAGACAGTTCCCGACAACTTCCTCAAGCGCGCCGATGAAGTGGTCAATGTGGACGTGACCGTGGACGAGTTGCGCAACCGCCTGCGTCAAGGAAAAATCTACGCACCGGACAAGGTCGAGCAATCGCTGGCCAACTTCTTCCGCAAGGGCAACCTGAATATGCTGCGCGAGATTTCCTTGCGCACTACCGCCGAGCAGGTGGGCAATCAGGCCTCGCAATACCGGCGCAATCAAGGACTGGAGCAGGCGCCAATCCCGGAAAAAGTCATGGTCTGCCTGAGCACACGCCCCGGCACCGAGCGCCTGCTGCGCGTTGGAGCGCGCGTAGCCGGACGGCTGGCCAGCAACTGGTGCGCGGTCTACGTCACCCGTCCGGACGAGGACAAGGGGCGTGGAGATCCGGAGGCCTTTCATCGCCTCGAGGAGTATCAGCGCATGGCCCGCGATCTGGGTGCACAGGTGGTCACCCTCACCGACAAGAATGTCTCCGACGCGTTGGTTCGATACGCGCAACAGGAGAGCATCTCGCACGTGGTCTTTGGCCAGACGGCTCGCTCCCGCTGGGATCTCTTTCTGCACGGCTCCGTCATCAACCGCTTCTTGAATGAGGTGCGCGACGCCACGGTGCAGGTGGTGCCGATGCAGACGGCCAAACAGGCGCGCAAGGCTGAAAGGTAATTCAATGCGGCGCGTTTTCACTCGCACTCACTCAGCGCCCGTGTTACAAGCCATCTGCAGGATCAAGAATCGAGGATGAAATGAATGACAAACCTTATCGTCCGCAAGACGACATCGTAACCTTGATGAAGCAATTTGAGCAGCAAGTGAAGGAATCTCCCGAATTGCCCGACGCCGAGACCCGACTGCTGCGCGCGCGGCTGGTCTTTGAAGAGGCTCTTGAATTCGTCCGGGCCTGTGGCTGCACCGTCACTCTGCCGCTTGACGTATCCACCGGTGAGCAGGAGAAGGCTGTCATTGACTCGATTGGCGTGGTGCTCGATCCGAGGAGCACGCCTGATTTTGTTGAATACGTGGACGGCTGCATTGATCAGCTTGTGGTCACCTATGGCGCGCTCAACGCCGCCGGCGTCAAGGCGCAGCCCGCCTGGGATGAAGTGCAGCGCAGCAACATGAGCAAAGCATGGCCGCATTGCAGTGTGTGCGACGCGGTCCTGGTGCAGTCGAGCAGCGGGGAGTTGGTCCATCCAAATGCCTCCAGCGCCTCTCATGGCGCGTGGAAGCCAGCCCTGAAGATTCATAAGAGACCCGATGGCAAAGTCATCAAATCGCCCACCTATTCACCGGCTGATTTGAAGCGTGTGATTGATGCGCAAAAGCGCGCTCTCAATTTGCTCGATTGAATTTGCATCTCTTGTTTCTATGGCTTCCATTGGACGCAAAAATTTTGCAAGGCACGGCAGAGGGCTTTGCAAGAGACTCTGCCGTTGCAGGAAGAGACAAAGTTGGCTCCGAGCCTGGATTGGAAGTCTGTGGGGCGCGAATTGCGTGAATCAAGGCAGCGAGCCGCCAGCGCCATTCGCGAGGAAATGGTTTCATTTCCTCGCCAGTCAGCACTGCGGTTTCATGCTTCGTAGATTGGCTGCGGCAGTGGCGACGAAAAAGAGGCCTGCGTCAAGGAACGTTCACCGTTGCCGTTAGCAGAATCTCGCTGGACGAGTTGCCGATCATCACGCTAATCGGTTCGCTTTCCACGCGGAATCCGGGCAGCTTCTCATCCCAATAAGCCAGCGTTGATGCCTTAAGCGTCATCTGCACGGTTTTGGTTTCATTTGGCTTCAGCGTAACGCGCTCGAAGCCCTTCAGTTCTTCCTTTGGACGCTCGACTGTGGAGGCCAGATGCTTTACATACATCTGCACCACATCGTCGCCCGCGCGGCTGCCGGTATTGGTCACATCCACGCTGACCGTGACCGCGCCATCTCTGGCCAGAGTGGGCGAACTCAAGCGCAGATTCGAGAGCTTGAAGGTCGTATAGCTCAATCCAAATCCGAATGGATAGAGCGGCTCGCCTTTGAAGTACATATAGGTCCTGCCGTCGCGGATGTTGTAATCCATCATCGGCGGCAATTGATCGACTGACTTGGGCCAGGTGACCACCAGCCGTCCGCCGGGGTTGTACTCGCCAAAGAGAACCTGCCCGAGAGCCGTTCCCTCGTCCTGCGAGGCGTGAGCCATGTGCAGGATCGCCGGTACGTACTTCTGGCTCCAGTTGATGGCAAACGGAAAGCTGGAGACCAGAATCACCACCGTCTTGGGATTGACGGCGTAGACCTGCTTGACCAACTGCTCCTGCTCCAGGATGATGCTCTCGCGGTCGCGGCCTTCGCGTCCGTCGCTGGGCACGGTGCAGGCCAGCGTGCCGCCGCCGTCCACGGTGGGATGCCAATCCTGCCCCATATCCGGTCCGCAAGTTGGATCATTGCCGACCACCACCACGGCGACATCGGAGTTGCGCGCCGCATTCACCGCCGCGTGGCCCACTTCGCTCTCCGCATAGTTGACCTTTACGCCCGGACCCACTTCCGCCTGGATGGCGGCGAGCGGCGTCACCGCATAGGGCGGTGTTCCGCCATACCAGTCCCAATGCACCGAGTTCGCCAGTGGTCCAATCACCGCAATCGACTTGATGGCGTCCTTCTTCAGCGGAAGAAAACTGTTGTCATTCTTCAGCAGCACCACTGATTCCAGCGCCAGTTTCTTCGAGATTGATTGATCCCGCTCCGTGGTCCAGGGCTCTGGAGCGTCTTTGATCTTGGTGTAGGGAACCATCTCCGGCGGATCGAGCAATCCGAGCCGGATGGCGACGCGGAATTTGGGCCGCAGCAGAGCGTCGATCTCCGCTTCGGAAATCAAGCCTTCCTTGACGGCTGATTTGGTTTCATCCAGATACCGGTCAAGAAACTGATTGATGCCGGCCTTGAGGCAGGCCACGACCGCGGCCTTCTGGTCCGGGAAGAGATGGATTGGATTGACCAGATTATGAACCGCTCCGCCATCGCTGCTGAAAACCTCTACGCCCCATTGGTCGCGCAAGATGCTCTTCAGAATCGGATTCACGGCCATGGTTGTGCCATTCCAGGCGTTGTAGGAGGCCATGACCCCCTTCGCTCCGCCCTCGACAAAACCCATGCGAAAGGGAACCGAGTAATACTCCCAGAAGAGCCGCTGGTCAAAGTCGGAGGAGGACGAGTCCCGGTGGTCCTCGTTGCTGTTGGCCAGGAAATGCTTGAGCAGCGCCGCCGATTGCCAATACTTCGGGTCGTCCCCTTGCAGGCCTTGGATGAAGGCCTTCACCATGGTGCCGTTGAAGAACGGATCTTCTCCGTAGACCTCTTCGCTGCGTCCCCAGCGCGGATCGCGCGCCAGGTCGGATTGCGGACCCCAGAGCATCAGAAGCTGCCGGTCATACTTGGCCGTCTGGGTGATGAAGCGGGCCTCGTAGCCCTCAACCCCGCCCGCCTGACGCACCAGCTCCGGATCCCACGATTCGCCCATCCCCGGAGGCTGCGGAAACTGCGTCGTTGTCACCGGCAGGCGCGTGCCTCTTTTGTCTCTCTGGACCACGCCATGAATCCCCTCGGAGCTGCCGATATTCGGCACGCCCAGCCGCGCCACGCTGGTATTTGTGCCCAGGCAGGCGATCTTCTCTTCCACGGTCATCAGCGAGAGCAGATTGTCGATTCGCTTCTCCGCCGGCAAGGTTGGGTCGTTGAATGGATGGCGCGTTTCCTGTGCCAGCATTGGAACAAGTCCTGCGAGTAAAAGACACAGCACGGCGGTGAGTCGATTGCGAAACATGGAAGAGCCCCCCAAGAACTTTCTCAGCCCAGCGCCAGCGCCCAGGCGCGCGCGGCTTGCAGATTCAAAGAATCCATCTGGTTCAATATCTCGTATTCAGGCGGCAGTGCACAAGAGCAAGAACACCAGATCACGGGTGATTGTCCCTTCAAGGATGATGCGATGAGACAGCATCAACCCCAAGTGACTTTAGAAAACGTGGCAGAATCGCCCATTGTGGGCAATCCGAGCAATCATCCTCCACTCCTGCTTCCTTTTGTTGCACCTGCATTCCATATTATGAAACGGCCATAAAGATGCCCATCATTAGGCCGATATAAGAGGGAAGTCTGCTTTCCATGGAAGGAGTATCTCCGAATGCTTCCCGCAATCAATCATCCAGTCTGGAAGGATATTGTCCTAGGGGAAAAAACAATTCAAACCGAAAAGGCCACCGTAAATCTGCTGACTCAAAGCAGCAGAATAAGTTATGGACGAAACCCCTCCCCGGACAATATGGAACAGATTATCGATAAAATGCACGGTTTTTTTACCCGGTATGAGTCAACTTTTAGCCATGAAATCGCTCAAATCTCCCAGTAAAACATTCAACTTCTCCGAAAGGAACGAGGAAAGACGATGCCTGTCAACGAACATTCCAAATTGCAGTCCATCCCGGAGGTGCAAGCATCGATTGCCGCCGGAAAGTATCTGTTCCTGGCCGGGAGCCGGCAGGCGCTCCGCCAACTCCCGAAAGGCAACTGGATCGGTGGAACCATCTGTTACTTCATGACCGACGAGGGCGGCCTGGTTTCTGAAGAGAAGATCTTTGCTACCGAATTACCGGAGTTTGCGCTTGATGCCAAAATCGCCAACTATGGGTTGGGAAATCTATCGAGCCTCTTCAGCGATGCGCCGGAGAATGGTTTCACATATCTGGTGATTCCCGCTTCGACGAGGGTTCATAAGGCATTTGCCGAGCAAGCCCCTAACTTTGATGGCTTTTTGATGCATCCCGTGGTTGGCTGGATCGCTGGTGTGCGCATGGACCTCCTCGGCAAGGAACTCCCCGCGGTTTTCAACGGGCAGACCGGTGAGGTGCTGGAGAACAAGGCCGTTGCCTTGCACGTTGCTCTGCCCGCCGGCAAGCAAGCCGAGTTGGAAATCGTGAGTATTTTCAAGGGCGGGGACGGCGACGTGATCCACTTCAAGGAAGAGGGTTTTCAAGTGGCCGGGTGCGTGATCAACGGCAAGCCCGCCAATCTTGCGGATTACATTGCGGAAAAGAAGATTCGCACGGAATTTCCGCTCGTGGGCGACTATTGCGGAAGCCCGGTGAATGTTTCCATCCAGAACGTCGATCCGTTTACGCATTGCGTTGATCTATACGCTCCGGTCTTTCCCGGCGTGGACTATCGCTTTGCCGCCCCGGTGGAAGATTACGCGGACGCCTTTGGCAAGGTCATTGGCACGGACGCTGAAGTGCCGGAATTCGCATGTAACTGCATCCTCAACTTCCTGTATGGCAAGCTGGAGGGCAAAAAGACCGGCAATGTCACCGGCCCCATCACCTTCGGAGAGATTGCGCATCAGTTGCTGAATCAGACTTTGGTGCGGATGTATCTGCGCGACGTGAGATGAAGTCGAGATTCACGACCGATGACAGAGTGGCTGACGCCAGAGAGGGGCGCGTGAACTTTTGGGTCCACGCCTAGCTGATTTCAGATACACGCTTCCAGAAAGTTACATCTGCCGCGCTCGTTCAATGGCGCGAATGACCGCTTGTGCCTTGTTGATTGCCTCCTGATGCTCCAACTCCGGCACCGAGTCGGCGACAATGCCCGCACCAGCCTGCACGTAGCCTTTGCCGCCCACGGCCAGCATGGAGCGAATGGCAATACACGAATCGAGATTGCCGCTGAAATCCGCATAGAGTACCGCGCCGCCATACGTCCCGCGCCGGGCCGGCTCCAACTCCTCAATGATCTCCATGGCGCGGACCTTAGGGGCGCCGCTCAGCGTACCGGCCGGGAAGCAGGCGCGCAGGGCATCGACGGCCGTCAACTCCGGCTTGAGGCGGCCCTCGATGCTGCTGACGATGTGCATGACGTGCGAGTAGCGCTCCACAAACATCAGCTTGTCCACCTTGACGGAGCCGAACTCACTGACGCGACCGACGTCGTTACGCCCCAGATCTACCAGCATCACGTGCTCGGCGCGCTCCTTTTCGTCGTGGATCATCTCATCGGCCAGCGCCTGATCCTCGGCCTCGGTGACGCCGCGTGGGCGGGTTCCGGCAATGGGCCGGTACTCGACCTTGCCATTGTGCACGCGCACCAGCAGTTCCGGCGAAGAGCCTGCCAGTTCCACGACTTGGCCTAGCTTCGATCTCTTCAAACCCTTGTCTTCATTCGGCTTGCCGCCGAGGACGCCCTCGGGTGCAAAGCGCAGGAAGAACATATATGGACTAGGATTCACAGTGCGAAGTGAGCGATAGACCTGGAAGCTGTCAGCCTCCGGCTCCACGTCAAAGCGCTGCGCCAGAACAACCTGGAAGATGTCTCCAGCCTTGATGAACTCTTTGGCGTGCTCGACGGCAGTGATGTAATCCTTCTTCGAAGTGCGGTGCTCCACCTTGAGCTTGCCTTTGTTCTTGCCAGTGGCGAGCTTGGGCAGCGGCTGCGTCAGGCGTTTCTCCAGCTTGCCGAGGCGGGCAATGGCTTTGTCATACGCATCGACGGGCTTGCCGCGAGTTACGTCGGCGGTGACGACAAGCCAAATCTCTTTGCGCACATGGTCGAAGGCAAGCACTTCGTCGAAGAAGAGCAGGCAGGCATCGGGCACGCCGAGTTCGTCCTTGGCCAGCTCCGGCAGGCGCTCGATCTGGCGCACGGCGTCGTAAGCGAAGAAGCCCACAGCGCCGGCGGTAAAGGGCGGCAAACCCTTGAGCCGCGCGGGCTTGTGGCCGCTGAGGGCGCGGCGCAGCACGGCGAAGATGTCGCCCTCAATCTCGATAACTTTTTTGCCTTCGGTGATGGTGATCTGGCGTCCGCGAGCGACGATGCGCTTGAAAGGCTGTAGGCCAATGAAGGTGTAACGGCCCACTTGCTCGCCGTTCTCCACCGATTCCAGCATGAAGCACTCGCGCTCCGGCCATGCGGCGCGCAGAAAGGCCGAGACCGGCGTCTCCAGGTCCGCCGAGAGAATTCGGCAGACAGGAACAAGCGTGTGCTCTTTCGAGAGCGCGAGGAACTCTTTGCGGCTGGGCTGAACGGAGTGGGCTGAATCTTTCACAAATTCAGTGTAAATGCCTGCCGCACTGCGAGGGAACAGAAGGCAGAAAGAAGCTGGTTAGAATGTAACTGCTTCCAAAAGATCTGATGTGGGGTTTTCTACCCCAGGCATTTTCTGGCCTATGGTTGCGGCGGTGCCGCTCCAGTTTTTCTTAGTAAAACATCGAGTGCCATCCCTGTTTTTTCTATCATGAGGCGGCAGTTGGTAAGCGCTCAAGGCAGTTGGAGCGGCCCGGCAAGGCAAGCAGTGCTTTGGGGCTGGCCATTGGCCATCACAGTGCAGGTTGTCAGTGTCCAGCCCAGCGTGGTTGTTGGATTGAACTCCGACAGAGTCCAACCGGAGTAGTTCAATGTGGCGCTGTTGGCGTCACATTCGAATGAGCCAGTCGAGAGATCGGATATCTCTACGCTTGGGTTGCCAGCGCCGGCGACGACAGAGGTTACGACACTATTGATGCTGGTTGCCGAAGGAACAAAAAAGGAGTTTGCCGTTCCTGACCATACTACGGTATTGGCAAATGTCGGAACTCCTCCCAGGCCGGCGCTTAGGTCATTGAGATATGGCGTTCCTGAGCAACTGGAGGAATTAGACCACCAGAGCGACGCGGCCGGGAATGTGCCGTCTATATTTACGTTGATGATATATCCAGAGGCGTAAATCGGGAAGGTTGCGCCGCTTGGATTGCCGAGTAATGTACCGATAACATTGCCTGAGGCGTCTTTAATCAGCAGACCATTGCCGGTTAGTCCTTGCGGGCCAGTCGCACCAGTTGCTCCAGCGGGTCCTTGGGGGCCGGTTGCACCAGTTGCACCAGCGGGTCCTTGCGGGCCGGTCGCACCAGTAGGTCCTGCGGGCCCTTGCGGGCATCCGGCGCAGGTTCCGCTCACGATAAGATTGGCGAGCGTTGTGGTGCCCGTATCCGTGAGGTTGCTAACCGTTGGGGAAGTGGCCAGCATGACTTTGCCGGAGCCGGTGGTAGAGGCCGCGGCTATAACACCGCTGCTATTGGTTCCCAGAACAGTTGCGCTGGTGACGCCGGTGTCTGTGAGGCCTGCCACTTTGAAGCCGCCCGTGGCGGCAGAGAAATCAACGGCGAAGGTTCCAGTGAGGCCCCCGCTTTGCGAAGTTCCCAGGGTCAGGGTATTCACCGGGCTTTGCGCAGTGTTGGAGATGGCGTTGTACAGGTATGGTCCGGTAGCGAAAGAACCGCCGTCGGTGTTCGAATAGGCATTAGCGTCGAAATAGAGCTTGGCGGAACTTTGGTTAGCGCCACTTGTGGCTGCCGTCGCTGTTGCCAAAGTCAGATTGCTGGTGTTTGTGGAAGTTACCGCCTGGGCCAGATTCGGCGTGTAAGCATAATTTCCGGCAGAGGTCTGATAGCCGCATTCGATAGTATCCGCGCCCGTGCCGCTGGCCGCGCCAAAGCATCGGAAACGCGTGTAAAGGCTGGCGGCTGGAAGCCCGCTGGCTGGAACTTCAGTAAGCGAAGTTCCCGCGAAATACTGATTACCGGATGAGTCCTGTGCTATTGATCCTAAATTATTTCTCGCACTCGTAGGAGCCAAGTCGCCTCCTATCACAGTCACAATATCGCTCGATCCTTTTGTAACAAGAGGGTAGGGAGTACTTGCTGTAAAACCGCCCGGTGGATTGTAAAGAGTAAGAGACCCGCCGCCATTCATCACGAAAGGGCTGCTGGTTGTATTATCATTGCATCCTTCCAGCCCTAGCCAATGCACCGCCGCTTGGCTGCTTTGACCAACCACTACCAATGGTCCAGTCGGAACTTCGGTATCGCCCAGCCATATCTCCGACATGCTTGCTGACCATGAGCCGGCGTTATTGATGCCGAGGGTGACGATGTTGTTGCAGTTATCCACGTCGCCCAGGTAAACCTTGTTTCCGATTCCGCTCTGAATGCGCAGCATGCCCGCAGCCGTAGACGGTCCACTTATCGTGCAATTGCCCATTAACTTTTCGATGATCCATGAATTGGAAGAACCGCCGGCAATGTCCACCAGAAACAGCCCCGTGCTGTTGCTTCCGCCATTGCACGTCACATTCCCCAAATATCCGTTCCCGTAACCTTGCGCCGTCAGACATTGCGCGAATCCCCAGATATAGACATTATTCATTTCCAGCAGATCGCCATTGTGGGCAACGCTTGTGCCTGTCATGGTGATGCCTGCGCCAGAAGAGCCGTTGGCCGCGTAGATATTCATGTTTTGCAGATTTGCTGCTGGAAAGCACCAGTTTGCATTTGAATTATTGGAGCAACTGAAAACCAATCCGCTGGTGGCAGCCGTGGTACCTGTAAACCTGAGCGTGGTATAGCAGCCCGATTCATTGCCCATTCCGCCCCCGATCAGAGTTGTACCGGCAACGTTATTGCCAAGTGTCCCGCTATTCAGTTGCCCGGCCACCAGAATTTCGCCAAGCGACCCCT
>Ga0181529_10001025_pt1 | contig 38412 bp, 30 predicted proteins | sample PEATcosm2014_Bin_36_FD_119763 | JGI IMG/M metagenome (GOLD analysis project Ga0181529, IMG submission 119763) | Peatland microbial communities from MTU Mesocosm Facility, Houghton, MI, USA - PEATcosm2014_Bin10_30_metaG | ecosystem: Environmental > Terrestrial > Soil > Wetlands > Peat | place... | reverse complement strand
TCCAAGGAAGCACTCGATCAAGCCATCACGGTGATGCTCCCTCAGATCACACCAGAGAACGCAGCGGCATGGTTCAAACACTGCATCGACAGTCTACAGATTTAGGGAAAACGCTCTAAAGCCGTGCCCTTTCAAGACCTCAAATCCCGCGCTCGGAACCTTCATGCGATTGCCCTGCTGCCATCTTTCCTTTCACGGAACTCCCCGATCTGCGGGGAATCGCCTTGCGCTATCCTGCACTGGGACGCCGCTCTCAAGTCAGGCGGCAGGAAAAGGAGTTTTCGTGACTGCAATCCGGCCCCGGAGTTTCATGCGCGCTGTGGCGCAGACGTGCATCTTTCTGTTTTGCTTCTTGCTGCCGGCCATCTGGGCGGGCGCGCAGGTCAATCCCGCGGTGTCAGCCCAACTGGATGCTTCAGCGGTCCAGGGGATCGTGCCCGCACTTTTCCTCAGCGATATTCACTTCGAGCCGTTTTGGGACCCCGCCAAGGCTCCGCAGCTTGCTGCCGCTCCGGTGGGCGAGTGGAAGGCGATTCTGACCGCGCCGCCGTCCGTGGATCGCGAGCAGCGTTTTCAGGCCTTGGAAAAAAACTGCCACGTCCGCGGAGACGACACCTCACCTGCGCTGCTGGACGCCAGTCTCCAAGCCGTGCGCAAACAGGCCGCCGGAGCGGCGTTCGCCACCGTCAGCGGCGACCTGATCGCGCACGCCTTTTCCTGCAAGTTCGATGCGGTCTTTCCCCACGCGCCGGCGGGTGCTTACCGGGCCTTTGTGGAGAAAACTATCGCCTACGTTTTTCAAGAACTGGGCAGCTCATTGCCCGGCGTGCCTCTGTTTGTGGCTTTGGGCAACAACGACTCGGACTGTGGCGACTATCGGCTCGACGCCCATGGCGCGTTTCTTTCCGACACCGCCGCGGAGTTCACTCAAGGCTTTCCGGCCACGGAACAGCGGAGCGCGCAGCAGACCTTTGTTGCTGGCGGCTACTACAGCGTCTCTCTGCCCGCGCCGCTGCACAATGCGCGGCTCCTGGTGCTGAACGATCTCTTCATGTCGGGCAAATACGCAACCTGCGCGGGCAGGCCCGATCCCCGCGCGGCCGACGAGCAGCTTGCATGGCTTCGCCAGCAGCTCGACGAGGCCCGCCGCAACGGCGAGAAAGTTTGGGTGATGGGCCACATCCCTCCGGGAGTCGACCTGCACGAAACCATGACCAAAATGCGCGATGTCTGCGGGGGAGAAGCGCCGCAGATGTTCCTGGGCTCGGAAAAGATGGCGGACGAACTGGCCGGATTCGGCGATGTGATCCAATTGGCCATCTTTGCGCACACCCACATGGACGAGATGCGCATCTTGCAACCCGAAGACGGGGTCCGCGGGCCAGGAAAAAGCGTCGCGCTCAAGATCGTCCCGTCGATCTCGCCCATCAACGGAAACGCCCCGGCGTTCACCCTTGCGGAAGTCGATGCTGTCTCGGCCGGGCTCAAGGACTACCGAGTCTTCGTGGCCTCCAACCGGACCGGCATAGACGCCGTCTGGAAGGAAGAGTACGACTTTGGCCGGAGGTACCACGCGGCGGAGTTTTCTGCTGTTTCCGCGCGCAAGTTGATCGCCGGCTTTCTGACCGGGATGGGGGCCAACTCGGAAGCCCGCAGTGCCTATATCCAGAGTTTCATGCCGGGTAGCGCTTCATCCTTGCTCGGGCTGGTCTGGCCGCAGTACGTATGCAGCTTGGCGCACTACTCCGGCGCGGGATACAGATCCTGCGCCTGCCCCTCGGCTGCATCCTTGCGGAAAGACTGAGTGCCGCAGTTTCGCTCGAGCAGAGGGCTTCTAGGACGGATAGAATCGTACTAATCAATTCCAAGAGACTGAGAAACGCCGGTCGCCGGAAAGGAGCGCTGGAGTTGCTGATTCAACTTGAAACTCACTACAGCAAACCGAAGCCGCGCAGCCTGTTCTACTCCTATTCCCACAAGGATGAGGGGCTGCGCGACGAACTCGACGCGCATCTGGCATTGCTCAAGCGGGATGGGTTCATTTCCACCTGGCACGACCGCAAGATTCGCCCCGGAGACGAATGGGACGCGGAGATCAACGACGCTTTGAATCGCGCGGACGTGATTCTGTTTCTGGTGAGTCCGCACTTCCTGGCCTCAAAGTATTGCCGCGACGTGGAAGTGCGCCAGGCCATGGAGCGCCATCGCAAGCACGAAGCTCTGGTGGTTCCCATAATCCTTAAGCCCGTCGTTTTTGCATCCGAGGAGTTTGCCGGTCTCCAGGCGCTGCCCAAGAACTGCCGGCCTTTGGTCGAATGGCCCGATTCGGGATTCGCGTCGGTTGCCGAGGACCTTCGCACACTGATGGTGGACCTGGAGTTCCCGCAGAGGCCAAATCCCGATTCCCAAGGCCACCACGGCAGTTGGATTTTGAAGTTGGAATCCAAGCCGGAGCAAGACAACCGTCAGAGAGCCGCGCGCATTGTTGCCCGCCTCCAGGACTTCACCTCCGACTATTCCATCAGCCTGCAAGCAACTTCCGTTACCCAAGTTGCGGATGGCGACAAACTCCAGACCGGCCTCATGCTGATTCTGACCGGCGCGGCGGCTGGGTTTTCGGCCATTGAAAAAGCACATCAGGCGGGTGCGTTGTCGTCCGTTCTGGACGACAGAGTCCTTCAGTTCTACATCATCCACGGCGCTACCGTGCAGGGCAGATCCAGCATGGGGTCATCCGCCGACATTGCCGAGGCCGAAGGCCGAGGGTTGTTGATGCGCCCAGGGTGCAAGGTGACTCCGCCTCACCTTGTAGCCATCCGCGTGCACAAAGGACAGTGCGAAAGCGACCCCCTCGGTTTCAGCTTCAACCGCGGAGATAATGCGTCCTTGGACGAGGCTTCGCGCGCCGCGGAGTATCGCAAACTTACCGATTATTTCAAGACCTCGCTCGCCATCCCTGACGGCCTGCAATGGGTCAATCTTTCCGCCTTCGAGGCGGACAGGATGCTGCCCAAAGAACTGGCGGGAACTGCCATGGGGCGAGCCCTGCTTTCGCAGGACTGCGTTTTGAAGCAGTTGACGGCCTCGTTCATGCATCCCGACAGCGCGGTGGGCCGCTTGTATTGGAATGCAGTCTACGCTGAGGCACGGAGAAGGTTCGGCAACAGCAAAATGCAGTTTCAGTCTTTCCAGAAAGTCTGGATTCTCCCTGCCGAGGCAGCCGTCTACGAGGCCGATGGGGATCGTCCCAACCCTCCGTACGACGGCCAGGATGAAATTCAACGCCGAGTGGAGGAGTCTGTGCGCGGACATGGTCTCGCTCCTGGCAACATAGTTGCTCTCACCTTGAGGAACAAGCTTGGAGTCCAGTGCGAGGCGGACCTGCTTGCAAGAAACGAGAGTCTCGGCGGCAGTGCGGCGCCAGCGCAACGAAGCTTCCAGGAAGAGTCCGATTTCTCCCTCTCTCTTTTCAGAGAGATCGTGCTCCCTCGCATCATGGACGAAGTGAACGAAGGCGAGCATTTTGCGGAGATTCGCCAGATTTATAGTGCCATGATATTGGCCACCTGGTTGAAGCACGCCCTTCCGAAAATCGGAAACTCGAAGCTGCAAGCGCTGGCTGACAGCAGTCACCCTGAGTCCCTGCAAATGACCATCACGTCTATCAATTCAAAGAGCGGCTCAAATGCGCCCTCTGCCGGATCATTTCCCGCCGGGGACCCGAATAGGCTTTCTAAGGTTCCGATCGAGCACGCAACACCGTTCGATCCCGCCTTCGATGTGCCGGAAAACGTGGAGTTCTTTGAGACCTACGTCAACCTGTTCCGCAATGGCGTCTTTCGCTGCGCGCGCAATGAACCCGGAGACGAACCTGGCGAACAAGTTACCAGGGTCTATTTCTCCGGGGCAATTGACTTGAGGGGGCTGGGCCAAGGCCTGAGGATCGTGCGCTAGAGCATTTTCGGAATACACGTAGACTTTTTGAAGGGCGTGCAAGGTGGCTTTTTCTTTGGAAATAAGCCACTTGAGTACGTGCTTTCGGTCTACACCAATTCCGAAAATGCTATAACCTCTCTTGCGCGGCGGCTGCCGCCCGCCAAGCCCATTGGCACAAATTGAAGAGGCCGCTCCCGGTTGGGAAGCGGCCTCTTGCAATTGAATTGCTTTTCGGCTTAGAAGGGATTCAGCTTCGCCAGCCCCTTCTTCTTCTTCTTCTTGCTGGAGGATTCGTCGCTCAAATCGGCCTTCTTCTTTTTGGCGTCGGCGGCGTTGGCCGCGGTCGGCGTCGAGCCGGGCTTGACTTCATTCACCTGGTCGGGGGCCTCGGCCGGCTTCTCAGCGGCAGGCACCACAGCCTGGTTGGGCCCGACTGCCTTGACGACGGCGTTCGGGTCGGCCGCGGGCGCGCTGACCACCTGAACACCCACTCCCGTGCCGCCCTCGGGCCGGGCAAGCTGGATCGGCGCCTGAGAGGGCTGGTCGCTGCGCGGAGGCTCATTGACGCCGGTGGGCTTCACCGCCTCGGCGGGCGCAGCAGGCTTGCCGGCATTGATGGCGGAGCTGAAGAAGGCCAGGTTTTCCTTGGTAATATCCGGCGCCAGGGTGCGCTTGGGGTCGTCCAGGCTGGGCTCGCCCACATGGACCGCTTCCACCACCGTGGGCCCGTGCTTGATGATTCCCCAGGTCCGATCGGCAAACTGAATGCGCTGGCGGCTCTGCTCCTCGGCTTCGCTCTCGGCAATGGATGCCTGGGTGGGTTCGGGAACGGGGCGGTTCATAGCCACCAGCCGGTCGCGGGCATCCTCCACGCGAGGCGCCATGGGATAGCGCGTGATCACCTTGGCGTAAGCCGTGGCGGCCCGGTCCTGATAAAGCGCGCGCAGCCTCTCCTTCACCGCGCCGGGCAGGGTCGCGGCTGCCTGGATGGCGTGGGCTTCGCCGGCATAGGCGTCGCCGATGCCCAACAGCGCCTGGTCGCTCTTGGAGTAAAGCGGATAGGTGTCCACGACGGTCTGCAGGCGGGCGATGGCGGCGATGAAGTTCTCGCGGCTCTCATAGTAAAGGCCGATCTGGGTCTCGCGCTCTCCCAGAACCTCCTGCACGTCGCGCAGCTTCTGCTTGGCGCGCGGCACCAGTGTAGAATCCGGGAACTGGTTGATCATGGCGCGGTATTCCTGCTCGGCGCGTTGCGCGTTCATGAAATCGCGGTCGGGCTTCTCCATCTGCTGGTAGTAGATGTCGGCCACCTTCATCTGCGCCTCGGCCGCTTCGGGGGCCTGGGGGAAGAAGGTGATGAAGTCCTTGTACTCGGCTTCAGCCTGGGTCAGGGCCGCCGTGCCGCCCTCCTTGAACCAGCTATCGCCCACGGCCAGCTTGGCGCGCATCCGATACTCGGAATCGGGATAGGTGTTGAGCATGGTCTGCAGGTCGAGGCGGGCCACATCGAAACGGCCCTTCTTCATGGCGATCATGGCCTTGTCAAACAGCTCCTTATCGGGCTGCTTGGAGGCCACGTTGGCCAGAGGGTTGGCACTCAAGTCCTCGTTCTTCTTCCTCTTGGGCTGCTTTTCCTTGGCTTGGACAGAAGCCCCGGCCAAGAACAAAACCGCCAGAGCCACCGCGGCTAACTTCAACGACAACCGATTCATACCACCTCATTCGAGCGCCGCCCCGTCGACAGGGCCAGCGCCTCAAACCTATTTCTAAATCTTACTCGTTGGCGGCCTTACGGGCCGCGGCCAGCAGGGCGCGCGCATCCTGCTCAGGCTGCCCGGCGCCAAAAACAGCATTCCCGGCTACCAGCAGGTCCGCTCCCGCTTGGACGATGCGCGCCACCGTGTCGTGAGCCACGCCGCCATCCACTTCGATTCTAAACGCCAGCCCCAACTCCCGACGGACTTTCGCCAATTGGCGGATCTTATCCAGCGAAAACTCGATGAACTTCTGCCCCCCGAAGCCCGGGTTCACGCTCATCACCAGAACATGGTGAACCATGGGCAGAATCTCCACGATCAGATCGACACGGGTTGCCGGATTCAGCACCACCGCCGGCTTCATGCCGTGCTGGGCAATCAGTTCCAGTGAGCGGTGTAGATGCCGGCAAGCCTCGTAATGCACGCTCACCCAGTCGGCCCCGGCATCGGCAAACGCCGGAATGAACTCGTCCGGGTTCTCGATCATCAGATGGCAGTCCAGCGGCAGTTTGGTGGCCTTGCGCAGGCACTTCACCACCGGCGGTCCGAGGGTGATGTTGGGCACAAAATGGCCGTCCATCACGTCCACGTGGATGACTGTGCCGCCACCCCGCTCGGCCGCGGCAACTTGCTCGGCCAGGTGGGCGAAATCCGCCGACAATATGGATGGAAGCAGCTCAACCATAGATGTGTTTCCCCGCTTGGCAAGTGTATCAGCGGGGATGGGCGGGAGTCTGCGTCCTGGGAGCCAGATCCGCTCCGGGCTGTCCCTGGCGCGAAGGCGGCGGTCTGTATTGATCGGACACGCGAGCGCCCAAGAGGGACACTGAGAGCCGGAGAAACGAATCGCCGCAACCTCCGCGGCCCCAACAGATTGAAGGAGAAGCTATGTCCTACGGTAAGGTTCTTGCTCTCGCGGCTCTCGGCGTTGCACTGTTCGTTGGCGCAACGCAGGGGCGCGCACAGGTTGGTATCAGCATTGGCGTGGCGCCGGTATGCCCGTATGGGTACTTTGACTATGAACCCTACCAATGTGCTCCCTACGGCTATTACGGGCCGGACTGGTTTACAGGTGGAATCTTCCTTGGAGCTGGGCCCTGGTTCCGCGGCCATGAGGGCTTTTACGGCCATGTGGACAACCGCTACGATCCGCATCATGGCTACAGCGGACCAGTGCCAGAGCGTGGAGAACGGCAATTCAACCACTTCCACGGCAACGAGGCGCGGGATGGGCGGGGCCATACAGGAAATGCTGGCCATGACGCAGGCAACGAACATGCGCTTCCTGGAGCGCGGGGCGGTGGCTCCCGCGGCGGTGGACACCAGCGCTAGGGCACCTTCACTGTTCCTGTAGGGTTGATTTTGAGGTTTCCCACCCATTTCACAAAGAACGTGAAAATGGATGGGGCACGGAGCTTTCTTACACAATCAGCGAAATTGCGCTAAATGCGATCTTCCGACTGAGTGTGAATCGAGAAAAGGCGCCTTTGGGCGTCTTTTCTCACTTTGGGGCTGTCTTTTGCGGCTTCTCCAGTTGGATGAGGAGCTGGCGGCTGCGGGCGCGCATGGCGGGGGTGCCGGAGCGGCCATGAATGCGCAGCAGATCCACAACCGGCGGCAGAAGGGAAGCATCTTGGCGGATCAAATCGTAGAGGCCCTGCAGGGCCATGGTCTTCACAATCGAGCTTCCGTCTTCCAGCCAGGCATGCAACGCCTGCGCGGCCCGGCGGCACTCGACGGGAGTGAGCTGCATCCTGGGTACAACCAATGCCAGGTGCCAGCGCAGCTTGTTTTCGGTGGCTTCGGGCAACAAGCCCAGCAACGCAGCCTTCCAGTCGCCAAGAATTGAAGCCGCGACCGGCCCCCCATAGCGGGTTATCCGCTCCAAGGCATGGGCCGCGCGGTTGGCCACGGCGGGGTCATCGTCCCACAGGCACTCCATCATCCGGGGGGCAAGCCTGGGCTGAGCCAGCACAAGCGCGGCCACCTCCTCGGCCCGGCCTGCAGAGATGCGCCCTTTGCCCTGGACGAGAATGGAGCGGATGGTTTCGGGTTTCACCATGTACGGCATTCCTGCTTTCTAGTCCCGGGCGGCGGGCGCAAGCATCTTTGCCGCCACCCGCCCCGCTCCGCGCAGGATAGCCTTCACCGGCCAGTGCCCTTCCGCGTCGGGAAAGAAGATTTCACCGCTGCGGCGCGCCTCGGGCCGGTAGTACCAGCGCTTGAGCAAGGCAAGATGGCCCTGGCGGAGGATTGGCGAGGGGGCTTTGGGGTCGGCAAGTTCGGCCAGTGCTGCCTCCAAGCGGGCTTCCAGCACGCCTCGGGCCAGTTTGACAGGCGCGGGCAATCCCTCCCCAGCCATTGCTCCGCCGATCGAGGATTGCAACGCCAACGGGCTGTCATCCTGAGCGAAGTTTGACGCGTTCTCTGCGGCAAAGGTAGTCGAAGGACTTGCGGTTGCTTCTCCCAAAACCCCTTCGGCTGGCGCGGCATCGCCGGGCTTGTTCAGGAGTGCTGCCTCCATACCAGCCCTCCCGGCAACCGTGGCCCCAGCAGTGGGTGCTTCCGGGATCGGTTCTATCATCACCGGCTGCGCAAAGAGCGAGCTGGAGCCGGACTGCTCGTTCTGGATTCTCATGCCCAGGGTCGAAAACCCGGCTGGGCCGCTCAGGCGATTGTTCTCAAAGAGAAACACAGCCACCTCACCGGGATTCGCAGACGCTTGCAGAATGACGGCGCGAAGCTGGGAGAGCGGGCGGACCAGTTCGGGGGCCAGCGCGCGCACCGTCTCCACCCGTTGCACTTGCGCGTGCAGCGCGGCAGCGGACTCGAATTCCAGATTGGCCGAGGCCTGGTCGCGCTCGGTGCGCAGCTGCACCAGCCGGCTTTCGCCGCGGGTGGCCAGAAAACGCTCGACCGCTGCCGCCTCTTCGCCGTAGCGCTCGTCGGTGCAGCCCTGGTAGCAAGGCGCCAGGCACATTTTCATCTCGGAATACACGCAGCCGGGATGGCTGGGATTGGGGTCCAAATCCTCCGTGCAGCGGCGCAGCAGGAAGAGCTTGAGGGCCTCGTCGGCAAAGCGCTCGGCCGCCGCCCGCGAGGCGAATGGCCCGTAAGCCCACTCCGCCTCGCGCTGGCTGGGCCGGTGCGTCACCACAATGCGCGGATACGGGTTGCCGCCCAGAAAACGCACAAACGCCGGACTGCGCAGGTGCATCCGCTCCAGGCACTTCGTGCCGTGGACTTCTTGGAGAAGTTCAAACTGGGTCAGCAGCGACTCGAACTCCGAGCCAGTCAGCCGCCATTCGATGCGCCGCACCCGGCCCGCCAATTGCAGCCGCCGGGGGTGCTTTTCCGACGGTTGCAGCAGCCGGGCAAGCCGCGCGCGCAGGTTGGGCGTGCGGCCGATATAGGGCTCGAAGTGCGCCTCCGCGCCGTAGAGCGCATAGACCGCCGCGGCCTGCGGCAGTTGCATCAGTGCGGCCTTGGCGTCAGCCGGATCGAAGGCAAGGGTTTGCATCTCAATCAACACTTCTACCCCGCTTACGCTCCCGCGATGGTCATGCCATCGATGCGCAGCGTGGGCGAGGCAACAGAGCCGCGGAACTCCAGATCGTTGCCGATGGCGGTCACATTCTTGAGCATCTCGGCCAGGTTGCCGGCCACCGTCACTTCTTCCACGGCGTGGGTAAGCTGGCCGTTCTCGATCCACAGGCCGGTGGCTCCGCGCGAGTAGTCGCCGGTGACCACGTTGACGCCAAAGCCCATCAGGCTGGTGACATAAAGCCCGGCTGGAACGTCGGCGATGATCTGCTCCGGCGTCTGCGTGCCCGGCTCCAAATAAAGATTGCCGCAGCCGATTCCCGGCGTCCCTGCCAATCCGCGCGAGGCGTTGTGGGTGGACTTCATGCCCAGCTTGCGCGCCGTATAGGTATTGAGCAGGTAGTTGCGCAGGACGCCGTTCTCCACCACCACGGTGCGTTGCGAGGGCAGGCCTTCGCCGTCAAAGGGAGAAGTACCAAAGCCGCCCGCGCCGGTGGGCAGCAGCATGGTGTTGTCGTCCACGATGGTCAAGCTCGACGCCGCAATCTGCTCGCCCAACTTTCCCGCCAAAAACGACGCGCTGCGCCAGATCGAATCGCCCGAGGCGGCCTCGAAGACCGAGCCGAGCAGCGACCGCGCCACCTCCGGCGCAAAGACGATGGGCACCCGTTGCGTGGCCACCTTCCGCGCGCCCAGCCGCCGCAGCGTGCGCCGCGCTGCTTCTTTCCCGATCGACTCCGGCGTATCCAGGTCGACGAGCCGCCGGGCGCTCGACCACCAGCCGTCGCGCTGCATCGTTCCATTCGTATCCATGGCCAGCGGAGCCGCCGAGACCCCGGCATAGCTCGACCGGTAGCCGCCCACGAATCCGCGGGAGTTGGCCAGCACCTTGCGCCCCGTCGAGGCGTCGAAGCTGCCGCCATCGGAGTTGGTAATGCGCGGGTCCGCAGCCAGGGCCGCTGCCTCCGCCCGCCGCGCCCACTCGATGCGCTCGGCTCCCTGCAGCGAGTAAACATCCTCGTAGTAAAGGTGCAAATCCCCAGAGAGCGAACCGAACTCGCCGCGTTCCGGCAAGCCGCTGTTGGGGTCCTCCTCGGTCACCTTGGCCAGGGCCATGGCGCCGTCCAGCAGTTGGCGAATGCCCTCCGGGGTCAGGTCGCTGGTCGAGGTGGTCGCCGACCGGGTGCCCAGAAAGACGCGCAGCCCCAGGCCCCGCGAGCCGGATTCCTTCAGTGTCTCCACCTGGCCCATGCGCACGTTCACACTGAATTCGTCGCCCTCGCGCACCACGGCTTCGGCGTCGCTGGCGCCCGCCTTTAAGGCCAGCGCCACCACATCGGCGGCCAAGGATTCAAGATCGAGAGCGGTCAATTCGGATTGAGAAGATGCATCGGCCATGGGTCAACAGTAACAAAACCGCCCCGGATTCGGCAGAAGCGAAATCTGTTATGGTGTTGGGTGATTTCAAGAGGCGTTATGAACAACCGCTGGAAACATCTCCTTTTCGTCCCAGCTTTACTGGCCGCTTCTCTGCCGGGTTTCGCTCAAACCAGGAGCATCGATCCCAATCTGCTGGGCAAGGCCACGGCGGGCGATGCGCAGGCGCAGTATCTTGTCGGCCAGGCATACGAACAGGGCAAGGGAGTCGCGCAGGACTACGAACAGGCGGCAGCCTGGTACCAGAAAGCCGCCGAACAGGGCCAGGCCGAGGCGCAATACCAGCTTGGACGGCTTTTCCGCGCGGGCCAGGGAGTGCCGCAGAGCGATGCCCAAGCCGCAGCCTGGTACCGCAAGGCGGCGGAGCTGGGTTTGGCGGCTGCGCAACTGAACCTGGGGTTGCTCTACGACCATGGCGAGGGCGTCCAGCAGAGTTATGTCCAAGCCGCCGGCTGGTATCGCAAAGCGGCGTTGCAAGGCGTTGCCGAGGCCCAGTTCAATTTGGGCTCGCTTTACCAGAACGGGCAGGGCGTCCCGCAGGATTACTCGCAAGCCGCGGACCTCTTTCGCCGCGCGGCCGAGCAGGGCAACGCCACCGCGCAGTTCAACCTGGCCCTGCTCTACGACAACGGCCAGGGCGTGAAGCAGGACTTGGCGCGGGCGGCAGCCTGGTACAACAAAGCCGCCGAGCAAGGCGTGGCGCGCGCACAATTCAACCTGGGCTCCATGTTTGCCGGGGGCCAGGGCGTTCCGGTGAACTATCCCGAGGCCTACTTCTGGCTCGATCTGGCCGCCAACTCCTGGAACGGCGCGCGCCAGCAACAGGCCATCAAAGCCAGGGACGCCGTGGCCGGCCGAATGAGCGCTTCGGAGATATTTGCCGCCCAGCAGCGGGCGGCAAAGTGGATTGCCCAGCACTAAAACCGCCACCCTGCGCCAGTTTCCTCCTACTGGCCGGCTCGATCAGGGCACCAGCAGGATCGGCGCCCGCCAGTAGGTGGATCGTAGAGTTGCCGGGTCCAGGACAGTCACCTGGCAGTCGTACTCTCCAGGAGCCAGGCGGGGCACGCCCAGGCTGAAGCTGAGATTCGCGGTGCCCAGCCGGCTGGCGGCGTTGGGAACAACCGCCATGGGCTGCGATTCGAAGGCCTTGGTCCCATCGCGATACAGGCTGACAAAGGCAAAGACAGGCTGAGCCGGCGCTTTGCTCTCCGGCTGGGTGGCGGGCGATGACGGCTTGTAGGCCTGGAAGTAGACATAGATATCGCGGCTGGCGCTGAAGACCCGGGTGACGCTGGGAACCAGCTTCTTGTTGTCCTGAACCAGGGGATTGACCGCTGCTTCCTTCTGCTTCTCCTTGCCTTTGGCGGCGTCGTAAAGCGCCTCGCTCATCTCGACCCGCTGGCTGCTGAGCACAACGGAGCTGATCGCAACGCGCTTGTCTTCCTTGTTGAGGTTGGGAATGACGAAGTTGGTCTGATAGGTGCCGATGCGGCCGGTCTCGTCGTCGCGCGCCAGAAACTTGATGCGGTACTTGCCGGGCAGGAGGGTGAAGCCGGTGTCGTATTCGATGGGCCGGTGCGCCAGTTCGGCGGCGGTAGCGTCTGTGAGCTTGATGTTCACGTTGTCGCGCACGTTCGAAACCGTTGTCCCGCCCACCAGGTCCTTGATCTCTCCCACAAAGTCGATGAGCGTGTGCTCGGCTCCGCCGCGCTTGGCCAGCGCCAGCTCGCGGCCAGGAATCTTGACCACGATGGGAACGAAATACTCGGCGCGGTTGAGCTGGAAGTAATCGATCTCCATGGCGATGGACAACTCGGTGATGGGGTCTTCGAGTATCAGCGCATCTTCCAGTTGGCGCTCCTTGTCGGCGGTGGTAAAGCGGCTGAACTCCTTGTCGGCATAGTAGCCCTGGCGGTAGGTCAGATTGGCAGCCAAATCCTGGTTGAGCGAGACCTTGATCTTGCGGAAATGCCCGTTCTGCGCGGTGTTGGTGGCGTAGTAGCCGAGCAGGTAATAGTCGGAGATGGCCTGCTGGGCCTGCACAATGCCGTGGTCCAGGTCGTTGGTGTCGAAGAGCGCCTTGCCTCCGGTGTCGCCGGCCAGAGCGTAGAGCGTGTCCTGCGATTGCTGGAAGCCGCTGCTGACGGCCTGAGCGGCGGCGCCGGTGTAGATGCCGGAGTTGCCCGCCGAGCCTTGAGTGGCATCGCCCAGCGGCGCCTCGGCCACCAGACCGCGCGCATCGATGGGCCAGAAGGAAACGCCCGCCTTGATGGCGGCGTCGACCGTGGCGTGGAGCTGCGCCTGATTGTCCACGCCGTTCAACCGCAATCCGCTGGCGAAGTAGATGAGCGATTTCTTCTCGTTCAACTGGCCCAGCATTTTGGCGGCGGTTTGCAGGGCGGCAAGCTGGCGGTCGGTGCTGAAGATGTTGAACTCGCTGTCGTCCTGGCCGAAGGCCGCTCCGCTGTCGGCGCTGCTGGCGTCGTCGATGTTCTGCGTGGAACTGAGGTCCTCGCCGACGACGAGAGTCTCAAGAATGCTGAGGATCTTGTTGCGGTCGGCGGTAAAGTCCTGGAGGATATCGACCGAAGCACCCTGGTAGCGAAGAATCGAGACCAGATCGACCGCCGTCATCTGGGTGCGGACGAACTGCTCGGCGGCGGCCAGGGCGCGAAGCTGGTCGGCCGGGCGCATGGCCGACATGTCGAAGTAGAGCGCCAGCAGGCGGCGATTCTTGTAGCGGGGGTCCTCGATCTTTTCCGGCGCGATTTGCGTGTGCGCCAGGCGCTTGTAGATCTTGATGTCCTCGCTGCCGGGGGCGGAAACCGGCAATGGAGCGCCTAGCGCGGCCAAGTCCTGATGCTCGCAGAAGCGAATGGTCTGGGGCACGCCGTCCTCGGTGAGGGCAAAGTCCTTGGCAGTAAGCCCGGCAATCGGCTTGCCGTCCTTGTCCTTGACGGCTACCGCCTCGACCACCAGTTGCACCTTCACGGAGAGAGTGAAGGTGTCCGCGCCGGAGGCAGACTTGTTCTGGCCGATTTGCTGCGCGCTGACGGGAACAACGGCCAAAAGCAACAGGAAGAGGATTCCCGTCCCGCCACAGATTCTCCGTGCCCCATCCTGGCGCCCTCTTTTCGAAGAAAAAAATGGCGCAAGGGCGGGATAGCACAAACTCCAACCGGCTACGGTCCTAGGAAGCACCGGACTCGCCACGCCGAGTCTCGACAGGAAGGAACGGGCGCACTGCTTCCCGGAGGGAAGCACCGAGAATAGCTCAGGGCAAGCGAAGCGCAGCCCTGGGTACAGCCCCAAAAATGCCCTGAGCCCCGTCGGGGCGCTGCGCAACTCGGCCATCGCGGGAACGTTCATGAGGATCGGTCTCTTCATGGCTAGAACCTCAACCGGAGCGTGGTTTGCAGGCTGCGCATGGGGTTGACCGCAACCGGAGCGCCGAATTGCGCGCTGTTCCAGGTGGTATTCCATCCGGAGAAAACGCCGTGATTGAGCAGATTGGTCGCGTCCACGCGCAGGTCCAGCGAAGCCCGCGTGCCGGGGCGGAAGGTGCGGGCCAGCGCGCCGTCCAGGCTGAACTGGCCGGGGCCGGTAATCGAGTCCCGGCCCGCGGCGCCCCACTGGCCCGCCACCGGCGCGGCATAGGCCGCGGGATTCAAATGCAGGCCCGCGCTCGAGGAATAGATGGACGAGCCCGAGAGGTTGGGCCGGATGGTGTTATAGAACCCTGTCCCTGGAACAGCCGCAAGGTAGACCGGCGTTTCCGGCATTCCCGTGTCGGCATTGATTCTTGTCAAAACGGTCCATTCTTTGAGGAATCGGCCGGTCCAGCCGTGCATCAGGTCGCCGCCGCCCAGGCCTTCGCCGCTGGTGTATTGCGCTTGCAGGTTGAGCAGGTGGCGCTGATCGAAGGTGGAAAGAGCATGTTCCGCCCGCGGGTTGAGCCAGTTCTGCGCAACGGAGGCGGTTGGCCCGGCCGTGCCGTCGTTCTGGTCGCTGGCGGTGACATGTCCCTGGCCGCCGAGCTGGGCGTCGTCGTCCATCGACTTCGACCAGGTGTAAAGCGCCGATGCGGTGAAGCCGCTGCGCAGCCTGCGGCGCAGTTGAAACTGCCCGGACTGGCGCGTGGAGTTGCCCCCCGAGGTGCGATAGACAAATCCCAGCGGGCAACCGGGGCACGGGTTGGCCGCGCCGATTGGGTAGGTGTTGGGCAGGAACTGCTGCACGCCGTGCGTACCCTTCACGCCCAGATAGGTGGCGACGAGCTGAAGTGCGCCGGGCAGATCGCGCTGCACGCTCAACTGCCAGGTCTGCGCGTAGCCGACGCGGAAGTTGGGATCGATGGCGAAGGTATCGGCCGCAGCCGAACCGCAGTTGTTGAAGCCGTTGGCCAGCGTAAGCGGACAGGCGGCGCTGTTCTGCGCGCTCACGCTCTTCGAGAGCGGAGCCTGCTGTGCAAGCTCCAGCGCGGGCGCCTGGTAGACCGACGTATCGTGATAGATGCCGTAGCCGCCATGCACCACGATGGTCGAGGCCGCGATGGGACGCCAGGAGATGCCAATGCGCGGTTCAATGCCACTCCGGTCCGGGCGCACCAGCGAACCGGGATAGTGCGTGCCGGTGACCGGACCAACCGGATCGCTGCCCAGCACCGGCGCGGCGGCCGTAAAGCCCGGAGCAAGATCGAGATTGACCAGGCGTCCGTGCAACTCGGTGATGGGCGCGCCGTACTCCCAGCGCGCGCCGGCATTGATGGTGAGCACCGAGAGCACGCGCCAGTCGTCCGAGAAATACGCGTCGTAAACCGGCTCGCGGAAGTACTTGTCCGCGTTGCCGAAGGCGATGGCGCCAATATCCGGCACGCCAATCAGGAAGTCGGCAAGGTCCGACCCTGTAGCTGCCCCGCTGCTGCCCGCGCCTGCCGTGGCGGCGCCGGTGAAGGTGAATGCGCCGCGGGGGTCCTGCTCAAAGAAGTCGTTGTACTCCTGCTTGCGCAGATCGGCGCCCACGGTGACGTTGTGGCGGCGGCGATAGAGGGCGGCGGAGACGGAAAAGGCATCGGTGCGATTGCGGTTGAACGCGCTGTTGGCGTCGCCCAGGGCGGCGATGCCGCTGGAGAAGTTGAGCGTCGGCGGTCCCCAGTCGGCGGGGTCCGGGCCGTTTCCGCTGGTGCTTGCCGTGCCTTCGATGCCCGCCGCACCCGCTATGTTCTGGCGGTTTTCGAAGTTGGGAATCACCTCCGTCCGCAGCCGGCTGAAGCGATAGGTCAGGTATGCAAAAAGACGCGGGCTGAAGCGGTGACCCCAATTGATGTTGGTATTGATGCCCAAGGTGCTGGTGGCGTCCACAAAGCCGAAGAGGCTGGTGCTGCCGGTTCTGGTGCTCTGCAGGTTGAATCCGCCCCAAAGCTGGTCGCGGCGGCCCAGGGTCTTGTCCAGGCGCGATTCCAACGCGTCGCGATGACTGCTGTTGAGCACCGCCGCCTGATAGTTGTAGAGCGAGCCGCCGGCAATGTTCGGCAAGGGATAAAGCTGCAAAAGCGCCTGCGCCTGCGCACTGACCGGAACCACGTTGCTGGCGAACGGCAGCCCGGTTGCGGGATCGTAGACGGTGACCGGCTGCCCCAAAGCGTTGACCAGGCCCGCCAGGTTGCCAGCCCGCTCGTCTGCGGTGGGAACAATGCCGGGCAAGCTCTCAGCCGTTTGATTACGCGTCCACTGGTAGCCCACAAAGAAGTTGGGCCCGCGCGGCAGCAGGCGCGGAATCTTGATCGGCCCGCCCAAAGTGACTCCGCCGGTAAAGCGGTCGTAGAAGGCTTTTGCCGTCTCAATTCCGCTCAGCGCGTAAGGCCGCGCATCCAGAGCGGAATTGTCGATGATCGCGGAAAAGCCGCCATTGTAGATGCTCTTGCTGTTGGGGCGCTTGTTACCGAAGGCCTGGGAGAGTGCATACTGCGAGGTCGCCGCGTTGTTCTCGCTGCCGTTCACCAGGAATCCATCCGAGGATTGCTGGCTTGCCTCGTCCGGCGGCTTGGGGATTTCGACTGCGGTTTCCGGCGCTCCAGGTTTCTTTTCCGGCGCGGGAGCGTTGAGAGCAGACGTTGCGCTGGGCAGCATGGGAGCCTGCGCGGCGAGCTTTTTGAGCTGTTCGAGCGGCAGCAGTGTCAGCTCCCACTTGGCCGGGGGCGTCTTCGCCGCCACCGTCACCTCGGCTTTGATCGCCGAGAAACACTGCATCTCGATCTCGATCTTCCAGCGCCCGTCCGCCAAATCGGGAAACGAGTAGACGCCGCCTGGATCGGTAACCGTGGCAACTTTCCTGTCGCCATGCGTCGCCGTCACCGTCGCGCCCGGAACGGGAAAGCCGCCATAAAAGACCTGGCCGCGGTACTCCGAGGCCACGGCAAGGCGGCAGAACGCGATCGCCGCAAAAGCAAGAATGGTTAAGATACTTCGATGCATTCAGGCCCTAATTCTCGGTTGGAATTCTCTCTACGTGGTCAATCGCCAGCATCTCCACCGGCACCTTCTGCGATTCCAGCTTGAGACCCAATGTTTCCCGCAAAGCGGTGAAGACTGAGGGGAGCGATGAATCCGCGCTCAGATCCGGGGCGAATTCGAGTTTGATGTCGTAGCTGCCCGCAATCCCGGTCTTATCGACCACCGGAAGGCCGGCGGGAGCCTGGAGCATCGCGGCCAGCGTTGGCATGGACCAGTTCAAGCCGTTCAGCTCCCCTCCTCCAACATGCACCCGAAAGCCAGGCCAATGGTCGCCCTTGGTGGCCTTGAGCCTTGGCCCGCCCTTGGCAACCACCAGCGCATACCCGCGAACCAATTTTGTCTCGCGATGGGCATCGAGATGAAATCGTTGCTGCAACAACGCCTGCAACCGCGGCCTCAACTCTTCGCGGCTCAGAGCGATTCCGCTCTCCGGCTTGGCCACCACGTCGTAGAGTTCCGATTCAAGCCAGCCAGGCTTTCCCATGATCTGGTCGTCATCGACTGCGTAAGCCATCCGAATCAGAAAGGCCAGGGAGACATTCGATGCCAAAAACTTTCCGATTCCGGGCGGACTCCACACCGCGTCCCCCCTGCCGCCGGGCGGGGTTTGCCGGATGGTCGCCACCTCGAAGGCTGGCAATTGAGTTGGAACTCCAACCGGTTGCGGCACGGCTGCGCCCGTTTGACCTAAAACATTGAGCCCGGCGGCAGCCCATCCCGCCGCAATCAGGATCAGACTTTTGCCAAAGCCCAGCATTTTACCTCCTCCAGTTCGTTTATTCCGCTATTTGTTGCCAACCGTCGCTGCTAGTTTTCCGACGGCTTTTCGATGCGATCAATGATCAGTATCTGCGCGGGGGCCTTGGCGGATTCCAGTTTCAAGCCCAACTCTTCCTGTAGAGCTGTGAACAGGGGCGGTCTGGTATCGTCCGGCGCCCGGTTCTGGTCCGGCGCCCATTGGAGTGTGATGTCGTAGCTGCCCTGGATTCCGGTCTTGTCTTCAATGATGCGGCCTGCTTCTGCTGATAGGGTCATGGCAAGCCCCGCGAGAGGCATGGATTTTGCTATGAATTCGCCATCGCCCATGGAAGAATCGGTATCGCCCGCCAGCGTGCTTGGCTTCAGCTTGAAGCCGCTCTTGGCTACAACCAGTTCGTAGATGGGAATTTCCTTAGTCTCGTAGTGGACCTTGAGTTTGTATCGATCCACGAGAAGCGATTGCAACATCGCGCGGCGCTGAGCGGACCGCTCCTTTGGAGGAAGCTTCTGCAGGGCCTCGAAGGTCTCAGCATCCATCTTTGCTTCAATGTCGAATGGATCCGTGCTCGCCCATCCCGGCATCCCCTCTACCAAATCAGGCGAGCGTATGCCATACGCCATCATCAGCAGATTCCGCGTATTTAGATTGCTCGCCGAGAAGCCACTGGGTAGAAACCGCACCGAGGCTCCGCCACCCGCCTTATTCGGACGGATAGAAGCGACTTCGAAGACAGGCTTTTTGGCTTCAGTATCTTGCGCGGCGGATGAAGTAGTCGCCGACAGTGCGCCGATTGGCGACGCATGAACCACACCGAATGTGACCGGCACGGCCACAATTGCCAGTCCCGCCGTGCTCAGCATTAATCTTCCATAGAAGTTCAGATTTCGTGTCGCGCGATGAGCCATAATTCGGGTAATCCTCTCTTTGAGATCCGATCCGCTTACACCGGAGGCGCAGGCCAAAGGCGACTCCACATAAAACTTGCAAACATTGAGGATTCCCTCGGCATACACCTCTGCCTCGCAGCCCGACTCCAACACAGCTTCGTCGCAGGCATGTTCCCGCGCTTCCACCAACCGCGCCCCGATCCACCACACCAAGGGATGAAACCAAAAGATTGTTTCGACTACCATGTGCAGGGCAAAGGTCAGGTTGTCGCGCCGCCGTACATGGCACATCTCGTGGGCAATGATCGCATCCAATTGCGCCGAGGTGAGACGATCCAGAATGCCCTCCGGCAACAGCAACACCGGCCGAACCACCCCGAAAATACCGGGCTCCAGCAAAGAGGGCGAGGAGAGCACATGCACATCTGCCGCCACTTCTTGCGACGTCGCTTCCCGCACGACGGCGCGAATTTGTCGCCACTTGCGCCACCAGCGAAAGGCGACCACCATAGAGCCGCAGGCCCAAAGGACCATTAGCACAATCGGCAGCAGACCGGCACCATGGGAGGTGGCTGTTGGTGAAGCAGCCCATGACTGCGCCTGCCGATACGGCTGTCCTATCTGCTCGACCACGGTTACGAAGGTTTGACTCTGTGTGGGTGCGGCAAGCGCAGGCCGCAGCCATTCGCCCAGATCGATGAGCAGAGAAAATGGAATCAGAAACTTCGCGGATGCAACCATCCATATCCAGTAGTGTGTTTGCGCGCGGTTGCTGCGCATTGTGAGCGCCAGGAGCCAGGCAACCAGGACTACACCGGTCGACTGCCAGAGGTGATTCACCAATGCCGCGGTCCAGAGATCGTTCCAAGAGGCCGATATTGTCATGATTGCTCTTCCTTTCTGGAGAGAGTGCGCAGCATCTTCTCTGCTTCTTGAATATCGTCGAGAGACAGCTTTCCAGAATCGATCAGGTGCGCCATAACAGGTTTGGAACTTCCCCCGAACATGGCCAATAGATCGTCAATGAGGGTTCGCTGGGCGGCGTCGCGCGAAATGCAGGGTGCAAATATGTGGAAATTCCCCACTTTTTTCGTGCGCCGCACCACCTCTTTCACTTCCATCCGATAAACGGTCGTCTGGATCGTCGTGTAAGCAGGGCGGCGCTTGGGTGGAAACGATTCCTGAATCTCCCGAATCGAGGAGTCCCCTTTGGTCCAGAGAACCTCCATGATCTGAAAATCGAGTCTTGACAATTTGGGTACCGGCAATTACTCCTCCTACATGTGTTTTATACGCTACTACACGTGTGTGTTTTGGTCAACGAGGTTTGCTTCAACTTTCGAAGTTCCGTTGACTCGGACATGTTGCAGCGAGTTGGAGGGTTTCCGAAAAACGCATCCTGATTCCTCGGAAACAAATTGCCCGATATGGCATAGGATTGTCGACTCCACGGTTAAGTTCACACATGGAAACGCATGCATTACGTGCAGTTGCAGGGTTCCCCTAGTTCTCCGACGGCCTTTCCACATGATCGACGATCAGCACTTCCACCGGGCCCTTGCGCGATTCCAGCTTCAATCCAAGCTGCTCTTGAACGGCGGTAAAGACGGAAGGGGCGACCGTGTCCGAATTCGACCCATTCAGTCCATTGTCGGAGGCAAAGTGCAGGGTGAAGTCGTATTTGCCCGTCAGTCCGGTGTTGTTTTCAACTCTGGTATGCAGTTGCCCCGCGAGTTGAGCCGCCAGCTGATCCATGGTGGCTCCTTGCGCGGTCAAAAGCATTCCGTCTGGGCCGCCCCTCATGCTCATCGTGCCTCTCGGCCGCGGCGGATTCGGACCACTGCCGTCATTCGCGGCAGGAGGAACAGGTTGCGCGGGACTGAATTTCGGCTGGCTTTTTGCAATCATCAGCGCAAAAATCGGAAGCTGCCGGGTCTCGCGATGAACCGTCAGCTTGAAGCGGTCGGCCAGCACCGCTTGAAACATGCGCTGCCGCATCTTCCACGCCTGGTCCGGAGGCAGCTTGGCCAGAACATCCGTGGCTGGCTCGTCCATCTTGGCCTGCACGGTGTAAAGGCCGGATTCCACCCAGTCCGGCCCGCCTGAAACCTGGTAGAAACTGACCCCGAACGCGGTGCACATCAGCGATTTCAGCGAGAAGGCCGTAGCGGCGAAGCCGTCCGGATTGAACCGCATTTCGGCTCGGTAGCCGCCGGGCTCCCGTTTGAATTCCCGAATGGAAACCACGTCGTAAACCGGCGCGGCGGCTTCCTCAACCAGCCTGGCCGCGGCTGGGGCGGCCTTCTCCTGGCCACTTGCCGGCACCGTCGCCAGAGCCACAAACCCAGCAACAACAAGCAGGAGATTTCTTCCAGGGTGCAGGTTGAGCGTAACTCGCCTCTTCATCTGGGATCTTCCCTTTTCCTGAAATAGGCGTCGGCAGCAGCCGGGACGCAGAGCAACTTTGGATCTCGAATCAAAGAGGAGCCTATCTTCAAGACGTCGATCCTTGCCCTCGCGCTCTGCGTCCCCGGTCCGTCGCCTCCGTTAGAGCATTTTCACAGTTCCTGCAGGGTTGATTTTTAGGTTTCCCACCCATTGCACAAAAAACATGAAATGGATGGGGCACGCCGCTTCCTTACACCATCCGTGAAAATGCTCTAGGAATAAGTCGCCGTTTTGAAAGGGCACGACTTTAGTCGTGCCGTAAGTAGCACAAAATGAAGGCGGGCTTTAGCCCCTGAGGGAGCATGATTCGGAAATCGGACACTTGATCAGAGATTCCCTAGTTCTCCGAGGGCTTCTCCACCTTGTCCACTACGAAGACTTCCGCGGGGGCTTTGGTGGCGTCGAGTTTCAGCCCGATCTGCTCCTGGATAGCGGTGTAGAGGGCCGGCGGCGCGTTGGCGGCGTCGGTGGGCGGCGGAATCTTGATGCCGAAGCTGGCGAACTGCGAGTCGTCCGGGGTCCAGTTGAGCTGGAAGTCCCAACGTCCCTCAATCCCGGTCTGATCCAGCACCGGCCTGTCGAGCACGGCCGATTGCATGAGCCCCGCAAAGTCCTGCATGGTGGCGTTGCGCACGTTCAACTTGCCCAGTCCCTGGAACCACAGGCCGGGAAGACCGCCCGCGTCCGCAGCGCTCTTGGTCAGTTTCTGGCCGGTCTTGGACACGCTCAGCACATACACCGAAAGCTCCTTCTTGTCGCGATGGAAGGCCAGCTTGTAGCGGTCGGCCAGCAGCTTTTGCCACATGATCTTCCACTGCTTGTCGCTGGGCGCGCCTTCGCCGTCGGGCTGGGCCTCAATGTCCCATTTGTCGGTCTCCACCCAGGCGGGTGCGCCGACAAGCTGCTTGGGATGGGTTCCGTAGGCAAACGAGATGATGTCGCTAAGCGTGGTATTGAGTGTGCTGAAGCGGCGGCCCTGAACGCGGAACATCTTCCCAGGCGTATCCGGCTTGCTCGGCTTGATGGTGGCCACCTCGAAGCTGGGATCGGCGTTGGCGGCCATCGGCGGAATCACCGGCGGCGGCTCGGGAATGGTCCAGGCAGTCTCGGGAGTGGCCCGCGTCAGGGTCAACGGCAGCGGATTGGGCCCCTGGCTCCAGTTGCCCACAATCGTCTTTCCATCCGAGCTGAGCTTGCCCTCATACGTGCCGCCGATGGCCGTAACCGACATCTTCACCGCGCTGCCATCCAGCGTGATCTTGGCCACCGGAATCGACTGGCCACCCTGGTCGATGCTGTAGAAGGTCGCCTTGTAACCGCCCTCCGCCTTGGCGATCTTGGTCACCAAACGCAGGTCCTTGCCCACATGGAGCGTGCCCTGCCAGGTATCGGCGATGTCCTTGGTCAAATCTACGGTCGCAGCCTGTCCCGCGGCTTGGGCGCTGACTCTTGTGGCGCCTGCCACGCTAAAGACTGCCAGCACCAACGCGATCGCTGCGGCCAGGCCGGGCAGCAGCTTCCTGCCGTGGTCGAGCTTGTGGGCCACCTGCTTCATCATCATTGCTTCTCCTTGTGGGATTGTCGTATCAAAAGACGCTTCCGCTTTCGCGGCATTTTCATTTGAGGGCTGCCTTGATCGACGAAATGCGCAGCCAAAGGTCGTGTGCGTTGGTGCAAAAATGGCAAACAGATCCCCGCTGCCTATCTCCATAGAGATACGAATCGAAGTTGCTTTGGTTCCCGAATTCGTCATGCAAAGAGCTGTCCTCCTGAGCATCTTTCCACGCTTTGGAACAGGGCACGACTTTATAGGCTGCGGAAAAACTCCTGATGGGGCGCGCTTTGTAACAGGGCACGACTTCAGTCGTGCCGCAAGATGTTGATAAGAAAGGATGGGCTTTAGCCCCTGCGGGGATGTATTTTCAGCAAGTTGCAATTCCGCAGCGGCTAAAGCCGAATCCAAATTGGATGCTTCTGCGGCACGACTGAAGTCGTGCCCTGTTACAGGACGTTTCATACACACTCGAATTGTGCCTCTGAAAACGGACACAATCATTGAGACACAACATTAATACCGCAGTCCCAGTTTCATCGGAAACTCTTCCTCGTCGTCTTCCAGGGCTAGCTCCAGGCTGTGTTCCAGCACGATCTTGCGGTGGTGACGCCGCAGCGCCCAGTGCGCGGCGGCGATGACCACGGTTGCGATGACGAAATGCCGAACGCTCGCCGCGATCCAGGGCTCAAAACCCAGCGGAAGCGAGGCCACGATGGGAAAGAAAGCAAAGTACTTGAGGACCGTAAACGCCAGGTTGGACTGCTCCGTTGCCGATTCGCCGGTGAAAGCCACGGTGTTCACCTTAAGGAAGAAGATATCGGTGAGCAGCAGGCACATGCCAAGGGCGATAAGCAATTCACTGGCCGTGGCAGGCCCGGTAAGCAGTTCAGCGGGAGCGATGACGCGCAATGCGAGGACTGCCCCGAAGGTGACAGCCACTCCCCAGAGAAAGACCCAGACCTTGGCCGCCAGCAATTGCTCGATCAAGGAACGGAAATGCGGCGGCCGGCCGTGAACGATGCGGAATGCCCAGCTTCCCTGCCGGTTGCCGGGAGAAACAAAAGCCATGCGCAGCCCGGCGATGACCCAGAAAGCCACGATGGCCGTGGCCGCGCAAATGCCGTCGGCTGAGACTTCCACGCGCATCTGGCCGTGAGCAACCGTCAGACGAAGGATGGTGGCCACGACTACCGAAAGCCCGGCTCCTCCGTAGAGAACCAGATAAATGCGATAGCGCTGCACACGCAACAAGGTCTGGCTGATGAAGTGGAAGACGGCGCGGCGCACTGGATGCCTGACCAGCGTGGCATGGATGAGCTTTTCGAGCGGCCATGCAACCCGGTTGCGGGTGTCGTGCGTGCCGGGACCTTCAACCAGTTGGCGCACCCTGCGCAAGTAGGCAAGCGGATAAGCGAGTATTGCCACTGCCGTCACGATGAGCAAAGCAAGGCAGCCGGTTTGCGCCAGCCGGGTATAGATGGGCAGCGCCGACTCGCCTTCCAAGAGCCGCTGATAGATGCCCAGGAACCAGAAGGGCGGAAACCAGAGCGCATAGGAGCTTCCCGACTTGAGGAGAAAGGGAACCGCGCCCGAGAGTACGGGAAACAGCAGCATCAGCATCAGAAGTACGGTGATCGCCAGGCCCTGCATGAGCAGCGAGAGCTTGCGGAAGAGCCGCTCGCCAAGGACGGAAAGCAGCACTCCTTGCAGCGCCAGAATGAAGACCGCGGCAAACAGCCCGCTACCCGCCACGGCCAGCAGGTGTCCGGCGAGAAAACGCAAGAGATTGGGCGGATCGGTGGCCGCTGGAAGAACCAGCGGGGCCAGAATGTTTGCGTCGAATAGAAACCCGCCAATAAAGACGGAAATGGCCGCCACGCGCGCCAGAAACAGCCTGCGATCCCGAATGGGCAGTGTGGTCAGCACAAACAGATCGAGCAGGTCGGGGAAAAACATATCCCACTCGAAGACCGTCACTATGCCCATGGCGACGAAGGAATAGAGCACGTAGAAGAGGTGGTGATTCACCTGCAGCCAGTAAGGCGGCAAGCCTCCATTCAGACGGCTGCTGGGCGGCCAGCCCAGCACCGGATGATAGACCGGCCACAGATACAGGGCGACGATGAATCCCGGCAAACCGGTTGCGCAGGCAATAAGAACCAGCCGTGCCTTGGCGTCGCCGTCGGGTGAAGCGGTCTCGTGGTTGAAGAAGCGCTCAAGAAAATGACGCACCAGCAGCGAGAACTGGCTGCGCTCGGGCGCGCGCACCGGTCCGAGCGCGGCCTGTGCGTTGAGGCTGAGCGTATCGGAGCCGGATAGGGTGAGAAGGCGCTGAAAGCTGTCATCCATGGGCGATCTGCATGACCTCCACGATTTCCCGCGCAACGCTGCGCGTTTCCTGCTGCTCGACCAGTTGCGCAAAGACGCTTTCCAAATCCGGAAGGCTCATCAATCTCTTTAGATCGGAAGGCGGGGCATCGGCCAGAATCCTGCCCTTGGCGATGACAATGACCCGGCTGCAAATCTGCTCCACGACCTCCAGTACGTGCGAGATGTAGAGCACGGCTTTGCCCTGGGCCGCCAGCAGTTCCAGCAGGTCTTTGAACATGCGCGCGGAAACCACATCCAGCCCGGAGAGCGGCTCATCGAAGATCAGCAGCTTGGGATCGTGCAGCAGGGCCGCGGCCAGCAGCACGCGCTGGCGCATCCCTTTCGAGTAGGACGAGATGGGCGAGTACTGCCACGACTCAAGATGCAGCAGCTTGAGCAGCCGGGGCGCCTTCTCTTCGATGGCCGCCTCGCCCAGTCCGCGCAGCCGCCCCACCAATTGCAGATACTCAAGCCCTGAAAGGTAGTTGTAGAGATGAGCTTCTTCCGGGACGTAGCCGAAATCCGCGCGGAACCCGACCATATCCTTGCTGACATCCTGGCCTTCGAAAAGCACGCGGCCGTCGTTGGGCCGCAACATGCCGGTGACGATTTTGACGGTGGTCGATTTCCCGGCGCCGTTCGGCCCCAGAAAACCGACTATTTCTCCGGGCGCCACCTGAAAGCTGACATCCTCAATGGCGGGAATGCCGCGAAAGCTCCGGTAAAGTTTCTGCACCTCAAGCATTGGGTCTGCCTCCGGCTATGGTTTGGGCTGCGGTTGATAGACGAGTCCCAAGGTCGTAATCACCTCGTCGGGAGGTTCGTCGAAGTAGAGAACCGCGGCTTTTGCCTGGTGATTGTTGAAAACCCAGAGACCGGCAGCAGCCGCGCCAAGCATGGCGATCAAGCCGGCATACCCGAGCGGTTCGTCCAATACGCTTTGCTCAAACGGGGCAAACGAGATTGCCAGGATAAGCAGGACGAACACGAAACCCCAGAATGTGACTTGGATGTTCGATTTTCCCGGCAGGTAAGAGCACGTGAAGGGGACCTTGTAGAAGCCGATCAGGCTCAGTTCCGCAAAAGCGAATCCAAGAAGCGCAAGCACCGCGAGGTGTTCCGCCACCTGAATCCACGGCCTGAAGCTGAGCGACAGGCACGCCGAGGCAATCCACACCGGAAGCACCGCAAACAGCAACTGCGTCCGCCTTGTGGCGGCAATGTACTTCTCTGAAGGGCAAACCTGCGTGGTGCGCAATACCCAGTTTGCGGTGAGCGAAATGGGGAGCGGAAATACGTTGCGCAGCCCAATGACCGAAAAGGCCATCATAAGAATCGTGGGAATAATGAGTTCAGGAGTGACGGGCAGAGGAGTGGGCCCGGAAAGCTCATAGCGCAGCAAGGAAATCGCCAGGCCAAAGACCACTGAAAAATAGAACGCGAGCACCACGCGATGCTGGCGGCTGCGCGTCAATGACCGGAAGCTGAAGACCAAGATCGCGGTCTGCAAGGCGGTGCCCAAGCGCGGAGTCCAGTGCCAGCCCCGCGCTCCCGGCACCAGATCCGGCTCTTCGACGGTCTTCTTCATGGTGCGCTTGTAGCAGAGAAATAGGGAGGCCGCTGCGCCGCAAACCGCGGTGCCCAGGCCAATCCAGGCGCGCCACGCGAGCCAGGAAAAGCCCGCCGGCCAGGAGCCGTTCATCTGATTCAAGAGGGCAAAGAACCAGTAGGCGGGCGAGCACGCCAGCCACCGGGAGTCCTTCGCCGCGGCGATTGCCGCCAGCGATGTGAACGACGGCTCGATGAAGTACACCGCGAGAAACAGCCCAAAGGCCGCAAGTTGCAAGATTGCGGAGAGGCGCAGAAAAATACGCCGCGGCAGCAGCAGCGCTGTAAATCCCTGCACGGTCAGCACGGAGCAGTAAAGGAAGGCGCTGGCGGCGGTCACGGTGAACCACCAGGCCGCGCAGAGCCGCAGAAAGCCGGGCAACCCTCCGAGGTTAGTTCCCAGGATCAGCGGCCACGCAAAGCCCGAGGCGCCATTCAGCGCAACCACCGCGATGCACACCAATGCGCCCGATGCGGCGACCTTGGCGAGCAGAATGGTGCGCGGCGCAACCGGCAAGGGCGACAGCACCATCACATCGCGCCGGTCGGGGAAAGTGGCGTCCCAACCGATCACGGCCAACAGACCGACGACCAGCATCATGTTCATGACGGCACTCTGTTCCATGTGCCACGCCAGGGCCAGCCAGCCTTCCGGCGTCGTGGGCGGAGCAATCGTGGAAAAGAAAGCGCCCAATGCCGAGATCAGGCTGATCATGATGAGCACGCCGGCAAATTGGCCCAGAAATCTCTCCACGTCGGCCTCGATCGACAGGGCTTCGAGGTCGATCACACGCAGCATGAACTGGCGATAGAGCACGCGGAAGTCGAGCGGCAGGCGTTCGATGAGGCGACCCAACAAACCTGTCATGAGTTTGGAACCTCTGCAAAGGTCGATGTCTTGAAAGGGCGCGGCTTTAGCCCGGCAGTAAGCACGGCCCCAACGTCGTTGGCTTTAGCCCCTGCGGGAATGCCCTGCGGAATCAAACGCTTCATCGGATAGCCCTTATGCATGGATCAAGTCCGCGATCTGCCGCGCGATCGAATCGGTATCCTGCTCGACGGCCAGCTGCGAGAAGATTGCTTCCAGCGTGGGCAGCTCCATCAGCGAGCGCAGGCGCTCGATCGAGTCGTCCGCGACCAGCTTGCCGCGGTGCAGAATCACCACCCGCGAGCAGACGCGTTCCACTGTGTCGAGTTCGTGCGAACTGAACAGCACCACCTTGCCGCGCGCGGCCAGTTCCTGAATCAGGCCGCGCAGCACCAGCGACGAAGCCACGTCCAGCCCGGAAAAAGGCTCGTCGAGCAGGATCAGCTCGGGATTGTGCATCAGCGCCGCCACGATCAGCACCTTCTGCCGCATCCCCTTCGAGTAGCCGGAGATCGATGCGTGGCGGTCGTCGTAGAGCGAGAGCAGGCGCAGCATTCCGTCGATGCGCTCGCTCGACTGCCTGGTCGGCAGGTTGCGAAGCTGCGCAACCATGGTCAGGTATTCAGCCCCGGAGAGATGGTTGTAGAGGTAAGGCTCCTCGGGGACGTAGCCCATGCGCCGCCTATAGGCGATCGGATCGTCCTGGATGGGCTTGCCCTGAAAGAGGATATGGCCAAAGGTCATTTCGATCAGGCCGGTAATCATCTTCATGGTGGTGGACTTGCCGGAGCCGTTCGGCCCCAGATAGCCGGTCACTTCGCCGGGGCGCGCGGCAAAGGTGACATCGTCTACCGCGGGAATGCTGGAGAAGTGCTTTGAAACATTGCGTAGTTCAAGCATGATTGCGATCTTTCCTGGGTTGCCCTCGCAGCGGATACGAAGCCTGTCAACGGACAGTTGAAGAACCGAATTCCAGACGGAAATGCTCGCAGAGGGAGTGCCGCTGGTACGGCGGTCAATGCGCAGCAGAGCAAGGTGCCAGCCGCTGGTTGCCGGTTTCGCGAATTGCACGACGATACGAATTCCTGAGGCAAAGCGGAACGCGCCTTGCACCTCGCCCGACGTTTCCGGGAGGCGAAGCAGGCCGTTGGACAAGCCAGCGAGCGCAAAAAGTGCGAAGAGAACCCGCTTCATCTCCAAACTCCTCAGGCAAAACAGCCGTACCCTATGTAGCAAACAGCATAAGGGCTTGTCAAGTAGATTGCTACATAGGTAGAATTCGCCATGGCCATGGAAACCAAACTTTCCCATACCGCGGCGATGATCCTGCAAGCCCTGGACGCCGGATTCGTCTACGGCTTCAGCATTATGGAGATGACCGGACTGCCCAGCGGCACCGTCTATCCGGCCATGCGGCGGCTGGAGCGCGACGAGCTGATCCGCTCGCAGTGGGAGAAACAGTCCATCGCCGATGCCGAGCAGCGGCCGCCGCGCAAGTACTACAAGCTGACCGCGGCCGGAAAGACGACGCTGGAGGCATCGCGCAAGCGCTATCCGCTGCTGGAGCGGCTGATCCCGTCGGAAGGGGTGAAATCCTAATGAAGCCTCCCACCGAGTGGACGGTACGGCTTTTCCATCTGGGCCTTCTGCGCGGAGCTTCTCTCCTGGTTCCGGCGCAACAACGCTCGGAATGGTGGCGAGAATGGCATGCCGAGCTTTGGCATGTGCGCCAGGCATGCGCGCCCGCCGGCAATGTCTCCAGGGGGGGAATGCGGGAGGTCACCGCGTTTTGCCTGGGGGCGTTTCAGGATGCGCTTTGCCTGAAGCGGCAATGCCGGGAACGCGTCCGGCCCCTCGCGGCCTTTCAGGGATCGCCCGCGCAGTGCGTCCTGTTTCTCGCCGCGGTATTGGCGGCCAGCTATTCCATCGCCCTGCTGCTGCCTGGAGTGCGCTCGGAGCGCAGCCTCTTGCAGCACCCCGTCAGCCCCGGCCTGGTGCTCATTCGGGATGCCGACGTCAACAGCGATTCCGCCGCGACCATCTCTTTTAGACATTACCGGGCATGGGCCAGACAAAGGCAGCAGTACTTCGATGGCTTTGCGTTTTACCGGGTTTCGCCGGAGTTCGCGGGGTGGTACTCCGCGGCCGCCGGATCGCAACAGAACAGCGCTTGGGCAGTCGCGCATGCCAGCGGGAATCTCTTTGCGCTCTTGGGGCTGCCGGTACAGTTTCGCCAGCCAGAGGGCGAACGCGGCGATATGCCCGGCGCGATCTTGAGCGAAGGGGTTTGGAAGCGGGAATTCGGGGCGAATCCGCATATTGCCGGCAGCGTCGTGCGGCTGGGAGAGCGCAAAGTCAGAATCGCCGGGGTCGCGCCGGATGGCTCCTGGGGGCTTCCCGGCAGGGTCGATGCCTGGATGCTGGAACCCGATTCCGCCATGGTTTTAGACCATGCCGGCTACGTCGTAGCGCATCTGACGGCCTTGGGCGAGGCGGAGATGTGGGGACAGCGCGTAGCCATTACGGTCTTCAACGCGAATCGAACCGAAGACGATTTGCTGGGCGTTTCCTTGGACGAAGGCGTGCCGCAGCCATGGAGTGTCTATCTGTTCGCAGTCCTCCTCGCGTTCCTGGCGCTGCCGGCGATCACCTCCGTATCCCTGGGTGAGTATAGTGTGTGTTCGCAAAGGCCGACCTTATGGAGGAGACTCCGCCGCTGGAGCCTGTTGAGCACCAAAATTGGACTGCTCTTGCCGATCGTCTACTTTGTTTCGCTCGATCTGGCCTTTGGGTGCACCACCTTCGACCCGGCGCGCGCGGTGTACATTCAGTTAGTCTCTTCGTTTTCGATGTGCCTGTTTGGCTTGGGCTGGGCGCTGCGCGATCAGCGCCAACGGTGCCCGGTGTGCCTGCGCCGAGTTGCACACCCAGCGCAGGTCGGTCAGGCCTCCAGAACCTTCCTGGCCTGGAACGGCACGGAACTGATGTGCATGGGAGGCCATACCCTGCTGCATGTTCCGGGGCTTCCCACCAGCTGGTTCAGCACCCAGCGCTGGCTGTATCTCGATACCTCGTGGGAGTTCCTCTTTTCCGCGCCGGGCAGCGGAGTCAAGACAGAGCTGGTCTCGGGACTCTCGGCCCACTGACCGGCCGATCCAGCGAGCCGGAATCTGGTTTCTCCGCGCAGCCGGATGCTTCCCGATTTTGAATCGCGCGCGGCGGTGGGTCGATCACATGCGGTCGAGTTTTTCGAACAGATCGCGGATGCGGATGAGGATCGGCGTGCCAGGAACGGATAGCTCGCCGGAAGGTAGAAGCTCCAGTCCCGACGGGACGCCGCGATAGGCCACGCGGGCACTAGGGTCGATGACCCAGACGTGCTCTACACCGAATTCCAGATATTCGATGGCCTTCAAGGATGCCCGGCGGATGGTGTCTTCCGGAGACAGAATCTCAATGGCGATAAGCGGCGGTCGGGTGAGAATCCGCTCGCGCGGCGAACCCACGCGCAAGACGCATACATCGGGAATGAGGTACCTGCGGGGCTTGATCTGAACGCGCTGCTCGGTCAGCCCGAAGACTCCCCAGGCGTCCATGTTGTTGGTGAAGATGGTGCCCAGGAAGATTTGCAGGAAGGAATGCTCGAATTCTCCCAAGTTGCGCTCCACGACCACGCCGTCGTCGTACTCGCAGTCTGGCTCATAGCAGGTGGAGAGATACTCCTCCACGGGAATGAGCCGGTCGCCGATGGGCTGTGTCGCCACGGTGTCCAGTATGCTGCGTTTCGGGGCGGGGTGCAACACGGCGGAAATCAGGCAGTAGACTGGATGCGCTTCCGTTGCGCGCGTGGGAGCGGCAGTGGAGAGATCGGCCCGGAAGAAAGGGCCGTCGGTCCGCAGGCCGCGAGAACGACCCGCGGGCCGTGCCAACTGAAGGCGGATGGGTGAGAAATCGCCCTGGATGCGGGTTGCCATCACAATCGTCGTTGATTGGCGGTTTGGGACAGCGCTCCTACTCCTCGCCCCGGCGCCACTGACGAAGTAGCCAAACTCCCGGGAGGGCCCACCCCTTCCGGGATCGTGCCCAGAATAGCAAAATGGCGTTTTTTCGGATGCACCTGGATTGGGTTTGGGGACGGGCGGTTTCCCGTTTTGAATCGGGAGCGGCGGTGGCTGCTCAACCAACATTTCCTTGGAAAACGGTCCAGCAAAGACGCCCCCGCTGTGGCGTGTCTCTAAGGAGACATGCGATGCACTCGCATGGGAGCTGGACAAAAAGCCAGCCCCCCCCGGGCGTCCCTCCGGGATGCCGGGCGCCCGTGCGTTCCTTGCCAAACTCGCACCGCGAGTCCCGTCTTCAGGATGCCAGACAAGTGTGGGTAGTGTTTGTGGGCCGGATCAGTCGGCGCTTTCAGGGCGCTTGACGGCTGAACGCGCCGGCGAATGATGCGGAGCAGCGCGCAGGTACTGGTTCGGCCAAGGGACCAGCTCATCGAGTTCCGCGGCGGCATGGAGCGGCCAGTTGGGATCGCGCAGCATCTCGCGGCCCAGCAGCACCAGGTCGGCATTACCTTCGGCCACCACGGCGTCGGCCTGGGCCGGGGTGGTGATCAGGCCCACGGCGGCGGTGGGAATGTTGGCCTCGCGGCGGATTCGGCCGGAAAAGCCAACTTGGAAGCCTGGCCCCACGGGAATCTGGGCATTGGGAACCTGGCCGCCCGAGGAGACATCCACCAGGTCGACACCCTGCTCGCGCAGCAGGCGGGCCAGCTCGACGCTTTCGTCGACCGTCCAGCCATCCTCGGCCCAATCCGTAGCGGAGATGCGCACGAAGAGCGGCAGGTAGGCAGGCCAGACGGCGCGAACGGCGTCCACAACCTCCAGCAGCAGGCGGGTGCGGTTCCTGAAGCTGCCGCCGTACACGTCGGTGCGGCGGTTGGCCAGCGGGGAGAGGAACTGGTGGAGCAGGTAGCCGTGCGCGGCATGAATCTCGACCAGATCGAAGCCCGCTTCGAGGGCGCGGCGCGCCGCCTGGGCAAAAGTCTCGATGACACCGGCAATCGCGCTGGGGTGCAGAGCCTTGGGAACGGCATAATTGGGAGCAAAGGCCACGGCGCTGGGAGCGACCGGCTGCCAGCCGCCCTCGGCGGGCAGTAACAAACGCTCCCCGGCGAAGGGGATCGCCATGCTGCCCTTGCGCCCGGCGTGGGCCAGTTGAATGCCGGCGCGGGCGCCCTGGGAGTGGAGAAACGCCACGATGCGCGCAAGCGCTGGGATGTGTTCGTCTTTCCACAAGCCCAGGTCGCCCACGGAGATGCGCCCCTCGGGGACGACCGCAGCGGCTTCCAAGATCACCAGGCCGGCGCCGCCCTGGGCACGGCTGCCCAGGTGCACCAGGTGCCAGTCGGCGGCGAAGCCATCCTCGGAAGAGTACTGGCACATGGGCGAGACACCGATGCGGTTGGTGAATTCGACGGAACGAAGCTTGAAAGGCGAAAAAAGGGAATGGCTCATGAAGGTGAGATCGGTTCCTGGGGGTCGGATTTTGGGGTGATGCCTCTCTAAAGGATGAACGGGAGGGGCCAGAGTTGCAAGTGGGGCGAATTTGAGGGGCATTGCAAAGAAAATTGAGCCAGGCTACAGGAACCCGACTTAAACTGACCGTGTAAATCCGGTGACGCCATGCCCGTAGCTCATTTGACTCTCGAAGTCCGCATCGAGCACGCCCAGTCGCTGAAGGACCGCCGGCAGGTTGTGCGCTCGCTCAAAGACCAGTTGAAACAGGGCTTCAACATCTCGGTTGCCGAGATGGATGAGGCCGTAACCTGGCATTCGGCCACCATCGGCGTGGTGGCTATTTCCCGCTCGCGCAGCTACCTGCACGGGCTGATCGAGGAGGTGGAACGCGCTACCCGGCGCATCCTCAACGATCACGGCGCGGAGCTGACCGACGCCTCCTGGGACTACATCGAGAGTGAGCCGGAGACGGGCGACACCCAGCCGTGAAAGGATAAAGCAATGAAAGTGCTGATCTTTGGCGCGACGGGGATGGTGGGCCAAGGGGTGCTGCGGGAGTGCCTGCGGGCGGCCGATGTGGACCAGATCGTAACGGTGGGCCGGCGTGCCGCCGGTGTCGATTCCCCTAAAGTGCTGGAACGGGTAGTCGAGGATTTGTCGAGCTACGCGGGCGTGGAGGGCCAGCTCGCGGGCTTCGACGCCTGCTTCTTCTGCCTGGGCGTCTCCTCGAGCGGCATGAAGGAAGCGGACTACGAGCGGATCTCCTACGGGTTGACGCTGGCCGCCGCCGAGCCTCTCAGCCGCCTCAATCCAGAGATGACTTTCATTTACGTCTCGGGCGCGGGGACCGACAGCACGGAAAAAGGCCGTACGATGTGGGCGCGGGTCAAGGGGCGGACGGAAAACGCGCTGCTGCGGCTGCCTTTCAAAGCCTACATGTTTCGCCCAGGAATCATCGAGCCCCTGGACGGGATCGAATCGAAGACTCCTGCCTACCGGATCTTCTACAAGGTGGCTAAACCGCTGCTGCCGCTGCTCCGCTGGGCGCTGCCCAACCAGATTCTCTCCACGCGGGAGATCGGCCAGGCCATGCTGGCTGTGGCGCGGCGTGGGTACGGGAAGCGGATTCTGGAGACCGGGGATATCCGGGCCTTGGTGCGGGACTGAAGCCTCTACGGGTTGATGATCAGGTTCAACGCGACGGTTGAGGCCTGCGTGCCGCTGTTAGCCGAAATGGTAAAGGTGACATAAGTGGGAGGCGGCGGCATGGTTGCGCTGCTCCCGACGCCGCAGCTGCTTATGCTGAGAACCGCCATGCCCGCCAAAACCAATACCTTCCCTCAAGGGCTATAGCATTTTCGGAATTGGTGTAGACCGAAAGCACGTACTCAAGTGGCTTTTTTCCAAAGAAAAAGCCACCTTGCACGCCCTTCAAAAAGTCTACGTGTATTCCGAAAATGCTCTAAAGCCCGGAATCCTCCTGGCGCATTTGCGGCACGGCTGAAGAGGCTGCGGAAAAACGAATGTTGAGGCAGAGTTTTGAAAGGGCACGACTTTAGTCGTGCCGTAAATGGCTTTAAAATCAACATGGGCTTTAGCCCCTGAGGGACGTCTTTCTGGACTTTCGCTCGTCCTTCGAGATATTTCCGCAGCCTCTTCAGCCGTGCCCTTTCAAAACCCACTTTCTTGCGCTCGTGTTTTTCATGCGATTGCCCTGAGCGCTCCCTCGTCGGCAGCGGCGATTGCCGCAGGCCGCTCGGTATCTCCTTTTTACAGCCTGTAAGCACCTTGCGCTCGCTTCCCCGCGCTGAGTATCTTTGTGAAGCAGCTTTTGACTTCGCGAAAGAGATTCATGGACGTATTGAAGCAGCTTTTCGGGCAGCACTACCAGACACCGGCAGAGCGCGTACAACCGCTACAGGGCCAATTGGGCGGGTCGGGGCGGGCCATCGTGCGGCTCACCGGCGGAGGATCGAGCGCCATCGGCATTGTGTATCCCGTGCGCGAGGAGAATGTCGCCTTCCTCGAGTTCTCCAGGCATTTCCGCCGCTATGGTTTGCCGGTTCCAGAGATTTATGCCGAGGACTTGAGCCAGGGCGCCTATCTGGAAGAAGACCTGGGCGATACCACCCTTTTCGAATTCCTGGGCAAGAATCGCACCGGCGAGGCCATCGCTCCCCAAGCCGTGGAAGCGTATCGCAGGGTGGTGGCGATACTGCCGCGCTTTCAGATAGAAGCAGGCCGGGATTTGAATTACAAGGTGTGCTATCCGCGCGATCGCTTCGACCGCCAGTCCATTGCCTGGGATCTGAACTACTTCAAGTATTACTTTCTGCGGCTGGCCGGAGTGCCCTTCAACGAGCAGGCGCTGGAGAACGATTTCAGCCGTCTGACCAAGTTTCTGCTGGCCGCCGCCCACGAGTACTTTCTTTATCGCGATTTTCAGTCGCGCAACGTCATGTTGAAGGACGGGCAGCCCTATTTCCTCGACTACCAGGGAGGGCGCAAAGGCGCGCTGCAATACGACATCGCCTCTCTGCTCTTCGACGGCAAGGCGGACCTGCCGCCTGCGTTGCGCCAGGAGTTGCTCGACCACTATCTCGACTGCCTTGCGAATTATGTCGATCTGAATCGCGACGCCTTCATGGAGCACTATTATGCGTATGTTTACGTGCGCATTTTGCAGGCGCTGGGAGCGTATGGCTTCAGGGGGTTCTATGAGCGCAAGGCGCATTTCTTGCAAAGCGTTCCCTATGCGCTCAAGAATCTGCGCTGGCTGGCGGATCACGTGAAGCTGCCCATCGCGCTGCCGGCGCTGATGGAGGCGCTGGAAGCCGTGACCGTGTCGAAGAAGCTGCTGGGGTTGGCTTCCTCCGCGGAGGGTTTGAGGGTCAGGGTCTTCAGCTTCAGCTTCCACCGCGAAATGCCTGCCGACGAGACAGGAAACGGCGGTGGATTTGTCTTCGACGCGCGCAGTTTGCCCAATCCGGGGCGCGAGGAACAGTTCAAGAAGTTGACCGGCAAGGATGACGCGGTGATGGAATTTCTGAGCCGCCAGGAGAGCGTCCACCAGTATCTTGCTCACGTCCTGTCGCTGGTGGATGCCAGCGTGAGCGGATACCAGCGGCGCGGGTTCAAAAATCTCATGGTTTCGTTCGGCTGCACTGGCGGCCAGCACCGCTCCGTGTATCTGGCCGAGCAGTTGGCGAAGCACCTGCGCGCCAATGGCGTTGAGGTTGCGGTTGGACATTTGGAGCAGGAGAAGTGGCCCAAATGAAGGCGATGATTCTGGCCGCCGGACTGGGCACGCGCTTGCGGCCGCTGACCAACGACCGTCCCAAGGCGCTGGTCGAGGTAGGCGGCCGCACACTGCTGGAGATCGCCCTTCGCCGCTTGCGTGGCTTTGGCGTCCGCGAGGCCATTGTCAACACCCATCACTATGCGGAAATGATCGAGGAGTATCTCAAGGCCAACAATAGCTTCGGCATGAGGATTGAGGTTTCTCGCGAAGCAGAGCTGCTGGACACCGGCGGGGGCTTGAAGCAAGCCGCGCATTTCTTTCTCAAAGAGGACGGGAGCTTGCAAGAGCCGTTCCTCTTGCACAACGTGGATGTGATTAGCACTGTCGATCTCGAACGCATGGTGCGGTTTCACACGGACCAGGGAGCCCTGGCCACGCTGGCGGTGCAAGACCGGCAGACTTCGCGCTATTTGCTCTTCGACGAGCAGGGGCAGCTTTGCGGGCGGCGCGCGGGGCGCGAGGGGAAGGATGAATTGGCGCGGCCGGCGCAGCAGGCGCAGGCGCTGGCCTTTTCCGGGATACACGTTTTATCTCCGCGGATCTTTGCAAAGATGAGAGAGGAAGGCGCTTTCTCCATCGTTTCCGCGTATCTGAATCTGGCGGCTGAGGGAGAAAAGATCGCGGCCTTTCGCACCGGCGAATGCTATTGGCGCGATCTGGGCCGCCCAGAGAGTATTCTGCAAGCCGCGGAAGATATGGAATGCGCCAAGTACACAATCGCTTGAAGCAGCATGTTTCACGAGTATGAAGCGGAGAGGGAACGAAGCATGGATGAGGCTTTGCCAATGATAGATTCCAGTTTCTCCAACAATATCGGTGTAGTTACGCTCAACAACCCAGAGAAGCGCAACGCCCTCAGCAAGCAACTCATCCTTGGCATCTGCGCCGCCCTCGAGGAGATGCGGCGTCAGGAAGTTCGCGTCGTCATTCTTCGGGCGCCGGCTGGTTCCAGCGTTTTTTCCTCGGGCCACGATGTCAGGGAGTTGCCGACCAACGGGCGCGATCCCCTGACCTACGACGATCCGCTGCGGCGGGTCATCCGAACGATCGAGCTATTTCCCGCGCCGGTCATCGCCATGATCGAGGGCAGCGTGTGGGGCGGGGCCTGCGAGTTGGTGATGAGCTGCGACATGATCGTCGCCGCCGAGGACAGCACCTTTGCGATCACTCCGGCGAAACTGGGCATGCCCTACAACATCTCCGGCGTGCAGAATTTCCTGAATACCGGGGGCATCTCCCTCTGCAAGGAGATGCTGTTTACCGCTCAGCCGCTGCCGGCGCAACGCCTGGTGGAACGGGGGATCGTAAGTCATGCGGTTCCCAGAGAACAACTGGAGAGCCTGACCATGACCATTGCCGGCCAGATTTCCAAGAACTCGCCGCTGGTCATGGGCCTTCTCAAGGAGGAGTTGCGGTTGCTCTCCATCTCGCACAATCTTGGGCCGGAAACGTATGAGAGGGTGCAGGCGATGCGGCGTCACATTTACGACAGCGCCGACTACCAGGAAGGCATCCGGGCGTTTCTTGAGAAACGCCCTCCCGAGTTTCAAGGAAAGTAAGGGGTTGGGGAGCGCCGGTTTCCCGAGTTAAACGAGGGAAAGCCGGGCGCGATCCATCCTATCGGATACGGAGGGCCCCGGACTTCATCGGTGAGGAAGGCAATCGGCGTCTGCCGACGGCGGACAGATCATGAGCTTGTCTACCACGAAGCTGGATGTTGCCTCATCCCGGTTCACGACACATTGCCCCAAAACGGTTCTTCCCTCGCCCAACTCTGCTATGAAATGGACTTTAGAGCATTTTCCAAAATAGTGTAGACTTGCTTTGGCGAGACTCTGCGGCGGACAAAGACATGGGAAAACCCCTTGGCGATGATCTGCGCCGTAAATTTCTTTTCGCCTACGATCAAGG
>Ga0181529_10001024_pt1 | contig 38413 bp, 28 predicted proteins | sample PEATcosm2014_Bin_36_FD_119763 | JGI IMG/M metagenome (GOLD analysis project Ga0181529, IMG submission 119763) | Peatland microbial communities from MTU Mesocosm Facility, Houghton, MI, USA - PEATcosm2014_Bin10_30_metaG | ecosystem: Environmental > Terrestrial > Soil > Wetlands > Peat | place... | reverse complement strand
TGCACGCGCGCGGATTGGGCGTGCGCATCGACGAGCAGACCGCCTTCTACGCCGGAGGGGTGGCGGGCCGGCCCCGCGCGGACGTCCCGGAGGGCTGCGACCTGGTGATCGTCCTGGGCGGCGACGGCACGCTGCTTTCGGCGGCGCGCGCCATTGGCCGGCGCGAGATTCCGCTCTTCCCGGTCAACATGGGCGGCCTGGGATTTCTGACCGCCATCAGCCAGGGCGAACTCTACCCCGAGCTGGAGCGCGCCCTGGCCGGCGAGCACCGCATCGCCAATCGCCGCTTCCTGAGCACCGAGGTGCTGCGCGGCAATGAGGTGGTGGCGTCGTTCGATGCGCTCAACGACGCGGTCATCACCAAGGCCGCCCTGGCCCGCATGATCGACCTGGACACCTACGTGGACGAGCAGTTCGTGTGCGCCTACAAAGCCGACGGGCTGATCATCTCCACGCCCACGGGATCGACGGCCTACTCGCTTTCGGCGGGCGGCCCCATTATTTTCCCCAAGGTGGAGGCCATCTGCATCACCCCCATCTGCCCGCACATGCTGACCAACCGCCCGGTGCTGGTGCCGGAGAGTAGCGTGATCCGCGTGCATTCGCGCGGCCCCGAGGAAGGCGTGTTCCTGACCATCGACGGCCAGGTGGGCACGCCGATTCACGAAGGCGATACCATCGTCTGCCGCAGCTCCAACTTCGCGCTGCGCCTGATCCGTCCGCCCCACCAGATGTTCTTCGACGTGCTCCGCCAGAAACTCAAATGGGGAGAACGATGAAGCGGATTTCGCTGACCGCCTGGATCTTCATCGGCATGGCGGCAGGCGTGGCGCTGGGAATTCTGCTGCCCGGAATCGCCGTTCAATTGGGCCCCGTCAGCAACGTATTCCTGCGGCTGATCCGCTGCATTGTGGCGCTGCTGCTGTTCGGCACGCTGGTCTCCGGGATTGCCGGCGGAGGGGACCTGAAGCGCATGGGCCGCATCGGCGTCAAGGCCATCGTGTATTTCGAAATCGTCACCACCGCGGCGCTGTTCCTGGGGCTGGCCGTGGTCAACCTGGTGCGCCCCGGCGCGGGAGTTCCCATCCACCAATCGCCCACCGACGCCGCGCTCCCGCAGGCCCATGCCACGTTCGCCACGTTCCTGGAACATGTATTTCCCAGCAGCATCGCCGACGCCATGGCGCGCACCGACGTGCTGCAGATCGTGGTCTTCTCGTTCCTTTTCGGCGCTTCCTGCGCGGCCATCGGGGCCAAGGCGGAGCCGGTGGTCAAGTTCTGCGTCTCGCTGGCCGAAGTGATGTTCCAGTTCACGAAATACGTCATGTACCTGGCGCCGTTGGGCGTAGGCGCCGCCATCGCCGTGACGGTGGGAAGCAAGGGCATCGGCGTGCTGTTCGGCCTGGCGAAGCTGATTCTCACTATGTACGGGACCCTGGCCATATTCGTGGTAGTGGTGCTGGGCGCCGTGGTAAAGCTGGCCGGCATCCCCGCGGGCCGTTTCTATCGCGCCGTACGGGAGCCGTTCCTGATCGCCTTTTCGACCGCGTCGAGCGAGGCCGCCCTCCCGCTGGCGCTCGAGAACATGGAGAGCTTCGGCGTGCCCAAGCACATTGTGGGCTTCGTGCTCCCCACCGGTTACAGCTTCAATCTGGATGGCACCACGCTATACCTCTCGATGGCATCGGTCTTCGTGGCGCAGGCCGCCGGCATACACATGTCGTTGGGCGAGCAGTTATTCATGATGTTGACGCTGATGCTCACCAGCAAAGGCGTGGCCGGAGTGCCGCGCGCCGCCATCGTGATCTTGAGCGGCACGCTGACCAGCTTCAATCTGCCGATGGAAGGCGCCGCCGTGTTACTCGGAGTGGACGCGTTGCTGGATATGGCGAGGACATCGACTAATGTGCTGGGTAACTGCCTGGCGAGCGCGGTGGTGGCACGGTGGGAAGGGTATCGGTTGTAAGTGGAAGGCGGGGGCAAGGACGCGAGCCGATGCGACCAGGATGGAGTTCGCCCTGCGCACCGACTACCGCGTGTCTCAGATGTGCCTGCACGCCATTAGTATATCGGTCCATGCGGTGCTGTACTGGGCAACCGGGATTGCCTGAGCCCACGGCGCCGATCGGCGAACCGAGCTTCTTGGACATTGCCAGTTCCTATCGACGGATGGCGGTCCATTAAAGCTCAAGCACAACTGAGAACCTCCAGGTTGGGCACACCCAGGTAATCCGTCGGATTGTTGGTGACCAGAGCTGCGCCGTAGAGCAACGCGGTTGCGGCAATCCAGGCGTCCGCTGCCTCGATGCGGCGGCCATTGGCTCTCGCTGCGACCATCACGCCGGCCCACTTCAGGATCAGGTCGCGGGAAGAAGGCACGGACACAAACCCGGTCATGAACTCCTGGAAGCGCAGGATCCGCCCCGCGCCCCAGTTGGCCAACAAGATCCACTGCTCCAACTCGGCCTCCGTCATGAAGGACACCAGCAGCTTGCGGCTCCTGAGCAGCGGCAGGTAAGACTGCGCTCGACTGTCGTTCTTGAAAAGAAATGAGACGACGTCCGTGTCAACGACAATGGGCGTCATGCCGCACGGTCGGACTTGTCGTGTCCGCGCCACTCGTGGAGCGCCTTCAGGAAGTCCTCAATGGACTCGTCTTCCGGCCAGAAATCGCCCAGCAGATCGACGGGGTCCGCCCGGAACCTCGTGCCCTGTTCAGTGGCGAGTTCCTCAATGGACGGATGACCGGCGCGCGCATACCTTTCCGCTACCCGCTGATTTGTATCCGGCTTCTCCATGATCAATCGACCCTACTCTCAGTCTAGCAAGGAGGTGCATCGTCCGTATGGCTGGCTGGCTTCCGCTGCATCTCTCACCCGCGGCTGGGGTAGTGGCACGCGGGGAAGGATATCAGGTGTAAGTGGAAGCTGGGCCGCAAGCGCCGCCCGGCCTCGACTCACCAACTCCGGGTGAAGCCGATACTCGACGTGGTGTACCACGGTACGGTAACCACTTTATTGAACGTTTCCTGTATCCAGATAGAGTTGTGGTCGTTGAAGTGGACGATGGCGCCGACAGCTTCCCCGTCATAGAATCGGTTTCCGACGCTACCATAGCCGGTCACGCTGGTGATGCCCCCTTGGATCCAGGTGTAGCCGCTCACACGCTCGGTCATTGGCAAACCGAAGATTTTCATCAGCCCAAACGTCTCGGTGTGCGACCCATAGTCGGTGTGGAGGAACCCGTGCGAACCGCCGTTCTCGTAAGTGTAGGCGAACGTAATTTCGTCGCCTATCGGGTCTTTTTTCAGAAATCCAAATGTGTGGCCGAGACCGATGTTGTAATTGGCCTTCAGCGCGGGACCGGTTGGAATCACGTCGGAGCCAAACATCACAAACAGGTCCGTCGAGGTTCCTCCGGACGGAGTCTCGGAAGGGACCTGTGCAAACCCGATGACTGGCAGAATGAGGCAGGCCAAAATCATCGCACGTCCGCTATTTGACAGTATATCGACGCCTGCAGCCATAGAGGTTCTCCGCTCTTCTTCTAGAATTGTGCGGCTTGGCGGAAGCGACTCGAAACAGGGAGCGAGGACCAGTGAGCGTGGCCGGACTCGGAACCGACAATCATAGTCGGGTGGGGCATGAAAAAGGCATGAAGATCGGCGGTCGGATTAGTGGGATGCGGGTAAGCGGTCGGAAGTGGCTGCCTCACGGATAATTGGCTGGATCTACCACGCCGGTGCCGCGGCATCCCCGCCGGGTGGGATGCGTGCTGAAGCGTGGAGTTGGCAAGACAACTCACACGCCCGGGCCGACGTTCCGGCCTGAGGCGCCACCCTGGCGAGATCCCTTACTCTTCCCCCACGCCACGCATAGCAGGCTGTGGTTGAAGTCGGCTGTTAGTGCGGCCACGGACCGGTTAATGGCACGTCGCCACGCTCGGTCACAATGGTCGCGGGCGGCGGCTGTCCAGCCGGGCAGCCGTTGTCCCGATCGCCGATATACTCGCGCTCGAACATGCGGCAGAATTCGGCACGCAGCCGACGGTTATTGACCGTGGTGAGGAGGCGTCGCTCATCGGGGTCGCCTACTAGCGACCACCACCACTCCGCTGTTCGATTGTCGAATTCGCTCCGAGCCTTGGTAACATCGGCAGCCGAGAAGGGCAACTGGAGCCTTTCCCGATCTGATCGAGCATCCCAGCATTCGTCCTGTCCCCAGCCCTGCCACAGCAATGCCTTACAGGCAGACGCCCGGACGCCAGCGCTTGGGTGACGCACCAGGCCGCGTTCGAGCCTTATGGTTCTCCAGAGACTCAGCGTGCGACCTGGGTCGTTATAGGTAAATCCGCGGGAATCGACTCGCGCGGCCCCATCCTGTTCGAAGCGCCAATTCATCAGGGCAATCCGCTCCCAAAGGGAGTCCGAGTCGTCGAGCGGAAGGCGGGAATGCGGACCGCTGGCGACCGGAAAGATACTACGCAGCCAGTCGCGGACCACGTGATAACGGCCGTTCTCCACGCGAACGAGAAACAGATCTCGCTCGCCGTCGTGGGTGGAATTCCAGTTTCCCGACGCTCCGCCCGTCCAGTAGATCTCATAAACGCTCACGACGCTGCGAGATTCTGTGCCGCGCAGGACCATCTCGACCCGAATCTCTCGCCGCAGGATCTTCCAATAGGCGGGGTCGTCGGTGCCACTGTGCAAGCGGAAAAAGGGCCAAGACTCGAACTGCTGTCTCTGAATGACGCCCACGAAAACGTGGCTCGCCCGAGACAGCATTCGGTCCGGAGGCATGTCTGGCGGACAATTAAAAATCAGGCCGGGTCCGCATCCGCTCAGTAGCAGGAGCGAGCCCACAAGAGGGAGTCGCACACAAATGAGACACCGGGAGGATCAGTCCGGTTCCCTTCCAGCCAAACCAATCCCGGTTTATGTCGATCTGCCTGGCCTTGAGAATCGGTTCATCTGGAGTGCGCCCTGCACCCCAACTGCCGCGCCTCTCCAATGTGCCTGCACACCCTAAGTATGGAAGGATGATTGGTGCATGCGGTGCGGTACTGGGCGCCCGGAGCGACCGAAGCGCAGGTCCGCGATCGGAGCTTGAAGCAGGCCGATCGGACCGAAGCGGTTTGGGGGTTACGCCCCGCCGTGAACGGCGCTTACCGGGAGTGAGCGCGCCGTAGCTACGCCAGCCACTTCGGCGGAGCAGGGGATACGGCCAAGGAGAGTATGTCACGCCTCCCAGACCGCCGCTTTTCCCCTGACGTTTTTGGCCAACTGACCTCGCTGTCGTCCGGCTGCTGGAGCCGCTGGTCCAGCCGGAGCTAAATTCCGGCCGGACTCTGAGCCAAGGTCCGGCGCGTTTACGCGTTGATGTGTGAGTGACGTGCGCCTCGGTCGCATAATACCAAGGCGCGCCTTTCAGGCTGGCCGCCGTGCCCGCAACAGTGAATCTTTCACGCAGTTCTCAATCAGTTAGGAGTGACCTGAAATGAGACTTATGATATCGGCCCTCGCAGCCGCGATGTTGCTGGCAGTGGCGCTGCCGTGCGCGGCGCAGCAAACGGACAGGGCGGGGTCCAAGGACCCGAAGTTGCTAACCCGCATGCCGGGTTTCTACATCGAGGAATACAGTGAGTCGCAGTTCGACGCTCACGAGTTCGTCATCCAGAAGGGGAACAGCACCGCGAACCAGCACGTCGAAGGCCACCTGACGTATTGGCGGTACGACATCACCACGGCGGCCGTAGCGACTGCTCCCAGTTGGCTCCAGATGGCCCGCAACTACCAGAACGCCGTGGAGCGACTGGGCGGCAAGAAGATGTACGACGCGGGGCCCGGCAACAACTACGATTCGACATTCTTGATCTCCAAGAACGGCGCCGACACCTGGATTGAACTTCATCCCCGAGGCCGAAGCACGGGGAGCGGGATGTACACCCTGCTCATTGTCGAGGTGCAGAAGATGCAGCAGGACGTAGTGGCCAACGCCGACGCGCTCAAGAGCGGCCTCGGCGACTCGGGCCACGTCGAGGTGCCCGGCATCTTCTTCGACACCGCTAAGAGCGATATCAAGCCGGAGTCCGGGCCGGCCATCGACGAGATCGCCAAGTTGCTCGCCAACAACCCCGCGTTGAAGGTTGGAATCGTCGGGCACACCGACATGGTCGGCGATGCCACCGGCAACCTGCGTCTTTCCCAGGCGCGCGCCCAGTCGGTCATCACCGATCTGGTCTCCAAGCACGGCATCGCCGCCGCGCGCCTGGTGGCCTTCGGCGCCGGACCCTGGGCGCCCCTGGCCTCCAACAAGACCGAGGACGGAAGGGCCAAGAACCGGCGCGTCGAACTGGTAGAGATCGCCACTAAGTAGGCCTATCCGCGGCCGATTGGAAGGGGCGGGCATCGGCAAATATCCCGCCACTTCCTCACATGAAATCCATCTTCCCGTACCGCCCGGCAGGGCGAAGACCAGATGCATGGTCCCGGTAGACTCGGTCGTCTCTCCGGCAAACAAACGTACAAGTCGTTTGTTTACTGTCCCTAACGACGGCCCCAATGGCCGTCCGTTACTGTCAACTGGTCCAACGTCCGCGCTTCTTCCGTTCGTTCGACGATTGCCCGCCGATGGCCGACCTCCGGCCCGCCCGGCTCGGATCGAAAGTCTCTATGGCCCCGGTTTTGTACCCCGAGTTGCACGCTGTAACCATGTAGGTTACACTTTCAAGCGTGGCGATCAAAGGGTTTCGACATAAGGGAATCGAACGGTTCTTCGCCACCGGAAACAAGTCGGGGATTCAGGCGGCACACGCCGAACGGCGCCGCTTGATCCTCGGCCGTCTGAACGTCTCAACCAGCGCGCGCGATATGAATTTGCCCGGCTTGGATCTTCACTAACTCCACGGCTCCCGAAAGCGTACATGGGCCGTCAGGGTAAGCGGCAACTGGCGCGTAACGTTTACTTGCGTCGGGAAGGACATGGACCGCATAGACCACGACGATTACCATTGAGGTGACCATGAAAATGGACAATCCGCCACACCCCGGCGAGGTACTCAGGCAATTGTGCCTGGAACCCCTGAACTTGACCGTCACCGACGCCGCACGATCGCTCGGCGTGAGCCGGAAGGCGCTGTCCAGCATCCTCAACGGGCGTACAGGGATCAGCCCGGAGATGGCGGTGCGCCTGTCGATGGCCTTCGACACCAGCGCGGAAAGCTGGCTCAGCCAGCAACTTCAGTACGACCTCTGGAACGCGGAAAAGAAACGAAAGTTACTCCACGTGACCAGACTGTCCGCGGCCTGATGTCAACGGCGTGCTGCCACCGACGTATTCCGCCGACCGTATCACGCCATAACAGTAGAGCTCAACCCACGCGGGTCGAGCAAGTCCAAAAGAAATGGCCGCCGATGAACGCGGATAGAGCCAAAACTGTTCTGTTTGTCTTATCCGCGTTCATCGGCGTTAATCGGCGGCCATTCATGCTTTCGCCTTACTTCTCCTTCTTCGCCAGCGCCGCCGCCTGCACCCTGCTATGACGCCGGCCGTATCCGAAGTACACGAAGAGTCCGATGATCAGCCACCCGAACAAGCGCGCCCAATTCACCCAGCCGAGCTTGTACATCATGTAGCCGTTGAAGATGATGCCGAGAATCGGCACCGCCGGCACCCAGGGCGTGCGGAAGGGGCGCGCCTGGTTGGGGTTCGTATGCCGCAGGAACATGATGGCGATGCACACAATCACAAATGCCAGCAGTGTACCGATGTTCACCATCTTCCCGATATCGTCGATGGGCGTCACGCTTCCCACCACGGCGGCCAGCAGGCCTACCAGGATGGTGTTCTTCCACGGCGTGCGGAATTTGGGATGAACGTCGGCGAAGAATTTCCTGGGCAGCAGGCCGTCGTTCGCCATGGCGTAGAGCACGCGCGTTTGTCCTAGTAACATCACCAGCATCACGCTAGTAAGTCCGGCCAGCGCGCCCAGAGTAATCACGTCGGCGGCAACATACAACCCGCGGTCCATGAATGCCCGCGCGATGGGAGCTTCGATGTTGACATTCTGCCACGGCACCATGCCCGTCAGGATTCCCGCCACGGCTATGTAGAGGACCGTGCAGATGAGCAGCGAGGCGATGATCCCGATCGGCAAATCGCGCTGCGGATTCTTGGCTTCCTGGGCGGTGGTCGAGACCGCGTCGAACCCGATGTAGGCGAAGAAAATGTAAGCGGCCCCCGCGCCGATTCCGGAGAATCCCATGGGCGCGAACGACGACCAACTGTGGCCCCAATTGCCGGGATGCACGTACATCGCGCCCAGCGCGATCACGAACAGCACCACCGATACCTTGACCACCACGATGGTGGCATTGAACCGCGCGCTCTCCTTGATGCCGATCACCAGGATGGCGGTGATCACCAGGGCGATTACGAAGGCGGGAAGATTGAAACCGATCTCGGTGCCGAACACTTGGGGCGCGCCCAGCAACTCGTGGGCCCTTCTCAACAGGTCCGGCGATTGCGCGGCCACAATCTCGGTAACCTTCGTCAGGAAGGCCTGGCTTCCGGGCACCAGCGAGTGGTCGGTGAGGGCGATCTGGCGGGCGATGCTCTTCTCCGCCATGGCCAGCCCGGTCCAATGATCGTAGGCCAGCCACAAGGGCATCTTGATGTGCAGCATGTCCAGCAGTTCGATGAAATGGTTGGACCAACCCGAGGAGACCGTGCTGGCGCCCATCGCATATTCCAAGGTCAGGTCCCAACCGATGATCCAGGCGAAGAACTCGCCCAGCGTGGCGTAGGCGTAGGTGTAGGCGCTACCCGCCAGCGGAATCATGGCGGCGAACTCCGCATAGCACAGCCCGGCGAATGCGCAGCCCAGTCCCGAGAGCACGAACGAGAGCATGAGGCCCGGTCCGGCATAGTGCGCGCCCAGGCCCGACAGGACGAAAATGCCGGCGCCGATAATGGCTCCGACGCCCAAAGCGGTGAGCTGAAAGACGCCCAGAGTGCGCTTGAGGCTGTGCTCCCCCGACTCTCCGGCTTCCGCCGTGAGCATGCTCAAAGGCTTGCGGATCAGAATATTGGACATATTGGGTATAGTGACGCAGTATATCATCGCGCTCACGTTCGGCGCACCAAGAGGTGCTCCCCGCGTGGCGAGAGAGAACCGCTGCCATTGCCACGCGCCTCACTCCAACGCCGGCCGGCTTGCCGACGTGGCGCACGCACTCGACGAACTGGCGTCTCGCCCTTGTGCGGGGATTTTTTCCCAGCTTCCGACTGTCGCGGTTCCAAAGGAGGTTGCGCGTTATCCAGGTTTCCGCACCAAAAGCCGGGCTGGCGCGTAGAATTGTATGGATAGGAGTTGCCGCTTGCTCAAGACAGTATTTTTCACCTTGTTGTGGATCGCCTCGGCCTTGGCCCAGCCCGCCGCCAGTTCGAAGCCCCCCAGCGTCCGGTTCGATATCGGCGCCCTCGACAAGTCCGCCGACCCCTGCGTGGACTTCTATCAGTTCGCCTGCGGAGGCTGGCTCAAGGCCAATCCCATTCCGTCCGATCAGGCCCGCTGGGGCCGCTTCGACGAATTGATGGACCGCAATCGCGAGACCCTGCACGCCATTCTGGAAGAGGCCGCCAAGCCGTCGGCCGGCCGCGACAGCGTTACCCGGCAGATCGGCGATTACTATGCCGCCTGCATGGACGAAAAGGGCCTCGACGCGCGTGGGCTGGCATCGCTCGAACCCGACTTGGCGCGCATCCGCGACTTGAAGGACAAAGCGGCTCTCGCCGGCCTGGTAGCGCGCCTGCATCGCATCGGCGTGGACGTGCTGTTCCAGTTCTCCTCCGGCCAGGACTTCAAGGACTCGGGCGAAGTGATCGCGCAGGCCGACCAGGGCGGCATCGGACTGCCCGACCGCGATTACTATTTGAAGGACGACCCCAAGTCGGCGGAGTTGCGCGATAAGTACGTGGTCCACATGCAGCGCATGATGCAACTGCTGGGCGAGAAGCCGGAGCGGGCCAAGGCCGATGCGGCGGCCATCATGCGCCTGGAAACGGAGCTGGCCAAGGGATCGCTCGACCTGGTTTCGCGCCGCGACCCCGAGAAGCAGTATCACCGCCTGGGAGCGAAGGATTTTGCCGCGCTCAGCCCGTCCTTCGCCTGGAGCCAATATTACGCCGCCGTGGGCGCGCCGGAGTTCCAGAGCCTCAACGCGGTCTGGCCGGACTTCTTCAAAGCGCTCGACACGCAGCTCCGCGCCACCAGCCTGGAGGATTGGAGAGCCTACCTCACCTGGCACCTGGTGCATGCCCAGGCGCGCATTCTGCCCGCCGCCTTCGTGAGCGAGAACTTCGATTATTTCGGTAAGACCCTGACCGGCGCCAAGGAAATTCGCCCGCGCTGGAAACGGTGCGTGGATTTCACCGACGCCGAGTTGGGAGAGGCCCTCGGCCGGAAATTCGCCGAGCGCACCTTCGGCAAACAGGGCAAGGAACGCACGCTGGCCATGGTGCAGGCGATCGAGAAGTCACTGGGAGAAGATATCCAGCAGCTCTCGTGGATGAGTCCCGCCACCAAACAACAGGCAGCTATCAAGCTGCAAGCTATCGCCAATAAGATCGGGTATCCCGATACGTGGCGCGACTATTCCAGCATTACTATCAAGCGCGACGATCCGCTAGGTAACGATCTGCGGGCCAATGAGTTCGACTTCCAGCGCTGGATGAACAAGATCGGCAAGCCCGTGGACCGCGCGGAGTGGCAGATGACTCCGCCCACGGTGAACGCTTACTACGATCCGCAGATGAATAACATCAACTTCCCGGCGGGAATTCTGCAGCCTCCTTTCTTCGACAACGATTTGGACGACGCGGTGAATTTCGGCGGCGTCGGAATGGTGATCGGGCACGAACTGACGCACGGGTTCGACGACCAGGGACGGCAGTTCGACGCCGTGGGCAATCTGAAGGACTGGTGGACGGAGGCGGACGCCAAGGAGTTCGAAACGCGGGCCACCTGTCTGGCCGACGAGTACTCGAAGTTCTCCGTGGCGCCGGGCGCCAATGTGAACGGCCGCCTGACGCTGGGCGAGAACACCGCCGACAACGGCGGCGTGCGCGTGGCGCTGATGGCGCTCGAAACCGTGCTGGCCAACCGCCAGCGGCCGGAGATCGGCGGGTTCACTCCGGAGCAGCGGTTCTTCCTGGCGTATGGCCAGATCTGGTGCGAAAACGAGCGGGAGGAAGCGGCGCGCCTGAGCGTCCAAACCAATCCGCATTCGCCGGCGCGCTTCCGCGTGAACGGCGTGGTGCAGAACATGCCGGAGTTCCAGAAGGCCTTCTCGTGCAAAGCCGGGCAGCCTATGACGCCGGTGAATTCGTGCCGCGTCTGGTAGGGGCGGCGCTACTCCGATTCCCCTGCCGCGACACGAGTCTTGTCACGAGGCGCACCTCAAGTAACTGACACTAAGTAACTTACGAAATCCACGTGACAAGAGTCTTGTCATTCCCGCCGTTCGCGCCGCCACATCGCCGGCAGTATGCCAGGTGTTTTCGCAGCGACTTACCGCGGCGGTGGAAGCGTGGAAGAAGGCGCCGGCTTACCGTCGATGGTGTCGAGTTCCATCATCTCGACGCGCGTTCCGTCCGGATCGAACAGGCCCACTTGCCGCTTGTTGTCCGTGCCGATATTGATCTTCAGCTCGCGCGCATAGCCCTTTCGCGCCGGCCGCGCTTCCAGAGTCGCGACCGCTTTCCGAATATCGGGTACGACCAGGCAGACGTGGTGCGGGCTGCCGCGCCGGTCGGGCGGAGGAAGTTCCTTATAGAGCATGAACTCCACGTGGTTGTCGCCATCCGGCACGCGCATGTTGACCCAGTTCAACGTCGTGCTGGTGAGGCCGCTGCCGCGCCACGTCTCGTGGCACCCCAGAATCCCGCCGTAGAACTGCGTGGCCGCTTCCAGATTGCCCACCAGGATTCCGGCGTGCATCATGCGGTCGGATATGCGCGTCGCCGGCAGGTGCTTGCCGGTGTCCTTTCCGGTCCAGCTATCGGGCAGATATTCCACGATCTCCACGGTATGACCGTCCGGGTCCACCACCGAAATCTTCTTGTTCCCGATCCGGTTTTGGACCACCTGGGCTGGCACGCCGACGCCGCGCGACGCCAGGTACAGCCGCATTCGCTCCACATCGTCGGTGTACAGCCCCAGATGATTCAACTGGCCTTCGCCCTTGTTCGGTTGGTTCACCAGTTCCAGGTACTGATGGTCGTTGATTTTCACGAAGACCATCTGCACGGTGCCATCGGCCTTGGGCAGGGTGAAAGCTTCCTCGTATCCGAGAAAGTCCTCATAGAACGCCCGCGCCTTCGCCAGATCGCCGACAAAGATGGAGTAGTGCGCCACGCCGAGGAGCTTGGGCCGCGCCGGCGGCGCCTGGGCGGAGAGCGAAAGACACAGCAGAAATCCGAAAAGAAGCCTCATCTGTTTCAGAGTACGTCCCCCACCGGGCCGCTGCAACCGCGGAAGCTCGTGGCGTGCGCACTCGTGCGCGCCCCATCCCGACTCATCGGGATGCTCGGCGGACACCCGCAGTTCCAGAGGTGCTCCGCCGGGCATCGCTACGAGTGGCACTCGACCGCCTGCCGACCCGTGTGCCGCATACTTTTCCCAGTATCGGGAATGCTGCAGAATTTGTGGGGCAGGATGGTATCCTGCGGCCGAGTGGTACTCGGCCTGTGCGGCATTTGCATGCTGGTCGGCAGGCCGAGTGCCACTCGTCCGCAGGTTGAAAACCTGCCCCACAAAAGACCGCGTGCGAGACTCAATCAATACCGGTGTCCAGTTGTGGGAAAAGTAAGTGGCATTGGGTTTTCAACCTGCGGCGGGTTTTAACCCGCCTGGTCGGCATTTGCATGCTGGTCGGCAGGCCGAGTGCCACTCGTCCGCAGGTTGCCAACCTGCCCCACAAAAGTGCCTGCCCCACAATTTACTTCACCGGCAAGCCGCGGCGCGCGCAGAGCGCCCGGAAATCGGGGTCGCGGTGCAGCGGGTCGAAGACCGGGTCCACCGCCATGAAGGCAGCGTCCGTCAGATGCGCGTCGGCGGCTTTGCGGATCCAGTCGATGGCTTGGGCCCGGTCGCCCAGCCCGGCGTAGGTTCGCGCCAACGCCACGGCGGCGGGTCCCTGGGCCCGCTGGATTTGTAGTAACTCGGCCAGCGTGGCGCGCGCATCGGCGAGGCGTCCGGCGCGGGCCTGCGCGTTGCCGAGACGGCCGAGCACTTCGATGGCGCGTCCGTGCTCCAGAACCTTCTGGTAGCTCTCGATAGCTTCCGCCAGCTTTCCGATTTCCGCCTGGCAGGCGCCGAAAATCAGATAGGCCGGGAAGTAACTCGGGTCCATCTGCAGATGACTCCGGGCTTCGCGGATGGCCTCGTCGTAGCGGCGCGCGCATAAGAGCGTAGCGCAGCGATTGTTGCTGGTGAGGATGGAAAGCGGATCGGTTTGTTGCGCCAGCTTGAGCTGGTTGAAGGCCTCCTCGAATCGCGCCTGCGAGGTGAGCGCCACCGCGTAAGCGCGGCGCACGCCGGCGCTGTTGGGGTTCAGCTCCAGGGCGCGGCGGAAGGAGCGCTCGCTCGAAGCCCAATCGTAGTCGTAGGCGTAGCCCAGAGTTCCCATGGCCGCATACGCTTCGGCGTTCATGGCGTCGAGTTCCAGTGCCCGCTGGGCGGCCGCTTTGGCCTTAGCCGCCTCTTCGTCCACGGAGCCGATCGCCTGGTATGCCATGTTGGCGTGGACCGCCGCCAGGGCGGACCATGCTTCGGCGAACTGCGGGTCGATTTTGATGGCCCGATCGAAGTGGGGCACGCTCTCGTCGAAGCGCTGCCAGTCCGACTTGATGTAGCGGCCCCGCCAGTACTCGTCGAGCGCTTCGGGCGGCGGCGTGTGGCTGGCCCTGTGCGCGCCCAATGCCGCCGGTTGCTCCACGCCCAGCGCCCGGTTCACGGCGCGCCGAATGTCCGAGGAGACGTCCCGCAGCCCCGCCATTTCCCGCTCGTAGCTGCTGGACCATATGTGGTATCCGGTCCGGGCGTCGATCAACTGAGCGGTCACGTGAACTCTTCCGTTGTCCGTCCGCATGCTGCCTTCGAGGACGCTGACGACGGCGAGCCGCTTGCCGATGCTGCGGACATCCTCGTTCTTGCCGCGAAACTGGAACGCCGAGGTGCGGGCCACCACGCGCAAACCGGGCACTTCGGCCAGATCCGTAGTGAGGTCTTCCACGAAGCCGTCTCCGATGTGCGCGTTGTCGGGGACGGCATCCAGATTCGTAAACGGCAGGATGGCGATCGAGGGCGCGCCGCGATGCCAGGCGGGAACCAGCAACCAGATGGCCAGTCCGGCCAGGAGCAGCAGGCCGGCGCCCACGGCGGGAACCTGCCAGCCGCGCGCGTTGGGGGGCTCCGTCTCAGCGGATTGCAGGCAGAAGACCGGGACGTAGGACCCGGTGGGGATATCGATGATCAACGGGTCGTCGGTGTGGTTCTCGTAGTAATCTCGCAGCCGCCGGCGCAACTGGGTGGCCTGCGCGCGAACCACGGAATCGAAGCGCGGATCGAAATCGACTGTCCGCCCGAAAACCTGGACGGCGACAGTGGTCTCCTTGAGTTGGGCGCCGCGGCCCTCGATGGTTTCCTCGACGACGAAGCGGAGGAAGGCCGCCAGCCGGGGCGAAGCCGCAAAACCGTGAGAGGCCAGAATGCGGCTCAAACCATCCCGGACGGTGGCGTCGTCCGGTACGGCCGGAAGTGCGGATGCTGTCTTTTTCAACACGGCATAGTAGCTCAGCCGCGGTCGCCGCCGGGCGTCAGACCGTCCCGATCGGACAGCCTGCAAGGTCTTGCGATCAAAGGTAGTTTAGCATGCTAATAGCCGGTCCAGACTTCCATTTGTCCCAGCCGGGTTCTACACTCTCCCGTCAACTCAATTTATCGCGCCGATCTCCGCCGCCGCACCGGTTCGGGTCAGTCCTATAGCGGTTGGAACGACATGGCGCAAACGCAGGCACGGGCGGTTCTGGCCATCGGCAGGCAGCCGTGCCGCGGTTCCCCGGGAGGGTTTATGACAAGGCTCGTGCAGCGACCGCTACTTCCGATTTCCCTGCTTCTGGCAACCGCGGCGGTGGGGCAGGCTCAACCCAATTGGACCGCCCGGTGGCAGACGCCTCAAGGGCGCCAGGCGAGCGCCATGGTCTACGACGCGGCGCGCAACCAGATCGTGCTATTCGGCGGCCGGGCGTATCCCGGGCAGGACAACAACGACACCTGGGTATGGGACGGATGGAACTGGACGCAGAAGTTCCCGGCGCACCAGCCTTCGGCGCGGTCGGGGATGGCCATGGCTTACGACGCCCTGCATCAGCAGGTGGTGCTATTCGGCGGACAGGTGAATTGCCGCTATTCGGGCGGCGCGGAGTCTCAGATGTTTGGCACTTCACAGGGCGACACCTGGACCTGGAACGGCGCCGACTGGACCCAGATCACGCCGGCGAAGTCGCCCGAAGCGCGCGGCTTCCATGGCATGGCGTACGATGCCGTGCGCCAGCGGGTGGTGCTCTTCGGCGGTATCAACTACAGCTCCACCTTCCAGGTCCTCGGCGACACCTGGACCTGGGATGGCACTACCTGGACGCAGCAAAGCCCCACTTACAGCCCGCCGGCGCGGCGTTCGCACATGATGGCCTGGGACGACGCCCGCGGCCAGGTGGTGCTCTACGGCGGAACGGCGGCTCTCTACGATGCCGGTGGCATGGAGGATACCTGGGTTTGGGACGGCGCCAACTGGACCGTCAAGGACATGTGGGGCGTGCCCGGCCTGGTGTGGGACGCCGCCATGACTTACGATTCCGACCGGCGACGCATCGTGATGACGGGTGGGTTTGTGCCGGGAGCCGGCTACAACGACGATGAGATGACCAGTTACGAGTGGGATGGCCAGCAGTGGGACCGGACCGGCTGGACGCAATACGGCTCCGGCCCGTACTCCCGTCGCGGCCACACCATGGCCTATGACCCGGTGCGCAACCAGACGGTGTTCTTCGGCGGCGACGGCATCGAGGATTCCACCCTGTTGACCGATACCTGGTTCTACGTCAAGGGCAGCTTCGTGGAGCGGCCGCCTCAGCCCACCCCTGGCGCCAGCATGGTCTACGACGCCGCCACCCAACAAATGGTGATGCTGGCGGGCGCCACGCACCGCAGCGTGGACTACTGGGGCGACGGCTGGGACGAGGGCGGGCAGGGCGATTCGGAAACTTACATCTGGGATGGGGCGCGCTGGCATATCTCGACCGGGAACGGAGTTACGCAATGGCGATGCTATTACGCAATGGCCTACGACGCGGTCCGGCAGCAGGTTGTGTTGTTCGGCGGGTATTACTGGGACAACAACAATAACATCGTGTACCTGAACGACACCTGGGTGTGGGATGGAACCAATTGGACCAAGAAATCCCCCGCGACCAGCCCATCGGCCCGGTTGGGCGCGGCCATGGCGTTCGACGCCGTACATAACAACATCGTCCTGATGGGCGGCTACAACGGCGGGAACAACTATCTCAACGATACCTGGACGTGGGACGGCACTAACTGGACTCAAGTGGTGGCCAATACCCCTATGAGTACCCTCTCCGACGGCACCTTCACCCTGCCCGCGCTCCGTCAGCTCGCTGGGATGGCGTGGGACCCGGTTCGTCAAAAGGTAACGCTCTTCGGCGGCCTGGCGCGCTGGTGTACCTACGCGGCTTACTGCTCCAGCACATGGGTGAACGCCTATGTCAACGACACGTGGACCTGGGATGGCGCTAAGTGGACCCAGATTCTCCCTATACACGCGCCTCCGGAGCGTGAAAGCCCCGGCATGGATTGGGACGGCAATCTCGGCAAGATGCTGGTCTTCGGCGGCGATTCGGCCACTCTGGGTACGCTCAACGACACCTGGACGTGGGATGGAACCGATTGGACCCAGTTGACCCCGGCTAACAGTCCGCCCGCTCGCGAGTACTTCGCCATGGCTTTCGATGTAGCCCACAGCCGCATGCTGATGTTCGGCGGCGTCGGCACCACGGCCCTTGGCGGCACGCAACCCGACATGTGGGACTTCGGCCCGCCCATCGGCGGCAACATCCTGGTGCAGACGAATATCGCCGGCGCGGGTTACTCCATTTCGGGTCCGTCTCTATACAACGGGAGCGGCGCGAGCTCGGATTGGAACAACGCGCCGGTGGGCAGTTACACCATTACCTACAATTCAGTTGCCGGCTGGATCGCCCCGGCATCCGAGACACAGACGCTGACGGCGGGCGGGACCGTCGTTTTCGCGCATGGATACCTGACGGCGCCCGGTTCTGTGTCGGTGAGCGCCAACATTGCGGCGGCGGGCTTCACCATCGTGGGCGAATTGCCCATGTCCGGCAGCGGCACTACTTACTCGCGCAGCGGCGTTCCGCCGGGCACGTACACCATTTCCTGGACGCCCGTCGGCGGGTATATCACGCCCACCGGATCGAGCGCCACGCTGGCGGCGGGCGGCTCGATTAGCTTTACCGGCACATACACCCTTCTTCCCGTGACCGGAACCATCAACGTGAGCACCAATGCGTCGGGAGCCTCGTTCGACCTTTCCGGTCCCGCCAGTTACTCCGGAACCAACTCGCTCACTCAAACCGGCGCGCCGCCCGGAGCCTACACCATCACTTACAACTCCATCGGCGGCTTTATCACGCCTCCGCCCGAGACCAAGACGCTGCTGGCCGGCAACTCCATCGCCTTCACGGGCAACTACTCCACCGGGTCGGCCGCCCCCAGCGCGGGCTGGATGCTGATGTCGCCCAAGTATCCGATTCCGCGCAACACTCCTTCCATCGTTTACGATGCCGCGCGCGGCCAGACGGTGCTGTTCGGCGGTTTTCGCGGCTTCCCCACCGGCGAAAGCGATACCTGGGTGTGGGATGACACGCGCTGGATCCACAAGTCTCCCGTCACCAGCCCGCCCGGCCGCACCGGCGCGCTCATGGTGTACGACGGCACGCATCAACTGGTGATGATGATGGGCGGCGGATCCGTGGCCTCCGGCGCCAACACCGACGTGTGGCTTTGGGACGGAACCAACTGGACGCGCAAAGTCCCCGCCCACCCCGTGATCGGCCAGTTCGCGGCTTACGACGCGGCCCGCCAGCAGGTGGTGATGATCGTCTGGGACAAGACAAACTACTGCAACGACACCTGGACGTGGGACGGCACGGACTGGACCCAGCAGCACCCCGCTTTGAGCCCCGGCTATAACCCGACCTACATGGAAGCCCGCAGCTTGGTCTACGATGCACAGCGCCAGCGGGTGGTGTTACTCGCGTATGACTGGGATTGGGAAGAAACCCACACCTTTCTGTGGGACGGGACCAATTGGACGGACATGGGCAAGCAGCATCCCGGCCCCATTTACGGCGCCACGCTCTACGATCCGGTCCGACAGCAGGTGGTTTCCTTCGGCGGCGAGGACGATTGGGCGAGTACCTCCGACCCCAGCCAGGTCTGGGCCTGGAACGGAACCCAGTGGAACGTCACGGCTACGGTAACCACGCGGCCGCCCCACGGAGGAACGGTGATGTACGACACCGCCGGGTCGCAGTTCATCGAAGTGGCGACGGGTTCCTACAACGATATCTGGACGTGGGATGGATCGAGCGCGAGTTGGATTCAGCGGACCCTCAGCCCCGATGGCCCCTCGGAAGTCCGCGGCGTGATGGCATACGACTCGGTGCGCGACCAGACCGTCCTCTACGGCGGCGTCTTCGACACCATGTTCAGCATGGGATGGCTATCGGGGCCCTACACCTGGATCTGGAACGGCGTGAATTGGACGCAGACAGGGGTGCCGGGACCGAATCCCGCTCGCACCACCGAGGCTGCGGCCTTCGACCCGGTGCGCGGTCAGTTGGTGCTGTTTGGCGGCTCCGACACCTACTATCAGTCTGGCGGTCCAAGCTCCGGCGGTTCCGAGTACTTCAACGACACCTGGGTCTGGGACGGCATCCAATGGACCCAGAAGACGCCGGCCGTACCCGCGCCGAATCCCGCGGCGCGCATCGACCACATGATGGTGTGGGACGGCTTGCACCAGAAAATTCTGCTGTTCGGAGGGAAGGGCGCGACATCCTCCGGCAACTTCGCCCAGGGGGCGATGAACGACACCTGGACCTGGGACGGCGCCAACTGGACGCAAGCCAGCCCGTCCACCAGTCCGCCCGCCCGCGGCGCCGGCGCCCTGGTCTACGACGACACGCGTCAGGTGGTGGTGCTCTATGGCGGCTATTCGTCTTCCGGCGCCAAGCTCAACGACATGTGGGAATGGAACGGGACGACATGGACGCAGCGAACCTTCAGCGGCGGCCCGGCGGCGCGCTCCCACCATCGCATGGCGTACGATTCCTATCGTCATCAGACCGTTTTGGTGAGCGGCCAGAGCGGCGTCACGGCTACGCCGTACTTCTCCGATATCTGGACCTGGGACGGTTCCAGTTGGACGCAGCAGACTCCGTCGCTCTCGCCTCCGGTCACCGAATCGCCCGTCATCGCCTATGACTCGGCCCGTCACCAGACCCTGCTCTGGGGCGGCCTCGTCGATAGCGCCCCCGGAAGCACGCCAATTACCGGCGATACCTGCAGTGGCGGCAACTGCGTTTATGGTTATTACTATGGCGAAGAAATGTGGGCGTGGGGCGACTCCACGGGCTCGATCAGCGTCTCCACGAATCTGAGCGCGGCCACGTTCCTGCTCAGCGGGCCGGTGGATTACAGCGGCAGCGGCACCGCTTTCAGCCAGGCCGCCGCTCCGGCCGCGGATTACACCATCATTTACGCTTCGGTGTCGGGTTACGCCTCGCCGCCCATCGAAACCAAAACGCTGCCCGTGGGCGACGCCATATCGTTCACCGGGACGTATGTGCCAATCGCTTCGGCGCAAGGATCAATCAGCGTGACCACCAATCTTTCCGCGGCGCTATTCACCATCACCGGCGCGGCCGGCTTCTCAGGCAGCGGAACCTGGTGGGCGCAGGCGAATTGCCCGCCGGGGACGTACACCGTCACGTTTGCCGCGGTGCCTGGCTACGTCACTCCCGCCCCGCAGACACAAACTTTGACGGCCGGAGGCAGTCTCAGCTTCAGCGTGGCCTACACCACGGGCGGAAGCCGCCTCACCGTCTCCGGGTTCGCCAACCCCGCGACGGCCGGCGCATCCAGCACCTTCACCGTCGCCGCGCAGGATTCCGGCGGCAATTCGCTCACCGGTTATACCGGCACGGTGGCGTTCGGCAGTTCGGACACCCAGGCCGCATTGCCGGCGAATTACACCTTTGTGGCCGGCGACGGCGGAGTGCACCAGTTCAGTGCGACTCTGAAGACGGCCGGGACGCAATCCATCACAGCCACCGATAGCGCCGATAGCCTGTCCGGGTCGCAGAGCGGCATCGTCGTGCAGGCCGGCGCGGCGGCGTCGATTGCCGCCACCGGCGGAACCCCGCAGAGTACCGCTATCAACGCCGCTTTCACCACCGCGCTGCAAGCCACCGTGAAGGACTCGTGCGGCAACCCCGTGAGCGGCGTCACCGTCAACTTCTCCGCGCCATCGAGCGGCGCCGGCGCCACGTTATCCGCCGCGTCCGCGTCCACCAATGCGTCCGGCGTGGCCAGCGTCAATGCCACCGCTAACGGAACCACCGGCGCCTACAACGCGACTGCCACCGTGACCGGCGTCTCCGGCGGCGCTAACTTCGCCCTCACCAACCTGGCCGGAGTACCCGCCGCCATCGCGGTCTACGCCGGCAACAACCAGACGGCCACCGTGGGAACGGCGCTCTCCGTCGCGCTGGCCGCCAAGGTCACCGACGGCGGCGGCAACCCGCTCAGCGGCGTCGCGGTCACGTTTACAGCGCCCACCAGCGGCGCAGGAGGCTCCTTCGCGTCGAACGTCGCGGTCTCGACCAACGGCTCGGGCATCGCCACCGCATCCACCTTTACCGCCAACGGCACGGCGGGAGCGTACTCCGTAAAGGCCACGGTCGCCGGAGTGGCCACGCCCGCCACCTTCGCCGAAACCAACCAGGCCGGCGCCGCCGCATCCATCGCCGCTACCGGCGGCACGCCGCAATCCGCCAGCCTCAACTCCGCCTTCCCCGCCCCGCTGCAAGCCACCGTGCTGGACTCCTACGGCAACCCGGTGAGCGGCGTCACCGTCAACTTCGCCGTCCCTTCGAGCGGCGCCAGCGCCACCCTGTCCGCCGCTTCCGCCGCCACCAACGCATCGGGCGTGGCCAGCGTCACGGCCACAGCCAATGGAACCGCGGGCGCTTTCAATGCCACCGCCAGCGTCGCCGGCCTCCCCGGAACGGCGACATTTGCGCTCACTAACGTCACCATGAACGTGACGGTGCAGACCTCTCCGGCCGGCCTGACCTTCTGGGTGGACGGCGCCAAGTGTACCGGCGCCCAAGCCTTCACCTTCACCCCGGGCAGCACGCACACGCTCTCGGTGTCGAGCCCCATCGCCACCGTCGCGGGTACGCAACTGGCCTTCTCCGCGTGGTCCGACGGCCAGGCGATGACGCACACCATCACGGTGCCGTCCACGCCCACCACGTACACCGCCAGCTTCACGACGCAGTACCTGTTGACCACCGGAGCGTCGCCCATCGGCGCCGGCAGCGTCACTCCGGCCAGCGGCTACTTCAACGCCGGGTCCACCGTGGCGCTCCACGCTTCCCCCAGCGGCGGTTCCATCTTCCACGCGTGGAGCGGCCCGGTCGCCGCCACCGGATCCCCCGACACCACCGTGGCGATGACCGGCCCGCTTTCGGTGACCGCCAGTTTCCAGTCCACCAACGCCGGCCTCTCGCCTAATCCCGTGGCGCTGGCGTATTACCTGGGCACCGATCCCTCCACCGCCGCCGTACCGGTGACCGTCTCCGCCGATTCCCCCGATACCTTCTTCGTGAGCCTGGCCAGCACCGCGCCGGGCCTCATCGCCGTCAAGCCCGCTTCGGGGACCACACCCGGCACTATCGTAGTCTCGCCGGCCGCCAACCTGACGCTGGCGGCGGGAACCTATGCTACGCAGTTCGACGTGGTCTTCAGCGACGGCACCCGAATCACCGAGCCGGTGCAGGTGCAGATCTTCCCGTTGCCCACGCTGCGCGCCGTTCCCACCGCGCTGAGCTTCGCGGCGCAAAGCGGGTCCACCACCGCTTCCACCCAGGTGCAGGCGGTGACCGCCTACACCCGCAATATGGACTTCATGCTGAGCGTAACTTACGCGTCCGCCGCGGACCCGCCGTGGCTCAAGCTGGGGGCGGCGGGCGGCACCACGCCGCTGACCTTCAACGCGACCGCCGACCCCACCGGTCTGACGGCGGGAACCCACCTGGCCACCATCCTGGCCACCGCGGCCAGCGCCGCCAACAGTCCACTGGCGATACTGGTGACGTTTACCATCGCCGCTCCTCCGCCGCCGCCCCCGGCGATCGCCGTGTCGGACATCAAGAACGCGGCCAGCTACCTGAGCGGACCGGCGTCGCCCAATGAGATTCTGTCGGCCTTCGGAAGTTTCCCGGGATGCACAGCCGCGCAGGTGCTGGTGGACGGAGCGGCCGCCACGGTCTTCTACTCCTCGGCGGCGCAGGTGAATTTCCTGATGCCGGCGCAGGTGGTGTCGGAGCCCTCTGCGACGCTGCAATTCGTGTGCAACGGAATCACCTCGCCGGCGATGACGGTAGCCATAGCCAACGCCGCTCCGGGTGTCTTCACGGCGGCGCAGAACGGCACGGGCCAGGCGGCCATCGTCAACCAGGATGGCAGTCTGAGCGCGCCGGCGCCGGCGGGGACCTACGTGCAAGTCTACGGCACGGGATTCGGACCGTACAATGCGCCGGGAGCCGACGGCCTGCTGCGGTTGGCGGGGACGGTGACGGCCACGCTGGGCGGCGTTCCGGCGACGGTGCTATACGCGGGGCAGGCGCCCGGTTGGACCCCGGGGCTGCAGCAGATCGACGTGCTGATCCCCGCCGGAGCGGCCAGCGGTCCTCTGGCGCTGAAAGTGGGCGCGGCAACCAGTCAGACAGGCGTAACGCTGATGTGCAAATGAGATGTGGGCGCGGGGCTCGTCTATTTAGCCGTGAACCGCGCCCACCCTCTGGCGCGCAAGTCCCGCAGACCGGGGCGCGACCAGTTGAACTCGGGATGTTCGGCCAGATGTTCCCTGGCGTCGAAACTCAGTCCGCAGGCGTGGCCCAGGGCGGCCATCATGGACATCTTGGCCGCACCGGCCCCGTCGGTCACTTTGTTCTGCACCGCCCCGGCCGGCGCATACGCATCCTGCCACGTCCCCATGCCTCGCGGCGACAGGTCCACGTGGCCGCACAGCGTCCGCTCGCTGGGCGCAGTTTTACCATCGAAACTGTCCACGTGGTCCGCCAGAAACTTCTGCCCCGCGGCGACGTCGATGCGGCCTTTGTAGCGCTGCATCAGCGTCAGCCAGCGCGCATGCCGCGCGTTCTCGCTCCTGCTCTTGTCGGTGGGGTCGAACCGGGTCTCTTCCTTGATGAGCTGGGGATCGGCGGCGAAATTCGAGCCCACGAAGAAGCCATCCTTCGTGCGCAGCAGCGGGGTATTCTTCAACCCCAGTTCCAGGCTGGCCACTTCGTTGTTCTTGCGGTCGGCCACCAGCCAGTTGTTGGCGTACCCGCCGTTGTTTCGCTCGCGCATGATGCGCGCGAAATCGTCGATATCGTTGGCATATTGCATGGCCTTGCGCGCGCGGACGAATTCCGGAATGGCGTTGGGATCGAAGCCGTCGAATTCGCTGATGGTGGTCTCGGTGATGACGATCCCGGCCGAATTGAGCCCGAAATCGTCGCCGCTGTGGATCAGCCCGGGCATGCCGTCCATGAGCATCCGGTTGCCGTGCGCGGGAACCATATCGAACACGATGTTCCACCGTTCGCCGGTCGCGTAGCTGGTCCAATTGTTATGCCCGATCACCACGCCGCCATCCCTGGTATAGCTGCCGGTGGCGGCAAATGCGCTGCAATGGTCGGCGACCGAAGGGTTGGCCGGTTTCTCGCCCTTCGACTTGTCGTACCACTTGTCGTAATACGGCACTTCGAGCCACGCGTTGTACGCCACAATGTCCCAGAGGTCCAGCTTGATGTCACGCGCCTGCAGCCCCTCGACGATGCCGTTCAGTTCCTCGCGATACTCCGCTTCCACCTGCGGCCAGAAGACATCCTGAGCGAGTTTGCGGAAAAAATCCCAGTCCTTCTTCTCGTCGTGGACCGTCTCGGCGCGCACCACGGCGAAGGCGTCGCGGATCTCGGGAGCCAAGAGGTAGCCGTGCTGAAAGCCCATCTCCCGGGGCGCGCCTTCCAGATGGACCTGAATCCAACCGTTGCGCTGCGGCGCGCGCAATGCCCGCTGGAGCCGGGGGTCGGGCTGCGGATCGCGGGAAACCAGAGTGAAGGCCAGACCCAGAAACAGCAGAGCGCAGAAAACGGGTATTCGTCGCATTCCCGCTATTATAGTGAGGATAGCCGCAGCCCGATATGACCGATAATCGCATCATCGTAGCCCTCGACGTGGAATCCGCCGAAGAAGCGCGCAGCCTGGTGGCGCGCCTCGGCCCGCAGTCCAACTTCTACAAGGTCGGCATGGAGCTTTATGCCGCGGCAGGCATGGAGTTTGTGCGCGAGCTTTTGTCGCAGAGCAAAGATATCTTCCTCGATCTCAAGTTCTACGACATCCCCGAAACCGTCAAACGCGCCGTGTCGCAGGTGGCGCGGACGGGCGTACGATTCCTCACCGTCCACGCCGTCGGCCAGGCGATGCGCGCCGCGGTGGAGGGCCGGGCGGGCTCCGATTTGAAACTGCTGGCGGTCACCGTACTCACCAGCATCGGCCCGGAGGACTTGCGGGAACTGGGGTACGATTGCCCGGCCGCCGACCTGGTGGCGAAACGTGCGCGGCAAGCGATGGAGGCCGGCATGGACGGGATCGTCTGTTCCCCGCGCGAAGCCGCCGCGGTGCGCTCGATCGCCGGCCCGAAGGCTGTCATCGTCACTCCGGGAGTGCGCTCCGCGGGGAGCGCCGCGGGCGATCAGAAACGCGTTTCGACCCCCGCCGACGCCATCCGCGCCGGGGCAGACTACCTGGTGATGGGCCGCCAGATCGCGCGCGCCGCCGACCCCGCCGCCGAATTCGCGCGGGTGATACAAGAGATCGCAGCGGTGTGAAGCCCTCGCAGGCGCGGTGGATTGCAAAGTGCTCATCGCTCGCTCCCCGACAGGTGTGGCTCCGCGTATTGAAAGTAGTTCCGGAGGTGCGACGGTCGGGTTCCGGGGTGCTTAACCGATCTGGGGAAGGCCGGTTCCACGCGACCGCTCCCTGAGGAGCCGTGAAAAAAACTGGGATGCCGACGTGGCGCACGCACTCGACGAACTGCCGTCTCGCATCGGCACGACTTACGGAAGCCGCGACCGTCGGGGAGCGAATTCCGCGACTGAACCACGAAATCCCCAGATCGGTTAAGCACCCCGGGTTCCGGAAGTGCGCCACATCCGTTGTATCCTGAGCTATGAGGAGACTCTAGATGTCCAGCGGCAATACGATTCGTCCGGTCGCCCGGAAGGTTTTTTGCGTCAAGTTTCAGCGCGAGATGGAGGGCCTGGACGAGATCCCGTTCGAAGGCCATCCGCTTGGCCAGAAGATCTTCGAGAACGTCTCCAAGGAAGCCTGGAAGATGTGGGTCGATCGGATGAAGATGCTGATGAACGAATATCGTCTGAACCTGGGCACCCCGCAAGCGCAGGAATTCCTGCTGCAGCAGATGGACGCCTACTTCTTCGGCGAAGGCGCCGCGCTGCCGCCGGATTTCGTCCCGCAGTAGCGCCACGCGAAAATCCGCTATCGTAGTGGTTGTGAAAGCTCTCGTCAAAAGCAGGTCCGAGCCCGGACTGTGGCTCGAAGACGTCGAGATGCCTAAGATCGGCATCAACGACGCGCTCATCCGCGTACTGCGCACCGGAATCTGCGGCACCGACGTCCACATTTACCAGTGGGACGAATGGGCGCGGCAGACCATCCCCGTGCCTATGGCTATCGGCCACGAGTTCGTCGGCCGCATCGTGGAAGTCGGCTCCAACGTGAACGACTTCTTCCCCGGCGACCTGGTGAGCGGCGAAGGCCACGTCACCTGCGGCCGCTGCCGTAACTGCCTGGCGGGACGCCGTCATCTTTGTGCGTCCTCGAAGGGCGTGGGCGTGAACCGGCCAGGCGCGTTCGCCGAATACATCGCGCTGCCCATGACCAACCTGTGGCGCCATCACGAATCGGTGCCGCTCGATGTCGCCGCAATCTTCGATCCTTTCGGCAACGCGGTCCACACGGCGTTGACCTTCCCGGTGCTCGGCGAGGACGTGCTGGTCACCGGCGCGGGCCCCATCGGTATCATGGCCGCTGCGGTAGCGCGGCACGCCGGCGCGCGTTTCACCGTGATCACCGACGTCAATCCCTACCGCTTGGACCTGGCGCGCGAGATGGGCGTGACGCTGGCGGTGGACGTGCGCGAGACCAGGCTGGCCGACGTACAGAAGGAACTCGGCATGACCGAGGGTTTCGACGTGGGTCTGGAGATGTCGGGCAACCCCTCGGCCTTCCGCGACATGCTGGCCAATATGAGCCACGGGGCGCGCATCGCCATGCTGGGAATTCCGGCGCAGGAGATGTCCATCGACTGGCGTACCATCATCTTCAACATGCTGACCGTCAAAGGCATCTACGGGCGGGAAATGTACGAGACCTGGTACAAGATGACGGTGATGTTACAGTCCGGTTTGGACATCATGCCGGCGATTACGCACCGGTTTCCGTACACCGAGTTTGCCGAAGGCTTCGAAGCAATGGCGTCGGGCCGTAGCGGGAAGGTGATCCTGAACTGGGAGTGAGCGAATACCCCGGCGTTCGGCCTGTGATGTACCCTTGAGAGAAGAGGCGCTATGGCAACCGGGAACAATCTGCGCATTCCGGGCGATCTTCTAAGTGCCGTGCATGAAGCCGAGGCGGCGGACGGAAGATCGACCGACGACCTCGCGGCCGAAGCTCTGCGCCGATACCTGGCACACCGAAAGCTCGAAGACCTCGGAGAGTACGGGCGTGGCCAAGCCGAAAGGCTCGGCTATACCGAGGCGGATGTTCTGCGCCTGATTGACGAGTCCCGTCGCGAGCACCGTGCCCACTAGGGTTACGCTCGACACCAACATCTACGTGTCGGCTCTGCACTTCGGCGGCATGCGACTCCTGCACATGCCAGTCAACGGCGACATCGAAGTGGCCGTCTCGGAGCCGATCCTCGATGAACTGATCCGAGTCCTGCGGGAGAAGTTTCAGTGGGACGGCTATCGGCTTCACGACGCGAGGCAGCGGGTTCTTGGCCTTGCGAAATTCGTGGTGCCTGCGAAAACCCTCGACGTGGTGACGGAGGATGAACCGGACAACCGCATTCTCGAATGCGCCGTGGAGGCCGCGTCGGAGTTCATCGTTACGGCCGACAAGGACCTGAAGCAGCTCGACGAAGAGGCCTAGTCGCCTATTGGCCGAGGCCCTCGCTGTGCAAGGAATTCGACCTACTCGATTTCGTAATGCTTAAGTATCTCGTTCCAAGTCCCGCGCGACTTCAGGAGTAACTCGACTACTTCGCGGACGGCGCCCGATCCGCCGGGAGCTTGGGTGACGTAATGGGCTTCGCGCTTGACTTCGTCCCGCGCGTTGGCGGTGGCGATGGCCAGGCCTACGCGGTGCATGATGACGACGTCGGTGAAGTCGTCGCCGATGTAGGCTACCTCGGCGGAAGACACTTTCGCGTCGGCGAGAATCTCTTCCAGGATCGGAATCTTCTCGATATGGCCCTGATATACGTAGGCCATCTTGCACTGGCGCGCGCGCTCTTCGGTGGCCGGCGACTGGCGTCCGCTGATGACGCCAGTCTTGATGCCCTGCCAGCTCAGCCACTGCAGTCCGATACCGTCCTGCGAATCGAAGCCCTTGGTCTCGACTACCTTGCCATCGGGGCCGGGGACGTTGAACAGATGGCCGTCGGTGAGCACGCCATCGACGTCCATCAGGAGAAGCTTTACTTGCGAAGCTAATTTGGTAACTTGGTCGCTCATTGGACTCCGGTGCTTCAAGACCGTTCCCTAACGGTCGCGGCTCGGCGCGGGGCGCCATACCGAGCCGCGAACATTAGGGAGCGGTTGCTAGTCTTGCACTACCGTTGGATTCTGGCGGAGCCGCCCTTGGCGAAGGCGCGCACCTGGTCTACGGTGGACATGGTGGTGTCGCCGGGGAAGGTGGTCAGCAGTGCGCCGTGTGCCCAGCCCAGCCTGACAGCCTGTTCGGGCGTTTCGTTGCTCAGCAGGCCATAGATGAAGCCGGAGGCGTAGCCATCGCCGCCGCCGACGCGGTCGTACACGTCGAGCTCGGCGGTCGGGGAGACTACCGTCTGGCCGTTGATCCAGGCAACCGCGCCCCAACTGTGGCGATTGGTGGAGTGGACCTCGCGGAGCGTGGTGGCCACAATCTTCACCTGCGGATGCTTCTTGGTGACCTGGTCCATCATCCCGAAAAAGGCGCTGGGGTCGAGCTTGGATTTCGAATGTACGTCCTGGCCGGGGATGCCGAGGCCCTTCTGCAGGTCCTCTTCATTGCCAACCAGCACATCGACGTTCTTCACGATGCGGTCGAGCACCTCGACGGCGCGCTGCTCGCCGCCCGAAATGGCCCACAGTTTGCCGCGATAGTTGAGGTCGAAGGAGACGATGGCGCCGGCTGCTTTGGCGGCCTGCATACCTTCGATGATCACTTCGGCGGTGGTTTCGGAGAGGGCGGCGAAGATGCCGCCGCTATGGAACCAGCGGACGCCGCCGGCGAAGATAGTTTTCCAATCGAAATCGCCCGGCTTCAGCAGCCCGGCGGCTTCGTTGGAGCGGTTATAGAACACAACGGGAGCGCGCACGCCCTGGCCGCGGTCACTGTAAACCGTCGCCATATTGGGACCGCGCACGCCATCGTGTTTGAAGCGCTTGTAGAACGGCTTGACGCCCATAGCTTTGACGCGTTCGGCGATCAGGTCGCCCACGGGGTAGTCCACCATGGCCGAGGCGATTCCGGTCTTCAGACCGAAGCAGTCCGACAGGTTGGCGGCGCAATTGAACTCGCCGCCGGAAACGTGGATCAGGCACTCGGTGGCTTTGCGGAAGGGATAGATCCCGGTATCCAGGCGATGAACCAGGGCGCCAAGCGAAACGAAGTCCAGGGCGCCATCCGGACGGATGTTCAGACCATGACTCATGTTATCTCTCTCCTAAACTGTGCGGTGTTGGGCAGGCGTGTACAAACCCCGGCAGGCAGAGTGCCGCTCGGCCGCAGGTTACCAACCTGCCCCACATAAGCATTAGACGACGTATTGGCCGGCCGCGACGTTGCCGCCCTTGCCGGTCCAGTTGGTGTGGAAGAACTTGCCGCGGGGCTGGTCGGTACGCTCGTAAGTGTGCGCGCCGAAGTAGTCGCGCTGGGCCTGCAGCAGGTTCGCGGGCAGGCGCGCGCTGCGGAAACCGTCGAAGAACGAAAGCGCGGTGGAGAAGGCGGGAACCGGTACGCCGGCTTCCACGGCCTTCGAGACGGCGCGGCGCCAGGAAGCCTGGCAACGCTCGATGACGCCCTGGAAATAGGGGTCGAGCAGCAGGTTCTGCAGCCCGGGGTTGGTGACGAACGCGTCCTTGATCTTGCCGAGGAAGGCGGAACGGATGATGCAGCCGGCGCGCCAGACCATGGCGCAGGTGCCGTAATTCAGATCCCAGTGGTATTCCTTGGCGGCTTCGCGCAACAGCATGAAGCCCTGCGCATAGGAGACGATCTTGGAAGCCAGCAGCGCCTGCCGGATATCCTCGACGAAGGCCTTCTTATCGCCCGTGAACTGGAACTTGGGCCCCTGCAGAATCTTGGACGCGGCCACGCGGTCGTCCTTCAGCGCACTCAGGCAGCGGGCGTAAACGGCCTCGCCGATGAGGGTCAGCGGCATGCCGAGATCGAGCGAACTGATGCTGGTCCACTTGCCGGTGCCTTTTTGGCCGGCGGTGTCCAGAATCTTGTCCACCACGGCCTCGCCCTTCTCGTCTTTGTAACCCAGAATGTCGCGCGTGATCTCGATGAGGTAGCTATCCAACTCGCCCTTGTTCCACTCGGTGAAGTAGGCGTGCATCTCGTCGTTGGAGAGTCCCAGCCCTTCCTTCATGAGCTGGTAGGCTTCGCAGATGAGCTGCATATCGCCGTACTCGATGCCGTTGTGCACCATCTTCACGTAGTGGCCGGCGCCGTCGCTGCCGATCCAGTCGCAGCAGGGCTCGCCGTCGGGCGTCTTGGCGCAGATCGCCTGGAAGATGTCCTTGACCAGCGGCCAGGCCGCGGGGCTTCCGCCGGGCATCATGGCGGGGCCGAAACGCGCACCTTCTTCGCCACCGGAAACGCCCGTGCCGACATACAGCAGGCCCTTCGATTCGAGGTATTTGGTGCGGCGGATGGTGTCGGGGAAGTGGGAGTTGCCGCCATCGATGATGAGGTCGCCGGCTTCGAGGAAGGGGAGGACCAGTTCGATGAAATCGTCCACTGCCTGTCCCGCTTTGACCATCAGCATGACCTTGCGCGGACGCTTGAGAAGCTTGGCCATCTCCTCAATGGAGTGGGCGCCGATGATGGTCTTACGGCCCTTGGCGGCGTCGTTTAGGAAATCGTCCACCTTGGAAGTGGTGCGATTGTAGGCCACCACCGTATAGCCGTGGTCGTTCATGTTGAGGATCAGGTTCTGACCCATTACGGCCAGACCGATTAATGCGATATCTGCTTTTTGTTCCATGAGGTTGACTCTCGCGGGAAGAGGATTCCAGACGTCAATCTCTCTTATAACACAGCATCACGGTGGGGACCAAAGCGCGGCCGGAGCCGGGCGGCGCGAAATAATCGCTGATGGAAAGCCCGATCCCGTCCGATAAGGAAAGTGAAGGTGGTGCCCATAGTGTCACCGGGAAACCTGGTTATTAGCGCCGGCCGTCGTGGCGGCATGCGGAAACTGTGGGGCATCTCGCGCGCCAACCGCCGCGACCGCGAGGGCACGTGCGCCGGTTCCGAAATCTTCTCTCCGGCGCCGCGGTTCTGCCATCTTCATCGAATGCCGAAACGCGTGGCCATGCTGTGCCTGGCGATTTCTTTCACCATTCGGGCAGGCGACCGGCCCGGCACGTGGACTGGGCCTTATGCTCCGTGCGACGGTCACGCCGAGGTCTTGAAGCGAGAGCCCATGAGCCTGGGCGTAAGGTTCTCTACAACCGACCCAAAGCTGACAGCGGAATTTGCGCGCGCCATGAGCTTCTGGGCCGGCATCCTCGAAATGAACTGGCACGAAGAGGATAGCCGGGCTTGCGCGATTCAAGTGGTCGATGGCGACCCCGGCCTTTTCGGGCCCGCCGAAGTCGCCCGCTCTCAATTCCCCGGCGCGCCCGGATTTCAAGGCTGGATCGCGTTCAATCCAAAAAGCTCCCTACCCGCGAATGACCTGTTCTTGACGGCTGTCCACGAGTTGGGGCACCTGCTGGGGTTGCCGCACAGTGCCAACGGGTCGTCGGTCATGTATTTCCTGGCTCTGGAGGGTCCGGTCTTCCTCGATGGTGCCGACCTCGCGGCCTTGGCGGCTCGCCACCGCTTGCGGGCCGTGGCGGGCATTGAGGCGAAGCCCCCGATCGGACCATTCAGGGGTGGAGGCGAGTGCCGCCCTGAGGATTCCCCACGTGTAGCGTGCCGCCACGCGGCGGATATATTGGTGTCGCCAACACGATAGATGAAGTTTCACCTTCCCGGCGCAGCGGCCGGGCGGCCCTCTCAAACGGGCTCATCGACCATCGATGACCCGATCGACAAACCGGCCACATGCTCTCTCGTAACGGCGCATCGCGGAGAGCCATGTTCTGGCGCGACCCGATCAATCGCTACTGATCGAATCCCAGATTGCGCGGTCCATCGGGCAGTTGTTTGGCCAAGTGTCCCGTGGCTGCAACATCCGCGCCCACAACCTCCACGGCCACACTGTTTATCCAGACCTGGCCGGCGCCGGCCAGAAGAATGCCCAAAGCTATATCCGTGGCCCCCTGGGGCACATCGAGAACCACCTCATAGCGGTTCCATGCCGCACTTCCCTTAATGGGCCGATCCTGCATATTGTCGAAGGCCAGAGGCTGCTGAACGTTTTTGCCATCGACGCGCATCCACAGGCCCGCCCACCGCGCCACGCTATCGGACTTAACGTACGCGCTGAAGCGCACTCTCTTTCCGACGTATGGATCGGCCGAAAAACTCTGCATCAGCGTGCCGAAGCCATCCGGGTCCGCGGTGGCCTTCAGGTAGGCGCTCGGCAGCGCTTTGTACACGGCTTCCCGGTCGATGCCGGTATCGTAATTGGCGGGCTTGCTGCCGGCCAGGAGCCAGCCCTGCGGTGCAGCGGCATTAGCGACGAAAGCCACTGCTATCGTAGCGGTTAAGAACATGTACTTGCGAACGTTTGACGTCACGTGATTTCTCCTTGTTTCTAGGGGCGAGCGGTGAAATCCAAATTGCTGGGCGCGGTTCCGCTGAGCGGTACGGAACGGGAGACCTCCTGAAAATCGAAGTTGGCCGCCCATACGGTTCCGGCGCCCATCAATCCGTAAGCGATGTGGATCAAGTCGGCGTCGGAAGGGACGTCCACAACCACTTCCCGTGGGGTCCATGGGCCCGATCCGCCGACCTGGGCCATTTGAAACTGCTGTTGTTCTCCGGCCGCCGTATATAGCCCGAGGAACGCGGCGGCCCTTTCCGTTCTAATCACCGCCGACAGGCGGACGCGTTTGCCACAGTACCGGGCTGCGCGGAAGTCCTGATAGCAGGTCACGCCTCCCGACGGCTTTGCCCCGAGAGAACGCAGGAACAGGCTGGACCGGCCCTCGTAGCGAAACTGGCGATCCATTCCGACCCGATATTCACTCGGGTGTAACGCGAACGCCGCCCATCCCTTGGGCACCTGCCACGGCGCCGGAGAGGCCAACTCGCGGCTTCGCAACTCGGCCACCGCGGCATCGAGCACCGGCGCCATTTCGGGCTTCAGTATTCCCTCGCGGTCCAGGGCAAGCAGCGAATCGCGGGCGGTTTCGGCAAACAGGGCGGCGGTTTCTTCGCTGCCCGGCTCGCCGGTAGCCCCGTACGCGCGCGCCGCGCCTTGTGCCAGCTTCTGTAACTCGGCCAGCCGGCGATCGGCTTCCGCCCTTTGGCGTTGCGCTTCGCGTTCATCCAGACGGGCGCGGATACGCTCCCGTTCGGCCTCGCCGGCTTTCTCTTCGGCGCGGGCGCGTTCCCGCTCCGCCACCAGGGCTTCCCGGCGAGTGGCTGCCATGCCCCCGATCAATACAGCCAGCACCGTCGCGGCCGCGGCCACCAGCAGTTTCCGCCGCAACACGAACTTGCGCATCCCATACCAAAGGGATTCGCCGCGAGCCAAAATCGGCAATCCCTCGAGATAACGCCGCAGGTCCTCATCCAACTGCTCAACCGAGGCATACCGTCGCGCGGGCACCTTCTGCATGGCCTTGACGACCACCGTGTCGAGATCCGCCGGGATTCCCGCCTTGTGGTTGGCGGCACTGGGTCTTGGCGCATCGTCCTCGGAGACTTTTCTAAGCACCTCCAGCACGCCGCCGCGAAACGGCTTCATGCCGGCAAGAATCTCATATAGGATGGCCCCCAACGCGTACACGTCGGTTAGCGTGGAGAGCGCTTCGCCGCGAATCTGTTCCGGGCTGGCGTATTCCGGCGTCATCGGCGCGGCGGTCAGTCCTCGCGCGGCCGCCCCGGAAGCCGGCTCCAACAGTTTGGCGACGCCGAAGTCTACCACCTTGACCGCTCCGCCGGCGGTCACCAGAATATTGGCCGGCTTCAAATCGCGATGGATCACCAGATTCCGATGCAGATAGCCAACAGCCGCGCAGACCTGGCGGAAAACCCGCGCGCGTTCCCGCACCGGAAGACGGGTTTGGCGGCAATACCGGTCGATGGGCTGGCCATCGACGTATTCCATCACCAGGAACGGCAGGCCGGCGGCCGTCATGCCGGTGTCCAGCAGGTGGGCGATATGCGGGTGCTCCAGGCGGCTCAGAATCCGGCTTTCCTCGGCCAGGCGGTGCGCCAATTCCGGAGAGGGCCAGCCCACCAGCTTCAGCGCAAACTGCTGGCCGGAACCGCCGTCGCTCCGCTCGGCCAGGTATACGGCTCCCATACCGCCCGCACCGATCTCGCGCACCACCCGGTACTGCCCCACGCACTCGCCCGCGACCAGCCTTCCCGGTTCGAGCGCCGGCACAACCAGCGGACGATCCAGAACCGGGTGGGGCGCATGGTCCGCGCCGAGAAGAGTCTCCACCTGGGACCGGATCCCGGCATCGGATCCACACTCGCGATCGAGGAGCGCGGCGCGGGCCGGTTCGTCCGCGGCGCTGGCCGCTTCGAACAATTCCCGCACACGTTGCAGCCGCGGTGAGCCCTTCGACGACCCTGAAATATTCGTGGTCATTTCGCGTTCACTTCCCATAGCGTATTTTCCTGGACTTAGGTATCATCGCTCTTTGAGGAGGCCCACTTTGGGCGACGCCACGCCTCCGGCTGAGAAGGCTCCCGTCACGCAGTTTCTCCACGGCTGGAATCGCCCCGATGCGGAGAGCGCAGGGAGGGTGGTCGCCGCCGTGTACTCCGAATTGCGTATCATGTCGTCCCGGCTGCTGAACGCGGAGAATCCGGGACATGTGCTGCAGCCCACGGCTTTAGTGAATGAACTGTTCCTGCGGCTTTCGGCCGCGCAGCCGCCGGAATGGCGGGATCGCGCCCACTTCTTTGCCGTCGCGGCCACCACGTTGCGGCGCATCCTGATCGATTACGCCCGAGCGCAGCGCGCAACCCGCCGCGGCGGTGGAGACTGGACGCCGCCGCTAGATCTGGCCAATCCCGGCGTCACCTGCTCTTACGACGATCTTCTGTCGATTGATGAAGCCTTGACCGCCTTGGAGCAGTCCGAGGCTCGCGCGGCACGCGTGTGCGAACTCCGCTTCTTCGCCGGTCTGCAGGAGAACGAAATCGCAGAGCAGTTAGGCGTATCCGAGATTACCGTGAAACGCGATTGGAGATTCGCGCGAGCCTGGCTGGCGGCATATCTTGCGCACGGGGACCGGCCCAGCCCAGCCGCGAGCGCTCGCGAGGGGTGACCAAGTTGGCGGGCTCAGTTCGATCGCAGAGAAAATAGGCGCGATTGCGGACCAGCCCAAAGGGTTGCGGAGAGAGGCCGCCCCCGGTCAGCCCGCTCTACGCTTCCCGAGTCCTTCGGCAATCAGGGTGGCGGCGAGGGTATTCAGGCTGACCCCCTCCTGTTCGGCGCGCTGCGTAAGCCTGGCATGGATGGTCTTGGGCACGCGCAGCCGGAACTGGCCGCTAGCGGCCTCCGCGGAGCCGGGCTTCGGGATGGGATCGCCGAACTCCTTCATGGTCAGCAGGCAACACTTCAGCGCGTCCCTGCCGTTTACGATAGCCTCTTCCACCGTAGCGCCGTCCGAGATACACAGGGGAACGTCGGGGAACTCGATCAGGTAACCCGTACCCTCCTCGGCCGTCATGGGGCGGACCGTGAAACGGTACTGGTCGAGTTTGAGATCGTCGCGCTTCATTGGGTCTCCCTCTTCCGCATGTTATCCACCAGGGCCACGAACCGCCTAACGTACACCAGATTGATGGGTCTTGCGGCGGGCACTGGAAACGTACCGGCCGGAAACCGAAAGGCCACATGACTGGTGCCATGCTGTCGATAGCCGATTCCGAAACGATCGGCTAGCGCCTTGAGATCCTCAATCCGCCGGTCGCGTGGATTGTTCCGCATTCCGCTCAGGATCTAGGATGCGTTCGCCACCAGCAGATGGCACCACTGGCGGTACCGGCTGGCAAGCGTAGCCGGAACTGCCCAGCCGGAACTGGCATCCCGAAATCTCGGCGGAACCGAACCCCGGGATGGGACTGCAGGAGCCGGCCGGGTAGCCGTCTATCCGGCCGGCGCATCGATAACCGCCCTGGGATTCCGCTCGATCACCGTCAGGTACGCGCGCATGGCGCTGTCCGGGCGGGTGCGGTCCTGCTCCCATTCCTGAAGAGTTCTCCGGCTGATTCCATACTGCGCGACGGCCTCCGACTGGGATTGGCCAAGCTTCGAGCGGAGCGCCCGCATATCCACAGGATCGGGCACGTCAACGGCGCGAAGATGGAGAGAGGGTGCGCCCCGCGAAAAGGCAACCGCGTCCTTTAGCCTGGAGACAATGACCGACGCCACGCGGGACCGCCGCACCCTGGTCACGGCTTGAGAATGCGTGATTCACGTATTGAGGGCACCCTTGCTGGCAGGGAGCTTCACGGGTTCGGCTGTTAACTCACCAAGGGGTTGGTGGTTCGAGTCCTACTTGGGGAGCCAAACCATTTTTACCCGGATTTGTCTTCCCCACCTGTTAACGTCATCGCCCTTCGTGTGCCCGCCTGAACGTCGCGTCGTTTCCTCTACATAGCCAAATACTTACGGCTCCGCGAGAGTCGGGTCCGCCGCGGCGGAGAATAATGGTGAGTGCCCTGGCCTCGCTACGCGACGCCCTTTCCCGCGAAACTTCTCCGGTCACCGGCGGAGAAGGGCCGCGCGGTTAACGCCGTAGTTCGGATTGTTTGGCGAACCGGACGTTTTTCGAACGTTTCGCGTATATTTCCAGTGAGGGCGGTTCGCAGCCGTTCCTGACTTCACCAGACAGCGGGACTACCGCAAAAGCGGACACCGCTGTGGGCGCCGGCAGAACGCCGGGACACAGCAGCGTCCTAGAGTCCCGCGCCTTCCGTCTCCCACAGCCGCACGCCAGGCGGTTCCCGCCAGGGAGATGACGTGAGCGACCACGACGAAGAGTTCCTGGAGGACCTGGACAGCATCGCCGCGATCCTGGCCGACGGCTACCTTCGGTACCGCAGAAACCGCCGCAAAGATCTACTTGATACCACCGCCGAAGCGAGCCCTCATGGACACGAGGTTAACGCCTCCGAGAAAGGAGAAGGATTTGAAGATTCAGATTCAAGCTCAGATTGAAGCGCTCCGGCGGATGACGGTGCGGGAGTTGCACGGGCGGTATCGCGAGGTCTTTGGCGAGGAATCGCGGTCCAACCACAAGCAGTTTCTCTTCCGGCGCATCGCATGGCGGCTCCAGGCAGACGCCGAGGGCGGCCTATCGGAACGCGCCCGCCAGCGCGCGCTGGAGATTGCCAACGACGGCGACCTCCGCATTCGGGCACCAAGGGGATTCGACTTCGACGCCGCCGGCCAGCGGTGCGTGCAGGACCGGATTGCGCCGGACGCGGACCCGCGGCGGCCGCTTCCTGGCACTGTGCTGGAGCGCGAGTACAAAGGCCAGCCGATCATCGTGAAAGTCCGCGAGGACGGGTTCGACTACAACGGGCGGCGATACAGGTCGCTCAGCGCGATTGCGAAGGAGATCACCGGGACCAAGTGGAATGGCTACCTCTTCTTCCACCTGCCCGTGGGGAGCGCCAATGGCGATGAGAAACGGTAACGGCAGGAGCAACGGCAGCGTTGCGGACGCGGTCGCGAAGCAGATCCGTTGCGCGATCTACACCCGGAAATCCACCGACGAAGGCCTCCAACAGGAGTTCAACTCGCTAGACGCGCAGCGCGAGGCGGGCGAGGCGTTTATCCTGAGCCAACGCCACGAGGGCTGGCAGTTGCTGCCGGCCCACTACGACGACGGCGGCTACACCGGCGGCAACATGGAACGGCCCGCGCTGAAGAAGCTCCTGGTGGATATCGAGGCCGCCAAGGTGGACTGCGTGGTTGTCTACAAGGTTGACCGGCTCAGCCGATCGCTCATGGACTTCGCGCGCATCATAGAGGTTTTCGATAAACGCGGCGTGAGCTTCGTGTCAGTCACCCAGCAATTCAACACCACCAACTCGCTGGGGCGTCTGACGCTGAACATCCTGCTGTCCTTCGCGCAGTTCGAACGGGAAATCATCTCCGAGCGCACGCGCGACAAGCAGTCGGCCGCCAGGAAAAAGGGCAAGTGGATCGGTGGCCACCCGATCCTCGGCTATGACATTGATCCGCGCGGCGGGCGCCTCGTCGTAAACGCGAAGGAGGCCGAACGCGTCC
>Ga0181529_10001021_pt1 | contig 38504 bp, 35 predicted proteins | sample PEATcosm2014_Bin_36_FD_119763 | JGI IMG/M metagenome (GOLD analysis project Ga0181529, IMG submission 119763) | Peatland microbial communities from MTU Mesocosm Facility, Houghton, MI, USA - PEATcosm2014_Bin10_30_metaG | ecosystem: Environmental > Terrestrial > Soil > Wetlands > Peat | place... | reverse complement strand
TCGAGCACCACCTGCGCGACCTGGATGGCTGGCGGCACGAGCAGATCATTTCCGACGAGGAGCACAGCGGCATTCGCAAACGCTACGAACGTCTGCTGGAGCGCGAAGACGCCTGGATCATGGCCGCGCGCCGCCTCACGCTCCCGCAAGTGAGCCTTTACCTGGGCGCCTGGATTTTGGCCGTGGGCGCCGCGCTGGTGGCGTTCTTCCCGTATCCCTCGCTGCGCGGAGTTCCAGAAGTGCTGGCGGTGTGGATGGCGTCAGTTCCCACCGCGTGGATCGGCGTGCGCACGTGGCGGCGGGGCTACTATCGCGTGGCCATCGCCTACATGCTGGCATTCTGCCTGCTCGCGCCGGTGGCCGCGCTGGTGACCTTCGAGGAGTTCCGGTTCTTCGCCGGCATGACGCACGGCAACCTGGGCCTGGAACTGTTCTATCGATTGAACGCCGCCAAGAAAGCCACCAATGCGCAGTTGTGGTGGTCGCTGCTGGCCGGTCTGCCGGTGTGCTGGGCGATGCGGCGGCTCACCCGCGCGCCGGTCTTTTCGCTGCTGTTTGCCGCCATGGCGGCGCTGCTGTACCTGGCGACGCTGCTGCGCGTGGGAATGTTGGACTGCCTGGATGGCGACCCGGGCCGTTTCTTTTTCCGCTTGATCCCCGCCGCGGCGATGTTCCTGGTGGCCGGATATGTCTTCGAGCGTTTCCGCAAGCCGGACGACTCGCGCTACTTCTATCCCTTCGGCGTGGTTTTCACCTGGGCGGCGCTGAGCGGCCTGGCGGGGTTCCACCGGCCGTACGCAGGGTGGATGGCGTGGCTGGCGCCCTGGACGCGCGGTCAGGAAGAGTACCTGTTCCTGATCAACGCGGCCATATACTTCGCGCTCGACCGCATCGCCGACCGCTTCCAGTCGGAACAGGTGCGCATGGTGGGCCGGAGTTTCCGCTTCATGATTGCCGGCCACGTGCTGGTCTCGCTCTGGCTGCTGGGACTGAACGAAGCGTCTCCGGTGTCCGAGCAGCACCTGTTCGAATGGCTTCTGGTCGCTTCGGCAGCCGCTTTTGTCTTCGCCAGCATCGTGCGTCAGATGAAGAACTTCTTCGTCAGCGGGATGCTGTTTCTGGCCGTCGGGGTCTACCGCCTCCAACAGGAAGTGTTTCCGGATCGTGCCTTCTGGCCGCTGCTGTTGGTGATTTTGGGCCTGCTGCTGATGCTGGCAGCGACCAACTATGCGGCCTTGCGCGTGGCACTGGGGCGGGCGACTCGATTTCGCAAGCGGTAGTGCAATTCCCGCCGCCGAATGTCGTTGTTCTCTAATGGAGGACAAGACAATGCGTTACGCGGCATTAATCCTGGCGCTCGCCGTCGCCCCCCTACTTACAGGATGTTCCTCGTTCGTCTCGTTCGAGCCGTTCGTGACCGAGGATCAGGCGGCCACCGATGGCAACCTGGTGGGCGCCTGGCAGGGCGCCGGTAACAACGACGATAAGGATCTGACGGTGATCCGGCAGAAGGGTTCGGCCTATTCAATTCGCTGGTTCGGCGACGACAAAGACATGTCTATTGGTTTTGAGGGCCGCCTGATGCGCGTCGGCGATGTCGAGTTGATGGACATTGTCGTCACCAACGACAACACCTTCTCAATCCCCGTTCACATGTTGGCGCGGGTTTGGCCTGACGGCGGCACGCTGAGGTGGGTGTTTCTGGATTCCGGCTGGCTCGAGGAGCAGGCCAAACAGTCGCTAGCCACTCAGGTGGCGGGCGATCGAACCGTCGTCGCGACCAAAGGTGTCGCGCTGGTGCAGTTCGTGAAGAAATTCGCCATCGACGAGAAGGCTTACTCGGATCAGATGCTGCACCTGGTCAGAGTGCAGTAGGCCGGCCATGCCGCTATTCTCTAGAAGAGGACAAAACCATGCGTAATCCGGCTTTCATTTTGGCGCTTACCGGCGCCGCGGTACTGACGGGATGTTCCTCGTTGATTTCGCTGAATCCGTTCGTGACGGACGCTCAGGCGATCTCCGATCCAGCCTTGGTGGGAACCTGGAAGGGCACCGACGACGACGGCCCGGATCGGGTGACGATCCAACAGAAAGGTTCGATTTACACCATTCACTACAGCGACGGCAAATCGGGGACCGCCGACTTCGAGGGCCGTCTGGTTCGGGTGGGCGACGCCGAGTTGATGGACATTATCAGTACCGGCGACGACGCCTTCAGCGTCAACGTTCATCTGGTCGCCAGGTTCTGGCCCGCGGCCAAGACTATGCAATGGGCGTACCTGGATTCGGACTGGCTTCGGACCCAGGCCAAACTATCGCTGGCCACGCAACCCGCCGGCGACCGGACCTTGATCACCACACAAGGCGACGCCGTGGTGCAGTTTCTGAAGAAGTTCGGCGCCGACTCGCGGGCCTATGGGACCCAAACCCAGTGGGTGCGGGCGCAATGACCGCGGCTATCAACTTGTTACATTGAGTGAGTGCTCGCTCTTGTCTTATTGGCGCTGGTCGCCGGGTCGATGGTGTACTGTGTGCTCACGGTAGTGGCGGCCGTGCGCTATCGGGCGGTGCGGCCGTGCGCGCCGCCGGTCTGGCCGCCCGTCAGCGTGCTTAAACCGCTGGCGGGGATCGACGATGGGTTGGAAGAGAACCTGCGCACGTTTTTCGAACAGCGGTATCCGGAGTTCGAGATTCTCTTCGCAGTACGCGAAGCCGGGGACCGGGCCATCGCCGTGGTGGAGCGCCTGCAAACACAGTATCCCGCGGTGTCCACGCGTCTGATCGTCACCGGCGAGCCGCCTTATCCGAATGCCAAAGTCTTTAGTCTGGACCGCATGCTGCAGGCTTCCCGGTTCGACCTGATCGTCATGTCGGACAGCGATATCCGCGTCACGCCGGACATGCTCCGGACCATCGCCGCCGAGTTCGCCGACCCGGGCGTGGGCCTGGCGACGTGTCCCTACCGCGCCGTGCCGGGGCGCAGTGTCTGGTCGGCGTTGGAAGCCGTGGGGCTGAATACCGAATTCCTGGGCGGCGTGCTGGTGGCGCGCATGCTGGACGGCATGAAGTTCGCCCTGGGCCCGACGATTGCCGCGCGGCGCGAGGTGCTGAGTCGCATCGGCGGTTTCGACGCGGTGAAGGACTACCTGGCCGAGGACTTCGTCATGGGAAAGCTGGCGGCCGAGCGCGGCGCGGGCGTGATTCTCTCGTCCTACGTGATCGAGCACCGCATCGGCGCGCAGGGCTTCGCCGCCAATTTGCGCCATCGATTGCGCTGGTGCCGCAGTACCCGGCGGTCGCGGCCCTGGGGCTACGTGGGGCAGGTTTTCACCAACCCTTTGCCGCTGGCGTTGGGGCTGTGGGCGGCAAAGCCCGAGTGGTGGCCCGTCGTGCTGGCCACCGCGGTGCTACGCGCGTTGGCCGGCTGGGCGACCGTGGAACACGTGCTGCACGACCGTCTGACGCGCCGCCGATGGTGCTTGATTCCTTTGCAAGACCTCGCGTCGTTCGCGGTCTGGGTGGCCGGCTTCTTCGGGAACACCATCTTGTGGCGCGGCCGCAAATACTACCTATTAGCCGACGGCCGCTTCGAACTACTGCCATAGCCGCTCGTCCAGAACCCCGTGGCGTGCGCACTCGCGCGCGCCGCATCCCGACTCATCGGGATGCCCGGCCGATACCCGCAGTTTCAGCGGCCCTTTGTCGACCCGTACAGCCGTCTCGACGGGTACAATAGACCCAATGAATCGGCTGGACGAATTGCGCCGCCGCCACGAAGCGGCCGAGCGGGGCGGGGGAGCGGAGCGCCGCGAGCGCCAACATAAGGAAGGCAAACTGGCCGCGCGCGAACGCATCGAACTGCTGCTCGACGAAGGCTCCTTCGAGGAACTGGACAAGCTGGTGACCCACCGCTGTCACGATTTCGGCATGGAAGACCAGACCGTGCCAGGCGACGGCTTCGTGACCGGCTACGGCCGCATCGACGGGCGCCTGGTCTACGTCTTCGCGCAGGATTTCACGGTGTTCGGCGGATCGCTCTCCGAAGCCAACGCGCAGAAAATCTGCAAGGTCATGGACCTGGCTTTGAAAATGGGCGCGCCCATCGTCGGCCTCAACGATTCCGGCGGTGCGCGCATCCAGGAGGGTGTGGTATCGCTCGCCGGGTACGCCGACATCTTCCTGCGCAACACCCTGGCCAGCGGCGTGGTGCCGCAGATCTCGGCCATCATGGGGCCGTGCGCCGGCGGCGCCGTCTACTCGCCCGCCATCACCGACTTCGTGTTCATGGTGGACCGCACCAGCTACATGTTCGTCACCGGTCCCGATGTCATCAAGACGGTGACCCACGAAGATGTCACCAAGGAGAAACTGGGCGGAGCGGCCACGCACAACAGCTTGAGCGGGGTGGGCCACTTCACCGCGGCCGACGACGCCGAGTGCCTGCGCATGATCCGCGAATTGCTCGGCTACCTGCCGCGGAACAACCGCGAGGAGCCGCCCCGCCGTCCCACCGCCGACCCCATCGACCGCATGGACCCGGCCCTCGACCAGGTGGTGCCGGCGGAATCCAATCTGCCCTACGACATCAAGGACGTGATCCGCCGCGTGGTCGATGATGGCGGGTTTCTGGAAGTGCATGAGCACTGGGCGAAGAACCTGGTGGTGGGGTTCGCGCGCATGGACGGCCGCCCGATCGGCGTGGTAGCCAACCAGCCGGCGTTTCTGGCGGGCTGCCTGGATATCGATTCGTCGGTGAAGGGCGCGCGCTTCGTACGCTTCTGCGACGCCTTCAACATCCCCATCCTCACCTTCGAGGATGTTCCGGGCTTTCTGCCGGGCACCGGGCAGGAGTTCGGGGGCATCATTCGCCACGGCGCCAAGCTGCTGTATGCGTACGCCGAGGCCACCGTACCCAAGATCACCGTGATCACCCGCAAGGCCTATGGCGGGGCGTACTGCGTGATGGGGTCGAAGCAGATCCGCACCGATGTCAACCTGGCGTGGCCCACTGCCGAGATCGCCGTGATGGGCCCTGAAGGCGCGGTGAACATCGTCTACCGGCGGGAGTTGGCGGCGGCCGCCGACCCGGATGGCGCGCGGCAACAGAAAGTGGACGAATTCCGCGAACGCTTCGCCAACCCCTTCGTGGCCGCCGAGCGCGGTTATGTGGACGACGTGATCGAGCCGCGCGAGACGCGTCCGCGGGTGATTCGCGCGCTTCGCATGCTGGAAACCAAAGTGGATACCATGCCCCGCAAGAAGCACGGGAACATTCCGCTGTAGGCCGGGCCGTCAAAGACCGCACCATCGCCGCGCGCGATCCGGCAGTTGCGCTAGACTGGCATTTCCATGGACGAATTCCGATTGATCACGCTCGATCCCGGCCACTTTCACGCCGCCCTGGTACAGAAGGAGATGTATCCCGGCGTCTCGAAACGCGTCGCCGTTTATGCACAGCTCGGCCCCGATCTGCTGGAGCATTTGAACCGCATCGCGCGCTTTAACCTGCGGCGCGAATCGCCCACCTGCTGGGATCTCGACATCCACACCGGCCCCGATTTCCTGCGGCGCATGGTGGAGGAACGGCCCGGCAACCTGGTGGTGCTGTCGGGGCGGAATGGCTCCAAAATCGGGCTGATCCGGGCCTCGCTCGACGCCGGCTTGAACGTGCTGGCCGACAAGCCCTGGATCATCCGTTCCGCCGACCTGCCATCGCTCGAAACCGCGCTCTCAACGGCCAGAAACCGCGATCTGCTGGCCTACGACATCATGACCGAGCGCTTCGAAATCACCTCCATCCTGCAGCGCGAACTGGTCGGCGCGCCCGAAGTGTTCGGCGAGATTCTACCGGGGACGGCGGAGGAGCCGGCGGTCGAGATGGAGAGCGTCCACCACATCCTGAAGCTGGTGGCCGGTGCGCCAAACCTGCGTCCCGTCTGGTTTTTCGACGTCCACGAGCAGGGGGAGGCGCTGGCCGACGTCGGCACCCACCTCGTGGACCTGGCGCAGTGGACCCTGTTCCCCGGCCAGGCCATCGACTTCCGCAGCGACATCCAACTGCTCGCCGCCAGCCGCTGGCCGACGCCGATGACCGCCGATCAGTTCCGCCAGGTAACCGGCGTGCCCGGCGAGGCGCTGGACTATTACTGCAACACGCGCGTGTCGTACGCGCTACGCGGAATCCACGTCAAGCTCGACGTCCTGTGGCGTTGGGAGCCGCCCGCGGGCGCCGGAGATACTCACTTCGCGGCGTATCGCGGATCTCATTCGAACATCGAAGTCCGCCAGGGCCAGGAGGAGAACTTCCGGCCCGAGCTATACATGGTGCCGAAGCGCCCCGCGGTGAAGGCCGCGCTCGACCGGAAAATCGCCAGCCTGGCGACCCGGTATCCCGGCATTGCCGTCGAGGACCGTGGAAGCCAGTTGCGCGTCTCCATCCCCGACGTGTATCGTGTCGGCCACGAAGCTCACTTCGCGCAAGTCACGCGGCAGTTCTTCGACTACTGGCGCCATCCCGACACGTTCCCCGCCTGGGAGAATCCCAATATGCTCGCCAAATATTACACCTGCACTAAGGGCGTCGAACTAAGTCGCGATTGACCCGCCGGTGTATTCCGCGTATCTCCCAGATGGTGGTGCCTGAAGTTCGTGGTGTATGCACTCGTGCGTGCCGCATCGCGACTCATCGCGATGCCCGGCCGCAGCAGGTATGCCCGCCATGCATCCCGATGAATCGGAATGCGGCACGTAAGAGTACGTGCGCCACGAACCCCGACTTACTTCGCCTGAATCTTCAGCGCGTATGCAAAGTTACCCGTCTTGCGCCCGGGCATCGTCACCACCAGGCCATTCGCGTTGCGCTCGAATGGCAGCGCGCCCGGGCTGCCGAGCAGCTCCACGCGGCCCACGTCTTTGGGATAGTGGCTGCTGCCCGCGGCCAGGCTCTTCACCGTCAGTTTGCCGCCGGCCGGCCAGTCCAGCGCGATGGCGTAAAGCGTGTCGCCTTTAGTGGTGAAGCGGATATCTTCGGCGGTGTACGGCCGCGTCATGCGCTCGTTGAAGTTGCCGGAACCCTTCACGTCCAGCGCGCCCTCCCCGAACACCGTGAACGGGCGCGTGCCGAAGATCGCCTCGCCGTTAGAGGGCATCCACGACGCCACATCGGCCAGCACTTTGCGCTCGTCGTCGTCGATCGAACCGTCGCCGCGCACCGGAATATTGAGCAGCAGGTTGCCGTTCTTGCTGACGATATCGACCAGCATTTGAATCACCGTCGTCGCGCTCTTGTATGTGTGATTTTCAAATAGGGAGCGCTTGTAGTGCCAGTCGCCGATACAGGTGTCGGTCTGCCATGCGGCCGGCAGAATGTGGTCGGCGCGGCCTCGCTCGATGTCCAACACCATGGTGCCTACGTGGTCCGGCTGCAGGCCCTTGGAGTTCAATACGGCCTCCAGGCGGCCGCCGTGGTTCTTGATGTTGGCGTTGTACAAATGGGCTGCGATGTCGAGACCGGCCTGTCCCAGGGGAAGCTCGGTGTTATCGAAATACAGTAAGTCGGGCTGGTACTTGTCCAGCAGGTCCTGGCAGCGCAGAAACCAGCGGTTGACGAACTCCGGATTCTGGGCGGGCGGATTCTCGTTCCACAAGCTGTCGTGCTGCTTGTGCCAGTCCTGCGCTTCCTTGATAGTCGCGATGCCTTTGGGCAGGGGCATGGTCGCGCCGGTGTACAGGTTCTGCGGATCGAGACCGTCCCACCACTTCCCCGTGCCCTGTTCCTTCGTGGTGAATCCGTCGTAGGGAACGCCGGCCAAGGGGCCTTCGGGGTCGTACCCGTAGGCCGTCTGAAACCAGTGCCAGGCGTGCCCCGAGTGGTTGGTGAGGCCGAAACGCAGTCCGTGCTTGCGCGCGGTTTGCGCCCAGATGCCGACGATGTCTTTTTTCGGGCCGATGTGCACGGAGTTCCATTCGTGGTATTTGGAGTCGTAGCAATCGAAGTTATCGTGATGATTGGCCAACCCCACGAAGTACTTGGCTCCGGCTTTCACATACAGTTGGATCAACTCCTCCGGCTGCCATTTCTCGGCCTTCCACAGGTTATCGATTTCTTTAAAGCCGAATTTCGACGGGTGGCCGTAGTTCGCCACGTGGTAGTTGTACTGCGGGTGTCCCTGGATGTACATGTTGCGGGCGTACCAGTCGCCCTGCTCCGGAACGCATTGCGCGGTCCAGTGCGCCCATAGTCCGAACTTGGCGTCGCGAAACCAGTCGGGTGCGCGGTATTGTTTTAGCGATTCCCAATTCGCCTGAAACGGGCCGGCGGCGATCTGCCTCGCCCCGGAACTCTGTGCGCCCGCACGGCGCAGCCACAAAGCGGGCGCCGCTGCCAGCATCCCGCCCAACGCCGTTCGGCGTGTCATCTTCATCGGTCGTTCCTCCAATGGATCATGATACGAGGTTTTGGTTCCCACCCGCCCGTGAGCGGCGTTGGTTCCGGGCCGGAATCGGAGATCTACCCGGGTTGCGTGCCGACGTCCCCCAGCCTTCCGAACATCTCCACGAACTTCCCCAGCTCCACCTGTTCGGCGCGCAGACCGGCCTCGGGCCACGCATCCACCGCGTCCTTGCCGTAGAAGTCCGCCAGGTTGTTGCGCAGGGTCTTGCGCTTGTGGATGAAGCAGCGGGCCACGAAACGCAGAAACGCCTCGCGGTCGGCGACGCCTTCGGGCGGCGCGTGGGGACACAGCAACACCACGGCGGAATCCACCTTGGGCGGGGGATGGAAAGCCGCGGGCTTGACGTCGAACAAGCGGCGCGCGCTGGCGAAGAACTCCGTGCGAACCGTCAGATACCCGTAGTCGCGGCTCCCGGGATGGGCCACCAGGCGCTCGGCAACTTCCTTCTGGATCAGGAAAACCGCACGCGGCGGATGCACTTCCAGAGCGCGCTCCAGGATGGGCGACGTGATGTAATACGGCAGGTTGCCGACGATGGGCGCGCGTCCCCATTGCGCCAGATCGGTCTCGAGCACGTCGGCCTCCACCACTTCGAGACGCGGTTCCGCGGCATATTCGCGGCGCAGGCGATCGGCCAGATACCCGTCCAGTTCGATGGCCACCACGCGCGCCGCGCGTTCCAGCAGCTTACGAGTGAGCGCGCCGCGGCCGGGCCCGATTTCGACGACCAGGTCCTGCGGCTCGGGGCACACGGCCGCTGCAATGCGATTCAGAACGCCTTCGCGAATCAGGAAATGTTGTCCGAGCTTTTGGCGCACCTAACGATATCAACCCTGGACGATGTACCGGAATTCGTGCCGGTACCCAATCACGGCCGTGCCCCAGGTGGGCTGGCCGAACAATGTCGCGGGCTGAAACTTGCGCAACAGAATCATCTGTTGCAGGTCTGGCGTGAGGTTGGGGTTGCCTTGCAGCACCTTCCAGTTCCACACTCTGCCTTCGGGAGAAATCTTCAATTCGAGCACCGTCTCGTAGACCGGCGCGGACGAATCGGGATCTTCGATCTCGGGGGCGTCGCTCAGCGCGCCCACGTTGGTGAGTTGGGGATACGTGGCCAGGTTGGTGGGGTCGTCGGCGCCGCCGCGGTGGGCGAAACTCAAGCTGGGAACCAGGAGCGCGAACAGCAGTACGGCGGAAAGCAGCCCGCTGGCAACCGGCAGGCCGAACGGGCGCATGATGTTGTCGAAAGCCAGGTGCATGCGGTCCCTTAAGTGGTTCATGCGCGCCGCCATCGTCAACCGGGAAACCCGGCGGGCGCACTCGTGCGACGCCAGCACCCGCAGCTTCTGGCGCAGGTTCGCCGGCATTGCCGGCGCATCCACACCGAGCAGCGCGGAACGCAAGCTCTGCATGGATTCGTAATGCGCGCTACAGGCCCGGCAGGACTTCATGTGCGCCAACACCGTCTCCCGCTCCGCCGGATCGACCTGTTCGTCCAGGAGTGGAGAGATTCGTTCTTGCACGTATTCGCAGCTCATAACCTTACTCGGCCGTCTTGGGCACCAGTCGCAGGGCCGGCCTGGATTTCAGGCTGCCTGCGAGCTCCTCCCGTAGGGCTTCCCGGCCCCGCAGGATCCGGGACTTGACTGTCCCGAGGGAAACACCCAGAATCTCCGCGATTTCCTCATAACTGAGGTCGGAAATATCCCGCAGCACGACGGCTTCGCGGAAAATCGGGTTAATTTTTTCGAGCGCCGCCTCGACCATGACGTGCTGCTCGCGGCCAAACGCCTCTTCAAACGGCGATCGACCCTCGTCCGGAATGTTCTCCTTCCAGTTGCGGGTGTCGTCCGGACTGGTGTCCAACTCCACCTCGCGCCGGCGATGCCGGAAAAACCACCGGCGGGCGTTATGCGCCTCGTTCACGGTGATCCGGTAAATCCACGTCTTTAAAGTGCTCTGCCCGCGGAAACTGGCGACGTTGCGGAACACTTTCAGAAAAACCTCTTGAACTACATCGGAGGCGCCCGACGGGTCCTCCAGCAGGCGCAACGCCAAGACGTATACGGGTTGCTGGAAGCGCGTGAGCAACTCCTCGTAGGCGCGCTCTTCGCCGCGGCGAAGCGATTCCACCAAGCGGAGATCGTCGTTATCCGCTGCGCATTCCGCCGACCGTTCCGCGCTCAAGTCCAAGATTGACGTGGCCACGGGGAGCCTCGTTTTCATCCTGATTTCAAGCTATCAGGAAATTTACAGTCTTGCAAAAGAATAGACACCTATTAGTCTCTAAAAGTTCCAGGGGCGGCGGCCGATGCGCTACAATCCAGGACAGGGTGGCTTTCCCTGCCCACTTCTCCCTATGAAACAAAACGATTTAACCCTCATTCACAGGCGGACTTCATGCCTCGTATAGCGGCTTCGGAATTGACCCGGTTCGTGGACCAGATCCTGGTCGCCGCGGGGGTTCCGGCCCATAAGGCGTCGCTGGTGGCCACCTCGCTGGTGGCTTCCAACCTGCGCGGCGTGGATTCCCACGGCGTCCAATTGATCACCTGGTACGTCGATCAGTTGGTGAGCCGCGAAATGGATCCCCTCGCCGACGGACGGGTGGTCTCCGAACGTGGATCGTCGATGGTGTTCGACGGCCAGAACGGCTTGGGACAATGGGTGGCCGAGACTTGCTGCGGGCACGCCATCCGAATAGCCCGGCAGCAGGGTATCGGCATGGTCACGGCGCGCGAATCGAATCACTTCGGCGCCTGCGCCTGGTGGGCTCAGAAGATGCGCAATGCCGGACAGATCGGCATCGTGATGTGCAACGCGTCGTCCATCGTACCGCCGTGGCAGGGCAAGAAGGGACGCCTGGGCACCAACCCCATCTGCGTTTCGGTGCCCGGTCCCTGGCTGCTCGACATGGCCACCACCACCGTAGCTGCCGGCCGCATCTTCAAAGCGGTGATCAACCACCAACCGGAAATTCCCGCGGGCTGGGCCTTCGACTCCCAGGGCATCCCGACCACCAACACCGAAGCCGCTTATAACGGGTTGCTGATGCCCCTGGGCGGGTATAAAGGCAGCGGTCTGGCCATGATGGTGGAGATCCTCTGCTCGGTTTTGAGCGGCGGCGCCATGGGCGACGAGATCGGCGCTATCCGTCATCGCGGCAAGAAAGTGCGCACCAGCCAGATGTTCCTGGCGATCGACGTGGGCCGGTTCATGCCCGTCGAAGAGTTCACCACGCGCATGGAGCGCCTTGTCGGCGCCATGAAATCCACTCCGCCCGCCCCGGGCTACGACGAAGTGCTGGTGGCCGGCGACCCGGAATGGCGCACCGAAGCCGAGCGCCGCGCCAACGGCATTCCCATCGCCGACGGTAATTGGGAGACCCTGTGCAAGGCCGCCGCGCGCGTCAACGTCCAGGCGCCGCAGGTGGACAGTCTAAAATAGATTCCAGTGCTGGTCTCCATCGCACCTCAAGCCGAACGGCCCAAGTGGCTGCGCGCCCCCGCACCCGCCGGCGAGAACTATCGCGACCTGAAGGGCCTCATCGACCGCCTGCGCCTGCACACCGTTTGCGAAAGCGCGGCCTGTCCCAATGTGGGCGAGTGCTGGAACCATCGCACCGCCACATTCATGATTCTGGGGAATGTCTGCACGCGCCGCTGCGGCTTCTGCGCGGTGGAAAAAGGCGCCCCGCTACCGGTGGATTACGACGAGCCCAACCGCGTCGCCGAAGCCGTGGCGACCCTGGGACTGCGCTTCGCCGTCGTAACCAGCGTGAATCGCGACGACCGCGAAGACGGCGGCGCCGAATTGTTCTCGCTCACCATTCGCGCCATTCGCGGCCGCGTGCCGGGATGCGGCGTCGAGGTGCTGACGCCCGATTTTCAGGGCAGCCGCGCGGCCGTGGAAACGGTCCTCGAAGCCGCGCCCGATGTCTTCAATCACAATACCGAAACGGTTCCCCGCCTGTATCGCCAGGTCCGCCTGGGAGCGCGCTACGAACGGTCGCTCGCGGTGCTGGCTTTGGCCCGCGAGATCGCACCCGCGACGCCCACCGAGAGCGGCTTGATGCTGGGGTTGGGCGAGACCACTTCCGAAGTCCTCGACGTGATGCGCGACCTGCACGCCAGCGGGGTTCGGGTTCTGACGTTGGGACAGTATCTCAGACCCTCGCCCCGGCACCTGCCAATCGTCCGCTACGTGGCTCCCGAAGAGTTCGCCGAACTGCGCCGCGCCGGCATCGAAATGGGCTTTTCCCACGTGGAGAGCGGCCCCCTGGTGCGCAGTTCGTACCATGCGTCGCACGCGGTAACCCGGTGAGTTCTGTGGGGCAGATTGGCAATCCGGGGCCCGGCCCAAAAGGCACCCCGCACTCGGCCTTTTCGCTTGCAAACGCGGCCTTGGGCCGATTGCCAATCGGCCGCAAGCAACGGTGGGACAGACCATCGCCATGTGTGGTCTGTCGCGTCTCGCCAAGCCGGAAGGGGCCCGACAGACGACAAAAGACGATCGTCTGTCCCACCAAATCGTCGCAGGCAGCCAAACTCCGGTTCAGTTGTAATGCAAAGGACCTAGCCCCGCTCCCATGGACACCTCCCCGGTTCGCAATCGGCTGCTGGTAGTCGCGGCGGCGGTCTTGTTCTCCACCGGCGGCGTGGCGGTCAAGGCTGTGGCGCTTAGCGGGTGGCAGATCGCCAGTTTCCGCTCCGGCGTAGCGGCGGCCGCGCTCCTGTTGCTACTGCCGGAAGCCCGCCGCGGCTGGAGTTGGCGGATAGTCCCGGTGAGCGCGGCCTATGCCGCCACGCTGGTATCGTTCGTGCTGGCGAACCGTCTGACCACCGCGGCCAACGCCGTGTTTCTGCAATCCACCGCGCCGCTGTATGTGCTGCTGCTGGCGCCGTGGCTGCTGCGCGAGAAGCTGAAGCGGTCCGACGCGGTCTACATTGCCGCCGTGGTGGGTGGGTTGGCGCTGTTCTTCGTGGGCCGCGAGCCGGCGGTTGCCACGGCGCCATGGCCGGAGCGGGGAAATCTGTTGGCGCTCGGTTCGGGAGTGGCCTATGCCTTCGTCTTGCTGGGGCTGCGCTGGCTGGGCCGCGACAGGCAATCCGATTCCGGTCTGGCCACCGTGGTCCTGGGGAATCTCCTGGCATTCCTGGTGGCGCTGCCCATGGCGCTCAATGCGGTTGCTTCCGGTTTGCGAATCGGCACGGCCGATGCCGCCATCGTCTTGTACCTAGGCGTGGCGCAGGTCGGTCTGGCGTACCTGTGTCTGACGCGCGCCATGCGGCACGTCACCGCATTCGAGGCCACCGCCATCCTGCTGCTTGAGCCGGCCCTCAATCCGGTGTGGGTGTGGCTGGTACACGGCGAGAAACCCGGCGGATGGGCGCTGTGCGGCGGCGGCCTGATCGTGTTGGCGACGCTGCTCAACACGTGGAGACAAACCGCGGCGGTTTCCTCGAAAGATCGCGGCCGTTCCGCCGATATGTAATACGGAGACGCCTTCCACCGCCGGTGAGCTGTGGTACAAATGAAATTAAGGGGTGACTGGGCCAATCCGTTGTGGGCCCCGAATCGCAGTTTATGAAGCCGTTGGCTTTCCTCATTTCGCTTGGGTGGATGGTCTCGAACGGCACCGTCGTCACCTTCGATACCGGTCCCGTTGGGCGGGTTCCCGCAGGTTGGACGATAGCCATGACCAACCACGGCTCTCCCCCTCAATGGCAGATTCTGCAGGACAGCAGCGCGCCCACCCAGCCCTACGTTCTGGCGCAAACTTCCACCGGCGCATCCGACCGTTGCCCTTTGGCCATTCTGGATAGCGTCAGCCTGAAGGATGGCGACGTCAGCGTACGGATCAAGCCCGTTTCCGGCAAGGAAGACCGTGCCGGCGGCGTAGTGTGGCGCTATCGCGACCCCGACAACTACTACCTTGTCCGCGTGAATTCGTTGACCCGCAACGTGGTGGTTTATAAAGTCCGCAACGGCGTGCGCACGCAGGTTTCGCAGGCCGCGCCGCACGAGATTCCCGCCAATGCCTGGAGCATTTTGAAGGTCTCGGCTCGCGGCGACCGCTTCCAGATCTTTGTGGACCACCGCCGCATTCTGCAGGGCTCCGACCGGACGTTCGCCGGCGCCGGCAAGGTCGGCCTGTGGACCGTGGCCGATTCCGTCACGTACTTCGACGATTTCCGCGTCTATCCTAAATAGGGGCCGCCCAGACCATGAACAGGGACGACGTTCGCGCTCGAATTACAGACATCGGCATCGTGCCGGCCATCCGCGCCGCCTCGCGGGAGGATGCCGCCTACGCCGTGGGATCGGTTTGCAGCGGAGGCATCCCGATTGTGGAACTCACCCTCACAGTCCCCGGCGCCATCGAATTGATTGCGGAGTTGCGTCGCGATATGCCGGACGTCGTGGTCGGCGCCGGTACCGTGCTGACCGCCGATGAGGCGCGCCAATGCCTGGACGCCGGAGCGCTGTTTCTCTCCAGTCCCGGGCTCGACCGCGAAATCGTGGACTTGGCGCAACAGAGCCACGTCGCGGTCATCCCCGGCGCTCTCACTCCCACGGAAGTGAACCTGGCGTGGAAGGCCGGCGTGGATTTCGTGAAGGTCTTCCCGTGCGCCCCGGTGGGCGGCGCCAGTTATATCCGCGCGCTCCGACGCCCGTTCCCGAAGATACCGCTGATCGCCTCCGGCGGCGTGAACCAGCACACCGCCAGCGATTTCATTTACGCCGGAGCCGTGGCTCTGGGCATCGGAGGGGAGTTGATTCCGCGCGAAGCCATCGAACGGCGCCAGACGGATCGCATCCACGAACTGGCCCGCCGGTTCCTGCACATGGTGAAGCACGCGCGCCAACATCCCAACGGGAGCTGACACAAGAGCGCCGGAATCCGTTGTACTACAACTGCATCAGAGGTTCGCAGCCTGCGACGATTTGGTGGGACAGACGATCGTTTTTTGTCGTCTGTCTCGCTGCCTCCGGTGTAGCAACTTGACAGACCACACAAGGCGATGGTCTGTCCCACCGATGGTTGCGACGCCGCTGCTTTGTGGGGCAGGATGGTAACCTGCGGCCGAGTGGCACTCGGCCTGGGCGGCTTGGGCAGACTGGTCGGCAGGCCGATTGCCAATCGGCCGCAGGATGCCATCCTGCCCCACATTAATGACACAGAACAGTCTGAAAATCAGACGCGTAAGTTGCCGCTCTTCGTCCCTATAGCAGCCGGAAGTTCACCAGGATCTGTGCGCGGACCGTCACCGGCACGCCGTCTTTGGCGCCCGGGCGGAATCGCCACTGGCTGACGGTGTCCACGGCCTTCTCGTCCAGTCCGAGCCCCAACCCTTGCACCACGCGAATGTTGCCGGGCACGCCATCGGGGCCAATGTCCACAGTGAGCGTGACCTCGCCCGAGAGTTTGGCCAGGCGCGCTTCTTCGGAGTACTCGGGTTCCGGCTTGTACATCGGAACCGGTCGAGAGATGCCGTCCCCGATCTTGAATATGCCGGCGGGAATCTCGGCGCTCGCAGACGCCCGATCGCGGTCGCGCCACGCCTTGCGAACTTCCACGGCTTGGGCTGCCAACGCCGCAGCTTCGTCGGCCCGGCCGGTGCGCCGTAGCAGGCCGGCATAGAGGTCCAGCGTAGTCGCCCGCTCCGGCGAGTCCACACTCCCCAGTTCCAACGCTTGTTGGAATAGCGACTCCGCTTCGGCGGCCCGGTCGTCTTCTCTCGACCGCACCACCGCCATCCACATCAGCGCCGTCTGGGCGTGAACGGGGTCGATGCGCGCGGCTTGCTGGAAGTATCCGAAGGCACTTTCAGGCTCGTGCCCCGAAAACGAAAGTACCCCCATTTTCAGCAGGGCTTGCGCCGCTTCCGGACGATCGCCGATGCTAGCCGCCGCCTGGGAGTAGTCCGACATGGCTTCCGCCCGGCGTCCTTCCCGCTGCGCCAGTTCGCCGAGTTTCACCAAGCCGAGTCCGTACTCTACGCTTTGGCGTCCGGAGACCTGCTCGCGAATCTCGACCGAGGCGTCCAGCAGTTTCCGCGCCACGTCCAACTTGCCTTGGGACGCCGCTGCCTGGGCGGCTCGATCCAGGATCTCGTGGTTCTTCTGGGCGTTGGCCGCGCGGATGGTGGCGTCGATATCGAGCGGCACTGCGGGGTCCACCTGCCCCTGCGCGTGCACCGCGGCGAACGGCGCCACCAGGGCGACGGCCAGCAGGGCGGCGGCCACCACGGCCAGCCCCCGAGGCGCTCCGCGGCGCACCGCGGGATCGAGAATCGCCAGCAGGCGCCCTTCCAGTTGCGAAGGCCGCGCCATAGGAATAGCGGCCCACCCGATGGCCGGCCCGGATTGCAGGGTTCGCGCAGCCTCCAGAAGAAGCGTGGCGTAATCCGAAGCGCGCGCGCCGGCTTCCAACACCAGGTCGTCGGCGGCGCGTTCCCGCTCCTTAAGGAATGCGCGCCAGGCCATCCAGGCGAGCGGGTTCCACCAGTGCAGGCTCAGCGCGGCGCGGGCCAGCCACTGGGTGGCGGCGTCGCCGCGGCGCACATGCGCCAGTTCATGCAGCAGTACCAGGCGGCGGCGTTCCTCGGGCCACTCCGCGGCGCCCTCCGGCAGGAACACGGTGGGTCGGAAGAAGCCGAACGTCATGGGCATCGACGATGGCGCGATTTCGAGCACTGGCACATCCCGGCCGATCTCGAGCGAGTGCGCCAGGGCGGCCACCAGGCCGCGATCCGCAAACGGCCGCGATTGCCGGCGGGCACGCCACAGCGTCCAGCATGCCAGAGCCAGTTGCGCTCCGGCTGCCGCGACGCCCGCGGCCCACAGCAGCATCAACCACCGCCGCCAGCCGGGACTCCAGGGACGCGGGGCCGGCGCCACGGGACGCTTCGCCGCAGCCGCGGCACGGACCGGAAGCGGAATCGCCGCGGCGGCGTCCGCGGCCGGCGCCGTTTGCACCAGCCACGCGCCGGAATCCAGAACGGTTCCGGGGCCACCGACGGCCAGAGCCGGCAGCGCCAAAGTGAGCCAAGGCAGAGCCAGCACCGCTGCCGCGGCGGCCGTCCACACCACGTGTCTCGCGGCGGCCGAGCGCCGGTGGAGAGCCGACGCCAGCAACCATGCCACGCCCAGCACCAGCGTGCTCTTGAACGCCACGCCGAGTGCAAAAGAAAACCACGCAGATTCGTTCCAGCCCGGCATATTACTTTCCCTCGCTCTTCGCCTTTTCGATCATGGCCGCCATGCGGTCGAGTTCCTCGTCCGTGAGACGGGTGGCCGAGACGTCCAGCAAGGCCGCCACCACCTGCTCCGGCGATTCATGGAAGAACGTGTCCATCAGGTGCTTGACGGCCGAACGCTTGGCGCGGTCGCGCGGCACCGTGGGCACGTACACGTAACGCAGGCCCTCGGCCTGGTGTTTGACATGGCCCTTCTCTTCGAGCACGCGCAGCATCGCACGCACCGCCGAATAGCTGGGCGCGTCCGGCATGGCCTGCAGGACTTCGGCGGCCGGCAGCTTGCCGCGGCGGTAGAGAATGTCCATGATCTGCCGCTCGCGACGGCTCAGTCCGCCAGCCGCGCTCATCGCGGGGCTCCTTGCATGTTTTCCAGCAGCATGCTAAAAAACTAGCATGTCTGGATACAAACGTCAAGCCGAATTTTTGTGGGGCAGGTTGTCGGCCTGCGGCGGATTGTCAATCCGCCTTTTCGCCGCGGGCTACGCGCCGCCTAGATACAGCACATGAGCGTAAGTCCCCAAACGCACGTTATAAGCCAGGTAGAAACCGACGTGGTCGGGGTCCTCATAGATCACGATCTGGTCCGACGTCCACAGCCAGTCCGCGCAATAACCCAAATCCGGGTCCGCAATCGAGAAATAGAAGCCGCCGAACCAGAATCGTCCGGGACCGCCGCCTGCCAGCCGGAAAACGTGCTGCGGCCCGAAACCCGCTGTAAAGCGGCCATGCTCCCAGGGACGGTCCAGATGATACCGGGGGTCGTTCCTGCCGGTCTCGTGTCCCACCCATTTATTGCCGTCCACATGGGGACCCTCGGGGTGTCCCGGTTTGTCGGCAACCCGGTGTTCGGCCGGAGCGCCGCTTTGAGCGGGGCGGGGCGCGGGAGCGTTACGAACCGGCGCCGGACCATGGCTCGGAGGTTTGCTGGGGGTGAAGCTGTGAGGCTCCCCACCCCGCCCTTTTTCCTGGCCGAACGCCGAGACGCCTACGGCCAGCGCAAAAATCGCTACACACCAGACAGTTTTCATATCGTCTATCATCTTATCCGGAATTTTCAGCGGTACGGCAGGCCCCTCCGTATCGCAACGAGAGCTAAGATAGGTCTCGAATTCCCAGTAAAAGGAGTTAACGTGATCCGACGCTACCATGCCTTATTGCTGATTCTCCCCGTAGGCGCCCTGCTCTGCGCGCAGGAACCTACCCCGCCACAAGAGCCGCCTGTCCCGTCGGGCGCACCGGCCGCCGTCGCAACTGCCATGGGCGGCCGCGGCGCGCCTACACAAGAGCCGCAACCCTACGAGAAAGTCATCACCAAAGAGGCCAAAACGAAGAAAGGTCTCTTTACCGTTCATCAGATCAAGGACAAGTACTACTACGAAATCCCCAAGGTCGAACTCCAGAAGGAGTTCCTGTGGGTCACGTTCATCGCCAAGACCACCCTCGGTGTCGGCTATGGCGGCGATGAACTGGACGAGCGCGTGGTCCACTGGGAACTCTCCGGCAACAAGGTCTACCTGCGCGACAACGAATATGGCATCGTGGCCGACCCCAAGGCGCCCATCGCCCAAGCCGTCCAGGCCTCCAACAATAGCACCATCATCATGTCGTTCCCGGTGGCGGCGTTCAATAAGGAAGGCGAGCCGGTCATCGAGGTGACGCGCCTCTTCAATACCGACGTTCCCGAATTCAGCGCGCGCCAGCGGCTCAACGCCACCACTGTGGACGCTTCGCGCTGCGCCGTGGAACGCATCTCGCCCTACCCCGATAACATCGAGGCGGAGGCCAGCATGACCTACACTCGGACCCAGACGCCCATGGGCGCGACCACAACGGTGTTCTCTTCGGGCGGCATGCGGCCCGGCAGCGCCACCCTGGTGCTGCACCACAGCATGGTCCGGCTGCCCGAAAAGCCCATGATGCCGCGCGTATTCGACCAGCGCGTGGGTTACTTCACCACCAGCATGATGGACTACAGCAAGGACGAGCAGCGCGCTCCCCGCGTCCGCTACATCACCCGCTGGCGCCTGGAAAAGAAGGATCCGAAGGCCGCCGTTTCCGAGCCTGTCAAGCCCATCGTCTATTACATCGATTCCGCCACGCCCGTGAAGTGGCGCGAGTGGCTGAAGAAGGGCGTGGAAGACTGGCAGCCCGCCTTCGAAGCCGCCGGTTTCAAGAACGCCATCATCGCCAAAATGGCCCCCACCCCGCAGGAAGATCCCGAGTGGAGCCAGGAAGACGTTCGTAATTCCGTGGTCCGCTGGCTGCCTTCCCCCATCGAAAATGCCGTCGGTCCGCACATCCACGACCCGCGCACCGGCGAGATTCTCAACGCCGACATCATGTTCTACCACAACATCATGAACCTGCAGCGCGACTGGTACTTCGTGCAGGTGGGCCCGCTCGATCCGCGCGCGCAGAAACTCCCTCTGCCCGACGACCTGATGGGCCGCATGCTGGAGTTCGTGGTGGCCCACGAAGTCGGCCACACGCTGGGATTCCAACACAATATGAAGGCCAGCTCCGAGTATCCGCAGGCCAAGATTCGCGACAAGGAGTGGCTCCACAAGTACGGCCACACGCCTTCCATCATGGACTACGCGCGCTTCAACTACGTGGCGCAGCCGGAAGACAACATCCCCGTGGAAGACCTGGTTCCGCGCGTCGGCCCGTACGACATTTGGGCCACCAAGTGGGGCTACACGCCCATCCCCGAGGCCAAAACCGCCGACGAAGAAAAGCCCAAGCTCGACACCTGGGCGCACGAGCAGGATACGACCCCGTGGCTACGTTTCTCCACCAGCGGCGCGGGCAGTTCCGACCCAGGAGATCTCACTGAAGCCGTGGGCGACGCCGACGCCATCGCATCCACCACCTTGGGCCTGAAGAACCTGAAGCACGTGGAGGAAATGCTTCTCAAAGCCACTACTCAAAAAACTGGCGAGCCTTACGAGGATCTCGCCGAGTTGTACGGCCGCATGCTGGGCCAGTGGGTCCTCGAGATGAACCACGTCGCCGCGATTGTCGGCGGCTTCGACTCGCAGGAGAAATACGTCGGACAGGAAGGTGTGCTCTTCACTCCGGTGCCCAAGCCGCGCCAGGAAGCCGCCGTGAAGTTCCTGATCGACAACGCCTTCGCCACGCCGACCTGGATGGTGGATACGCAAATCCTGCGGCGCATCGAGCCCACCGGCGTGCTGAGCCGCATTCGCAGCGCGCAGAACAGCGTCCTGTCGAGCCTCTTGAACAGCGGCCGTTTTGCCCGCCTGGTGGAGCAGGAAGCTATCGATCCGGCGAAATCCTACACTCCGGTGGATTTCCTGGCTACGGTTCGCAAGGGCGTCTGGAAGGAACTGGACGGCCCGCAAGTCAAGATCGACGCCTACCGCCGCAACCTGCAGCACGCCTATCTCGACCTGGTAAACAGCCGGCTCAATACCCCCCCGCCCAGCCTGCCCGCGAACATACCGTCGGACATCATCGTGTTTATCATGGGCGGCGCCTCGACCAGCGACGAAAAGCCCATGTACCGCGCCGACCTGATTGCGCTCAACGCATCCATCGGCGCGGCCATCGCCCGCACCACCGACCGCGAGACCCTGGCGCACCTGAACGGCGCGCGCGACCAGATCGCGAAGATTCTCGACCCCAAGTTCGCCGCACCTTCGAGCAATTCTCCGAACGTGATTCGCATGGGATTCGACGACATCGATCCCTTCTCAGCCACGCCCGAGCAACTCGGCACCTGCTGGCCGGATTACATCATCCGCAAATAACAGCCACTGCAATTCGGTGACAGGGGACTTAATTCCGCATCGGAATTGAGTTGCCTGTCACCGAATTGCCCCAGTCCTCGAATTGCCCGCAAGAGCCGACAGGCCAAACTTCCAATCGCCCCGCCCCTCGTCTACTTCACTAGCGGTCCCAGCACGCGATCGAGCTCTGCATCGTCCCACCGGGTCAATTGCACGCCCTTATGCAGCGTCCACCGTTCGGTATGCGCCACCGATTCGCCGGGCTTCAGTTGGACCATCGGCCCCAGCGTCTCCAACTCCAGAAAATCGGCGTTGGTGAAGGTCTCGAACGAGCAGCCGTAATCCGGAAACGCGGTCGGTTCGGCCTTGGCCTGGGCCTTCTTGACGAACAACTCGCCGTTCAGCAGGTAGGCGCCCCAGGTGTCGCGGTTGTAGCTGCCGATCTTTTCCGGCGCGGCGTTCTTGGGGTCCTGGTGCAGAATCACGTATTTCTCGAGCAGCTTCAACCGCGGATCGGCGAAGTTGGTGTACGCCCACAGCACCAGCGGCCCGGTCGGCAGCAGGTTCTCGGTATACTTGCCGCGCGCGGCCAAGCCGTGGATGCCCGTGCCGCCTTGCGCGAACATGGTGAGGCTCCACGGCGCCAGGTGGAATGGCTCCGTGCCGGCGTTGCGTAACTGGTGAAATACCTCGACCGCGGTGCCGGCCGCCGACATGCGGACGACGATCTTCTTCTCCAGCCCGGTGAGCGGCTCCACCGGTTCGGTCGCCTCCAGCGCGTCGCCGTGAATCTCGATGTGAATCGGGCCATTGTCCAGCGCGTAGGTCTTGATCTTGTCCTCGGGCCCGAACCAGAGGCGGTGGCCGCCGCGCGCCTGCCACTCCTTCTCGCCCGATTTTCCGATCTGTTCGGTGAACTCCTTGAACAGGTTCTGTCCGCCGACGAAGCCGTAGCGGATGACGCGCGGACCCACGTCGCTCGTCACCACCGCCTCCACGGTTCCATTCGAAATGCGATAGCTGTTAGGCCATCCCTTGAAGTCGATCTTTTCGATTTTGACTGCTGCCGAAGCGCTCATAAGGAATACCGTCAGAACTGCCGTTATCTTTACCATTCTCCGCCATCCCATCATTGTGTCGCCGAACCGATCAGCACCAGGCCGGAAGTATAGCCGGCCAGCATCAGCACCAGGTATCGAGTGGTTCCAGCCGGGGCCGCGCGGAATTCCCGCCAGATAAAGAGCCCCCAGATGGCCGCTACCAGGGTCGCACCCTGGCCCAGTGCATAGGAAATCGCGGGCCCCGCCACGCCCGAAGCCAGCACATTGAAACTCAGCGCGATCATCCACAGGATTCCGCCCAGAATTCCGATGGCGTGCAGCTTCGCGCTGCCGCGGAAGTACTCCGCATACGTCACCTTCCCCGCCCGCATGAAGATGGTGTTCCACAGGAAATTGCTGACGAACACGCCGGCCCCGAAACACACCAGCGCCAGGTACGGCGTGAGCATGCCGGCGCGGATCGGCTGGGCATTGAAATCCGGCGAGACCGCCTCCATCAGCAATGGATAGAAGAAGCCCATGATGCAGCCGGCCAGTACCGAAGCGACCACGCCGCGTAGCGGATTGCGTCCCGCGACCTTCGGCAACCGCGAGTGCGCCGCCGCCGACATCAGCATGGCGAAGACGATCAGCGCCACGCCCGCGAACAGCAACACTGGGTTCCCTTTGGGAGTCGCGATATAGGTCTTGACGGTGCCGATGACCAGCGCCAGTCCCACCCCTACGGGGAACGCTACGGCCAGTCCCGCCGCGTCGATGCCTACCACCAGCAGAATGTTCGACACGTTGAAGATGGTCCCGCTGATCAGAGCCGGCAGCATGAAGCGGAATTCGGCCGTCCCCAGATTCTGCAGGGCGCCGGCGCCGGCCGCGCCGAAACTGCCCAGAGTGGCCGCAAACAGGAGGCTGAACAGCAGCACGCCGATGGAATAATCCCAATAGAACAGTTCGAAAGGCCACTTCTCCTTGCCCGCCAGCTTCTGCGTATTCGCCCAGGAACCCCACCCCAGCATGGTGATGACGCAAAAGACGATGGCAATCGGAAGTTGCTGTACGACGAACATGGTCACGCCCCTCCGGCTGAGGTTTCGGACACATAAGGATAGTCCACGTACCTCGCCGATTCAAGGCGCCCTTGCCGTTGTGGCGCACGTAGTCGAACGTGCCGCATCCCGACTCATCGGGATGCCCGGCGGTATTTGCAACCCACCGCCCGTGCCTGCGATACACTTTAGCCTATGAATCGACAGTCCCCGGGTACGGTCGGCTGGGTTGACCTCACGGTTCCGGACGCCGTCGCCATCCGCGATTTCTACGCCCGCGTGACGGGGTGGACGCCCTCCGCCGTCTCCATGGGCGAGTACCAGGATTTTTGCATGCAAGCCGCAAGCGGCGAGATGGTCGCGGGGATCTGCCACGCGCGCGGAGAGAATCGCGACATCCCTCCAGTCTGGCTGATTTACATCGCGGTCGAAAATCTCGAACAGAGCGTGCAGCGATGCACCGAAAACGGCGGCAAGTTGCGAGCCCCGGTCCGCGGCCTCGACGGCCAGGGGAGCTTCTGCATCATCGAAGATCCCGCCGGCGCCGTGGTGGCGCTGTTCCAGCCGGCGGTTCGCGCAGCCTAGACGTGCCCCGCGGCGCCGGCGTTCCCCTTCAATCCCAGTTCTTCCGCCTTGGCCTGCATGGCCTTCACGCAGAAATCGATGTGCTCTTCCAGTGGGACACCCAGTTCCGCCGCGCCGCCAGTAATATCCTGCCGGTTGACCGACCGCGCGAAGGCTTTGTCCTTCATCTTCTTCTTCACCGAAGCCACGTCCACCTCGAAAACGCTGCGCCCCGGCTTGACGTACGAAATGGCGGTGATGAATCCCGCCAGTTCGTCGCACGCGTAGAGCGCTTTCTCGAGCGGCGACTGCCGCGGCACGCCCGTGAAATCGGCGTGCGACAGAATGGCTCGCCGGATCTCCTCCGGCACGCCGCGCTCCGCCAGTATCGGCTCACCCTTAGTAGGGTGATCGGGGAGCGAAGGGTGAATCTCCCAGTCGAAATCGTGCAGCAGCGCCGTTACCGACCATTTCGGCTCGTCTTCGCCGAGTTTGCGCGCATACGCCACCACGCACGCCTCCACCGCCAGCGCGTGCTTGCGCAGCCCTTCGGACTTGGTAAATTCGCACAAAATGTTCCATGCCTGTTCGCGATCGACCATCCGATTATCATATCCCGGTCGTCGCTTCCTCGTTTCGCGGCCCGTGCCTCGCCATGCTTGCGCACCCGCGTCAACCGCTCCCCACCCGGCACCGCGAGGGCCAGAAGCCGTGAAAGAATCCCCCGCGGGTGGATGAGATGGCAGCCCGTGGCGTGCGCACTCGTGCGCGCCGCATCCCGACTCGTCGGGATGCTCGGCGAACACCGGAAGTTTCAGAGTTTTTCCGCCGGGCGTCCCGAAGAGTCGGGACGCGGCACGCATGAGTGCGTGCGCCACATCGGCATCCCGGGTTTTTTCACGGCTTCTCAACCGAGCGGTCCGAGCGGGCGAAATGCGCACCCCACGTTTCCAAACTCGCCGGCGCGCCAGGTTGCGGGTCCACCCTCGCGCGAGTAAACGGAGAGATCCAGCGCCGCCCCCGCTCACGGTTCCGGGCCGATCGACTATTCCGCCCCTTCGCCTCCGCGCCGCACGCTATAATCCGCTTTTCGAATGCCATCCTCCTCACGGGGCCCAGGCCGCAGCGCCGAAGCGATCCGCGCCGTGATCGAGACTTTCCTTAAGGACTGCAAGCAGCCCGCCCTCCTCGAACCCGGCGAAGAACTTTTCCCCATTACCGCCGAAAACTTCTCCCTCGATCTCCGCGGCTCGCGCCTCACCTTGCAGGCGTGGGACCGCACCCGCAACCTCACCCGCCGCGTCACCGAAGCCGGCAAGCCTACCAGCGCGCGCCTGGAACTGGCCGTCGAACGCTTCGCCAAGCGCAAGGGCCAGATCTTTCTCCTCGACCTCGCCCGCCGTTCCGGCGCCGACATGGGACACCGCAGCGGGCGCCTGGTCTTCCGCGAACGCTTCCGCCTGTTCCTGCGCCGCCAGTTCCCGGAATGGAAGCTGGCCGAGTTGAGCGCCGAAGCCGACCTGGAACATAGTCTCTCGCCGGTCTTTCCGCGCGCCTTTTTGCGCCACGGACAGCACGCCTGGGCGGCCATCGCCTGCCCTCCCGAGGGCGATTCCACCGCGTTGCTCTCCTTCGGCCTCATCTGGCTCGACTACTTGCGCACCCGCGAACGCCGCACCACCGTCGAAGGACTGGCGCTTTATCTGCCCGCCGGACATGAGTCTGCCACAACGCATCGCGTGGCCTGCCTCAATCCCCATGCCGCACGATTCGAGTTGTTCCGCTACACCGAAGAGGGATTCGTTTCGCGCATCGATCCGGGCGACCGCGGCAACTTGGATACCCGCCTGGAAGCCTGCCGCCGCCCCGCTCCCAATCAACCCGAAGAATGGCGGCGGGTGGCGTCGCTCCCCGGCGTGGAACGAATCCCGCGGCACGACGGGCGTATCAGCCTGCGCGTGCGCGGCATCGAATTCGCCGCGGTCGAAAACGGCGAGTTGCGTTTCGGCATGGGTGAACGGTTGCCCGCGCGCGAGCACCACATGCGCGAGATCGAGAGCCTGGTCGCGGAGCTCGACCGCGTGCGCTCCCACGACGGAGACCGCGGCCATCCGCTCTACCGGCAATATCCCGAGGCTTGGCTGGAGTCTCTGGCGCGCTCTGAAATCGAAACGCTCGACGCCTCGCTGCTGCCCGAGCCCATCTACGGCCAAGTGCCCGCCTTCGCCGGCGGAGAGCGCGGCATACCCGACCTGCTGGCCGTGGACCGCTCCGGCCGCCTCGCCGTCGTCGAACTCAAAGCGTCCGCCGACCTGCACCTTCCTCTGCAGGCCCTGGATTATTGGATGCGCGTCAAGTGGCACCTGGATCGCGGCGAATTCACCGCGGCCGGGTATTTTCCCGGACTGCCGCTGCGGCCCGAGCCTCCGCGCCTGCTGCTGGTCTCTCCATCCCTCGAGTTCCACCCCACCACCGAGACCGTCCTCGGCTACTTTTCGCCCGAGATCGATGTGGAGCGAATCGGCCTGGCGGTAGAATGGCGGAAGGGCTTACAAGTGATGTTCCGCCTTTCCGGCGCGCATCGGCCCCGTTAGATCGAACTATGCTCGAACTCGTCAAGCAGGCCCGCGCTGCGATGTCTCTCTTGAATCCCGAGGCTGTGCGCAGCCTGGCGGGGCGTCCCGTACATTTCGGACTGGTCTCGGCGACCCATGCCGGCTTCGCGGAAATGGAGGATTTCCTCGTCCCGCCGTCGCTCTCGCGCGAGCTGCGCGTGGAACGGTATGGGCTGGTGCACCGCGCCGGCGACCCTAATCCTCCCGATGAGGTCGATTTCGTGCTGTACCAGGAGGGCCTGGAGGGTCCTAAGGGCACCTACGTGTTCTATCCCGGGGACCCGCAGCGCACCGTCACCGAGATCCTTGACGGCAACGAAGACCTCGCCGTGCCCTTAGCGCGCCAGTTTCCGGCCTTTCGTCATACCGTGGTGGAACGGACCATCCACTCGATCGCCCGGGAAAACGCGCTCTTCGCCGTAGCCACGGCCTTGCCCGATATTGTCCCGACCGTGATCGAACTGCCGTGGGCCTTCGGCGAATGGGCTTCCGATACGGCTTTTCTGACCGCCAACCAGTTCCGCATGGCCTTCCTGATCGCCGCCGCCTGCAACCGCCGCGTCGGCTTCACCCAGCAGAAGGGCCAGATCCTCTCCATCGCCGCGGGAGCTTTCGGATGGCGCGCGATTGCCCGCGAACTGGTGGGCAAAATCCCCTTGGGCGGCGGGCTGATTCCGAAAGGTATGATAGCGTACGCCGGTACCTACGTCGTAGGCAAAGCCCTGGAAAGCTGGCACAACGCACAAGCGCGCCTCCCTCGGGAGGAACGCGGCAAGGCCTATGAGAAAGGGTTGGAGCGCGGCCGCGCCGTAGTGCAGGAACTCATCCCCGGGCGTGAGAAGCCGTAAAGAAGCCCGGGATGCCGACGTGGCGCGCGCACGAGTGCGTGCGCCACGGGCTTCGGTCTCGCCTCTGTCCTGCCCGGCTGGCAGTCCGTCGCGCGCTCGACTCGCCGCCCCGGGTATCCACGCTCCGCGGCCTCCGTGCGTCGTACAATTATGAGTGACGGGAGAGTTATGCGCCTGGTACATATTGGAATCGCCTTTCTTCTGGCAACGGCCGCCTACGCGGACATCATCACGCTCAAGAGCGGCCGCGTGATCAATGGGACCTACCTGGGCGGCTCGCCGCGGGAAATCAAGGTCGAGATCGGCGATCAGGTCGAAACCTTCGACGTCTCGCAGATCGCCAAAATCGAATTCGGCTCCGGCGGAGCCGCCTCGTCCTCGGGGCCCGCCGACCGGCCTACGTTGAAGCGCGCCGGCAGCGCTCCGCCTCCTCCCGCGGACGACGACCGGCCGACGCTTCGGCGCTCCGACAGTTCCACTTCCTCCGACAGCGCGCCACCGACACTTCGCCGGCCCGACAACACCTCGACCGCCGACGACGACCGTCCAACTTTGCGGCGGTCCGATGGCGGACAGTCCTCCGGACAGCCGGCCACCATCATGCGTCCGGGAGAATCGGAACCCACCGCCGCGACCACTGCCGCCAATGTGAACGCGCCTGCGCCCACGGAACTTCCCGCCGGAACCAACATGGTGGTGCGCATGATCGAGGAAGTCGATTCCGAAAAAGCCACCGTCGGCCAGACGTTTCGCGCCAGCCTGATCCAGAACGTCAACTTTCCCGGCAGCAGCCAGGTAGCGTTCCCGCGCGGTTCCGACGTGGTGGTGAAACTGGTCAATGCCAAAGATTCGGGCAAGCTAACCGGCAAGGCCGAGCTTACCCTTAGCCTGTGGTCCGTGAAGGTGGGCGACCGGATTATCGACGTAGACACGCAGACTGTCACGAAGGAGAGCGATTCGCGCGGCGCCAAGTCGGCCACCATGGCGGGCGGCGGCGCGGTCCTGGGCGCGGTGATCGGCGGTATCGCGGGCGGCGGCAAGGGAGCTGCCATCGGCGCGGCGGCCGGAGCCGGAGCCGGTACCGGCGCGGAACTGGCGACCAAGGGCCAACGCGTGAAGATTCCTTCGGAAACGCAACTGACCTTCGTTCTCGATAACGCCGTCAGAATCTAAACGCGAATCGGGCGATTTTGTCCAAACCAACCTGCATCGTCACCGGCGCCAGTCGCGGAATCGGGCGCGCCATCGCCGTGGAACTGGCCCAGTCCCACGATGTCATCGCCACGTATCGCAGCCAGCGTGAAGCGGCCGAACGGCTGAGCGAGGAAACCGGCTGCGCCATCTTCCCTTGCGACGTGTCTTCCCGCGTGGATCGTGAAGCGCTGATGGCCTTCGCGCGCCAGCGGTTCGCGTCCCTCGATCTGCTGGTCAATAACGCCGGCATGGCGCCGCGGGAACGCCGCGATCTTCTGGACGCCGGCGAAGAGAGCTTCGACGAAGTGCTGGCCGCCAACCTCAAGGGCCCGCATTTTCTCACTCAGCAGTCTGCCCGATGGATGCTCGAACGGGGCGCCGGCCGCATCGTGTTCGTGACTTCCATCTCGGCCTATACCGCGTCGGTGAACCGCGGCGAGTACTGCATATCCAAGGCCGGCCTGAGCATGTCGGTGGCGCTCTACGCGCAACGCCTGGCCGCGCACGGCATCCAGGTTTTCGAAATCCGACCCGGCATTGTGCGTACCGACATGATTCGCCAGGTGGAGAAACTCTACGACGACAAAATCGCCGCCGGCCTGCTGCCGCAGCTTCGCATGGGTGAAGGGTCCGACGTCGCCAAAGCCGTCCGCGCCGTCGCCGCCGGTCTGCTGGACTACTCCACCGGCCAGGTGCTGAATGTGGATGGCGGCTTCCACGTGCGAAGCCTGTGAGGGCAGCCGCCCGCCGCTCCTTCCCCCGGAACCGCGAATGTGATTGAGCGGCCCGACTGGCTGGGAAAACTCGCCGTCCCCGGTGTCTGCTTCAGGCCAGTGCCCGTCTGCCGTACCGCGGTGCAAGGTCGGTCCATCCGGGCTCGCCATTCCGTCCGAGCGCCGGCGCACTGGCGGAGACGATGGCCGTCCCGCCGGATGCTACAGTAATTAACAGCGCGCCCATGATCATCAGGATTCGGCTCGGCAAAGGCGCCAAGGTGGGGAAAGGTCGCCGCAAGAACAAGCGGCTGGCCTCGGTGGTGGCCGCCTTGCTCAACCCCGCCGCCGTCATGGCAGCGGCCCTGGCCGTCTGGCGGGTAACTGCCGATATGAAACTGACCGGTAGTTTCGCCATCACTTCCGGTTTCTTCTCCCATTGGCAAGTCTGGCTGGGCGCCGCAATCGTTCTCCAGGTCTGTTCGTGGTTGCTGAATCGCTACGCGAGGTCCGAAGACTCCGCGACTTCCTGATATCCGGAAGGGTTCTGATATTCTAAGTTTAGAGACGTTACATGCCCCGCCTTCCATACGGGTACACTCGCCGCAGGCTGTTCTCCGCCGAATATTTCCCGCCCGGAGTCAAGTGGCTGTTGATCAGTAACACACTGGTCTTCCTGTTCACCAGTCTGGCCCCCCAGGCGCTGAGGCCGCACATCGCCGTGCTCTACCTCACGCCCGATACGGTGGTTCATAACTTCACCTTCTGGCAACTCTTCACGTATCTCTTCCTGCACCTTGGACCGTGGCACCTGATCGTCAACATGCTAGTCCTGTGGATGTTCGGCGTCCAATTGGAACGCGACTGGGGTACACGCCGGTTCTTGAAGTACTATTTCGTCTGTGGCATCGGCGCTGGCGTTTGCGACGTTCTGATGCACGCCGCGCTGGGCAATTGGGGCACGCGCACGGCCGGCGCTTCCGGCGCCATCTTCGGGCTGCTGCTGGCGTTCGGAGTGCTCTACCCCAACCAGACCATCCTAATGGAGTTCCTGTTCCCCATCAAGGCCAAGTATTTTGTGATGATCTATGCCGCCGTGGAACTGTGGTCCTGCCTGGCCGTGGACAACAGCGGCGTGAGCAGCATCGCCCACCTGGGTGGCATGGCGGTCGGGTTCATCTACCTGAAGTCCCGCCTTCCCGCGCTGCGCCTTCCCGATGTCCGCGGCGCCTACAGCCGCTGGAGGATTTTGCGCGCCAAGAAAAAATTCCAGGTGTACATGCGCAAACACGGCAACGGCCCGTGGGTCAACTGACCGCAACTGCCGCTCGCAGCCTCGCGTCTTTTGGTATAGTGACGTCAGAAGTACGCCTATGCGACGCCTGAAAACCGCTGTTCCGTGCGCTCTTGCACTCTTTGTCCTGGCCTGGATGTGCACCGGCCAGGAACAAGGTCCGCTCAAGGACCCCGGCGAGACCGTCGCCAAAAAGAAGCCGGCGGATTCGAACGATTCCACACCCGACGCCAGCCTGCCCAAAATTCCCTCGCAATACAAGAAGGACAAACAGGAACCGGGCGAAGTCGCCACCTTCAAGACCGACGTGGATATCGTCACTCTCGACGTCGCCGTGGTGGACAACAATGGCCAGTTCATCCCCGGCATTCCCGCGGTAAAGTTCCGCGTCCTCGAGGACAACGTTCCACAGCAGGTCCGCAAGGTGGACCTGGGCGAAGCGCCCATGACGGTCGCCCTGCTGGTGGAATTCAGCAACGTCTTCCAAAGGTTGTACAGTTCCGTGTGGTACCAGACACTGCAACTCTCCTGGGGTTTCGCCAGCACCCTTAAGCCGACCGACTACCTCGCGGTCATCGCGTATGACCTCAAGCCCGAGATACTGTGTGATTTCACCACAGACAAGAGCAAGATCCAGGAAGCTCTGCACCGCATGAACATCCCAGCGTGGCGCGAAGCCAATATGTTCGACGCCGTCACCGATACGGCCGACCGCATGTCGGGCATCGAAGGGCGCAAAGCCATCTTACTCATTACCTCCGGTATCGACACTTTCAGTAAGATTACTTACGATCAGGCCCGCAAGTCTCTGCAACAGTCCGGAGTACCGGTGTATTCGATTAGTCTGATGGGAATTCAGCGCGCCATGTCGCCCGCGGGCGACAATATCACCTTCCTGCAGGCCGACAACGAGCTGAAGACATTTGCCAAGGAAACCGGCGGCCAGGCGTTCTTCCCGCGCTTCGAAGGCGAGTATCCCGGCATTTTCCAGCAACTGGAGCAAGCGTTGCGCCATCAATACGTGATCACCTATTCGCCCAGCAATAAGGCTCACGACGGCGCGTTTCGCAAATTGAAGGTGGATCTGGTGGATACCGATGGAAAACCCCTCGCTATTCGCGATCCCAAGGGCAAGCCCGTCAAGTACACCGTCATCGCCAAGGCCGGCTACAAGGCTCAGCACGAAGTGGAATAGTCATTCGCCGGGCATGCCGCGCGCGCATGCCACTTGTCAAGAACTGAATCCGCCCATTTTCCAAGCTGATGCAAATGCCTTGACAGCCTCGTTACGGCTCTGTTACTCTCGCCTCCATCCCCGAATGAAAACCTCGTCGATTTCGGTACCGAATATTCTGCTGGTTGATGACTGCAAAGACGGACTGCTGGTCCGTAAAGCGCTCCTGGAAGAACTGGGCTATTCCGTCCAGAGCGCAAGTAATGGCGAAGAAGGCCTGATACTCTTTGAAAGCGGCAAATTCGACGTGGTCGTGACGGATTATCGAATGCCGAAGATGAACGGCGTGGAGCTGATCCAGCGGATTCGCAAGATCAACCCCAACGCGCGCATCGTGCTTCTCTCCAAATTGGCCGAACCACTGGGATTGACTGAGAAGAACACCGGCGCCGACGTAGTCATTGCCAAGAGTTCCAGCGAGCCCGCCCATCTTCAGCGCTGGGTGAAGCGCCTGTCGAACCAAGCCCTGCAGCGTAAGCCGCCGGCTTCGCAGACCAAGCGAACTGTGTCGGCGGCACGCGCCGGTACCCGTTGAATTACTCCCGCAATCTCCGATAACCGAGATCTCGCGCCGTGAAATCTGCCACACTGGAGGAGTGGTCCGTTCCTCAATCGTTCTCCCGTTAGCCCTCCTCTGCGCCGCCACCGTTGCGTCGGCCCAGAGTTCCCACACCAAGCGCACTCCGGCTCCTCCCGCCAAAGCGGCGCCCTCCGCCCAGGCAAAGCCCTCCGGCGCGGTCCGCAAGTGGATGAAGACCATGACCCTGCGCGACGAAGTGGCGCAACTTGTGTTCATCCCTTTCTACGGTCAATCGCCCAACACGCGATCGCGCGAGTATCAGAAGTTCCTGCGCCTCATCCGCACCACTAAGGTCGGCGGACTCATCCTGATCAACGTTTCCAACGGGCACGTGGTGGCGCAGGCGGAACCCTACGCCATCGCGACATTCCTTAACCGCATGCAGCGCCTCGCCGGGGTGCCGCTTCTGGTCGGCGGCGATTTCGAACGCGGTGTTTCCATGCGCGTCGCCGGAACCACCGTTTTTCCGCACGCCATGGCGTTCGGAGCGGCGGGAGATCCGGAATTCTCCCGATACGAAGGAGAAGTGACCGCTCGCGAATCCCGCGCTCTCGGCTTCCACTGGGTCTACTATCCTGTGGCGGACGTAAATAACAATCCGGATAACCCGATCATCAACATCCGCTCCTATGGCGAAAATCCGCAAGACGTCGCCGCCCACGTGAAGGCCTTCATCGAAGGCGCTCACTCCGACAAAGCCAACCTGGTGCTGACCACCGCCAAGCATTTCCCCGGCCACGGCGATACCGCCACCGATTCGCACCTGAACATGCCCACCATCCCCGCCGACCGCGAACGCCTGGACAAGCTGGAGTTGGTGCCATTTCGCGCCGCCATCGCCGCCGGTGTGGACGCTATAATGACCGCCCACATCGCCGTTCCCGCGCTGGCGCCCCCCGATCTGCCGGCCACGCTCTCTCCCGCCATCCTCTCCGGCCTGCTGCGGAAAGAGCTGGGATTTCACGGATTGGTGATTACCGACGCGCTCGAGATGGGCGGAATCGCCAAGGGCTTCTCCACCGGCGAAGCGTGCGTGCGGGCGCTGGAGGCTGGCGCCGACACTTTGCTGATGCCCACCGATCCCGACGAAGCCATCCGCGCCGTGGTGGCTGCCGTCAACAGCGGACGCCTGTCGCGGCCACGCATTCAGGAAAGCGTCATCAAGCTTCTTTCCGCCAAGGAGCGCCTGGGACTGGACCGCAAACGCTTCGTGGACGTGGAAGCCATCGGCGATGTGGTGGATTCGCCCGAGTCCGGCGAACGCGCGCAGCAGATTGCCGAACGCGCGCTGACGCTGGTGCGCAACGATGGCAAACTGCTGCCGCTGGCCGCGCCGGAGCACGCCTGTTACGCCATTATGTCCGATGGCCGGTACTCCTCCGAGGGTTTGGTCTTCGCGCGCGAACTGCGCAGCCGCGGCAAGATCAGTCCGGTCACGCTCGACCCGTCGCTCTCGCGCCAGGACATCGACGACGCCATCCGCCGCTTACCCGCGTCGTGCACCGCCTACGTGGTGGCCGCATTCGCCCCCGTCACGTCCGGCCGCGGATCGGTGGGGCTTGGCGGCGAACTGCCGCACGCCATGGAGAGTATCCTGGCGCTCGGTAAGCCGGTTGGCCTGATCGCCCTGGGAAATCCCTACCTGCTTCGGACTTTTCCTCATGTGGCGGCTTACCTCGCGACCTTCAGCACGGTAGCGCCTTCGGAGATTGCCGCCGTGAAAGCGCTGTGGGGAGAAATTGGGATTCAAGGGCATCTGCCTGTGACCATCCCTTCGCTAGCGCGCCTGGGAGACGGCCTTCAGACGCAGCCCACGCGGGTCAGCGCACCACCGGCGACTGTACTCGCACCCCCCGGACGCGGGCGGTAGTCGCGCTATACTTGTGACTCCATGAGATTCACCCCACCTCCACCGGGGGTCGAAGTACTCCTGCTGGCTCTGGTACTGGCAGCGGCAGTCTTCGATGTCCGCTACCGGCGCATTCCGAACTGGTTGACCGTGGCGGGCGTAGCCCTGGGTTTGGGAATGAACGCGGTGCTCTCGCGGTCGCCCGCCCCCGGCAACTGGGGAATGTTCCGCGCTTCGCTGATCGGCATGGGCGCCGGCTTCGGCGTCTACTTCGTGCTGTATGCGTTGCGCGCCATGGGCGCCGGCGATGTCAAACTCATGGCCGCCGTAGGGGCCGTGGTAGGCTGGCCAAACTGGTTCGGCATCTTCATTCTGACGTCGATACTGGGTGGCATCATGGCGCTCATACTGGTCGTCATGCGCAAGCGCCTTAAGAAAACGCTCTTCAACGTCGGGTTTATCCTAAACGAAATGAAGAGCGGCCGTCCGGCCTATGTCGGCAAGGAAGAGTTGGACGTTCGGAACCCGAAAGCCATGAGCCTGCCCCACGGCGCCGTGATCGCTATCGGCACACTATTTTTCCTGGCCCTCGCCGCCCGCAGCGTCGGGTAAGTTGTGGGGCAGGTTGGCAACCTGCGGCCGATTGTCAATCGGCCTGCCGACCAGTATGCAAATGCCGACTAGGCCGAGTACCACTCGGCCGCAGGATACCATCCTGCCCCACAAATTCTGCAGCATCTCCAACACTGGGAAAAGGATGCGGCATTGGGTTTTCAACCCGCCCCACCCAATCCGCTACCGCGCCATCCAGCCGCCGTCCACCAGCAGCACATGCCCGGTGACGTAGTCGCTTGCAGGCGCAGCCAGAAACACCGCGGCCCCGCCCACATCCTGCGGCGTTCCCCAACGTCCGGCCGGAATGCGATCCAGAATCGCCTTGCTCCGCACCGGGTCCGCGCGTAACGCGGTGGTATTGTCGGTGGCCATGTAGCCCGGCGCAATGGCGTTGACGTTGACGTTCTTGGTGGCCCATTCGTTGGCCAGCGCTTTGGTCAACTGCGCCACGGCGCCCTTGGCCGCCGCATACGACGGCACCAGGATTCCGCCCTGGAACGACAGTAGCGAGGCGATGTTGATGATCTTTCCGCTGCCCTGCGCCAGCATATGCCGGCCCGCAAGCTGGCAGAAGCGGAAGACCGCGTTGAGGTTGATCTCGATCACATCGGACCAGTTCTTGGCCGAAAAATCCACCGCCGGCTCGCGCCGGATGATGCCGGCATTGTTCACCAGGATGTCGATGGAGCCCAATTCCCGCACCGTCGTCGCGACCAGATCCTCGCAGACCTTGGGGTCGGAGACGTCGCCGATGGCGACCACCGGCTTGGTGCCCGCCGCGCGAATGGCCGTGCAGACATCTTCGATGCCGCGATCGTTGATTCCGTGAACCACCACGTTGGCGCCGGCCTGCGCAAACGCGATAGCGATACCGGCGCCCAGACCCACTTGCGATCCGGTCACCAGTGCATTCTTGCCCTGCAAACTGAAAAGATTCTGACTCATCAACGGTATTATAACCGCCAGCAGTTACGGTGACAGGCTACATAACCTCGAAACTCCGCCCGTCCGGGACGCCCGATTCACCTACACCACTTCCAGGATTAGGCACTTCAAATAGTGCGTTTCCGGCACAGTGAGAAGAATTGGATGGTCCTGGCTCTGCGTCCTTCGCTCCAGCACCCGCAACGTGCGGCCCGCGTCCAAGGACGCCTGCGCTACCAGCTCCAGCAACATGGCCTCGCTCACGTGGTGCGAGCAGGAGCAGGTCACCAGGATTCCGCCCGGTGGGAGCAAGCGCAGCGCGCGCAGGTTGATCTCTTTGTACCCTGAGGCGGCGGCCTCCACGTTGCGGCGCGATTTGGCGAAGGCCGGCGGGTCCAGCACCACCATGGAAAAGTGCCGGTGCGCCGATGCATACCCGGCCAGCAACTCGAACACATCCGACTGCCGGAACTCCACATTGTGAATCGAGTTGGCCGCGGCATTGGCGCGCGCCGTGGCCAGCGCGGGTTCGGAACTGTCCACGGCTTCCACCGACTCGCACTTCGCCGCGAGATGCAGCGCGAATCCGCCGGTGGATGTGAAGCAATCGAGGGCCTTGCCGCCGCGCCCGTAGCGTGCCGCCGCGAGATAGTTTTCCCGCTGGTCCAAAAAGATACCCGTCTTCTGCCCGTGCAATAGATCGGCCCGCAACGTTAGCCCATTCATCTGGACGGTCGCGCATTCCGGAACTTCGCCGGCCAGCGTCGAAGTCTCGAGCGGCAACTGCTCTTTCGACCGCACCGCGACATCGTTGCGCAAAGCGATTCCGCGCGGATGGAAGATCTCCTCCAGACAGGACGCGATCTCGTCCTTGGCGGCGTCCATCCCCTGGTCGAGCGTCTGCATCACCAGGTATTCGCGGTACCGGTCCACCACCAGCGCCGGCAGCAGATCGCCTTCTCCGTGGACCACGCGGTAGGCGTCCGAGTTCCGCACCACGCGCCGCCGATGCTCCTCCGCCGCGCGCAGGCGCCGCAGGTAGAATTCGCGGCCGATGGGTTGCACCTCCATCGAAAGCATGCGCAAGGTAATCTGCGACGTTGAGCTGTAGTGCGCCACGCCCAACGGACGCCCCCGCGAGTCGGCCACTTTCACGGCCTCGCCAGGTTGCGCCCCGTCGCGGTCTCCGATATCGCTGTCGAAGATCCACGGATGGCCCGACGCGATGCGCTCGGCGGCCTTCCGGTTTACGCGGACTTCATTCATCGCATGGCCTGCAGGCGAGCGATCCGGTCGGCGGTGGGCGGGTGCGTGGAGAACAGGTTCATGAGGCTCCTTCCGGTGAACGGTTTGACGATGAACATGTGGGCGGTGGCGGGCGAGGCGTCCATGGGGATGCGCTTCGACCAGGTTTCCAGCTTCTGCAAGCCGCCGATCAGCTCGTAGGGCGTGCCGGTGTATTTGGCCGAGGCGGCGTCGGCGTCATACTCGCGAGACCGCGAAATGGCCGCCTGGATCATCATGGCGGCGATGGGCGCCAGCAGGAGCATCAGCAATTCGCCCAACACGCCGCCGCCGCGGTCGTCGTCGTCGCGCGAGAAACCGCCGAAGATCATGCCCCATCGCGCCATGCTGGCGAGCAGAGTAATGGTTCCGGCCAGCATGGCGGCGATCGACGCGATCAGAATGTCGCGGTGCAGTACGTGGCCAAGCTCGTGCGCCACCACGCCCTCCAACTCGCGGTCGTCCATCAGTTGCAGGATGCCGGAGGTGAAGGCTACTGACGCGTGCTGCGGATTCCGGCCGGTGGCGAAGGCGTTGGGCGACTGCTCGGGAATCACCCACAGGCGCGGCATGGGCAATCCCATGCGCTCGGTCAAGCGCGCCACGATAGGGGCCACGCGGCGGTAGATGTCGGGATGGTCCGTGGGTGTGACCGGCTGCGCGGAGTAGGACATCAGCGCGATCTTCTCGGAGAAGAAGTAGCTGCTGAAGTTCATAGCCGCGGCCAGGATGAGGCCCAGGTAGAGTCCGCCCGGGCCCATCAGCGCGCGCCCTCCCAGGATCAGGAGGGCGCTCAGGAGTGCGAGAAGGAGCGCGGTTTTCACTGTGTTGGCGCTCATGGCCAGTTACACCTCCACCGGGGCCGGCTTGCTGAATTGCAGGCCGGGTGTCTCGGGATCTGCGTCTACCAGAACCGTGTCGCCTTCCAGGTATTCGCCGTTCAGAAGTTTCAGCGCCAGCGGGTCCTGGATCAGGCGCTGGATGGCGCGGCGCATGGGACGGGCCCCGTATTGCGGGTCGTAGCCCTCGGCGATGATCGCGTCCTTGGCGGCCGCTGTGACTTCCAGATTGATCTTGCGTTCCTTGACCAGCTTGGCGACGTTCTTCAATTGGATCTCCACAATCTGCTTCAGGTGGTCCTTGGAAAGTGCGTTAAATACGATGATATCGTCCACGCGGTTGAGAAACTCCGGCCGGAACTGCTGCTTCAGCGCTTCG
>Ga0181529_10001019_pt1 | contig 38546 bp, 33 predicted proteins | sample PEATcosm2014_Bin_36_FD_119763 | JGI IMG/M metagenome (GOLD analysis project Ga0181529, IMG submission 119763) | Peatland microbial communities from MTU Mesocosm Facility, Houghton, MI, USA - PEATcosm2014_Bin10_30_metaG | ecosystem: Environmental > Terrestrial > Soil > Wetlands > Peat | place... | reverse complement strand
TCACCCTCACCAACTTCGCCGTCGCCATTGTCAGCGCGCTCATCGGCTACCTGGTCTTCGAATTCCTGCGCAATAAACTGTAGGGAAACTCTCAGACCCAGGAGAGCGTCGCCGTCACACTGATCACAGGCAAGCCCTTAAGCGATAGATTTGACGTACGTACGTATGTATGAAAGTATCGAAGTATGGGGGGATACCTATGTACGTTGATCCACAAACTGTGATTTCTCCGAAAAACAAAGTTCGCGATGTTGAGGTTCTATTTGATAGAGGGCCTGTCGATTACAGTTGGTCAATTGCCCGACTTACCTATGATTCCGAGCAGCGCATTGGCATCCGATGGAATGGAGACAACGAGAGTAAAAAGGGAGTGCCACTGGCAAATGCCCACCCTGTTTGGTTTATTTTGCCTACGGAGTTAGCTGAGGAGGTCGAAATCAAAGCTAAGAAACTTAGCGTCAATCGTGAGGCTGCGCTATTGGAAGGCTACCGTCAGATGGCTGCCGATCAAGAACAAGAATCCAAAGCTGAGGAGTGGACGGAAGGATTGATTGGCGATGCCTATTGAACGCGGAGATATTTATTGGGTCTGCTTTGACTCGAGCCTGGGTGGAGAGATTCAGAAGACTCGTCCGGCAATTGTTCTATCGAATAACGCTGCCAATCAGGTCATGAACCGTCTCCAGGTCGTTCCGATTACATCGAAGACCGACCGTGTCTATCCCGGTGAAGCGCTCATCGAACTCAAGGGAGAGATGCGCAAAGCAATTGGGTCCCTGCTGACAACGGCCAGTAAGCAGCGACTCGGCACCAAACTGGGGGTTCTTGGTTCAGCGGATATTGCAAGAGTGGAAGCAGCAATCGCTGTTCAACTAGGTCTGAATCTGAAGTAGGCGGCATGAGATATTGGCGAAAAATCGTGCTGGCGGGAGTTTTCGGCGTGAGCCTCATGGCGCTGCTGACCTCTGGTCAGCAGTTGAATTATCCCTCCGCGCCACTCAATGTTACCGGCCAGATCGTCGTTGCTGGCCACTCCTTCCCATACCTCATCCGCCATCTGCCGGTCAGCTCTTTTCCCGGCCTGCCCGCCGAGTTCGCGGCCCAGCTCAACAGCCGCGGCTGCCTCATCCCGCAGACCTACGAGGCCCATCATCCGGAGAACGTCATCCACGCCAGCTTGGAGCGCCACGGCTCCTCCGATTGGGCCGCCCTCTGTTCGGTGCAAGGTACCGTCTCGCTGCTGGTTTACTTTTCCAGTTCCCCAGCCGGCTTGCACGTGCTGGCCGCCGCGCCGGAGACCGAGCGCCTCCAGGCCCATGACTCCAGCGGCATTCTCGGCTTCAACTGGGGCATCGATCCCGCCTCACCGCAGCAGATTCGCACCGCACAGATTGGCTTGCTGCCGAGGCCGGCGCTGGTGGACCACGACGCCCTCGCCGACACGCTCGTCGACCGCCGCACCATCTACCACTTCTATCTCAACAGCGCCTGGATCGTCCTCGAAATGCCGGAATAAACGCACGAATCCCTCTGTGATTTGGGCCACTTCACGCTACCCCGGTGGGCGCAGAGTGTGAAGTGGCCTTAGCCGCGTTTCCTTCCGGCGGGCTTTCCTGCGGGGCGCTTGCCACCGGGCATGCCCTTGAAGGCGGGCTTACCGGAGCTGAAGCTGGGCTTCGGCTTCCAGCCTGTGCCGGATTTTCTCTCCGGGCGGAACGTACTGGGCTTCCCCGGCTTGCCGCTGGGCCGCGCACCGCCCGATCGGGGCTTGCCGCTGCTGGTGAAGGAGGGGCGGGCACCTGCGGACCGTGCAAAACTCGGGCGGTCGCCGCCGGGACGGTCTGCACGCTCTGGACGAGGCCGGAAGCTGCTGGGACGATCCGATGTGGCTGGACGGTCAAAGCGGGCTTTGGGCCGGTCGGCGTATGGGCGCGGCGCACTTGGTCGGCTGTAGCTCGAACGTGGCGCGGACGAACGCGCTGGTGGGCGCGTTGTGCTGGAACGGTCAAAGCTGGAACGGTCTGGACCCGTGATCTCTTCGATGTGAAGGTTGGGCGGACGGACCGGGCCTAGATCTTCGTCGAAGACGCGGGCAGGCGCTTCGCGACGGGGCGGTGCGGGACGCTGGAAGGTCGGCTTGGCAAAGCGCTCCGGGCGGGCGGATCCTGTTGGACGGGATGGACGATCTGATCTGGTTGGAGTCGCATCTGATCCAGTTGCGGCGGCGCGCTCTGGCTTCTTCCAGGCAGGCTTGGCAATGAAGGGCCGTGCCGGGCGGGTTGCCGCTGAGCCGGAGCGGGGCGCGCCGGTCCGGGGGCGGTCATCTTTCTTCCATGCGGGCCGGGGGGAGGGGCGTGCGCCGGACCTCGCATCTGGCCGCGAATTAGGCCGCGAATCTTGGCCGTCAAAGCTGCGGCCTGCGGGGCGCGCAAAGCCAAAGTTGGCTGCAGCGCGACTGTCGTTTCTTGGCGGTCGCTCCGCCTCATTGCGGGAGAAGCTGCGCACGGGATTGGGCGCGGAGGTTCGGCCTGCGGCAGGGCGGAAGTCCTCAGCGCCGGGGCGGGATTGGCGAAAGAATTTGTTGGCGTCGCCGCTGGCAAACCGATCCGCGGGCCGCGTGGGACGGGCAGGACGATCATCTCCGAATTTCTTGGCCTTATAGACTCCAGAACGGGCCGAGTCTCTCAGGGCGGCGGGCGGTTGAGCCATCGGAATCGCCGTGCGCGCACGACTGCTGGGCTTGGGAAGAACGGTGGGTAGCAGGCCCGCGTCGAGGAGGTTGCGACGGCGGAGATCCTTTGATTTTGGAGTGCGCAGCTTGCCATCGGCGGCAAGGCGCAGCGCGGCCAGCTCCTCCGGTTGCAGCTCGCGCAGGTTTCCCGGCTCCTGATCCAGAACCAGCGGGCCGTAGCCGGTGCGACGGATCTTCTCCACAAAGTGGCCCACGCTCTCGAACATCTTGCGCAATTCGCGGTTGCGTCCCTCAATCAGCACCACCTCGTACCAGGGGTTGTCGCCCTGGCGAACCTGCCGGATGCGGGCCGGCGAGGTGCGCACCTGGCGCGAGCCGGGAGCGCCCAGCGCAATGCTGACGCCGCCGCGCAAAACGTCCAGCTCGGCCTCGGTGGGCTGCCCGGCAACCTTCACCAGGTAAGTCTTTTCCACGCCGGAGGCGGCTTTGGTCAGGCGGTTGGCCAGCTCGCCGTCGTTGGTCACCACCAGCAGCCCCTCGCTCAGGTAATCCAGGCGGCCAACCGGGTAGAGCCGCTCCTTCATCTTCTCGAAGAACTGCATCACCGTGGGTCGGCCTTCGGGATCCTTGACGGTGGTCACAAAGCCGCGCGGCTTGTTGAGAACAAAGTAGCGCAGACGCTCGGCGCCTTGCAGCAGCTTGCCGTCCACGCGAATGTGGTCGCGGCCGGCGTCGGCCTTGGTGCCCAGCACGGTGACGACCTTGCCGTTGAGTTGCACGCGCCCCTGCTCGATCATCGCCTCGGCGCTGCGGCGGCTGGCCACGCCCGCTGCGGCCAAAATCTTTTGCAGCCGCTCCAACTTGGCCGGGGGACGCGGCTCGGGCGTAAACTCCGGCTCGGCCTCATCGTCCGCTGCTTCTGCGACTTCCGCCGTCTCCAGCTGGCTGGCAACCGCTGCCTGCGCCTCGGCTGCAACCGCCTTCTTGGATTTCGCCGGCTTCTTGCGGGGCTTCACGCCCTCGCTCATCTTCGCTTCCACAGGGGTTTCTGCCGCGCGTGCCGCTGCCGGCTCGGCCTCGGCAATTTCCGGCTCGGGCACCGCAATCTTTTTGCTCTTGGCCGGCTTCTTGGTTGCAGAAGTTTTCTTGGTGCTGGTCTTTGGGGCTGCCTTGGGGGACTTCTTCGGAGTTGCCATGCGGAAACGTCTCATTTTCTGCCTGCTCTGTGGGGAAGGCGCAGCAGGCGCGGCCTATGCGGAGGTTGCGGTTTCGTTGCTGGCCGCCATCTCGGCGGTCACGGTGGTTTCGGTCTGCGCTTCGTCCGGCGCATCTTCCAGCTCTTCGCTGGCGGCTTCGTCAAATTCTGGGCCGAGTGCCGGGTTGGGCTTCTGCCCTGCCTCCTCCGCCTCCGGCTCGTCGAGTTCAATGGCGGCCAGCTTCTCAAACTCCTCCATCGAAGGCAGCTCGGTTACGTCCTTCAGGCCAAAGCGCAGCAGAAACTCGCGCGTGGTTTTGTAGAGGATAGGACGGCCAATGACCTGCTTGCGCCCAGCCGTCGAAATCAGCTTGCGGGCCAGCAGCGTGCCAAAGACCGCCGAGGAGTCCACCCCGCGAATCTCGTTCACCTCCGGCGCCGTCACCGGCTGCTTGTAGGCGATCACGGCCAGCGTCTCCAGCGCCGGCAGCGAAAGCTTCAGCGCGGGCTTGAGGCTGCGGACAAAGAGCCGCACCGCATCGTGGCACTCCGGCTTGGTGGCCATGCGATAGCCGCCGGCAATCTCGCGTATCTCCACGCCGCGCGCATCCGCCGCATAGTCGGCAATCAGCTCGTCCAGCAGTTGGCGGATCACCCCGCGGGCCTCGCGCTCGCGCTGTCGCGCCACGCGGCGGGCCTCCAGCTCGTCGGCGGCATCGGGCGTCTCGGCGGCTTCACCCTCCGATTCCGATGCGGCCTCCGGCTCTGCGCTTGCCTCCGCCACCGGCTCCTCGGCTCCGCTCACCGGCTCGGCTTCCGCCGGCTCCAGGTAAGTAAACTCCTCAATCAAGGGTTCGGCGGCCTCAGCACTCTCGGCAGACACAGCCTCCTGCTGCGCCTTCCATTCGAGGGCGTCGGCGGCAAAAAGAGCGGAGAGCTGGGCCAGTGTGACCGGCTCCTCCGCGGCATAGATGACTGCTTCCAGCTTGGCTTTCAGGCTCATTCTGTAATAAGGGTACCTTCAACATGGTACCGGAAGCGGCAAAATCGTGCGCGGCACCCGCGGTGTGGCCGGCTCCTCGTCCTCACGACGGCTTGTTGTTGGTCATATGCATGATGGTGATTTTGGTGCCGCCGTGATCCGGCGACGTGTCCTTTTGGATCGTCACCTGTATAAACTCCTGTGGGCTTATTTTGGCGCGAACCATGGCAGTGCCCAGAAAACTGCTGACCGTGGCTCCGCTGCCCCACTTGTTCTGATAAAAAGCCTGCACCTGCGCGGGCGTGTCCGAGGTCAGGTAAACGCCCGTCACCGCCGTGCCGTTGGGCATCTCCATCTTCACGCTCCCGCGCGTACTCTGCGCGCCCGGATAAATCTCCACGCCCAGATCAGCGGCGCTCAGGTTCCCAACCGGCGTCGTGGTAATGGTGCCGGCGGGGGTACTCATCGTCACCTGGCCGCCCGGTCCAATGTGCATATTTTTGGCCATGCGATAGCCGATGTAGCCGAGGGTGCCCACGCAAAGAATCCCCAGCCCCACAATCACGGCGACCACGATCAGCACAATCTTCAGTGTGCTGCTGCCGGACTTCGCCGGTGCCGCGGTGGGCGGAACAAAGGCCGCAACCGCGCCTTCCGCCGCCGCGCCGCAAGTTTTGCAGATTGGCTCGTTGGAGGTGAATGCAGCGCCGCATTTCGCACAGTTGCTTGCCATGATCTTCTCCTTGCCGTTGCATGATTCGCCGGAACCCTCAAAGCGCTTTCCAGACTGTCAGACACTATATCTCATCATGCTCGTCTCTGGCACTGTGTTTGTTTCGATAAAACTCATCACGGGCGGCTACAAGCGTCAGCGCACGACTTCAGTCGTGCCGTAATCGCAGCAAATAAAAGTCGGGCTTTAGCCTCTGAGGGAATCCTCTGGCGAAGATGAAACTTGATCAGCGGTTCCCTGACCCTACAGGTTCAGTAAAAATGTATTAGAGTAAAGTGAATGAAATTGCGCAGGCTCCGCGTTGTTCTTGTTGTCGGGATGGCCTTCGTCGGCCTCTGCCTCACGCTGTGGGCGTTGGCCGTGGCGCAGCCGCCACAAAAGCCGCCTACGGAAAAGGCCGATGCGATTCTGATTCTGAAGAAAGATCACCTGATGCAGCTCTTCGCCAGGGGCAAGGTGATTCGCACCTACAAAGTGGCGCTGGGACGCGGTGGTCTCATACCCAAGGAACGTCAAGGCGACGCGCGCACACCGGAGGGTCATTACATCATCGACGCCAAAAATGCAGCCAGTCATTATCACAAGGCTTTGCACGTCTCCTATCCCAACGCTGAAGACCGTGCGCGAGCTGCCAAGCTGGGAGTCTCGCCCGGAGGGTCGATCATGATTCACGGCCTGCCCAACGGCGAGGGATGGATCGGCGCGGCACACCGGCTCTATGATTGGACGCTGGGCTGCATCGCCGTCACCGACGAGGAGATCGACGAGATCTTCAAGCTGGTTCCGGTCGATACGCCGGTGGAGATAAGGCCGTAGCGAACGGGCCGCTCTGCGAAAATGGAAGCAGATGCTCTCACTGCAAAATGCCGGCAAGCGCTTTGGTCCGCGCGTTCTCTTCATGGAGGCCAACTGGCTGATCCGCGCGAGAGAGAAGACCGCGCTCGTCGGCGCCAACGGCACCGGCAAATCCACCATCATGAAGGTGCTGGCCGGTCTGGAGACGCTGGACTACGGCCAGATGCAGCAAACCCGCGGCATGAGCATCGGCTACCTGCCGCAGGAGGGTCTCGCGCTCACCGGCCGCACCGTCTTCGAGGAGTGCCTCACCGTCTTCGACGAGCTGCGCGAGATGGCTCGCGAGGTCGAGCGGCTGGGCGGCCAACTCGCCGTGCTCGACCACCAGGGAGCGGAGTACGAGGCCGCCGCCGAGCGCTACTCCATGCTCCAGGATCGCTTTCACGCGCTCGACGGCTACGCGCTCGACGCGCAGGTCGGCGGCGTACTCACCGGCCTCGGCTTCGGCAAAGAGGATTGGTCCCGCCAGACCGATGAGTTCAGCGGCGGCTGGCAGATGCGCATCGCGCTGGCCAAGCTGCTGCTGGCCAAGCCCAACCTTCTGCTGTTGGACGAACCTACAAATCACCTGGACCTGGAGACGCGCAACTGGCTCGAAGACTATCTCAAGAGTTATCCCTTTGGTTACATACTTATCTCCCACGATCGATATTTTCTGGATGTAACCATCGACCGCACCGTCGAAATATGGAATAAGCGCTTGAATATCTATCAAGGTAACTACACAAAGTATCTAACTCAGAAAGACGAACGGCGGACGCAGTTACAGGCGGCGTATAGCAATCAGCGCCAGCAGATCGAGCATCTGGAGGCCTTTATCAACCGCTTCCGCGCCCAGGCCACCAAGGCAAAGCAGGTGCAGAGCCGCATCAAAGAGTTAGAGAAGATCGAGCGCATCGAAATTCCCGAAGAAGAGCCGGTAATCCACTTCAAGTTTCCTCAACCGCCGCCTTCAGGACGCATGGTTGCCGAGGCCGATGGAGTTACCAAGAGTTATGGCGCGAAGTTAGTTCTCAACAAGGTGCGCTTCAGAATTGATCGCGGCGACCGTGTGGCGCTGGTGGGCGTCAACGGCGCGGGTAAGTCCACGCTCATCAAGCTGCTTACCGGAGTCGAAGCTCCCACCGCTGGCGTGATCAAGCTCGGCCACAACGTCGTCAGCGAGTACTTTGCACAGGACCAATACAAAGTGCTCGACGGCGACGCGCGTATGTTGGACGACCTCAGCCGCGCCGCGCTCAAGGTGCCGGAGAATGAACTGCGCTCGCTGTTGGGCTGCTTTCTTTTTAGCGGCGACGATGTCTTCAAGCCGCTGGGCGTGCTTTCGGGCGGCGAGCGCAACCGCTTTGCCCTGGCGCGCATTCTGGTTTCGCCGTCTAATTTTCTTCTCCTCGACGAGCCGACCAACCACCTCGATATGCGCGCCAAGGACGTGCTGCTCGATGCGTTGGCGGCCTTCACTGGCACGGTGATTTTTGTCTCGCACGATCGCTACTTCATCGACCGGCTGGCCACGCGCGTGCTCGAGGTTGAAGGCGGAGCGGTCACCAGCCACGAAGGCAACTACGAAGACTATCTGCGCTGGAAGGAAGCGCAAACTGCCGGTATAGGCACCAATGACGGCAGATCCGAGCGCCTTTCTGGAAAGCTTGATTCGGTGAAGGGTACGGGCTTTAGCCCGTACGTTCAATCCGCAGACTCATCGCGGGCTTTAGCCCCTGAGGGACAAACCGCAGACAACGCAGACGCAGCCAATAACCGCCCGCGCCGCCTCAATCCCATCAAGCAAAAACAGATGGAGGAGCGTTGCGCCTTCCTCGAAGAAGAAACTCCGCGCATCGAGGCCGCCATCGCGCACACCGAAGAACAGCTAGGCATTTATGTCTCCGCCGCCGAGACCGTGCGGCTCACAGCTCTGGCCGAGGATTTGCGCGCGCAACTCACCTCGCTCACCGCCGAGTGGGAAGAGCTGATGGGGCTGTTGGAGGGTGCGTGATTGTTTGCCAAGCTCAACGCATCGCCCAATGTGAACCTTGACATAGTGTAATCGACCGCTTACACTTATTCTATGATTTCGATCAGGCCGCTACCCGAGTTTACGGCATGGCTTGACGGTCTTGCGGATCATGCGGTTCGCGGATTGATTGCAGCCAGAATCAAGAGGCTGGCGTGTGGATTGATGGGTGACGTTCAACCGGTCGGCGAAGGCGTCTCCGAGTTGCGCATCCACGTTGGCGCAGGCTGGCGCGTGTACTTCATCCGGCGCGGCGCTGAGTTGATTGTGCTGCTTGCCGGCGGCTCCAAACGCACTCAAAAGAAGGACATTCTGCGCGCCAGAAGATTGGCCGCGCTGCTGGATGATTGAGGCAGACAAATGACTAAACGAATCAAAGTGAAGGAACTGCCAGAGTTCGACGCAGCGCCTTATCTGGATAGCGAGGAGTCGGTGGCCGCTTACCTGACCGATATTCTCCAGGCCAACGATGCGGCGCTGCTGGCGGCGGCGCTGGGAGATATTGCACGGGCGCGGGGAATGACGGAGATCGCTAAAACGGCAGGGATTACGCGCGAGGCTCTCTACAAAGCTCTGCGTCCCGATAGCGCTCCGCGATTTGACACGGTGAACCGCGTCTGCTCGGCGCTCGGTGTTCGTCTGGTTGCGCAGCCGCTGCATACGTAGCGGCCATCAATAGAGGGTTCATCGTTTTCCGGCTCCGTGAATCCAGGGTTGGGGCCGCCGAGTGGGCCGTGAACCTCTGGACGTTTTGCGAACTTCCCTCTTGCCACAAACCACGCTTCGTATTATGCTCATCTCATGCGTCGATGTCGCTAACACCGCCCTGGTGCCCATTGCGACGCGGAGGTATGCGCGGTTCAGGCGCGCTCTTCCCAGCACAAGAGTTTGACTTGTCACCCCACACAAATTGAATCAGAACCGTCTGGGATTGCATCCCGGAAAGAGGAGATCATCATGGCGCACATCGCTGCGAATGTAACGGAACTCATTGGCAAAACCCCCTTGGTTCGCCTGAATAAAATAGCCGCCGGACTGCCCGCGACCGTCCTCGCCAAGCTGGAGAGCCAGAACCCGGTTTCCAGCGTCAAGGACCGCATCGGCCTTGCGCTGATCGAGTCCGCCGAAAAGGCCGGCAAAATCACTCCCGGCAAGACAGTGCTGATTGAGCCGACCAGCGGCAACACCGGCATCGCGCTGGCCTTTGTGGCCGCTGTCAAGGGCTACAAGCTGATTCTCACCCTGCCGGAGACGATGAGTCTGGAGCGGCGCGTGCTGCTGCTCGCCTTTGGCGCGGAGATTGTGCTCACGCCCGGGCCCAACGGCATGAAGGGTGCCATCGCCAAGGCCGACGAGCTGCTCTCCAAGACGCCCAACGGCTTTATCCTGCAGCAGTTCAACAACCCCGCCAACCCGGCGATTCACTACGCCACCACCGGCCCCGAGCTGTGGAACGACACCGACGGCAAGATCGACATCCTGATCTCCGGCGTGGGAACCGGCGGCACCATCACCGGCGCGGCCAAGTACATCAAGGAGCGCAAACCCGGCTTCAAGGCCATCGCTGTCGAGCCGACCGACTCGCCGGTGCTCAGCGGCGGCAAGCCGGGACCGCACAAGATTCAGGGCATCGGCGCGGGCTTCGTTCCCGGCGTGCTGGACACCAGCCTGGTGGACGAGATCATCCAGATATCGAACGACGAAGCCATCAACACGGCGCGCGAGCTGCCGCTGAAAGAAGGCCTCTTCGTGGGCATCAGCTCCGGAGCGGCGGCGGCGGCGGCGCTCAAGGTAGCCGCGCGCCCGGAGAATGCCGGCAAGCTGATCGTCGTCGTCCTGCCCGACTTCGGCGAGCGCTACCTGTCCAGCATTCTCTTCGAGTCGCTCCGCCAGCAGGCGCTGGCCTTGCCGGTCGAAGCGATTGCGGGATAGCCATCTGCGGTGGGGCCTGACGCTCGCTCTTCGCTCGCAGGAGCTATGTGGTTTCCCAGGTCTCAAGATCGAGACCTGGGGCGTCCGGTAACCTGTAATCTATTGATAGACCTTCATGCCTTTGTTTGCCCGCATTCGCGAAGACATCAACTCCGTGCTGGAGCGCGACCCCGCTGCGCGCTCGCGCGTGGAGGTTCTCACTTGCTATCCCGGCCTCTGGGCGGTATGGATTCATCGCGTCTCTCATCGGCTGTGGGCTGCGAAGCTGCGCTTGCTCGCAAGATTGCTCTCGCAGGTGGCGCGCTTTTACACCGGTGTCGATATTCATCCCGGCGCGACTCTGGGCCGACGGCTCTTCATCGATCACGCAACCGGCGTGGTAATCGGCGAGACCGCCATCGTCGGCGACGACGTGACCATGTACCAGGGCGTCACGCTGGGCGGCACCGGCAAGCAGCACGGCAAGCGCCACCCCACGCTCTGCGACGGCGTCTTTGTCGGCAACAACGCCAACCTGCTCGGCAACATCACCATCGGCGAGAACTCGCGCGTCGGCGCCGGATCGGTGGTGCTCTCCGACGTGCCGCCCAACTCCACCGTCGTCGGCGTGCCCGCGCACATCGTCTATCGCAACGGCGAGCGCATCCTCATCACCGATCCCCACGACATCAAGGACCCGCTCTCCGATTCGCTGATCGCGCTCTCGGCCCGCGTCGATGAGCTGGAAGAACGCCTGGGCGGACAGAAAAAACCAGCCGATCAGTTTACAGCAGAGGCCCGTGAACGCGAGGCCTATCGTGCGGAGCTGGAGCGCATGCGCCAGTACGTCTCCATGGGCGAAGGCATCTAAGGTCGCTGCTCATCACTCCTCGCGTCTCACGCCGCTCCTGCCGATGCGCCGCCTTATCATTTACAGTGGCAGAGGAGCAGCACGCGCAAGAGGAGAGGTCGGAATGGCGTCGAAGCAAACAGAAGTTCATGTGATTCTCATCGGAATGGGCGCCATCGGCAAGGGTGTCGTGCGCCATCTTCACGCCGTCAAGGACGAAGCCGCATCGCCCTTTCCCAAGGGAACCAAGGTCGCGCTCCACGCGGTCATCGACTACTTGAAAAAGGAAGAAGATCAGCAAGAGAGAAGAAAGTTTCTGGCCGGATATTTTCCCGCGGCCGCGCTTTCCTTTGACGGCGTGGACGCGGCTTCGATGGCAAAGCTTGAAAGGGATTTTGCCGAAGCTCGCGCCCAGGGCCGGACCACGGTGGTCATCGAGTGCACAGGCAGCTCGGCGCTGGCCGGGTTGTTCGATTGCTGCCTCGCCAACAAGGTGCCCATCATCACGCCCAACAAGGCCTTCCTCGCCAAGAACCTGCACTATCTGGATGCCTTCATGCAAGCCGGCGTGCCGCTGCTCTTTGAGGCCGCCGTGGGCGGTGGAATGCCCACCATCAAAATGCTGCGCGATCTCTTCGGCAGCGACAGAATCAGCCTGATGGCGGGCATCCTCAATGGCACCACCAACTACATTCTCTCCACCATGGAAAAGGGCGCGGGCTTTGCCAATGCGCGCAAAAAGGCCTGCGAGCGGCATCTGGCCGAGCCGAGCACGGGACGGTGGGAGCCGAAGAAAGATTTGGACTTGAACGGATCGGACACCTACTCCAAAATCTCCCTGCTGGCGCGGCTGGCGTGGGGATGCGCCGCCGGCAACGGCGCGGAAGAGATCGCCAGCCACGGTCTGCCCGCCTGCTTCATCCGCCGCGCCGATCAGCGTTATGCCAAGGAGAAGCTCAAATCCGCAATCCGCTTTGTGGGCGTGGCGCGCCAGGTGGTCAACTCCCAGGGGCGGCAGAGCACGGATATTTTTTACTGCCCGGTGATGCTGCCCGTCGGCCACGAGCTCTGCCAAATCGACGGCGAAAACAACGCGCTTCTCGTCGCCTCGGATTTCACCGGCACCACGCTCTCCGTCGGTCCCGGAGCAGGGCCTTCGCCCACCGCCAACGCCATCGTCTCTGATCTGCTCTACCTGCTGCGGGAGCGCGCCGCGCATCCTGAGTCGGCCACGCTGGCCGCCGGTGCCGCGCAACGCAGCTCCGATTCCGCGCTGCAGATGAGGAGCTTCGAGGATGTCTGGTTCGGCGGCTACTATCTGCGTTTTGTGGTCAAGGATCAGGCCGGTCTGGTCGGTGGCATCGCGGAGAGACTCGGCAAGTCGGAGATCGGCATTCGCGAGATTTTGCAGCTCGAGCATCCGGTGGAAGAGATTCGCGAACTGCTGGAGTGCGCCGATCCCGCCGCTTCCACGGTGCCTGCCGGAGTCGAGTGGAAGTATCTGCCCTTCGCCATGACCGTCGAGCGCGCCTCCATCAAGAATCTCTTGCAGGCCGTCAAAAACATTCAGGAATATCTGGACCGCGAAGGCGCGCTGGGCGTGGAGCCGGTCATCATTCCGCTGATGGAGATTCCCCGCGTCAACGGCTGGCACAAGCGCGGCGACGTGGACGAACTGGAGGCCTGGTCCAAGGAGGCCGCCGATCACCTGCGCGGAGACAAGTTGAGCGTGGACCTCTTTCCCGAGCGCTATCTCGATGCCAGCCACTCCCGCGCCCAGGAGATTCTGAACGCCGAGGAGAGGCAGATCAAAGCGGGCAAGGTCAGCGTCAAGAGAATCTTCCTCTGCGATCCCCACGCCATCGGCGCAACGCTCAAGACCGTCATACAAAGCCATCAAAGCAAAGGCGTCGAGGTGCGCGTTCTGGACATCAACAGCGCCGACAAATATCTGCGCCGCGTGGAGGACGGCCTCTATGTGGACTTCTCGGTTTATGCCGTGCAGGAGATCGGCATCGTCGAGCTGGCCGTCCAGGACGCCGCGGGCCGCATGATCTCCGGCGATCGCGGCTATCAGGTCTACGGCAGCGCCGAGCTGGAGGGCTACATCAGAACCTTCTCGGCGCTGTGGGCCTTTGCGGAGACGCCGCGGCTGAGTTAGCCGCAACCCTCCGATGCTACAGTGGTAGTTTCCACTCTTGTGCCGAACTCTGTCTTCTCGCGGGTGCCCCCTCGCCTTTGGGGACCGGGAAACAATGAGCCCCAACCGCCGCTTTTTTCTTCATGAATTTTGCAGAGTATTACCCTTCGCCGGCGCACAATCAATCCATGAACTACAACCAACACTCATCGGGCTGTTCCCTGTTCCCTGCTCCCTGCTCCCTGGCTTTACCCCCTCCCCCCCTTTTTATTTTTCACAAACCTTGCAGGTAATTATCTCGACAACAGGTCTACACCTATACAGCTGAATCTAAATAACTTCATCTCAAGTTCCCACTGCGGGTAACCAGTGTCTTCCCTTTTTTCACAGCAACTCATTCCCGAAATATCCATCGCGAAGACAGAAACTCGGCAAGCGGCAGAGTGCGGTAGCTTCCTCTCGCTCCGGTGCTACAGTAGTTTTGTTCCCACTCTTGTGCCGGAGCCTCTTCTTGCCGAGATTTCGTTGGCTACTTGTTGCTCTTCTCGTGCTTCCTGTTGCCGCCCAAGCGGCGGCTCGCGTTGTAGCTGCGCCGGTGCCGCCGGAGATGCGCTCCACGGCCTTCACGGTGCGCGTCAATGGCGTTTCAGTTGACGTGGCCCACGCCGCCGCGAGTTATGAGTATCTCAGCTTCGACGGTACCGGTCCCTTCGACATCGAGATTACCGCCGCCGAAGCTGGCTTCTGGAATCGTGGCGTGGACATTCAGCCCTGGCGGCTGGGCCTGCGGCCTATGCGTGAAGGCCAAACGATTCGCTTCCGGCTCGCCGCTCCGGCCAAGCTCTCCATCTCGCGTCCGGGCGACTTCCTGAACCACGCGGCCATGCTCTTCCTCTTCGCCGGAGCGCCGCTGCCGCCGCTGCCCCGCGACCCGAAGATTCACGCCTATCAGCCGGGTGTCTATCGCGAAAGCCTTAATCCCAAGAGCGGCGAGACGCTTTATCTCGCGCCGGGATCGTATTTCTTCGGCAGTCTGAATCTATGGAAGGTGCACGACGTAAAAATTCTGGGCCGGGGAACCATTGTCTATGAAGGCTCGCAGGATCCCAACAACGACGAGGGCTGGCGGCAGTTGCCCAACTGGCACTGCGTCGGCGCTCTGGAGGCGCGCAACGTCGAGATCGATGGGCTGACCTGCATCGTGCGTGCGCGCACCTGGTCGATCCAGATGAAGGACTCCTTTGGATTCTTGTTCAACGATCTGCGCGTGATCGGCGGCAATCCCGGCAACGCCAATCAGGACGGCATGGATTGGCTGGGCGGCGGCGACGCCATTGTGCGCGACGCCTTCATCCGCGCCTCCGATGATGTGCTGGTGATGCAGGGAAATTGGGACGGCTACAGCGACGCCGATATGCTGCGCCCCGGCCACGATGTGCAGAACATTCTCGTCGAGCACAGCGAGCTATCCACAAGCATCTCCAACATTGTGCGCACGGGTTGGCCGCGCAAAATCTTCAACTCGCGCAACTTTACGCTGCGCGACTCCGACATTCTGCATGGCGGCATCGGCGCCTGCGGCCAGAGCTTTGCGCTGCTCGGCCTCTGGGGAGCCAACGGTGCCAAGGGCGACCACTCCAACTACACCTTCGAAAATCTCTTCCTCGATAACTGGTACTCGCTCGTGCAACTGGAGCAGGAGCAGCCCGCGCTGCATGGCTTCACCTTCCGCAACATCTGGGCGCTGGAGCAGCCGCCGCTGGCCGACTCCAACCTCACCGGCAAGGTATCGGATGTGACCTTCGACAATGTGAAGCTCGGCCAGAGGCGCGCAACCAACGATGCCGACCTGCCTCTCACAATCTCCGGCGGCGCATCACCGGCAAAGTATCTTGCTCCGCATGAGCCGGAGGCGAGCTTCACCGTGGCTCCGTTGCTCATTGCACCGCACGCGCTCGTCACCTTCACCGCGCAGCTATCGCCGGGTGCGCGTTACACCTGGCTCTTCGGCGACGGCGCGCAGGCCACGGGCCGAGTTGTAAGCCATCGCTTCCCGGATGCCGAGGGAACGGAGTTGGACGGTGACGGCGCGGGCAGCTTTCGCGTGCTGCTTCACGTTGAAGATCGCGCAGGCCATCTGGATTGGGCGGCGCAGGCCGTGGTAGTGGTGGCGCGCTGGCATGAGGCGCTCGCGCCGCTGGGTGCCATGCTGCCCGGACTCGCTTGGCGCATCTTTCCCGGCACCTGGAGCGAGCTGCCCGACCTCTCCGCCGAGCGCGCCGTCTTCAGCGGCGAAGGTGGCGGCCTGCGCGCCGATGCACAGGGCTTTACCCGCTACGCCGCCGCATGGGACGGCTTCATCGACATTCCCGCCGACGGAGGCTACAGCTTTCATCTGCTGGCTCGCGACGGTGCGCGCCTGGTCATCGACGGCGTCGAGGTGGCCAAAACCGGTCCGCCCTTCGCGCAGGTTTGCAACTCACCCGGCAACGCCATGCGCTACGCGCGCGGCTCGCTGGGCCTGCGCGCCGGCAAGCACAGCTTCCATCTGGAGGGCCTGCACTCGGCGAGTGAAGGCGCGCCGAGGCTGCTCTGGGAGGGCCCCGCGCTGCCCCTCTCCGACGTGCCCGAGGCGGCGTATAGCCATTTGCGTATGGATGCGGTGACGGCAGGGGCTAGAAATTAGAGATCAGTACGTTCCTACATTACATGCGAACCGCGCCGCGCCGACAAGGACCTGCACCGCACCCTCAACAAGCTCCAGGAGCAGTTGTGCGCCTAGCCACCTGCGGTGGGGCAGCCGCGCTTGCGCGCCATAGGGTTCGTGGTTTATTCGGTCCGAAAATACGGAGCTGGGCACCCAGCGTTCTTGCGGACGGTTAGGATTCCATCTTTTCGTTGCATCTAGCGCCGCGAGCGGCCGCGATCTCCATAGCCACGGCCACGATCGCCGGAGCCGCGTCCGCGGTCTCCGCGATCCCCAAAGCCGCGCGGCTTGGCGGGAGCGGCGACGGGCAGGTCGGTCTTGCCAGCGGGATAAACCGCGAGGAAGCGGTCGGGGCCTTCGCCGTTGCTGGCCGTCTCCACGCCTTCGATGCCGCGAAAGGCCATGTGCATCAGGCGACGCTCGCGGCTGTTCATCGGCGGAAAGGCGTAGGGAATGCCGGAGCGGATGACCTTTTCGGCGGCGGTCTCGGCGGTCATGCGCAGTTCCTGCGCGCGCAGAGCTTTGAAGTTGGCGGCGTCAAAGCTGACCAGATAGCCCTCGCGCTGGTCCAGGCGCAGAATCTGCGCCGCGATGGTCTCCAGAGCCAGCAGCAGCTCGCCTTTGTGCTGCGTCACCAGCGGCACATCGGGTCCGCCCAACTCGACACAGAGGGCGGCAACCTGCCCCTCGTCGTCAGGCGCGCCGTCGCCGGCGGTGATGCGGTACTTGAGGCGCAAACCACCTAGTTTGTTCAGGGTGGCAAGGAATCCGGCAATCTTTTGGGCGGCTTGTTGCAGATCGTCAATGGGCATAACAAACCAGTATCGCAGAGCAGGGCGGCGTATGGGCAACGAATCGGCGGAAAAGCGCCGAGTAGGAACGACTCAGTCCTCCCGCACCTTGGGTGCCAGATACTCCGGCCCAACCGGATCCGTAACCGCTTCTTTCACGATGCGGTCGATCTCGGCCATCGCGGCTGCGTCGAGCTTCCAACCCATCACGCCGTGAACGGCGTCGAGTTGCTCGGGGCGCTTGGCTCCCCAGAGCGCGACGGAAATTCCCGGCCTATCCAGCACCCAGCGCGCGGCCAGTTCGAGCACCGTCTTGCCGTAGCGTTCCTTGGCCAGCGCGGCCAGACGCTCGACGGCGGTCATGTACTCAGAGAAACGCGGCTCGCGGAACTTGGGATCGACGCGGCGAATGTCGCCTTTCTCGAAGCTCATGCCGCGCGCCACCCGCCCGCCGAGCAGGCTGCGGCAGAGGGTGCTCCATGTCAGCACGGCCACGCCATTGCGCTTGCACCAGGGCAAAGTTTCGCTGTCTATGCCGCGCTCAAAGAGGTTGTAGGGCGGCTGGTCGCTGGCCAGCGGTGCCGCGGCGCGGAACTCCTCCATCTGCGCGATGCTGAAGTTGCTCACGCCCAGCGCGCGCACCTTGCCCTCGCGTTGCAACGCGGCGAGCAGCGCGGCGGTCTCCGCGATGGGTGTGCGCGTGTCCGGCCAGTGCACCTGGTAGAGGTCGATGTACTCCGTCCCCAAACGGCGCAGGCTGGCTTCCAGTTCTTCGCGCAGACGCGGCGCTGTGGAGTTGGCAAAGACGCCGCGCTCGTTCCACTCCAGGCCAAATTTGGTGGCGATATAGAAATCTGCGCGGCGGCCGCTGGCGCGCATCGCCTTGCCGATGATCTCTTCGGCGCGACCGTGTCCGTAGATGGGCGCGGTGTCAATCAGGTTGATGCCGCGCTCGATGGCGCTGAGGCAAGTGGCAACGGCCACCTCGTCGGGCACTGCGCCCCAATCCAGTCCGCCTATCGCCCAGGTGCCGAGACCGATCCGGGAAACCGGCACGCCCGCAATGGTTGTCATCTCCATGCAAACATCTTACAAGGACCAGAACCCAGACTGCGCGCAGGCGTTACTCAACTTCAACCCCAGGTAAATTCGATGGGCACCAGAATCTCCGGGTGAAGGCTCTTGTGCACGGGACAGGTGTGAGCGGCGCGCTCCAGCTTTTCCTTGTTCTCAGGACTGATGGGGTGAGGCACATGGATTTTGACCTTCAGGCTCGCAATCCTTCTCGGCAGCGTAGAGGTCATCTCTTTTTCTACAGTCGCCGTACTCCCGGCAATGTCGATCTCCAGCGTACGGGCCATGATGCCCATGATGGTCAGCATGCAACTACCGAGTGCGGTTGCGACCAAGTCCGTGGGCGAAAAGCTCTCGCCGCGCCCCTGATTATCCTTGGGGGCGTCGGTGTTGAGCACGGCTCCAGAGGGGTCATGAACTGCCTTGCAGTGCAGCTCTCCCTGATATTCAATTTGAATGGCAACCATCATTTGCTCCCGTAACGACAAAGTAGAAATGGGCGTACGCGAAAAATGCGCTCATTCCTATCGATCATAGAATACGCGCGCCTGTAAAGGATGGGTAGGTCAATGATACCTTGAATCTGTATCTCTCCAATTTCGGGGATGGCTTTTTGAGGAGTATATCGATCATCCGTATGCGCGGATTTCTTCATCTTGTATTGATCTTGTCCATCATGGCCGCCGCGCTGCCGTTACGCGCGCAGGGTGGCCCGCCGTTCATCACCGACGATCCCGGCACCCCCGGCAACCGGCAATGGGAGATCAACCTTGGCTTCACCGGGAGCCACAACCCGGCGCACGCCAGCTATCAGTTGCCGAATCTCGACATCAACTACGGCTGGGGCGACCGGATACAGTTGATGTTTTCGCCATACCTAGCCGCAGCCACCGATGAAAACAACACCACGCGGGCCGGCTTCGGAGAATCGATCTTTGGCGTCAAGTGGCGCTACTTCGAGCATCATCGCACCGGCAAACCGAAAACCGACGAGAACATGACACTCTCGCTGGGCACTTATCCGCAGGTCACGATCAACAACCCCACCAGCACCGTGCGGCGAGGTATTGTCGAGCCGGGACCGCAGTACTATCTGCCAGCGGAGTTTACCGCCAAATGGGGACCGGTCGACTTCAATGGCGAGGTGGGCCGGTGGATCGGCAACCACAACGTGCCCAACCGCTGGGGGCGCGGGCTGATCGTGGGCCACGAATTTAGCGAGCGGCTGGAGCTGTATGGGGAAATCTACGACCTGCAAGACGTGAACCGCATCGGCCCTCCATCCGATCTGCAGCCCAAGCAACGCGTGCTGACGGTGGACTTTGGCGGTCGCAAGACGCTCGACCATGCCGGCCATCTGCGGCTGCTTTTTCTGGGCGGCCGCGCCATCCAGGCGGTGACCCGCCAGAACAGCGAGCCGAATTGGATTGCCTACGTGGGTGTGCAGATCCTCTTTGGTCCCAAAGAGGCTTCAGGCAATAGATAACGCGAACACCACGCTCGCGGAAGAGGAACTGACGTCAACGCTCAGGATGTTGTCCCGCCCTTTGCGGAAAAATGAGTATGCCGGCAATCACCAGAACAACCAGCGCGGCGGAAGCGGTAAATCGGCTTAAATTGAGTCCGCCTTCGGCCAGCGGCTTATCAAGGAAATCGCCCACAACGGCACCCAGCGGCCGCGTCAAAATAAAGGCCGCCCAAAAGAGCGCGGTCTTGGAGATTTTTGTCCAGAAGTGGCAAGCCGCCACGATGGCCAGCAGCGAGCCGAAGATCGCGGCCGCGCCAAGATAACCGAGATCGGCGCTATCCGCAGTCCAGTCGCCGAGCGCGGTTCCTAGGGTCTGCGAAAACATGATTGTCACCCAGTAGAAGGCTTCGACCTTGGGTGTGCTGACGGTATTGACCGAGATCGACCCCTCAGACCAGTACCATACGCCCAGAGAAGCCATTAACAGGATCAGCAAAGTCAAGCTGCCGCCGGTGTAACCGATGCCGAGAGAGCGGTCGGCAAAATCGGCCATGGTGGTTCCGACCGTGGTGGTGGCAATGATGGTTATCCAATAGAAAAATGGATGGAATTTCTTCGCTTTGATCTGCGCAAAAACTGCGACCAGAAAGATCGCGGCGAAGATCGCAGTGCCGATCAGATAGCCGAGATTCATCGACATGGTTACCGCATCACCACCGGTTTCGCCCAGGGTAGTGCAGAGAATCTTGATGAACCAGAAAACAAGAGTGACCTGTGGAACTTTACTGAAGAGGATTTCGCGGGTCGTATTGGTGGGTTGCGCGGTCGATGTCATTTCCGTTCCTTGAGGCTTCCGAATGTGTGGTGCATCCTTACCGTTGGACGGGTTCAGCTTATCAGAAGTTGCGGCGCGGATACTGCGTCCTACTTCACTTCCCACGCAGCCAGATTCCGTATGTCGCCATCAGCATAATCGGGCTTGCGCTTGGAGTAATAATCCGCTCCAGGCGGATGCAGATTTCCGTGATAAATTACTCGTCCTTCATGCGGATGCGGAATAAACAGCGATGGATCGGGCGATCGCGATAGATGCTCCAGACCGGAGATCGTCTCTACGCCGTGCGGATTGCCGTCGATTACCCGGAGGACCAGCCTCATCTCGGTTGAAACCCACACTTCATGAATAGTCTTGGTGGGGGCGTTTCCTGGATATTCTGGCGGATGCAGGGTCGTCGTTCGCACACCAGTCGCGGTTACGCCCTCGATCTCCTTCTGACCAAGACTCTTCCAGGTGACGCTGGAATCCTCTGCATCCGGCTCGCTTAGATTTTGATGGACGTTCAAAGTCAATTCTGCAGCTTCCTCAATCTGCGCAGGCGTCAACTGGATAATTACCGTTCCCCCGCCGCCGAATTCACCTTCCACCCAATGAGTCATGGTCTGCGCTCCGGGATCAAAGAGCAGTAAAAGCCAATACGGACAGATGGGAGGCTTCGGCGATTCCGGTTGGTCGCATTCCGGCTGAACGTGCATGGTCTGAAGCAGAATTCGCCCCTTGGAATCCCGCGCAAGCTGAACGGGATACTGCTCGTTCCGAATAAATTGCTGCTTGCCGTCCGGCATGATCTTCACCGTGCGCGAGTACTTGATCGCCGAGAAGGGCTGACCAGTCACAGCGAGAGCGCTCGTTGTCTCAGCATCACTTGCCGCAGGGGCCGGCGGATCACTTTGTTCCACCGCGTTCTGTGCTTTGCAGGTCATCAGCCCCAAAGCCAGCAAAGCGCAGATTGTCGTCATTGTTCGTGACATCGCTTTTCCTCGAATACGTGACGCATAAACCGGCCATTAAGCTCATCAATTATTGTCTAACTGCAACTTGCACTACTTTCAAGCCGGATCACTTGGCTGGTTCAAAGCGCAATGCCGCGCTTCATTGCCTCCAGTCCGGTATGAATGTAGTCCATGTACAAATCCACAAACAATCTTTTCACCGTCTCGTTGCGCACTCCGTTTTTATCGAGGAGTTGCGCGAGGTCTTCAATGGTCTTCCGGTTGAGGCTCTGAATTCCTTCCAGGCTCCAATCACGGCTGAGAACCGCCGTGGAGCGAACCGCGCGGTCCTCATCCTGATCGATCCAGTCATCGATCATCTGCATGAGCAGCGAGGTATCGGCCATCCATCTTTGCTCTGCATTCCAGTTCTGCCGCTGGTGGGAGATGCCGGGATCGTCCAGGCCAATGAATGGACCAACCACATACCACATACCGCTGATCACGGCTTCAATCCCGTCCATGCGAAACCCCATTCCGCTCGGGTCTCTTTTTCCGGTTGCGGCCAGCGCCTCTTCTTGACAATACCTCTGAGTGGCGGGCAGCAGCACGGTGGTCCAGTAATTCGCCTGCCAGCGGCTTTCGTCTGCTCGCAGGCTGACGACGAGAGTCTGCAATGTAGTCTGAAGAGGAGAGCGCGACTCTGGCACGGCAGTGAGAAGCAGGGCAATCTGCGCAGCCTCATCGGGGCCCTTCGCCGTGGCTTCGTCAAGCAACTGGTCGATCAGGCCGATCATAGTAGCCATCAGTGCCAGTTGCCGATGAAGGCGCGCCGGAAGCAACCAATTCAGCACGGAGAAAATCCACAGGCCTGTCGTGATCACAACTGCGCGCGGCAAGGGCACTAAACGCGGACAGCGAATCGTCATGCGCAACAGCAGCGGACAGCGATCACTGACGACTATCATCGAGTAGCAGGCGCGCAGGTACATCTCCGCCAGAAAGCGAATCTTGTTGGCCTGCTCCGCGCTGAGTCCCACCGGGGATGCGCCCAGCACCGGCGGCACCTGCCGCTGCCACTGCGCCGCAACTGATTTCTGCATCAATCCGCGAAGCAGAGCCAGGTCGCCGGGAGGCTTGGAAATCAACTCTTCGATGGCGCGCACACGAGCGGTCGCCAGACTCTCCGACGCCGCTTCTTCACGAAAGGCCGTGCGGTCCGTTTCGCTCATCATGCATTCATTTTAGTGCAAGGTGTGGGTCGACTTTGGTGAGCGCCGGAATTCGAGTGCCGAGCTGATTCGCGAAATAGCGCCCTGATGTTGTATCGTTCAATCCGTATGGAATATGCAGTCAACGCCCCGCGCCCCGCCCCCGAAGCTGAAGAGGTCTATCGCCGCTGGATTCAATTTCTCGATGAGGAGTTCACCCGCCACCATGCGCCGGAGCTGCGCGCCGAAATTGTGCGCGACCAGTTGACCCAGCTCTATCTGGGCCGCCCGCACGGCGGCAAGCTTAACCTGACGCTGACCAGCGAGCTACCGGGAAACGTCGTCAGCCTCTCGCTGGACCCGCAAAATGTGACTCTGGAAGCCGAGCACTTTGCCGACGTCAATCACGAGCTTTTTGCGCCGCGCAAGCCGCTGCTGTGGTTCTGGCAGATGTTCGACCGCTCGCCCATCGGCACCAACCACTGGCTGGGACTGCGCTTTCGCGCGATGCTGGGTCGGCACCTATTTGCGCGCATTGGCGCGGGCGTCAAAATTCACCACGGCGTGGAGCTGACCTACGGCTACAACCTGATCATCGAGGAGGGCGCCACCATTCGCCAGCACACCCTACTGAACGACCGCGGCGGCATCACCGTCGGCAAGGGTGCCGTCATCGGCTCCTTCGCACGCATCTATTCGCACAGCCACGCCGCCCACGACTTTGCCGAGGTTACGCTCTTGCCCACCATCATCGGCCCCGCCGCGCGCATCGCCAGCCACGCCATTGTGCTGGCCGGCCAGCAGGTGACTGCCGGAGAACTGATTGGCAGTTTTCCGACGAATCGCCTGTGAGCTATATTGGAATTTATTTATTTATTCCACCACGGAAAATATTTATTACTATTATTCACGTTGCATATTTAATTAACTTAGTAGATTAAATATTTTTAATGTTATTGGTTTTCACGGGATATGTGGCGAGCAAACACGCACGCAGGACGGCATTTCCGCTCGCGAAATGGGATTATTTCTCCGCATTTTTTGTCGGAATGGGACGGGGCGTCACGGTCTTCATATTTGCCTTTGATTACCTATGTTTGGAAGTTTATGGCCGTGTTAGAGTCCTGATATGAATTCTCTATTGTTCGAAAAATATATCGAGGATTGCCGTTCTGCAACAGCACGCAATCGGCTTGCATTCAGGGTTTGCAGCTTCAAGCGGATGGGGATTCTGGTACTGATTGCGCCGCTGGCGGCGGCGCTCTACGCACAGACTTCGGCCCAGAGCGTAAATACGGAGTGCTCCGACCCTCGGATGGCGAGTATGCCGGAGTGTTCCGGCGCGGCTCAGGAGCAGGCTGCTCCGCTTTTGACTCAGCAAGTGCGAACGCCGCTGGCGGGAGAGTTCAGTGATGCGGCGCGGAATCCGGCGAATAATTATTCTGATACGGAGAGTTTCTCGCGGCAAACTTTGCGTAATCAGTCGCAGCCGGTCAAACTGCCGCCGGAGCCTCCCACCGAATTTCAGAAGTTTGTGGCTTCGACCACAGGCCAACTTCTTCCCATCTTCGGAGCCAGTCTCTTTGCCAATGTGCCCTCCACCTTTGCGCCGCTCGATATGACTCCGGTGCCCTCCGATTACGTCATCGGACCGGGCGACGAACTGCGCATCCGCGTCTGGGGGCAGGTGAACTTCCAGAGCAATGTGCGCGTGGACCGCTCAGGCGAGATATTCCTTCCGCAGATCGGCCCGGTGCACGTTGCGGGCATGGCATTTGCGGCGCTGGATGGGCACCTGCGCAACGCCATCGGGCGCGTCTATCATAACTTCGATCTCACCGCCGATGTGGGTCAGATTCGCGCCATTCAGGTTTATCTTGCGGGAGAGGCGCGGCGGCCCGGCGTTTATACCGTCAGCTCGCTCACTTCGCTGATCGACGCGCTCTTTGTCAGCGGTGGACCCTCAGTGCAAGGCTCGATGCGGCATATCCAGTTGCGCCGTTCCGGCGCATTGGTCACGGACTTCGATCTCTATGACCTGTTGATTCACGGCAATCAGTCAAAGGACGTAAAGCTGCAGTCCGGCGATGTAATCTTCATTCCCGCTGTGGGAGCGCAGGCAGCCGTCCTCGGCAGTGTGCGCAACCCGGCCATTTATGAGTTGAAGGAAAACGAAACGCTGGCCGGCCTACTTGCCAACGCGGGCGGGGTCTCCTCGGTGGCATCGGATGCGCGGGTTTCGATAGAGCGCATTGACAATCATCGCGACCGCCACGCGATGGAGGTTGGCTATGACGCAAGCGGAGTGGCGACGCCGCTGGCCGACGGTGATCTGGTGCGCGTTTATTCCATTGTGCCGGTCTACAGGAAGACGGTCACGCTGCGCGGCAATACAGCTAATCCCGGGCGCTTTGCTTGGCACGCCGGTATGCACCTCAGCGAACTAATTCCCGACAAGGAATCGCTGCTTACAAGGAATTACTGGTGGAAGCGTGCGCAGCTTGGATTGCCCGGTCCAGAGGACGCGGACGCGCCCAGCCAGCCGGAGACGCAGGAGAATCAGAGTCTGAGCGCACAGCAGCGCGCGGGCAGTGCCTCTCTAGTAGCTGCGCAGAGTTCGCTGGCCGCGCGCGTTCCCGCCCCGGTACAGCGCACCGAGGTGCGGGCGCTTGCACCGGAGATCGACTGGGATTATGCCGTCATTGAGCGTCTCGACGCGGAGACGCTGAAGAGCATCATGATTCCCTTTGACCTGGGAAAACTCGTGCTGCAGCACGACGCCAGCCAGGACCTCGACTTGCGGGCCGGAGATGTGGTCTCTATCTTCAGCGAGGCGGATATTCGCATTCCCATTGCGCAGCAGACCAAGCGAGTAACGCTGGGCGGCGAATTTGCGCACGCGGGTGTCTACACGATTCGTTCCGGTGAAACGCTGCGCGATCTGGTGGAGCGCGCCGGAGGGCTTACGCCCGACGCTTACCTGTATGGCTCGGAGTTTACGCGCGAGTCGACGCGCGCCTTGCAGCAATCCCGGATCGATGAGTATGTACAGGGCCTGACGCTGGAGACCCAGCGCGGCAATCGAGCCATCTCGACCTCGTTGACAGGCTCGCAGCAGAATGCGGCGGCGACCCAGAACAGTGAACGGGAGATGCTGGCCAGCCTGCGCCAACTGCATGCCACAGGGCGTGTGGTGCTGAAATTTGCGCCCGACGCCCGCGGGGTGGAGATTATTCCCGCCATCAAGATGGAGGACGGCGACCGATTTGTAGTTCCGCCTGTTCCGGCCACCGTCAATGTGGTGGGAGCGGTCTACGATCAGAATTCCTTTCTCTATGCGCCGGGAGAAAAGGCCGGAGGTTATTTGAAGATGGCCGGCGGAGCCAGCCGCATCGCCGACCGCAAACATGAGTTCATCGTCCGTGCCGACGGCGAGGTGGTGAGCCGCGAGATGGAAAGCTCCTTCTGGGGCGGCAAATTCAACAGTCTGCGCATCAGTCCGGGCGATACGATCATCGTACCGGAGAAGATTTTCAAATCCTCGGCGTTGCGCGGCGTGGTTGACTGGTCGCAGATGTTCTCGCAATTTGCGTTGGGTGCCACGGCGCTGAGCGTGATTAAATAAAAGGCTTTTTGCGGTACGCAAGCTGGGATGCGATTGTACCAACTCCAGTAGGAACCGATGATGACAGAAACACCACAATCCGCATTAGATCCGCAGGATGATTGTTCATTTCCAGCGAATGCCGCCGCTCCGGTCGCTCTGCCGGTCTACGAAATCTCCCTGATTGATCTGATGATTGACCTTGCCGAGCGGAAGCGCTTTATCGCCTACGTTACGGCAGCCTTTGCCATTTTTGCAACGCTGCTATCGCTCCTTCTTCCGGTGCGCTATACCGCGACCGTAACGCTGCTGACGCCGCAACAGAACACCTCAATCAGCGCCGCGCTGGCCTCTCCGTCCGGCCCCATGAGCGGGATCACCGCACTGACCAGCGGTGGCCTCGGCCTCAGGAATCCCAACGATATGTTTGTCGGCATGTTGATGAGCCGCACCGTGGAGGATGCGATGATCGAGCGCTACGGCTTGATGGCCGAGTACCGCAAAAAACGCCTCTCCGATGCGCGCAAGAAATTCGAGAAGTATGCGATTGTGGAAGGCGGCAGCAAGGATGGCCAGATTCGCATCTCGATCGAGGACGGCGATCCCCGGCGCGCAGCGGAGCTGGCCAACGGCTACGTCGATCAGTTTCGCGCACTCTCGCGACATCTTGCCATCACCGAAGCCTCGCAGCGCCGGCTTTTTTTTGAGCAGGAGCTGGCGCAGGCCAAGGAAAATCTGGCCAACGCCGAAGAAGCGATGAAAGAGACCGAGCATAACTCCGGCCTGATCGAACTTAGCAGCCAGACGCGCGCGCTGATTGAGTCGGCGGCTACACTGCGCGCGCAGATTACGGCGCGCGAGGTGCAGATACAGGGAATGCAGACCTATGCCACCGGCGAAAACGCCCAACTGGTGCAGGCACAGCGGGAGCTGGAAGGCCTGCGTGCACAGTTGGCGCGTATGGGCGGCTCAGAGGAAAGTAGCGGCGGCGGGATGATCGTCCCCGGCGGCAAGGTGCCGGAGGCCAGCCTGGATTACATTCGCAAGCTGCGCGATGTGAAGTACAACGAGACCATCTTCGAGATTCTGGCGCGGCAGTTCGAGATTGCCAAGCTAGACGAGGCCAAGCAGGGAACGCTCATTCAAGTAGTCGACCCCGCCATACCGCCCGACAAGCATTCCTCTCCACAGCGCGGCCTTATTATCATCGGCGTCACAATTTTGGGCTTTTTCTGCGCGGTCTTCACGGTTTTTTTGCAGATATTCGTGCGCTTCCTGATGAGGGATCCGGAGGCGAATGCCAAGTTGCATCATCTGCGCGCTGCTCTCTGCCTGCGCGGCACCCGAACTTCGTGAGCGTCGCCGGGATGATCGCGGCCAACGGCGCTGGAGCGAGGGCAGGACAATAGCATTTGCGAGGAGTTCGTGGCGGGCGCTACCCTTGTTCGTATGACCCAGTCCTGCTGCACGCTTCGATCCAAGCACTCCCGTCAGATGAACGATTTTGCTCGCGTCAGGCCATTTCTGCTGATCGCCTTTGCCGTGATGTGTCTGATTCTCAGTCCGCCCCCGTGCGCTTCGGCAAGGGGTGCGAAGGTTTTTTCCGCAACGACGCTGGTGGAGACGGCGAATTATCTTCCCTGCGGGGACAAGTGCTCCGCGCTCGCGGAGACGGCCAGCGCCTTTTGCTTCCGCATGGGCGATCAGTTTTTTGTGGGGGACGGCAGAAGCTACCTGCATGAGAACAAGTTTTCCGGCATGGAGGAGCTGAGCGGAGGCCAGTTCCAGCTTCGCTATAGCCGCCGGTATCTCTGGATCAAGTCGCCCGACGGCAATGTGGTGAAGATCGAGCGCGGCTCCCTGTATGAAAACTTCAAAAATGCGGGTTGCATCAGCGAGGTGCATAGACCGATTCTTGCGGAGGCCGATGCTCACAAGCGGCCAGCCAAGCTGCCTGGTGATGCCTTTGCGCTGGCCGGTCCCGGCAAGGGAGAATTTCCCTCACTGTTTCTGTGGTTCGATTGCACACTGGAATCCGACAAGGCCACGATCACCTGCAACCGCTGGTATCCGAATGGGGATTTTTACGGCAAGGATTGGTTCTGCGCACGAACGATGGAGGGAGCGCCTTCGACGACCGAGTTTGACATCGATCCGCTGTTGAGCCAGGACGGCAGGCTGGTTCTTCATTCCGGTGCCGTACTGCGCCATGACGGTCGCGCAAGAACCAATGACGTGCTCGACCGGCCCGGTGAAGCCTGCCGGTAGAGCTTCATATCCCGAAGAAGTTGTTGTGGAATGCGCGCTATAGCTTTTGCGTTCTCTGCACGGCGCGTACCCCGGCGACGCGGCGCAGGCCCAGGACCATGCGGTTGAGATGGCGGAGGTCTTCGGCCTCGGCGACCAGATCGACGACGGCTTCGCCGTTCTCATCCTTGCGAATATCGACGCCGCTGATGTTGGCGTTGTCGTCGGAGATGACGGCGATCAACTCCTTCAACATTCCGGGACGGTCATCGCAAGCGACGGTGATCTTGACCGGATAGCGCTGCGGCTTGCCGGCCTGCACGGCGGCGCGCGACCATTCCACGGCGATGCGGCGGTCGCTCTCGTAGAGCAGGTTCTGCACATTGGGACAACCACGCGCGTGAACGGCCACGCCTTTGCCGCGCGTGACGTAGCCGACAATCTCTTCGCCGCGAATGGGATTGCAACAGCGCGCGCGATAGACGAGCAGATCGTTCTGGCCTTCGACCTGAAGCGAATCCGAGCCGGTCAGGTGCAGCTTGCGCACCGCGTCGGACATGGCCGCTTCGCCGGAGCCGCCCGGTTTGATCTCGGCGGTGGCCTCGGCCTCCGGCTGGTTGGTGCTGCCGGGAACCAGTTTGCCCAGCACCTGCCGTGCGGAGTGCTTGCCCAGGCCCAGCGCAGCCAGCAGATCGATGGCCGTGGCCACCCCATATTCATTGGCGATGCGGCTTAAATCCTGATCGCAAATCTGGCTTTGCGGAACCTTGTATTTGCGCGCCTCGCGCTCCAGCAGCTTGCGGCCAATCTCCACGGCACGACGGCGGTGATCTTCATTGAGCCAGTGCTTGATCTTGTTGCGGGCGCGGGGACTTTTGACAAAGTTGAGCCAATCGCGGCTGGGCTTGTGGTCCTTCTGAGTGACAATTTCGACAATGTCACCGGTGCGCAGCTTGGTGCGCAGAGGAGCCATGCGCCCATTTACCTTGGCGCCGACGCAGGTGTGGCCCACCTCGGTGTGAATGGTGTAAGCAAAGTCGACCGGCGTGCCGTCGGCGGGAATCACCACCACCTTCCCCTTGGGCGTGAAGGTGTAAACCTCGTCGGGATAGAGGTCCATCTTCAGGCTGGAGAGAAATTCGTTGGGGTCGGTCATCTCCTTTTGCCAGTCGACAAGCTGGCGAATCCAGTTGAGCCGCTCCTCGTCGCGGGCCGTGATCATGCCGCCCTCTGACTTGTACTTCCAGTGGGCGGCGATGCCCTCCTCGGCGGTGCGGTGCATCTCTTCTGTGCGAATCTGCACCTCGAACTGGTGACCGCTGGAGCCAATCACCGTGGTGTGCAGCGACTGGTAGCGGTTGGCGCGCGGCATGGCGATAAAGTCTTTGATGCGCCCCGGCACCGGCCGCCACAGCGTGTGGATCAGGCCAAAGACGGCATAACAGGCGGCCACGTCTTGCGTGATGACGCGGATGGCCAGCAGATCATAGACCTGATCGAAGGAGACCTTGGAGCGCTGCTGCTTTTGAAAGATCGAATAGGTGCGCTTGATGCGCCACTCCACGCGCGCCGGAATGTTGTTTTCGCGCAGTTGCTCCATCAGCGTGTCTTCCACGCTGCGCAGGAACTGCTCGCCCTCCACGCGCCGCACCTCGACGGCCGCCGAGACCTGCTCGTAGCTGACCGGGTCGGTGTAGCGGAAGGCCAGGTCCTCCAGCTCGCCGCGCACCTTGCCCATGCCCAGGCGATGCGCCAGCGGCGCGTAGATGTCCAGCGTCTCGCGCGCAATGGATTCGCGGCGCTCCGGCTTCAAATGCTCCAGAGTACGCATATTGTGCAGCCGGTCGGCCAGCTTGATCAGCACCACCCTCACATCCGAGACCATCGCCAGCAGCATCTTGCGCACGTTCTCCGCCTGCCGGTCCTCGCGATTGGCAAACTCGATCTTGTCGATGTTGGTGACGCCTTCGACGATGTGCGCCACCTGCTCGCCAAAGCCGGCCTCGATCTCTTCATTGGTGGCGGGCGTGTCTTCCACCGAGTCGTGCAGCAGGCCGGCGGCAATGGCCGTCGAGTCCATCTTCATCTCCGCCAAAACCTCGGCCACCTCCAGCGGATGGACGATGTACGGCTCGCCGGAGGCGCGCATCTGCCCCTCGTGATGGCGCGCACAAAACTCCCAGGCTTTGCGGACCAGTGCGATGTCGTCGTTGGGGCGATTGGCGTGAACGTGCTTGAGCAGAGCCTCGACGCGCTTGTCGATGACGTGCTGGTCAAATTTGGGTGCGAGCGCGACCGGCGGCGTCTTCCCCACGGGAGCCGGGGGCGCGCCATGAACCTCTTCCGCAACGGTTTGCCGGACAGTCGCCATGCTTCATTATAGGCCGGTTGCGTTTATCGCGCATGATAGAGTGTGACGTGCTCTGCCGCAGCGGGAATCCATTCTTGCTAAGATGAACCAGACCCAAGGAAACTATGACCAAGCCGCGCACCACCCGACCCGTGAAGACAAATGATGCCTCCGGGATTGCCTTTGGAGCCAAAATCAACCGCCGCGCCGCCGACCGGCTGCGTTCCGGCCATCTCTGGGTCTACGCCTCCGACATTGAATCCCTCAAATTACCTTCAGGTGACCCTCCCGCGATGCTTCCCGTGGCCGACAGCCGCGGATTGTTGCTGGGCACGGCACTTTACAGTCCCACCTCGCAGATTGCTCTGCGGCTGCTCTCTCGTGAGGCCATCGACGAAGCCGTGTGGCTGCAACTGCTGGAAGCCCGTCTGCGCGCAGCGATTCAGCGCCGCCGTTTGCTGCTCGACGAGCAGAACAACGCCTGCCGGTTGTGCTTCAGCGAGGCCGACGAGCTGCCCGGCCTGGTGGTGGACAAATACGGCGAGCTGGTGATTTTGCAACTGCTGGCCAAAGGACTGGATTCGGCTGCCGTGCGCGAGGCGTGCGTTCGCGTGCTGCGCGAAGAGTTGTCGCCGAAGGCGATTTTAGAGCGGCCCGATCCACGCGTGCGAGAACTGGAGGGTCTGGCCGCGCCCAGCACTGAACCGCTCTTTGTCGCAAAGGGTGCGGCTGCGCTCGCCAGTACGCAATTCCGACTCAACGGTCTGCTCTTTGCCTTCGATGCCAACTCCGGACAAAAGACCGGCGCCTTTCTCGACCAGCGCACGAACTACGCCGCCGCCGCCCAGTGGGCGCAACGGCTGAACTGCACAGGCCGCGCGCTCGATGTCTGCTGCTATCAGGGCGGCTTTGCCCTGCATCTGGCCGCGCTCTGCAAGCAGGTCACAGGCATCGACGCCTCCCGCGCCTCGCTCGAGGTGGCGGAGAAAAACCTGCAGGCCAACCGCTCGCAACTCGCGGCGCAGGTGGATTGGGTGGAAGGCGACGCCTTTCAGATTCTGCGTGACTGGTCGGAGGCGGGCGAGAGCTTCGACGCCATTGTGCTCGATCCGCCGGCCTTCGCCAAAACTCATCGAGCCGTTGAAGGCGCGCTGCGCGGCTACAAGGAACTGAATCTGCGCGCGCTCATAATGCTGCGCCCCGGCGGCCTGCTCGTGACCTGCTCCTGCTCGCATCACGTGGGCTGGGCCGAGTTGGAAGCCAGCGTCGCCTCGGCCGCCGCAGATGTTCACCAGCGCGTGCGTCTGCTGGAACGGCGCGGAGCCGCTCTCGATCACCCCGTGGTATTGAACCTGCCGGAGACCGAGTACTTGAAGTGCCTGGTGCTGCAGGTGGAATAAGGCGGATTCTCGTTTGGGCGCACAGTGTGCAACCTTGACCGCCTGGATGAATCTAATCAGCGTTACACTTGTGCCAAAGGCGCTGGCAGCTCGCTGCAAGCGCCTGGAGGAATCATGCCGCAGAATCTGCTCGAACAGTTGCGCGCTTATACGGTCGTCGTCGCCGATACCGGTGACATTGAGGCAATGGAAAAATTTCGTCCCCAGGACGCAACCACCAATCCCTCGTTGATTACCGCTGCTGCTGAGTTGCCGCAGTACCAACCTATCGTGGACAGCGTGCTGCTGGCCGCGCGCACGGAGTTAGGTAAGAAGGCCGATGGAAAAACTGTTGCCAACTTAGCCTTTCAGCGGCTGGCCATCGCCTTCGGAAAAAAGATTCTGACCATCGTTCCCGGCCGCGTCTCCACGGAAGTGGACGCGCGCCTCTCTTATGACTCCGCCGCAACCATCGCGCAAGCTCGCTCGATAATTGCACAGTATGACGCCGAAGGTATTTCCCGCGAACGCGTGCTGATCAAGATCGCATCCACATGGGAAGGCATTCGCGCCGCTGAAGTGTTGGAGCGCGAGGGCATTCACTGCAATCTGACTTTGCTCTTCGGCCAGCATCAGGCCATCGCCGCTGCTGAGGCTGGAGTTACTTTGATCTCCCCCTTCGTCGGTCGCATCCTCGACTGGTACAAGAAAGATACCGGCAAGGATTATCATGGAGCCGATGATCCGGGGGTTATCTCTGTAACTCACATTTATAACTACTTCAAGAAATTTGGATATAAAACGCAGGTGATGGGTGCCAGCTTTCGTAATATTGGCGAAATTACAGAGTTAGCCGGATGCGATCTATTGACGATCTCGCCAAAACTGCTAACTGAACTGGAAGCTACGAAAGCCGAGCTGCCGCTCAAGCTCTCGCCCGATACCGCAAGACAATTGCACATGAAAAGAATCGTTGTAGATAAGGTGGCCTTTGATGCGATGCACGCCGCCGACCGTATGGCCACCGATAAGCTGAAGGAAGGAATTGAGGGCTTCTCGGCAGCGCTGGTCAAGCTGGAAACATTGCTTGCCCAGCGCCTTGCCGAGTTGGAAACCGGCAAAACTGCAGCCGTCTGATTCAATCCGTTCTGGGTACGATCAATCAATCTCCGTGCCCCACCCTTTCGCCTTTTTTCTGGCGAAAGGGTGGGAAACCACGGAACTAATCAGCCCAAATCATTGCAGCCATCTACTCCGACCAAACGCCCAGTAGGTTGCCCGCGCCATCGGAGAAGTGGAAGCGCCGCCCGCCGGGAAATTCGAAGGTGGGCACAACAACGCTGCCGCCTGCCGCAACAATTGCAGCTTCAGTGGCTTTCAGGTCCGCGGAGTAGAGCACCACGAACGGCGCGAACTTAGGCTGCTCCTGTTTCGCCGCGCCCTTTGCAAAGCCGATGGCTATCCCGGCGCTCTCCACGGTAGAGTCAATATAATCCGGACCCCAATCCTTGAAGCTCCAGCCGAAGACAGTCGAGTAAAACTTTTTGGTCCGCTCGATGTCGGTGGTGGTGAATTCGATGTAGGTGATCTTGTGATGCAGTACGGCATTGCTCATGAATTCTCTCCTTTGTTTTGTATTGAGTGGAGTAGAGGGAAGGCGGCGCGGATGCATGGCGCAGGCACACCTTCCCGGTGTGCTCTTGAAGCGCCCCCATCCACATTCCCTCAAGAGCTGGAGAGTGCAGGTAGAGTCCGCAAAATTGTTCGAGAACGCGGACTCGCGAGGTACGAGAACAGGCTATCAGAATTTTGCGTATGCCACATAATATTTGTGGAAAAATCAGCGCCCCAGCCAGAGCGATACGCCGCCGGTAATGGACCGGCCCTGCATGTTGACACCGTTGATCTCCTGATAGCCGGTGTTACTCAGATTCGCCAGGCGAAGATAGGGGCGCAGCTTCCCCGCATCGCGCTCCAATGCGGCGTTCCACACGGGATAAGGGTTAGCGTTCCAGGGCAGGTTGCCGGGCTGCTGATATGGCTTAGTCACCGCAACCGAGTTAGTAACTGTCAGAGCGTGTTTCAAAGCAACCGTCCAGGTGGCGCGAAGATTCTCGACCGGGTAGTTCAGGGCATACTCCGATTGCAGGCCATTCAACGGCGGCTGCGCGCCGATCACTCCGGTCCATGCGAGCTGAAGCTTCTGTCCACTAGCGGGAATCCAGGTCGAAGAGGCCTCAGCTCCGGCAAAGCGCAGGCCGCTGAGGTTGACCGCGCACCATGTATCGGTTGGACACGATGCGGGAAGAACAGAGTTAGCTGGGGGAGTAGTACTGAGATAGCGGAGATAATCAATCGTATCGTGTTGGCGGCTGTAGAAGCCCGTAGCCGAAATTGATAAACGGCTAAGTGGCGACCAATCGGCGCCTCCTTCTCCGGACCATGCTGACTCCGGCTTTAGGTGGGAATTTCCATGCGAGACCGGATCGGAGTAATAGAGGTCGGTATAAGTTGCAAGCCGGAATCCATAACCTCCACTTGCGCGCAGCTTCAGCTTGTTGGTTAGCCGGAAACTACCTGCCAGATGCGGCGAGAATACCGACTGCAATCCGCCGGAGAGTAACTCCTCGCGCAGGCCAGCGGATAAGTTCCAGCGGGAGTTAGACGGCCTCAAGTCCAAATCCGCATAGCCCGCGCCGCGATTGCGCGCATGAAGGCCGAGATTGTTGCTGTGGATGCTATCGCCGTCCGACTCCAGCCCGAATAAGAGCACGGATGAGTTAGCGACGGGAAGGGTGTGGCGCAGGGAAGCCTGCCAGGAGCCGTCGATGTGATTGTTTTCGTAAACAGACGGGGCATTGCGCAGCAGCACAAATTCATCGGTGTGGCGGCGATAAGCAAAGGCCGCTACGGTGCGGCTGCCTAACTCCTGACGCCCAGAGGCAAACCATCCCTTGGTCCGCTCCCAGGAGTTATAAGGACCATAAAACTGATTTGCGCCGAAGGAGCGGTCACTTGCGGCAAAGAGCAGGTCCGAGATGCCGAGGCGTGAACTAACCCAACTCTCCGAGGAAGCATCTTCGTTGCTGTAATCGCGATCGGGCATGAAGCCAGTGGAGAAGTTGCGATTTGCTGTCAGCCGGCTGCTCCATTGCTTGCGCGCCAGGGCCGCGAGGAGCGACTCTTCGTTCTCGCCGAAGCTGCCATAACCCGAGCGAAGATGCAACGAGTTTGCGGAGGGCGCGGCGGTGAGAAAATCGACGACGCCGCTCAGCGCGTCCGCGCCATGCAGCGTGGAACCCGCGCCGTGCAGCACCTGAATCGAATCCATTGCGTCCAACGGAACGGGCAGGTCGAGGTTATGATGCGCGGTCTGGCTGTCGTCGATGCGAAAGCCATTCAATAGCACCAGAGCCTGCTCAAAGGTTCCGCCACGCAGAACCAGGTCGGCTTGCCCGCCGCCCGCGCCGCGCTCTTCCAGATAGACCGACGAGTCCTGGCGTAGCAACTCCTGCGGTGATTCCAGAGCGAGAGTATTGCCTTCAACCGACAGCAATACGACTGACGCGGAAGACTCGGCCAGAGGCACCGGGACGGGCGTACCAAGAACCACCAGGGTCTCTGTGGGATGAGGCATCGCCGCGGACGCGGTAGCCGGACCGGCATTCGGGCTAGATGCTTGTGGGGAAGCCGCTTGAATAACGGTTGCCAAAAGGAGGCTACCTGTAATGCGCATCGAAAAAGTGAAAGGCATATTTTGTTTTTCATTCTTATAGTGAACTCTGGTAGGCTTATTAACAAGAATAATTTGATATTGTCCTAAATAGTTTAGGACTATATCTCTAGGAGAAAGCCATGCGCATCGATGCATTTCTCCAGGAAAGCCCTATGTTCGCTGTCAACCGCGCGGCGCGCCGCATTGAGTCGCTCGCCTCGCTGGCGTTTGTTGAAGACGGCCTTGGTTTTCTGGAAGGGCTGGTTTTGGCGGCATTGTTCTTTGAGACAGCGCAGCCGGTCAAACCGTCACAGTTGGCGGAGACCTTTGGAACTACGCGAGGCAACGTAAGCCATTGCGTATCGTCTCTGGAGGCCAAGGGTCTGCTGCATAGAAGGATTGATCCAGAGGATGCGCGCGCCTACCAACTAACGCTGAAGCCGCAAGGAAAGAAGTGCGCCGTGCGCGTGATTGGAGCATTCGATAAGTTACAACGGGAGTTCGAGCATGAGATTGGGAAGGCGGCATTGGGCGAGATGCTCAAGAGCCTGCGCAAGCTGGAGGTGCTCTGCATGGATACACGGAGCGCCTCCAGCAGTTAGTTACAGAATATAGCGCGATAAATCCTGATCCTTGACGATAGACGCCACCATCTGTTTCACATACTCTGCATCAATGTGGAAGACTTTATCGGAACCAGTTGGAGTCGTGCGCTCCTCGTACGGCAAGGGCGTAGAAGACTCACTCTTGATGGCTTCTTGAAGCGCCTCAGCAGCCGCATCATCCGGCGCTTTGCGGACCACATCAGGGGCAAGAAAGCTAACGTCTTCCAGCACACGCTCCATAATCGTATGCAACCGTCGCGCTCCAATGTTCTCGGTTTGCTCGTTGACCTTGAAGGCAAACTCCGCCATCTCGCGCAACGCCTCCGGCGAAAACTCCAGCTTAACTCCCTCGGTCTCAAGCAGAGCTGAGTACTGCTTGGTCAGCGATGCTTTCGGTTCGGTAAGAATGCGCAGAAAATCATCAACCGTAAGTGACTTCAACTCGACGCGAATCGGAAAGCGCCCTTGTAACTCGGGAATAAGATCGCTGGGCTTGGAGACATGAAATGCGCCGGCAGCGATGAATAATATATGGTCTGTGCGCACCATACCGTAGCGCGTGTTCACCGTAGTTCCCTCGACGATTGGCAATATGTCGCGCTGCACACCCTCGCGCGAAACATCCGGCCCGTGCCCGCCCTCGCGGCCAGCTATCTTGTCGATCTCATCCAGAAAAACAATGCCGTTGGATTCAACCCGCTCCACCGCCGCGCGGTTCACCGAATCCATATCGATCAGCCGACCCTCTTCTTCTTCCACCAGGTAATCAAATGCATCCGCCACCTTCATCTTGCGCTTCTTGCTGCCGCCGCCAAAAATATTCGGCAGCATATCCTTGAGGTTCATCTCCATATCCTCAAGGCTTTGGTTGCTGATGATGCCGAATTGCGGCATACCGCGCTCGCGAACGTCTAACTCGACCATGCGCTCATCCAACTTGCCTTCGCGGAATTGCTGGCGCAACTTCTCTCGCGTGCGCTGATAGCTGTCAACCTCGGGCAGCGTAAGCTGGCCTTCTTGCGCGGGTGGCGTGGCTGGCGGAGGCGGCAGCAACACATCCAGCAGCCGCTCCTCGGCATTCATCTCTGCGCGGTCTTCCACCTCTTCCAGTCGCTCCTCGCGCACCATGTCGATGGCGATCTCCACCAGGTCGCGGATCATCGACTCCACATCGCGGCCTACATAACCTTCCTCGGTAAACTTGGAGGCTTCGACTTTCAGAAACGGCGAGCCGGTCAGCTTCGCCAGCCGCCGCGCAATTTCGGTTTTGCCCACGCCCGTCGGGCCAATCATGATGATGTTCTTGGGCATGATGTCGTCGGCAATGTCCGGCGGCAGCTTCTGGCGACGTTGGCGGTTGCGCAGCGCAATCGCCACGGCGCGTTTGGCGGCCTTCTGCCCAACGACATGCTTGTCAAGTTCTGCGACAATTTCGCGCGGAGTCAGCTCGTCGAGCGATAGTTCTTGTTCTTCGGCGGATGCGGGCAGATAAATGGCCATTGTTCTCTTGTTTGATCCTCGTAAATACTTGTTTTGCAGAAGGCATCGCATTGAAAGGGCGAGGCATAATACGTACCGAAAATGGACAATAACGCCAAGACTTCAGTGGCAGCGTGAAAACCTCGCTAGGGCATTTTCGCTTCACTCGTTGACAATTCGAGTGCGTCGAAGATGGTTTTTCTTGAGGAAAAGCCACCTTGTCGCATGGATTGTATAAACAACAGAATCGAAAAAGCAGTAGGCCCAAGATTTTCACAACCGATTGAGGCAACACGAGTATTATGACGCGATTCAAGTCATACCGTCCACATCAGGCGTATTTCCTGCCACCAAATGTGCGGTACGAGTTGAGCGCGGAATTTACTCTCGCCCCGTCCCAGCCTACAACATCACCCGGCTGTGGGCGCTGATGTCCGCTAAAACGCAAATAAAACGGAAAACTTTCCCCGTCAGTCAACCCGAAACGACAAGGGATCCAAAGGCAAGTCAACAAGACAATGCCGATCAAACAGGGCCGTCAGCGCTCTCTCGCAGACACTGAAGCCCGACAATTTCCAATTGACACTTGCGGTATGACTGAAGTCGTGCCCTGGCGCTTATCTTCTAATTGAAGACAAGTTTGCAGTGGCTTCAGTGTGACGGCGACGCTCTCCTGGGTCTGAGAGTTTCCCTACAGTTTATTGCGCAGGAATTCGAAGACCAGGTAGCCGATGAGCGCGCTGACAATGGCGACGGCGAAGTTGGTGAGGGTGA
>Ga0181529_10001018_pt1 | contig 38553 bp, 26 predicted proteins | sample PEATcosm2014_Bin_36_FD_119763 | JGI IMG/M metagenome (GOLD analysis project Ga0181529, IMG submission 119763) | Peatland microbial communities from MTU Mesocosm Facility, Houghton, MI, USA - PEATcosm2014_Bin10_30_metaG | ecosystem: Environmental > Terrestrial > Soil > Wetlands > Peat | place... | reverse complement strand
GTCAACATGGGCAATGATGGCGATATTGCGTATCGTCTGGGTCACAGGGTAGCTTTTCCTTCTTTTGGTTCGGCCTAGCAGGCCATGGGATTGGGGGCGCCAAGAGGGCGAATTGCCACACAATGCGGCACGTTCCATTCTAACAGCAGTGCGGTATATGGGCATTTCTAAGCCGGTTGCGGCCCTGCCAACCTGCCGCTTTGAGGGATTGCCGCACGCCGATTCCCCAGCCGATCGCCAAGCGAGTACACTTTTCTGCAAATGCGAATTGACTCCGCTTCCCGCCTCCTTGCCAGCCGTTGCGTCCTCTTTGCCCTTGCGTTTCTCGCCTGTGGGCTCGTTAGTTTCCTGCCCGCCGCAGCGCAGACCGCGCCGGCAAAAGACTTGCTCATCTACTCCATTGACGTGGAAGGCGGACAGGCCACACTGCTGGTCGCCCCCTCTGGCGGGTCGCTGCTCATCGACGCCGGCTGGCCCACCCCCGACGGCCGCGACGCCCAGCGCATCCAGGCCGCCATGCAGGACGCGGGGATCGTCAGGATCGACCAGGTGCTCATCACCCACTTCCACCACGACCATGTGGGCGGCGTGCCTGAGCTGGTGAAGCGCGTTGAGGTGGGTGAGTTTCTGGATCACGGCGTCAACCGCGAGGACGCCGACATCACCCGCACCGACTATGCCGCCTACCTGAAAGCCATCGAGGGCAAGCCCCGGCGCATCGTTCATCCCGGCGACAAGATCGACATTCCCGGTCTCGAAGCCATCGTGATCACCGCCGATGGCGAACACATCGCCTCGGTTCCCGGCGTCAAGCCCGTTCCCAATCCGCTCTGTGCCGCCGAACCCAAGTGGGAGCTGGACACGACCGAGAATCCCCGCTCGGCGGGCGTGCTGGTCACCTTCGGCAAGTTCCGCTTTCTCGATCTGGGCGATCTGACCAAAGCCAAGGAGATCCCCCTGGCCTGCCCGCGCAACCTGCTCGGCACGGTCGACCTCTATATGGTCGATCACCACGGCTTCAATCTCTCCAATGCGCGGGCATTTGTGGATGCGATTCATCCCCGCGTGGCCATCATGGACAACGGCGCGCACAAGGCGGGCAGCCCCGAGGCCTGGCAGACGGTGCACGACAGCCCCGGCCTGGAAGACCTGTGGATGCTGCATACCGCCGAGGACTCCGACGCCGCCCACAACAGCCCGGCGGCACTGATCGCCAACCCTGCTGGCGCGGCAACGGACGGCGTCTGGCTCAAGGTCTCCGCCCAAGCCGACGGCAGCTTCTTTGTCTTCAATCCGCGCAACAAGATGGCGGTGGCCTACCCGCACAAATAGGCCCCCGCGGCGTGAGCCCGTCCTGCATCGTTGGGATTCCTGCAACTCAAGACCGGCCATGGCCGTCACGATGCCAGGAGACCCCAATGAAGATCCTCCGCACTCTTGCCGTTCCGGCTATCGCCGCGGCCTTTGCCGCATTGTCCTGGCCTGCTGCTTCCCAGGCTCCAGCGCCGGCGCAAAAGCCGCCTGCAATCCCTGGGCTGCCCGCGGGTTTCAAAATGCCCGCCAGAACGCCAAACGATACCCTGGTTTCGCCACAGGTAGCCGCGGACGGCCGCATCACCTTTCGCCTCTACGCTCCTGAAGCAAAGAGCGTGACCCTGCGCGGCGAGTTCCTCGACTTCTTTCAGCCCCCGCCCCAGCTCGCAAAAGACGGCCAGGGCGTCTGGTCCATCACCACGGAGCCCGTGGCCGACGGCGCCTATCGCTACCACTTCATCGTCGACGGGGCTACCGTTCTGGACAGCCGCAATCCCGAAACCTCCGCTACGCCAACCACTGTGCAGAACCTGGTGGATGTATCCACCGCTCCAGACGATTTTCAGGCGAACCGGAGCGGGGTTCCGCACGGTACGGTTTCGACCGTCTATTACGATTCATCCGTAGCCGGTGGGCAGCGGAGGCTGCACCTGTATTTGCCGCCGGGCTATGAGGAAGGCAAGAACTACCCTGTGCTTTACCTGATCCACGGCGGGGGCGATGGGGACGAGTCCTGGCCCACGGTCGGACGCGCCGGCTTCATCCTCGACAACCTCATTGCCGCCGGCAAGGCCAAGCCGATGGTGGTGGTCTTCCCCAATGGCGGGGTCAAGGGCGGTCAGCCAATGGTCGCGGACCCGGAGAGAGATCCGTTCACCGCGGAGCTGCTGACGGTTATCGTTCCCTTTATCGAGGCCAACTACCATGTCTCCCGGCGGCCTGAAGACCGGGCCTTGGCTGGCCTTTCCATGGGCGGTCTTCAGACGCTCAATATCGGCCTCACCCACACGCAGCAATTCCGCTTCATAGGCGTCTTCAGTTCCGGCTGGTTCCCCGCCGATTTGAAAGCCTTTGACGAAAAGTACGGCCCAAGCCTGGGGCAGGAGACCGCCCGTCTGAAGCTCCTGTGGTATGCCTATGGGGCGACGGACATTGCCAAACCAAATGCGCTCAACGTCCTCAAGATGTTCGACGGATACGGTGTGAAGTACAAGACAGAAGAGACTCCCGGCGGGCACACCTGGACGAACTGGCGTCTCTACCTCAGCCAGTTTGCTCCGCTGCTCTTCCGTTAGGGTTTGCGCGAGCGCTGGTAGAGCTCTTGCAGCGCGTCGCAGGCGGTGCGCACGCCGTCCTCGTGACTCAGCCCCTGGGCCACCAGTTCCGCGCGCCGGGCATAGCGCGGATTGGCCAGCATAGCCTTCAGCTTGCCCGCCACCCGCATCGGCTTGTAGGCGGCCTTTTGGATCGAGCACGCCACCTTCAGCCGCCTCATGCGGCGGGCGTTGTCCGGCTGATCGTGCGAGTAAGGCATGATGAGCATCGGCTTGCCCGCCCGTAGGCACTGGGCCGTAGTGCCCACGCCGCCTTGGTGGACCACCATGGATGCGCGCGAAAAAAGCGCGGAATAAGGCGCGTACTCGGCCACGCAAATCGACTCCGGCAGCTCCTGGCTGGGGCGGTTGCGTGGATCCGAGCCGATCAGCAACACCGCGCGGATTCCTAACTTGATGGCCGCTTTGGCCGAATGCTGGTAGAAGTGGCCGGCGGCCAGCACCGCCGCCGAGCCGAGCGTAAACACCACCGGAGCCGGTCCCTCGTTTAGAAACTGCTCCAGACTGGGCGGCAGCGCCTGGTTGCCGGCGTCGGCGTCGTAGTAGCAGAAACCGGTGATCTTTGTGTTCGCAGGCCAGTCCTTCTGCGCCCTGCCCAGCACCTCGGAAAAGAGCGCCAGCACCAGATTAGGCGAATGCTTGGCGTCGAAGAGCGGATTCGGGCCTCTGGGCAAGCCCAGTTCCTTGCGCAGGTCGTAAATCGGCTGCGGCCACTTGCGGCTGATGAAGCGCGCCAGTCTCCTGATCAGCCGTCCCAGGCCGGGCACCTTTCTGTCTGCCCGCGCCAGCCGCGGATACATGGGCAGCACCGGCGGGTCAAAGGCGGAGAAGAACGAGATGGGCGCCAGCACGTAGCTGGCCCAGGGAATCCCGGTCATCTCGGCCACGATGGGCCCGGCGTAGTTCAGCTCGCCCAGCAGCATCAGGTCGGCGCGCTCCGGGTTGGTGACCGCGTCCAGCAGGTCGTCGTAGGTCTGACGCAACGCGGGAAAGAGGAAGTCGCGCAGCCCGTGCTCGGTGCCCTTCTTCACGTCGTAGACCATCTCCACCATAATGCTGTTGGTGGGGTCGATGTCCGGTCGGATGGCGTGGAACTCCAGCCCCAGCGGCCGAATCTTGGGCTCGTAGACCGCCGGCAGCGCCATTACCGGCACGTGCCCGCGGCGCTTCAGTTCCAGTGCAAGGGCGATCAGTGGATTGGTGTCGCCGAAGGTGCCGATGTTCGAGAGAACAATGCGCAAAGGAGGCGTCCCTGAGCCGGCTTGGCTCGCAACCATGACTATGAGGTTAATGCATCGGACCTTCACAAGCGTGCTGCCGCTGCTTCAATTCACCGAGCCGTAACAGAATTGGGGGGGGACGGGCAGACCGGGCTGCGGACAAAAGGCCCGTTCTCAATTTGAAAACTTATACACATCCATCACGGGGCTTGGCGCGAAAAGTGCCCAAAACGGCCTCCTTGCCCACGAGGCCGGAACTCTGCCCGGGAATGCCTCCGGTCAGATCCCCCAACCGCTGCGATCAGGAGTGTCTAGAGCATTTTCGGAATACAGGTAGACTTTTTGAAGGGCGTGCAAGGTGGCTTTTTCTTTGGAAAAAAGCCACTTGAGTACGTGCTTTCGGTCTACACCAATTCCGAAAATGCTATAGATCGGTTTCGATTCAACAGTTGACCTTTTGAAATCGTGCGAGGCGGCGGTCGTCTACCCCCCACTTTGGGTTGGGAGGTTCATCCGCCCACGCGGCCTGCTGAATGAGCCGCGAGGAAGTTGCCTGAAAGCGCTCCTTTTGCGACCAAAGCGTGTTCAAAACACACCAATGGCGGCTCGAAACCGGCATGGAAATGCACTCAATTCTGCCGGTCGGTTGGCGGGCGATTCTTCTAAGCTGTTCATGGCGCGTGGCTTATCCATCCGCCCCGGGGTCCGGAAGAGACGATTGCAGAGGGGGAGGAAATGCAAAATATGGTACGGACCGGGACATGCCACAGAAAAGCAGGCCGATGAGGGGCTTGGCACCCATCACTTGCTATCGACCAGTGTGCGCCAGAGGGAGGAAACCTTCTGCAAGCGAGGTTCAGAAATGGCTGGGATGCTCAGGCATTGCAGCCACATCAGGCAGGAAGCCAAGCGGAAAGCGGCAGCCGCCCTCGACAATGGCACAATTACGTCACAATTGGACACTTGGAAGAGAAACGCCGACGATGAACGCCGGCGTAAACTACTGAGAACTAAGTGTTTAATGGTCGGGACGGGCAGATTCGAACTGCCGACCCCTCGCACCCCAAGCGAGTGCTCTACCAGGCTGAGCCACGTCCCGACACAATGTAGCCGGCTCGGAAAAGCCGGCGCTGGGGTCCAAACCAGTTTACACCAGCCAGGCTGGGCGCGCTTGCACGCCTGCGGGAAAAGACCGGTTTTATGGAGCATGGCTGAAAAGGCTGCCCAGTATCCGGATTCACCGCCGACTCCGCGGGCGCCTTGCCGGACTCGAGATCCCTTCCCCGTACCCGGCCAGGCTTTTTCGCAGCCTGTCAGCCCGCTTTTTTCAAGCCCCGCGCGCCGGAAGTTCATGCCATTCATTCGATCCTCCCGCGTCAGGGCAAAGAGATGCTGCCCAGCCGCGCTCGGTGCTTGTAACATCTAGAGCAGAGTTGGAACAGGAGCGCCAAAGTCATGAAGATGCGGCCGGGAACACAGACGGGGTTTCTGCTGTGCGGTAAGGAGTGGAGCGAGGGCGATGCGTTGGAAGTGCGATCGCCATGGGACCAGGGACTGGTGGGGCGGGTGACCGTGGCCACGCGGGCAGACGCCCGCCAGGCCGTGAACCATGCCGTGGCCAGTCTGCGCCGTACGCGTGCCCTGCCCCGCTGGAAGCGGCGGGAGATTCTGGAGGACGTGGCGGCGGCGTTGATCGAACAGAAGGAGCGGTTCGCGCAGTTGATCGTGGCCGAGGCCGGCAAACCGGTGCGTCTGGCGCGCGCCGAGGTGGATCGCGCCGTACTCACCTTCAAGACGGCGGCCGAAGAGGCCGCGCGGCTGGGCGGCGAAAGCCTGCCGCTGGATCTGACAGAAGGCAACGAGGGCCGCTGGGGCCTGGTGCAGCGTTTTCCCGTAGGGCCAGTGCTGGCCATCACTCCGTTCAATTATCCGCTGAACCTGGTGGCGCACAAGGTGGCTCCGGCCATGGCTGCCGGTTGTCCGGTCATTCTGAAGCCTTCGCCGCAAACCCCATTTACCTCCCTGGCGCTGGGCGAGGTGATTCTCAAGGCCGGCTGGCCGGTGGAGGCGCTGGCCGTGCTGCCGCTGAGCAACATCGATACCGCCTGGCTGGCCGAGAAGGAAGACCGGATCAAGCTGGTCAGCTTTACCGGCTCGGCAAAGGTGGGTTGGGAGTTGAAGACTCACTCTGGCCGCAAGCGGGTCCTGCTCGAACTGGGCGGCAATGCGGCGCTGATTGTTCACGGCGACTGGCCGGATCTGGACGACGCGGCCACACGCACAGCGTTTGCGGCTTTCGGGTACGCGGGCCAGTCCTGCGTCAGCGTGCAACGGGTATTTGTGGAACGCAGGGTCTTTCAGACGTTCTTGTGGAAAGTGGTGGAACATACCGCCAAGATGGCCGCGGGCAACCCTTCCGACGAGATCACCGAGGTCGGTCCGCTGATTCGCCTCAGTGAAGCCGAACGCATCGAAGCCTGGGTCAAGGAGGCGGTGGAAGGCGGTGCCAAGCTGGTGGCCGGAGGCGAACGGCGCGGCGCGGTGGTGACGCCTGCAATCCTGACCGCGACCAAGCCGGGCATGAAGGTGCGCGAAGAAGAAGCTTTCGGCCCTGTGGTCTGCATTGAACCCTATGACGATTTCGAGCAGGCCATGGCAGACGTGAATCATTCGAAATACGGCCTGCAGGCCGGCTTGCTCACCCGCGATGCCGGCCGCATCCTCACCGCCTATCGTGAGCTGGAGGTGGGTGGTCTCATCGTGGGCGATACCCCCAGTTGGCGTCTCGACCCCATGCCCTTCGGCGGCGTCAAAGACTCCGGCCTGGGCCGCGAAGGCATCCGTGCGGCGATCGAAGAGATGACCGAACCGCGCATTTTGGTCATGGCTGGATTGAGCTAGAGTATGGTCGGTTCGCAGGGTGCGATTTCGATTTGGAGCCCGATGGCTTTCTCTTGAAGAAAAAGCCATCGGGCTACCAGGCTCTCGCAAGGAGCAGAAGCGAAAGCGCTGCAGGGTATTCCGGCGCTCGATAAAGGCAGCGTTCCCCGGTTGCCTGGAGGGACTCAGGAGGGGCGCATCGAGTCATGCGTGCCGTTGCAGAGTTCTCTGACCGCGAGCTGGTTGGAGAGAAACCGGGACAGATAATCGATGGGGTCCTCGGCGGCCGCCATCTGGGACAGGTGGTACTTCCACACATCCGGCTTGACGGTGCGGCGGGTGAAGGGCTTGCGTGTCACTTGCAACACTTCGCCTTGGCCATTGACTCTTGAGTACGTGGAGCTGGGGACGGCGAAGGCGATCTGGGAGCCGTTGCGCCAGAAAGAACGGGCAAAGTCGTGAGAAAACAGGAGCGTGTAGTGGCGCCCCTCGCGAGAAAGCAGAGTCAGCGCTTGCTCGGAGCCCGGCCATATCGGGTGCACGTGCCCCCGGAACCAGTGCTGGAAATCGAATCCATTGCCCTCCGCTTGTTTGAGCAGTAGCCGCAGCATCTCTTTCCGCTTCATGGTCTAGTTCCTCGAAGAGTAAATCCTGGGCACGGCAAACCTAGCATGGCGAGCCCGCCTCGCCACAACAGGCTCGGCCCTTGCGATGTATTGCGACTAAATCGATTTTGCATGCTCAGGGCGCGCCGGGCATATCCCCCAAATGGGAGAAAATTTGTGCGCGGGCGGAGTTTATTGCTAGGCTGTTCAAAACGGAACGGAAGCGTTGCTGGACTTGTGCATGGGGATTTCTTCGGAGACCGTTTCCTCGCTGCTGAGGCTGCTCTACGAGGCTTCGGCGTCACCGGAGTTGTGGCCTGGATTCTTTGCTGCGTTGAGCGATTATGCGCAAGCGCCGGCGGCGTATTTCGCGCTGGTGGATCCCGCGGGGCATTGCAATCTCGCTCTGAACCCAGGGGTCGATCCTGCCTGGCAGCGCGCCTACACCGAGCATTTTCACAACCAGGATGTCCTTCTGGACCGTTTTGTCGCCCTGAAGAACGCGCACGGCGATTGGATTGGCACCAGGCAGTCGGCCATCTCCGACCAGGAGTACCAGAGCTCCGCCCTTTATTGCGAGCACGTGAAGCCGCAGGGGCTGCTGCACCATTGCGCAGCCGTGCTGGGTGGGCTCAACGGGGGCCTTGAAGGCGGGGTCGGGATGATGCGCGCCGTCCACCAGCAGCCTTTCGACAATGACCTCGTTTCCCTGCTTGCGATGCTGGCCCCGCACCTGAAGCGCGCCATCAATACCCAGCACACGCTGAGTGAGTTGCGCCGGAGAAACCACGAGTTGCGGCACAGCGTGGAGGCTCTCGGCCAGGGTTTGATCCGTCTGGATGGGAGCGGGCGGGTAACTCGGATGACCACGGCGGCTCGGGCGATTCTCGACGCGCGCAACGGTATCGAGATCGATGGCGGATTTCTCCGCGCCGCTGTTCCGGCAGAGCGGACCCGTCTCAACAAACTTATAGCCGGCGCAGTGGCCACTGGCGCCGGCCGGGGCACGGAGGCTGCGGTTCCATGTTCCACCGCCGCAGCCCCCCAGGTCGGCAACCATCCACTCTGGACGCCCCCATCGGGCGGAGCAATGCTCATCTCGAGGCGGCCGCCCAGCCGGCCACTCCGGCTGGTAGTCACGCCCTTCCGCCCCAGCACGGATTTCATGGACGACCGTCCGGTTGCGATGGTCTTTCTGGACGACCCGGCTGCCCGGCCTCCGTCCAGGGCAGCGATTCTCCGCGAACTCTACGGTTTGACCCCCAGCGAATGCCGGCTGGCCGATTTCCTGGGCCAAGGCTTGGAGTTGGCTTCCGCGGCCGAGCTCATGAGCATGGCCACCGCGACCGCGCGCTTCCACTTGAAGGCGATCTTCCGCAAGACGGGAGCCGGACGCCAGTCGGAGCTGGTGCGCCTGATGCTGGGGCTGCCGGGAGGATGGGCGACCGACGCACCAGTACCCTCCAAGCGCGACCCGTCCACTGTCTCCTGAGTTGGTCTTCCCTGACTTACATTTCTCTCGAAGGACCGGGAAAGCTCCCCGCAAAACGAAAAAAACGCCCCCCGGTTATTCCTGCCTGGATCGATCCAGGTCTAGTAAACCGGAGGGGCGAGGAGCCGCAATCACAAGAAAATGAGTTGTCCGGCGGTACTCTCCAAGGCAAATTTCTTCGCCGCGCAGAATGCTGCCCTATTCACATTTTCTGGACCGAGTGCAAATGTATTTGCAAATAACCATGCAGGAAAGGTTCTATCGGGTACTATGACGGTGAATTCTTGCTAAATGATTACCACTACTCGGTTTAATCTACCGTGGACAAGTGCTTTCTTAGCACGTATGATACGCAATGCAGTTGGTTTCACCCTTCTGGTTCAACTGAAACTTGCCGCGCATAGAGCGCGACTTCCGTCCAGATCCGGTTGATTTGGCCAGATCACCTGTACCGTTGCGGTTGCCGAAAGTCGGGCCGGTTGGTTGGTTCCCGACTGGAGAAGCACGCGCTCTATTGGGGCGTTGTCGGCGGTGGGTCCAAGGGATGAAACAATTCCGAGGAGCTTGAAATGCCCGTGGAGTCGAAGTCGACCGAGTTTCCACCAACAGACGCCGCCCCAGAGGCTGGGGCGGTTCGCGAACAGTTGGAGCGGCTGGTAGCGCACCCGCTGTTTTCCAACAGCAAACGTTACCCCGTGTTGCTGGCCTATGCCGTGGAGCAGACCTTGCGAGGCAATGGCGCCGAGCTCAAGGAGCGGAGCATCGGCATCGAGGTCTTTGGCAGGTCTCCCAGCTACGACGCCAACGCCGACCCGGTGGTTCGCATCACCGCCGGCGAAGTGCGTAAGCGGCTGATGCAGTACTACTACGATTCCGCCCACGATGGCGAACTGGTAATCGAACTGCCCGTCGGCTCCTATGTTCCTGTCTTTCGCGTCTCCGAGCGCACTCCGGAACCGGTACCCGATGCGCAGCCGCCGCAATCCGCCGCCCCACTTGCCCCGGCCCCCGCTCCGGCTCTGCATCCGCACGCCCGGCGGCGTCGCCGGCTGCTGGTTGCGGGCATGGTCACACTGGCTGCTGCCCTAGGGGCGGGCATCGGCTTTCGCTATCGCGCCATCTACGATTTCCAGCCCCCGACCTCGATTGATCGCTTCTGGGAGCCGATCACCGCTGGAACAACAACGGCTACCTATTGTCTGGGCGAACCAGCCAAGAACCTGGATGTGGGTTCGATCAATTCCCTGGAGACGCCGGCGCCGGACGCCAAACCGGAGCCGCTTTACTTCCGGCTGCATTACTCCGGCCATCTGGCGCTGGCCGACGTGATCACGCTGACCCGCACTGCCGCTGCTCTTGAGACCCAGCACAAGGCTTTTCGCGTGGTTCCCGCCTCCGAGGCGCGCTTCGCGCAATTGCGCGAAGGGCCCATTGTGCTGATTGGCGCCTTCGACAATATCTGGACGCTGCGCGTAACACAAAAGCTGCGCTTCGGATTCGAATCCAAAGACGGCGTGGCGCTGCTTGTCGACCGCAAGAGTCCCACGCAGACCTCCTGGCAAACTGCCTGGGACCTGCCCTATGAAAAGCTGTCAAGGGATTATGCCATCGTGGCCCGCATTCACGACAACACCACCGGGCAGCCCGTGATCATAGCAGCCGGTATCTCGGAAGAGGGTACGGAGGCCGCGGGCGAGATTCTGTATAACCCGGTCTATCTAGACTCGCTGCTGGCAAAGCTCCCCCCCAACTGGGAACAACTCAACATGGAGGCGGTTATCGAGACCCAGGTAATCGAAGGCCATCCTGGCCCGCCCAGCATCCTGGCTGTCGAGACTTGGAAGTAACCGGCACCTTCTCGCGGTTGCCCTGTTTCTTAGCCAAGCATCCACAAAGCCGTGTGGCGGGGAGCAATCGCCGCCACACAACCGAATCGGTCAAGCCAAGGCGGCTCCCCAATGCACATGCTCTAGAGCATTTTCGGAATACACGTAGACTTTTTGAAGGGCGTGCAAGGTGGCTTTTTCTTTGGAGAAAAGCCGCTTGAGTACGTGCTTTCGGTCTACACCAATTCCGAAAATGCTATAGATGGCTTCTTCTTGAAGAAAAGGCCACTTGGCGTCGGCAGTGCTTCGGCAAAGCAATCGAGGACCAGTCGCGGCGGGCGATCGGTGAGCTTTTTCCCAAACAAGGCGCCCATTCCATGGACTGAGCGCCTGAACAAGCCACAAGACTTAGTGCGCGAGCTTCCTCTACTTGCTCTTGGCTTTTTGCGCGGCCCAACGCTTGCGCTGCGCATCGGCAATGCGCTTGCGCGCCTCCGGGCTCAACACGCGGGTTTTCTTTGCCTTGACCTTGACCGCAACTTGCTTGGTTTTGCGCTCAGCTATCTTGGCGGCGACTTTGCCGGTATTGGCCAGCAGGGAGCGAACCTGCATGAGCCGCGCGATTTCTGCATCAATTTGGGAAAGAAGGGAATCTGTTGACATAGGTAACAGAATAACTCAAATCCAAAGTTCTGCACAGATTCCCAGAGAGCTTTTTGTTAAAGTTACTCCGGCTTGCCCACGGTTTGCTCCTTATAGGCCTTTTGTAGAACGAAAAATGCTTGCTTCTTCTCGCCCTTCTCGGAGACAAGCCCCTTGCGATTGAACCCATCCTGAATACCGGCCAAAGGCCTGAGGGGCGAACGGAAATCCATGAGAATCCATGGGCTCATGCCTCTAAGTTGAGGTATCCGGTTGAGCATTCCCAGTTGATGGCGGTAGATATTGGCCTGATATTCCTCCGTCCAGCGGTCGTTATCGCCGCCATGCAGGCCAGCCTTCGCGCCGCCCCCGAACTCGCTTACGATCAGGGGTTTCTGGTACCCCACACGCCACCCGGCCGTGTCCGCGCCCTCCGGATGCTGCTCATACCAGCCTATGTATTCATTGAAGCCGATCACATCCAATGCCTTGCCCAGGGGGTCGTCGATCACCTTGGTGTTCCCCTCGGCCCTAACCAGCAGCGCCGCGGTGATCAGCCGTGTAGGGTCAAGCTCGCGCGCGTGGGCGGCGAGGGCTTCAATAAACTTCGTCCGCGCCTCTTTGTTGGGCGTCTCGTTGGCCATTGACCAGAGGACAATCGCGGCATGGTTGCGCGAGGTCCCAATCTCCTCGTCCAATTGCTGCTCGGCTTTGGCTAACACGGCGGGGTTGTCCCACTGGATAGCCCAGTAGACCGGATTCTCCGACCACACCAGCAATCCCATGCGGTCGGCGGCGCGCAGCATGGTCTCGTCGTGGGGATAATGCGCCAGGCGGACAAAGTTGGCGCCCAGTTCCTTGGCCCAGCCCAGCAGCGTCTCCGCATCCTTGTCGGTATTGGCCCGGCCGGTACGGTAGGGAGCTTCTGCATGGACACTAATGCCATGCAGAAAGATGGGCTTGCCATTGAGCAGAATCTCAGTGCCGCGGGTTTCGATAGTGCGGAAGCCTATCCGTTCGTCAATCGAGTCCTGGCCAGCACTTATCTTGACTTTGTAGAGCTTTGGGGCCTCCGGCGACCAGCGCTCCAATCCCTTCACTTCAAGACGGATCGCGGCCAGACCTGCATCCCCAACCTTCGCGGTTGCCCTTGCGTTTAACTCGGGAATCTCCACTTCTGCAGTTGCGCCGCGGATAGGACCTTGTACATGCACCCAGCCCTCGATGAAGTTGCCCTCCGTGCGGCTCAGGTGCAGATCGTACTGGTCCACGAAAGTGTCCGGCACCTCGATCAGCGAAACCGCGCGGGTGAGACCGCCATAGTTCCACCAGTCTGTCTTGAGCGTGGGAACGTACTCCTCGCGGCGGGTGTTATCCACTGCGGCCACTACAAAGTTGGCGCCGGCATGAATCGCCGCCGTCACGTCGCAGTTGAAGCTGGTGAATCCGCCCTCGTGCTCGCACACGGCTTGCCCATTCACCCAGAACCAGGAGCGATAGTTGGCCGCGCCCACATGCAGGAAGATGCGGGTGTGCTCTTTGGGCTGGTAGCTGAAGTCCCGCTCGTACCAGACCGGTCCCTCGTAATAGAAGAGCGATTCGCGTTGCGTGTTCCAATCGCCCGGCACTTTCAGCGTGGGGGACTTGGAAAAGTCATACTCGGTCGGTCTTGTGTCGCCGGGTTTCGCCTTTTCGTTGCGGAAGTACCCCGAGAATCCGTTCGAATAAGGATCGACGATGGTGGCCCAGTCGCCATTCAGCGAGGTAGCCGGACGCCGGTCCGCGCCGGTAAGAACGATGGGCGACGGCGCTGCCCAGGCAACGGTAGAGGCCAGAAGCGTGGAACAGACAACGGCCAAGGCAGAATTCTCCGCAGCACGTGCTGCGATGCGCGCAAACATGCGGCCAAGCAGATACATCATCTCGGAACCTCTTCGATGGGAGCGTGGTTCGGAAGCTTTCCCGCTCTTCATTGCGCAGGCGGGGCGGCTCCGTCGGAACAAACAATCTTATCGCCCGGCGACTCTCCTTGCATATTTTTTCTGCCTACGACAATGCTGCGCTGCAATGAAAAGAGGGAGATAAGCGTCAGGCTTCTCTCCCTCTTTATCCGGCTCGATCAACAAACTCTGCCGGTCTACTGTCCCAGATACATCACGTGGACATAGGTGCCGAGGCGCGTGTTGTAGGCCAAGTAGTAGCCAGGATGGTCGGGGTCCTCGTAGATCACAATCTGGTCCGAGTCCCACAACCAGCCGTCGCAGTAAGCCATGTCAAAAGCCGCAACGTTCCAATACCAGCCGTTGAACCAGAAGCGGTTGGGATTGCCGCCGCCAAGGCGCCAGACATGTCCGCGGCCAAAGCCGCCGGTGAAGCGGCCGTGCGCAAAAGGCTGGTCCACATGATAGTTGGCGTCGTCGCGACCGGTGTCATGGCCGACCCACTTGTTTCCGTCCACGTGGGGAACGTTGGGGTGCCCGTCCTTGTCGGCAAAGTTGCGATTCGGCTCCGGAGCGCGGGGCGTGGCAACTGGCTTGGGCCCGCTTTTGGGAGGCGCCTGATGGGTTCCACTGCCCGAAAAGCGGGGTTGCGCACCCCCATCGCGACGCTGGGCAAACGCAGGCACTGCAAGAACAAGCAATGCGACCAAAATCAGCTTCAAGGATTTCATCGTTTCCTCCTGATGCCCTCAGGGAGAAGAGCCTTACCGCGCTTCTGCCTCGTGAGTGGGCCACCACCAATTACATTAGCTCCAACACGGGCTGTGAGAACAAGTTGCGAAGCGATAATTCTCTCGATATGAGCCCCAAGAGTAAGCGCACCGGCGGTGGGTTGCAGAGAAACTTTACGGCGCAACGGGAAAGATCCACTGGAATCCGGAATTGTTCAATCGCGAACACTCTCCTGCCGAAAGTCGTTCGCGATGGAAAAGGCACGGCTGAAAGCCGTGCCTTTTCATGATTCACGAAGGGGAGCCGCCTTCCTAAGCCTCGAGTGCCACAGGCGTCCGGCGCCACGCATAGAGCGGGAACTGGTTGGCCATCTCCGCCACTTCCTGGCGGATCCGCTCCAGAGCCGCGTCGTCATTGCGCCGCGCCAGGGCCATTTCGATCCAGACGGCGATCTGCCGCATCTCCGGTTCTTTCATGCCGCGGGTGGTCAGCGCTGGCGTTCCCACGCGGATGCCCGAGGCCTTGAGGGGCGGATTGACGTCGTAGGGAATGGTGTTCTTGTTGACAGTGATGCCGGCTTTGCCGAGCGCCAGTTCGGCCTCGGAGCCCAGAATGCCCTTCTGGAAGACATCCACCAGCATCAGGTGATTGTCCGTGCCGCCGGAGACGATGCGGAAGCCGGCCTCGGCAAGCGCAGCGGCAAGCACCTGCGCGTTGGCCACCACCTGCGCGGCATAAATCTTGAACTCCGGACGCAGCGCCTCGCCAAAGGCCACCGCCTTGGCGGCCACAATATGCACCAGCGGGCCGCCCTGCTGTCCGGGGAAGACCGCCCGATCGATTTCCTTGCCGATGGTCTGCTCGGGCTTTGCGCCCACCTGGTAGTCCTTGCCGCAAAGGATGAGGCCGGAACGCGGTCCGCGGAGGGTTTTGTGGGTGGTGGTGGTGGTGATGTGCGCGTGGGGTACCGGCGAGGGATGAACGCCGCCCGCCACCAGGCCGGCAATGTGCGCCATGTCGAAGATGTACACCGCGCCCACCTTGTCGGCGATCTGCCTCATGCGAGCAAAGTCCCACATCCGCGGATAAGCACTGCCGCCGCCAATGATGGCCTTGGGCTTCTCGCGCTCGGCAATGGCCTCCAGCTCGTCGTAGTCGATCAGCTCGGTGTCTTTGCGGACATGGTAGAAGGTGGGCCGGTAGAGCTTGCCGCTGAAGCTGAGCTTGTGGCCGTGGGTCAGGTGGCCGCCATGGGCCAGGTCGAGGCCCAGGATGGTGTCTCCGGCTTGCAGCACCGCCGCATAAGCCGAAGCGTTGGCCTGCGAGCCGGAGTGCGGCTGCACGTTCGCGTGTTCGGCGCCGAAAATCTGCTTGGCGCGATCGCGGGCCAGGTTCTCCACCACGTCGGCAAACTCGCAGCCGCCGTAATAGCGGCGGCCGGGGTAGCCCTCGGCATATTTATTGGTGAAGATCGAGCCGGCCGCCTCCAGAACCGCCTCGGAGACGAAGTTCTCGCTGGCGATCATCTCCAGCCCCTCGTGCTGGCGGAGGGTTTCCTGGTCAAGGGCAGCGGCCACGGCGGGGTCGGCTTGGGCAAGGGAGAGAGACATGCGGTCGGTCATACACGAATTTTAACCCTTTCTCGCCCACGACCATCGGCAGAAATGGCGGCTGGCTTGTAGTCTGGGACGAAGCGAGGCTGGGAATGGTCCTCTTTAAGTGCTTCACCGCGCCTGGAAACTGACGGATGAAGCAGAGCTTCGCGGCTGTTTTCAAAGATCCTTCGAGGCCCCTATGAAAACCGGATGGAAACAACTTCTAATGGCGGCAATCGCGGCATGCGCGCTGATTCCGGCACTTGCGCAGGACGCGGCGCTGTTGGCCAAAGCCAATGCCGGCGACGCAGCGGCGCAGGTGCTGGCAGGCGACAGCTTCGCCCAGGGCAATGGACAGGAGCGCCCACCCAAGCGGCTGGCCGCGGACTACAAGCAGGCCGCGGAGTGGTACCGCAAGGCGGCCCTACAGGGCTCGATCACCGGCCAGTTGCGGCTGGCCGCGCTCTATCGCGACGGCAAAGGCGTGGCGCGCGACGCGGTTGAAGCTGCCAACTGGTATCGCAAGGCCGCCGACCAGGGCGACGCCGGAGCGCAAGGGACTTTGGGCCTCCTTTACTCCTTCGGGCAAGGTGTTCCGCGCAGCGATGTCGAGGCGTACTACTGGTTGGATCTGGCCGCGGCGGTGAAGGGGCCGAACCAGGAAAAGTACGCCGCCAATCGGCAGATGGTGGGCACGCGGATTACCGCCGACGAGCTGGCCGCGGTCCAGGAGAGGGTCGAGAAGTGGAAGGCCGAGCATCCGCGGCCCTGAGAAGGCTCTGAACGAGTCGCCGTTTTTGATTGGGCAGGGCTTTGCAGACTGCGGAAAACTCCTGACGGGCCGAGTCTTGTAGCAGTCCGGCACCGGTGCTTCCGACCCGCATTGGGCGAAACCTGCATTGAGAGCGGTTTCGATTCAACAGTTGACCTTTTGAAATCCTGCAAGGGGCCATTTTCTTGAGAGAAATGCCACTCGGCCTCGAGCTTTCTGCAAAAAGCTGAATCGAGACCGCAGCAAGCACCTCTCCGTCGAGGCAGAGCGGGCCGGGGATGCCCGGCCTTCCTCACCGGCACGGACCCTTACCGCCCGCGGTGGCACTTGCATCCGGAAGAGACGATCCGGCTTACCAGCCAGAAATCCAAATTGGTCCCTCTATTCATCTGCCTGATTTGACAGCAGCCCGGCATCTTGGCCCGGTGCAAAGTTCATGCGCCCCAGCGCGCGTAATCGATTCCGCTACCCGCCCGTGCGACCGAATCGAGTCACATTTCGATGCGTAGCTTGGTTCACTATCGCGTGCGCCGCAGAAACGCCCTGAAACAAGCTCAAAAAACGCGAACGCGTATTCCCGAACTCACGCTACCCGAGGACATGGATCCGTACGTAAATTGGGGCCAAAGCTGGTATTCGAAGTCGACTACCCGGATGTGTATCCTGCGGCTGAGGCGGTAGTCGACCCCGGCGCCCGGCGAAATCACCAGATAACTTCCCTGTGCGTAGTTATAAGGAAAGTTGAACTCACCCAGCCCAACCAGCGCCTTGGCATAGGGTTGTAACTTCCAGCCAATACTCCGGTGATAGCGTGGCCCGATGGAATAAACCTCATCGTGAACATTGGCAGTCTGATGGAAGGTGAGAAAGCTGGCCTCGCCCTCGATGCCCACGCTGCGCGGGGTATCGAAGTCGACAAAGCCGGAGACGCCCAGCATCTTGCGCTCGCCATATTGCAGGTAGTCGCCGGAAAACGTTCCGCCCACGGAAATCATCAGCCCGCCCCGGTCGGCAGCCTGCACAACCTGGGCGCGCGCCGTGCCCGCCGTTCCAAGCAAGAATGCCAGCAGAACAGCCAGGAGGATCGCGTAGTTGGCTAACCCCACTTCCTTCCTTCTACTCCCCGTTTCGTTCAAACGATGAAAGCTCGTCATCTCTCTCCTGCCAGCTTGCATTTTCAGTTCAATTTCTCCGGCCTTGCCGGGTTGTGCCCCCGCAACCTCAAGATGAGTTACACCCGCCAGTGAAATGAGGCGGCCCGGTGTGCCCTCGCCTCACTTCGCCGTAATGTTCAACGACACATTCTGGTAGTGGGAAATGTTGCTATTGACGCCAACCCCAACCACCTGGATTACATAGGTCCCAGGTGCGGCGGCGTTTTGGCTGAAGCCTCCACAACCGGTTGTCAGCATGGCGGCTCCCGCCAGAAGCAGGACGAGCAGCGTGGTAAGCACCGCCGCGTGGCGTCTTCTGAAGCGCCAGAAGATCCAGCCAAAGAACAGACTGAACGGCAGAATCATGCCGGCAAAGTAAACGCCCCGGTCGCCCTCCCCGGTGTTCATGGCCGACGCTCCCCCGCTCAACGGGGAGTTGGTGTCAATGGTCAATTGGACGGTTGCAGTGCCATTGGCGGCGAGGGTTGCAGTCTGGCTTGCAAAGTGGCAAGTGACCCCTGCCGGCAGCGACGCGCAACCCAGGCCGATAGTGTCGGCAAAGCCGGCGTTTGAAGTCACCGTGACTTTGACGGTGGCATTCTGCGTCACTGCCATAGTCACGCTTGCCGGGGTCACCGTGAGGTCATACCCCGTGGGGGAGCCGGAGATGGAAACAGGATTGGAGGTGGACGCGCTGTGCAGCGCATCTCCGCCATAGGTGGCGACCAGGCTGTAGGTGCCGTTGGCCAGATTTGGAGTAAACGTGGCAGCGCCGCCCGAATCCAGGGTGGCTGCGCCGATCACCGTCGACCCATTCTTGAAGGTAACTGTGCCGGTGGGCGTGGGACCCGTGCTGCCCAGGACCAGGGCAACCAGGATGACCTGTTGGGTGGTGCCGGAGGTAGTTGTAGAGACACCCAGCGCGGTAACTGTCGGGATGGTCGTGACCACCTGCGTAATAGCGCTGGAGGTACTTGGCGAATCGTTTGCGTCCCCGCCATAGCTGGCCGTTATCTGGTGGCTTCCGGCCGCAAGCGCCGAGGTGGTAAACGTGGCTGTGCCGGTCGCGTCCAGACTCGCGGTACCGATGGATTTGCCGTCGGCAACGATGCTGACACTCCCGGTTGGGGTTCCGCCGTTGCCTGTTACCTTGGCGGTAAAGGTCACAGGTGTCTGCACCTGGGAGGGATTCGGAGTGGATGCCACGGTCACCGAAGTGGTCGCATCCTGAACTACATACGAAAACGGAGCGGATGCGCTGCCGCCATCGTTCGCATCGCCCCCATAGGTTGCGACAATGGAGTAACTGCCGGGCGCGAGCTTTGGCTCAATGGTTACCGTCCCCCCGGCGCCAAGTGTCGCGCTTCCCAGCGTGACCGAGCCATTGGTGAATGTCACCGTGCCTGTCGTGGTGGCTGCGCCGGCAACCACTTTCACGGTTGCCGTAATGGCTTCAGCCACACCTGCGATTCCTGGATTGGGCGCGGCCGCCAATGTAGTCGACGTCTGCGCCAGATTCACCGTCTGCGTAATGGCGCTGGAGGTAACGGCGTTGTAGTTGCTGTTGCCTGGCCAGGATGCGGTAATGGCGTGCGCCCCGACCGCGAGCGTGCTGGTGGCGAAGGTGGCCAGGTTGCCGCTCAGCGTGCCGGTGCCGATGGAGTTGCCCGCGTCGTAGAACGTGGCTGTTCCGGTGGGACCGCTGGAGACTGTTGCTGTAAACGTCACCGCGTTTCCATAGTTGGACGGGGTGCCGGAGGTGGTTACTGCAATCGTTGGCGTCGCCTTGTTCACGGTCAACAGGACCGTCGCCGTGGCCGTCCCATAGTCGGCGGTATCGGTTGGGGTAAAGGTCACTGACAGTGTTTGCAATCCGGCTGCCAACACGGCGCCAGCGGCTGGAGTGTACACCAGGGTGCCTGGCAGGTTGGCAGTGGCGTCGAGTTGCACCGCACTGAGCGCCGTGCCGTAGGTAATCGCGGCCGGGGCCGCCCAGGTGATGGCGGACGTAGCCTTGTTCACCACCAGCGTTACGGTGGCTGTTGCCGTGTTGTAGTCCCCGGTGTCCGCCGGGGTAAAGGTCACCGACAGCGTCTGCGATCCAGCGTTAAGAACCGTGCCCAACGCGGGGGAATAGACGAAGGAGCCGGCTGTGGTGGTGGTTGCGTCCAACTGCGCCGCGCTCAGCGCCGTGCCATAGGTGATTGGCGCCGGAGTGGGCCAGGCGATGACCGGAGTCGCCTTGCCTACTGTTTGCGTAATGGGGTTTGAGGTGACGGCGTTGTAGTTGCTGTTGCCAGGCCAGGTTGCGGTGATGGTGTGTGCGCCGAACGTCAGCGAGCTGGTCGTGAAGGTCGCCACGTTCCCGCTCAACGTGCCGGAGCCGATGGAATTTCCACCGTCGCTAAACGTCACCGCGCCGGTGGGACCGGTGGATACCATTGCCGTGAAGGTCACCGCGTTGCCGAAGCCGGAGGGTGTGCCGGAGGTCGTTACCACCAGGGTGGGGGTTGCTTTGTTTACGGTCAGCGAGACCGTGGTGGTGACGCTGTTGTAGTCGGCTCGATCGGTGGGAGTGAAGGTCACAGAGAGTGTTTGCGATCCGGCTGCCAACACCGTGCCCGCCGCCGGAGTGTACACCAGGGCGCCTGGGACATTGGACGAGGCATTGAGCTGCGTCGCGCTGAGCGCAGTGCCGTAGGTAATGGCTGCCGGCGCGGCCCAGGTGATGGTAGGAGTGGCCTTGTTCACGACTTGCGTGATGGCCGGAGAAGTGCTGGCGCCGGTGTCGGTTGTGCCTTGGTAAGCCACGGTGATGGAATGCGAGCCGGCCAGCAGCGAAGCGGTGGCAAATGTGCCTTGGCCAGGTGAACCAGCCAGGTTCGCTGTTCCGATCTGCACTCCCCCATCAAGAAAGTTGACCACCCCGCTGGCGGGCAGGCTGCCGTTCGAAGTGACCGTCGCGGTAAAGGTGACGGAATCGCCATAGTTCGACGGGTTCAGTGAGGGCGTGACCGCGACCGTCGAAGCTGCCTGCACATCCTGGCTCAAGACCGTTGAGGCGCTGGCCAGAATATCGTTGGCCGCATCTCCGCTGTAGGAGGCCTGAATCGCATTCAGCCCCTGCGGCAGCGCGGTCGTTGAATAGGTGGCCACTCCCCCGCTCAGCGCAACGCTGCCCAGAATGGTTGCGCCGTCGCTGAAGATCACGGTTCCGTCCGGCACAACGGCTCCTCCGTTCGGAGTCGTGACCGTTGCGGTGAAGGTGACATTGACGCCCAGAACCGATGGGCTCCCGCTCGAAGTGAGGCTGGTGGCCGTAACCTCGTCCACCACCTGAATCAGCGCGGGTGTCGAAGTGCTCGCAAAGTGCCCGCTGTCGCCACTGTAGGCGGCGGTGATCGAGTGCGATCCCACTTTCAGCGAGTTAGTCGTAAAGGTCGCCACCCCGCCGCTCAACTTGACACCCGTGGCCAATGTCGCGGTGCCGTCCGAGAAGCTGACCGTGCCCGTCAGGCTGCCGGTCCCGCTGCCCGTCGTGACCGTCGCCCTGAAGGTGACAGCCGTCCCGAATGTGGATGGATTGAGACTGGAGGTAAGAGACGTCGTTGTCGAATTGACGGCGGTTGCGTCCCCGATCAACTCGATGTCCAGCGGCGAATTTTCCGCTGGGTCGGAGACGTTCACATTGCCCGTCTCCCCATAGGTCGGAGCCACGGACGGAGAAGGCGCGAAGATCGCGCCGATGGTGCAATCGCCGTCTACGGCCAGAAGAGGTGTGCTGGTATTGCAGGTGGTAGTCCCACCATCGATTGCGGCATTCTGGTCGGGCAGGATCGAGGTCAGATCGAGTGCGGCATTTCCATCGTTTTCAACGGTCTGGGTTTTGGGCTGGGATTCACTCCCCTGGCGGACTGGGGTCGCGGTAAAGTCCAGAGCCGCCTGGTTCCCCTTGACCTCCAGCACCAGCATGTTGAAATAGTCTGAAAAGTACACGTTGCCGCCAGCATCCACAAAGAGCCCAAAGGGCGCGTAGAGGCTCGCCGGTCCCAGAGCCCCGGCAGTGCTGAGGGTGGTTCCCTGGCCATTGACGACCAGCGTCGAGATGATTCCCGTAGCCGCGCTCACCTTGCGAATCGCGGTGTTTTGCGTGTCCGCGATATACAGGTTTCCGGCCGCGTCCAGGGCTACGCCGGAGGGCAGGTGCAGCCAGGCCGCGGTCGCCGCGCCCCCGTCGCCTTCATAGCCATTATTCGCGCTGCCCGCGTAGGTGGTGATGATCCCCGAGGTGTCCACCTTGCGCACACGATTATTGGCGGAATCCGCGATGAACATGTTGCCCGCGGCGTCGAATGCTACCGAATAAGGGAGGCTGAGGCCGGCCAGCGTTGCCTGCCCTCCGTCTCCGGAATACGTCCCCTTGCCGTCCCCGCTTCCACTCGGGTCTCCGTTGCCCGCCACTGTGGTAATGATGCCAGTCACGGCATCTACCCTGCGGATGCGCTGGTTGGCGGTATCTGCGACGTAGAGGTTGCCGCCCGCATCCACGGTCACACCCCACGGCCCATTCAGTTCGGCCGCAGTCGCGGCCAGCCCGTCGCCCGCATAACCTGCCGTTCCGGTCCCGGCAACGGTGGTGATAATTCCGGTTGCTGCCGTAATTTTGCGGATGACGTTGTCGCCCGTGTCCGCGACGTAGAGATTGCCCGCGCCATCCAGGGCGACGCCCGAGGGAGAAGTCAGTGTCGCACTGGTGGCGGCAAAGCCATCGCCGGTTAATCCCGTGTCACCGGTACCCGCAAACGTTGAGATGATGCCGACAGTTGCGGGGAGCACGGGCGCGGCAATTCTGCGAATCTTGTTGTGCGCGCTATCCGCAATGTACATGTTGCCGGCGCCATCGAGGACGACGCTGGCGGGCTGGTCCAGATTCGCCGAAGTTGCCGGCACTCCATCCTTCGTCGAAGTCCAGGTGCGCGACTCGCCGGCAACCGTAACCAGGTTGCCGGGAACCAGCACGCCCAGCCCGCCCAAGCCCGTTCCCGACAGGTACGTGGCTCCCAAAACATTGCTGTCGGCATCCAGCAAAACCACCGCGCCCCAGCGCAGCCCCGGATACCCCGGAGTGAATGCGACCGAAACCGTGCAAATCTGGCTCACCACAAGACTTATCGAGGGACAAGTAGAGACGCCGCTTCCGGCCGTGAAGTCCAGGCCGCTCGCCCCTGCCGTCAGCACTTGCACGCTGTCCACGGTCCCCGCGGCCTGCGCGGAGACGTTGACGGACATGGTGGATGAGACGCCAACCGCCTGTGTGCCGAAGGCAGCTTGCGCCCGCGCACCGATGCAAGAGAACAGCAGCGCCGCCAAAACGAGCATCCAGCTCCGTACAGGTCTCAAGGCAAGCCCCATCGCCGTGGAAGCGGCAGACGCGGGCAAGGTGGGTCGATTCTCTCGACGGGAAGAAAGGACTTGACTGCGGCTCATGCTAGACTCCCTGTTCTCTTCTTGGATGCGGTTTTTCGATCCCCTGACTGGCTCCGGGGCTGGATATTCCCGTTGACTACAAGCCAAATCTGTAAACTGTTGAAATCAAGGCGGCGGAGGCAATCCGGAATGACCAGATCCGCAAACGGCACGGGAACGATGGCGCAACTTCTTCTCACGGCCCCGCGCAGCCGCCAATCAATATCGCAAGGTAAAGACATCGAGAGATGCACTGTTCTGCTCAGTCCAGGAAAACTCCCATTTTGAGTGCAGTGGGCCGAGTAACATCCAACCCGCGCTTCCCGTGAACTTTCAGTTTCGCTGGAGCCGTGCCGCAGAGGCTGTTTTCCCGTCTGCCTGGAATGCGCTCTGAACTGGCATTCCCGATTTCAAAAGAGCTGCTTGCACAGGTATCGTCCGACTCGTGATGTGTGGGGTTACCGCACAGCCCTCTGGTCATGAAGCTCGGCTCACTGAAGCCGCTCAACCTTGAGCGCCTATCGGCCAATCGGGCCAGCATTTTCTCTCCAGAGAAGTGAAACCAAGGCCCAGCGCAAGAAAGAGCGTGCCTGATCTCAAACTCGCTGGCGTCATCCCCCAAAACTTCATTCGGGGGCAAGACGATTCTGGACAGCCTGCGTGTGCACCATTCAAAGAAAGTCCGCGACCGGCTTGATGCGAACGCGGACGAGATCTCTGACCGTGTGATTTCGCACTTTGGGTTCGTGCTTTCCCAGGTCCAAAAATCTGGACCTGGGGCACCCGGCATTGGTAAAAGAACGTGCGGTCAGAGAACTAGCAGAAAGGGAGTGATACGGGTGCCGCAGCCACAGATCCTGGAGGGTTGTAAGTAACGTTCTTAGCCGCTAATGGTCACAAGATTTGCAACAAACGCGCTTTTTGTGCACTTTCTCCAACACAGGCGCCGCTCGCCCGAGCGGCCATTTCCTTCACTGCCTCAGCTCCACCAGTGTCGCCCCTTGCCCGCCTTCGTTCTGCGGCGCTTCGGCGATGGTGGTCACGTGCGGATGGCTCTTCAGGAACTCGCGGACGCCGCGGCGCAGAATTCCCGCGCCGTGGCCGTGAATCACGCGGACGCGCGGCAGTCCGGCCAGGAAGGCGCGGTCCAGGTACTTCTCCAGCTCCTGGGTGGCTTCGTCCACCGTGCGCCCGATCAGGTTGATCTCCATGCGCATGTCGTCGGTATTGGCGCTGGTCACCGTGACATGGACGTTCTTCTGCTTGCGGGCGGCGGCCAGAGGATCGTACTTCTGATTGACCGGCGATTCGCCCTGGGGCAGCGGCTCACAAAGTTCGTCCCTCTTTACGCGCATTTTGATGGGACCGAGCGCAACCTCGAACAGGTCCTTCTCCACCTCGCGCTGCACCACGGCGATCTTGTTCATGGACTTGAGGCGCACCTGGTCGCCGGCAGCAATGTGCTTCAGGATGTGCGGCTGGGCGTTGGCGTCGCCCTGATCCGCGCCGGTGCGGTGGGCCACCACGGTCTGATTGAAGCTCTCCTGAAACTCGCGCCGCAGGCGCAGGATGCGGCGTTCGGCCTCTTTCGAGAGCTTTTGCTGCGACGCGCGGTCCTCGATAGCCCGCACCGTCTCGCGCATCTGAAACTCGAAGTCCTTGAGCAGCGAGGCCAGCTTAACTTCCAACTCACGCGTGCGGTTGCGCAGCTCCACGTCGCCCTCGCGGGCAAGTTTTTTTCTTTCCAAATTCAGTTCGTATTGTTCCAGCCTTGCTGCCTTGCGCTCGGCTTCAAGCTGGGTGACCTCGCTGTGCAGCTTGTCGAGGAAGCGGGCGATGTCCACCTGCTGCGAGCCCAGGCGCTGGCGCGCGGCTGCCACAATCGTGGGGTTCAAACCCAGCCGCTCGGCGGTCTGGATGCCGGCCGAAGCGCCCGGCACGCCCAGCCGCAACTGGTAGTTGGGGGCCAGCGTCACCTCGTCCACCCCGGCAGCGGCGTTGAGCACACCCGGCGTGTTGGCGGCGTAGACCTTGAGCGAGGTGTGGTGCGTGGAGATCAGGGACCAGGCCCGCGCGGTGAGAAAGTGGCTGGCAATGGCCACGGCCAGCGCCGAGCCTTCTTCGGGGTCGGTCGAGGAGCCCAGTTCGTCCAGCAGCACCAGGGTGCGCGCGTCGGCCAGCCGCGAGAGGCGGTCGAGGTTGGTGATATGCGCGGAAAAGGTGGAAAGCGCCGCCTCGATGGACTGCGCGTCGCCGATGTCGGCCAGGAAGCCGTCGAAGACCGGGAAGCTTGCCGCCGTCGCGGGGATGGGCAATCCGGCCTGGGCCATCATGGCCAAGAGAGCGGTGGTCTTGAGGGTGACGGTCTTGCCGCCGGTGTTGGGTCCGCTGATGATGAGCTGGCGCTCTTCGGCGTTCAGTTCCAGGGTCAGCGGAACGACCTTGCCTCCGGTCGCCCGCAGGCGCTTTTCCAGCAGCGGATGGCGGCCAGCGTCGATGCGCAGCAGCTCGGGGGCAATGGCCGGGGCCACGCAATCGTAGGCGCGCGCAAAGCGGGCGCGGGCCTGCAGGCTGTCCACCAGGGCCAGTACGCGCGCGCCTTCGCGTAATCCGTGGGCATAGCCGCCCACTTGGCGGGTGAGGGCGACAAAAATGCGGTGAATCTCCGCCTGCTCCTCTTCAATCAGCCGCACCAGTTCGTTGTTCTGCTCGATGGTTTCAAGCGGCTCCACGTAGACCGTCTGCCCTGAGGAGCTGAGGCCGTGGACCACGCCGGAGATGCGCCGCTTGAGTTCCGCGCGCACCGGGATGACGAAGCGATCGCCGCGGATGGTGATGAGGTCTTCCTGGGTTGCGCCGTCCGAGGAGAGCTTGCGCAGGGCGGCGCGCAGGCTCTCTTCGATCTGGCGCTGCTGGCGCTCCTGCTCGCGGCGGATGCGGCTCAGCTCGGGCGAGGCGTTGTCGGCCAGGGAGCCGTCCGGCTGGATGGTGCGCTCGATGGACTCGGCCAGCGGCCGCAAACTCTGGGTCAGCGCCGCGGAGAGCGACGACAAGCCGGGCAGTCTGCCCACCACCCGCGCCGGGGGCGATTGCAGGAGCGCCTGCCAGGAAGCCACGTCGTTGGCCAGCCGGGCGATGGCTTGCAACTCGTTGGCTTCCAGAGCCGCGCCGGGAATCTGCGCCTTGGCGGCGAACTGGGTGGGATCGAAGAGGCCGCCGACCGGGATCGAGGTCTGCTCTTCCAGCAGTAGGCGCAACTCGCCGGTGAGCTGGTGTTGAAGAGTGATCCACGTCTCGTCGGTGGAGGGTCTCAGGTCGAGGATCGCCTGCCGGCCAACCGGCGAAGCAGCAAAAGAAGAACAAAGCGCGAGAAGCGCTTCCCACTCAAGAGCGGCAAAGTCGGCGTGCAGCACCGGCAACGGGATGGGATCGAGGAGAGGCATTTTTTATTCGCTGAACCTATCTTAGCGGGCGCCGAGTTCCCCCGGCAGTTAGGTCATTGGAATCTGCGGCTTCCAGATCTCAAAAAAAGTGCTTGACAACAATAGTACGCAGCGTAATACTACGCTGCGTACTATGAAAACCGATTCTCTTCTCGGCTTTGCATTGTTGGGGCTGATCCACCTCCAGCCCATGTCCGGTTATGACCTGAGGAAGATCTTCGCGTCCACAGCGTGGGGCACCTTCAGCGACAGCCCTGGCGCGATCTATCCCGCGCTGCGCCGGCTGGAGACGCGCGGCTTGGTGTCCAGCGAAGTGGAGGAGTCAACCAGCCTCCGCAAAAGGCGCGTCTTTCGCATCACTGCCAAAGGCCTGGCGGACCTTAAGGAATGGTTGAATCAGCCAGTTACCCACGACGACGTGATTCGGCGTATCGCAGATCTGATGGTCCGCCTCTCATTCATGGACCAGACGTTGGGCGAGGAGCGAACCGCTGAGTTCCTCGGAGAGTTTGCCCAGGAGCTGGATGGATACATCCCCAGCCTCCACAAATACTTGGAATCTCACGCAAGCGAGATGTCGCTTTCCAGCCGGCTGGCCCTGGAGAGTGGCATACAGGAGTACGAAACACGACTTCAATGGGCCAGAAAATCGATAGCACTTTACGAAGAAAGGGACGGTGATCGGGGATGAATCTTCATGTGAGAACTGGTCTTTATTCTCTGCTGGGCGGGTTGTGCTTTACGGCTTCCGCACTTGGCGCGGGTCATTTTTGGCTGTGGTGGCTTTGCGGTGCCATCACGGTGGCGGCGCTGGCGCCCGTGGTGCGGTTCGGACCGCGGCATGTCCTGGCACAGGTGGGCGCCCTCTGGCTAGTTCTGGTGGTGGTGGGGCTGGTGTGCACTCTCTCTGAGGGAGTGGTTTTCTATCCGGCAATGAAGGCGGAGGCGCTGCGCGACCTGATTGGCGGCTCGGTAATGTATCTCCTGGTGGCTCTCGTTCTAACGGGGCTGGCCAGGGCGCTGAAATTGAGAGCGCCTGAGGCGTATGCAATCGAGCATCGCTCAACGGGGATTGCAATTCCGTTGGTGCTGCTGGCCGGTCTTTCCTATGTTGTCTACTACCAGATATTCGGCATGATCGCCTATGAGTTCTTCACAAAGCAGTACTATCCTCATGCCGCGGAACAAGTGGCAGCCCTGGGCGCGTGGTTCTGGTTCTACCAGTGGGGACGGGGCACGCTGATGGTGCTGGCGCTCTTGCCTATCGTCTACACGCTCAGGCTGCGTCGCTGGCCGGCTGCGCTGGCCGTGGGCTTGCTGGTGTGGATTGCCGGCGGAGGCGCGGCCCTGCTGGTGCCCAACCCCATGATGGTTGCGGCGCAACGCTATGCGCACATCTTAGAGATCATGACGCAGAACGTGTCGCTGGGGATGACGGCGGTATTCTTGCTGCGGTCGCGGGCGGCAAAAGCAACCGTGCAGCCAGCGATAGCGGCGTAGTAAGTTTTTGCCGCTCAGGCCGCCGGCTCCAGCTCTCCTTCCCACCGCGCCACAACCGCCGCCGCCATGCCGTTGCCGATGACGTTCATGGCGGTGCGGCCCATGTCCATCAGCGTATCCACGCCCAGCAGCATCAGCACAGCTGAGGCGGGAATGTGGAACGAGCCGGCCACGGCCAGCAGCGTCACCAGCGTGGCGCGCGGCACACCGGCAATGCCCTTGCTGGTGAGCATCAGCGTTGCCAGCAGATATACCTGTTGGCCTATGGAGAGGTGCAGCCCGGCGGCCTGGGCGGCAAACAGCGCGGCCATCGAAAGGTAGATGCTCGATCCGGTCAGGTTGAAGCTGTAGCCGGTGGGGACAACGAAGGAGACGATCCAGCGCGGCACGCCAAACTCTTCCATGCGCTCCATCACCAGGGGCAGAGCAGCCTCTGAAGATGTGGTGGCAAAGCCCAGGGCGGCGGGCTCGGCGATGGCCGTGGCAAAGCGGCGCAACGGGATGCGAAACGCGACCAGGATGGGCGCCAGCACCAGCAGCACAAAAGCGATGAGGGTTGCGTAGCAGGTGACGGCCAGCTTGGCCAGCGGCAGCAGCGTGGCCAAGCCCATGCTGCCCACCGTGTAGGCCAGCGCCGCACCGGCAGCCACCGGAGCCATCACCATGATGAAGCGGGTCATGCGGAACATGGTCTCGGTGAGCGACTGTAGAACCGCGACCAGCGGCGCGCGCTTGGCTTCGGGCAGGGTGGCCAGAGCCGTTCCGAAGAGCAGGGCGAAGACAGCCACTTGCAGAATCTGGTTCTGCGCCACGGCCTGGGCGATGTTCTCCGGGAAGACGTTGAGCAGAATCTCTTGCCATCCGGCCTGATGAGCGGCGGGTACGGCAACCTGAATCGCCGTGGGAAGCACAATTCCCGCTCCCGCCTGGGAGAGATTGATCGCGACCGCGCCGAATAGCAACCCAAGTGTCGTCACAACCTCGAAGAAGATCAAGGCCTTCACTGCGACCCGTCCCACGCCGCCCAGTTGATTGTGGCCGGCGATGCCGGTGACGATCCCTCCGAAGATGAGCGGAGCCACGATCATGCGGATGAGCCGCAGAAAGATATCGCCCAGGAAGTGGGTCTGCGCGGCGGCCTGCGGCGCGTCCACGCCCAGTTCAGCGCCGGCCAGCATGGCGAAGAAGGTCCACACCAGCAGCGACCGGCGTCGCAAAGCGAAGGGGAGAAAGAGCCCGACACCGGCCCAGCGCAGAGTGGCGGCCAGCTCGGCGGGGCTATGAAACAAGCCTGCCAGCACGCCGGCTGCGAACAGGGCGCCTGCGGCTAGGGCGAGGATGCGGAGCGACATACGCCTAGAGGACGGCGCGTGGATTTCTGGAGGGTTCATTCGGGACCGAGACTGCCGCGAAAGTAGAATCCGATGATCAGAGTGGCGATGGGTGGGAGGGTGATTTTGGCAAACTCGAAGATGTCTTTTCCCGTTTGCATGTGGTCTTTGTCGCTCAAAAAGTAAATGGAACAGGCGGCAACCATCAAGCACACGATGATCGCCAGCACCCACCTGCCAAACGACAACAGATGCATCGGCGTGACCACGCCGCCTCCGGGCAGGTGGCTTCTCCCGATGCGTTCTTCTCCCAGAGAAATCGTCTGCCTAGAGACAGCTAGCTCTTCAGCGCTGTCCTTGGCGTCTTTGGATTCGGACATGGGATCCTCGAACAATTCCGGCCAATTATATCCCGACGATTCGCGCTACGGCCTCAAGTTTGCCGTCACTTGCCTTCCGGACCATTCCAAGCATTCCGCCGTTCGCCTTCTCCTCTTCCGCAACCTTGAGGATCGCAAAGGCTCTGCGGACGACCTCGGTCTTAGCGATCCCCTGTTCGCTAGCAATCCGGGTAATCAAGTCGTTGATGTCCGTGGGCAGTTCGACTGTCATTCTGGGCATGGGAACCTCGCTCTTTAGCTCGATGTCAAAAGGATGAGCAACGCGACATTCTGACAGCGTCCTCGCCCCTGACACCGTCATTATACGTCAAAAACGCATGAATATCACACGCAATCCGTGCGTATTTAGCACGTCCTGGCCTGAATGCAGGCGTCGCTCAATGCTCCAGATGGACGAAATCCCGCGGCTTCATCAGGTGCGCAAGGTAGCGGGATTTCATTTGCTTGCTGGCCATGATCTGCTTTACCGGAGGCAGCTTGAGGATCACGCCCAGAATGGCGGCCATGGCGCGATGGTTCCAGTGCGCCTGGTTGTCGAAGATCAGGTCTTGCAGGTTGCCGCGCTCGATGGCCATGAGCACCGCGCGGTGGGCGGTGGTGACGGGGGTAAGCACGCGCTGCTTGCGCGGCTGGAGCAGGATGCCCGCCTCGGGGCAGGCGCGCACGCAGACGCCGCAGCCCAGGCAGAGCGACTCGTCGAGCCGCGCCTTGCGGCGCTTCGCATTGAGAGGGTCGCTGGCGGAGACCAGGCCCATGGCCTCGACCGGGCAGACGTTGACGCACTTGCCGCAGCCGCTGCAGGCCTCCTCGCTGACCTTGGGCAGAAAGTTGGTGGTGGCGATGGGGTTGAGCACGGCGAAGCGCTTGGCGGCGAGCATGGCCTCGCAGCAGCATCCGCAGCAGTTGCAGATGAAGGCCACGCTGCTTTGCACGTTCTCGCCGAATTGGACGAGGTTGTTCTCCTGGGCCTGGTCGAGCAGGTCCAGGCCCTCTTTGACGTCGACCTGGCGGGCGTGGCCGTGCTTGATGAGCGACTGGGCGGTGCCGTTGAAGGTCATGCAGATGTCCATGGGCGCGTCGCAGGCCTGGTGCAAGTGTTGCATCTTGTGGCGGCAGTAGCAGGAGCCGATTCCCATGTGCGAGGCGGTGTGGATGACCTCGCTGGCTCGTTCGTAGTCCATCACCGTGAGGGTGTTGTCGCCATTCAGGGACTTCTCGTTGACGAAGGTGCGGCCGAGCTGGGTCTCGCCGCCGGCAAAGAGGTTCTTGACGAAGTCCTCTTCCACGTTGAGGTACTGGTAGTAGAGTTCGGCCAGCAGCTTCTGGTCGTACCCGTTGCCCATGCGCATCATGGAGAACTCGAAAAAGCCGGCCATGGGCGGCGGCAGCACGAAGATTTGCTCGCCGCGCAAGTCCATGTCGAGCAACATGCCCTTGGAGGCCAGGGTCTCGAGAATCTTCTGCGCTTCGGCGGCGGGTTTCTGCCAGATCTTGGCTGCCGTTGCAATGTTGAAGGGCTTGATGGGAAGCAGGGCCACCAGCGCCGCCTCGTCCTTGGTGAACAGCACCTCCAGGATGCGGAAGAGAAGCTCGGAAGGCGGCGCGCCCTGGGGAAAGAGGTTGAGCCGGTCGGAGAGCGTCTGGTAGCTGTTCTTGAGGGTCACGTGCGACATAGGGGGCCTCTGGAGCTGAATGGTAGTTTGACGGCAATTATATGGGGCCGGGCGGCTTCCGGGCCTGCGACGGTCCAGCCGCGACCTCAATCCTCAATCCATGTACGGTTTACGTTACCGATCCTGCACAACGCGCTGAAGATTGCTGGCTGTGGCGAATCGAAACGCAGCCCCCTCTCGTGGCCGTCCACAGGGCCCCGGTTTTGCCCACAGATTCTTCAATCCATCCATGTACTTAGCGAATTTGCGACGGGCCACACGGGCGGAGCGCGGAACATTCGCAGTAGACGATTTGTCAGGACTGCCGATGATAAGGGATTGGCGAAAGGCATTCTGCGCTCGTTTTTTGATGACGGCTCCCGGTTGCGAGGAAGTCTGGAAGGCGGAACAATCAAAAATTCATCCCAGACACGAGAGATCGCTGGCTTCCATCGAGTCGCGTCCTGGGTCCCGGTCTCTTGCGTTCTTCTTCTCATCTGTCTGGCAGCGCAGGCGGAGCAGACAGCTCCCCAGCAGGCGGAGCGAAGGACACTACATTCGATTCCGGAGGTTTACGCCCTTCCGAAGGAAGCGGCAAAGCTGGGGTATCCTGTTGATCTTGAAGCGGTTGTCACCTATTGCGACGTGGGATGGCACATGCTCTTCATCCAGGACAAAATGGGATTCTCTTACATCGCAACGCATGGCAACAAGACAAACTACCCTGCGGGTACGCGTGTTCGTGTAACCGGGGTGACCCGTATCCAAGGCTATGCGATCGTCATTGGCAGCCCGAAGATCCAGTTTCTCAGCGTGGGCCCCGAGGTCAGGCCAGTTCAGAGTACCGTCGAGGAGTTGGACGCAGGGGCAAACGACAGCCGGATGGTAATCACCGAAGGGGTTCTGCATCCCTGCATCGCAATGAGCGACAAGCCTTGTTTGCGCCTCCTGGAGGGGAAGAAGGAAGTTGTCCTGCAATTCCGCGATCTTCCCTCCGCGGACACGGATCGCCTGGTAGGCGCAACAGTTCGGGCCAGAGGCGTCGCCGCCGCGCGGTTGGATGACGCCGGAAAGCGCATCGGAGCAGCGGTCTTCCTGGAGGGTCCGAAGCTGATCGATGTGGAGATGCCTCCGCTGGCCAATACCTCCCCGCCGGTGACGGTCCAGAGCCTGCATCCGGAAGAGGCCGACTTGACCATGGTTCGCCAGGTGCATCTGCGCGGCCGGGTGAGTTGGGCCTCGCTCCACCTCTTTACCCTGCAGGACGAGACGGGAACAATCTTTGTCAGCACCCTGGGGCCTGTTTCGGCGCATATCGGCGACCCGGTCGACGTCATCGGCTTTCCCTTTCACGGCCGTTTTGGGTTGGAGTTGCGGGATTCGTCCGTGCGCCTGGCCACGGATCGTCCCGTCGCAGTGAAAATTGCCCCCTTGAACACCACGGTGGAAGAGATCCAAAAAGACTCTCTCAACGGCAGGCGCGTTCATCTGAAAGCGCGGCTGGAGAGCGAGGAAGAGGAGCCGTCGCAGATCGCCTTTCACCTCTCGGATCGGGGCCACCCCTTTACCGCGCTTCTCTTGCTGGGTGAAAACTCCCGCAAGATCGATACGTTTCCAAAGGGATCGACGCTGGAATTGCTGGGGGTTGAGGTACTGCAAAGCACGGGCAAGAATGCCCACCCTTCTGTGCTGCTGCTGGCTGAGTCTGCCGGCGATATCGTCCTCCGTCCGGCGGATAACTGGCTCACCTGGCAGCGCGCACTGGTGATTCTGGGCTTTACGGCACTTTGCCTCCTCGTCCCTCTGGCCTGGGTAAAGCAGTTGAAAAGAACCGTGCGCAGGCAGATGGCTATCAACAACGAGCAGATGGAGAAGGAACTTCGGCTGGCCACCAAGTACCAGCGCCTCTTTGAGCGCAACCTGGCCGCGGTCTATTCCCTGCGACCGGATGGCGCCATCACCGAGTGCAATCCCGCTTTCCTCAAACTGCTGGGTCTGGAAGATCGGAAACAACTGGAGGGCCGCTCGTACTGGGAGTTCGAGATTGAATCGGATCGCCAGGAGGAGATGAAAAGCGGTCAGCAGAACGAGATGTTGAGCAATTGTCAGGCCACGCTCCGCCGCGACGATGGCCCCATCGTCTATCTGCTCAAGAATGTCTCCCCGGTCGAGACTCCCGAGGGCATTGCCTACGAGACCACCGCCATCGATGTCACCCAAATGCGCCGTCACCAGGTCGAGTTGCAGCGCTCCAGGGACACCGCGGTGAAGAATTCGCTGATTGACTCCCTCACGGAGCTTCCCAATCGCCGCATGTTGATGGAAAGCCTGCCGGCGATCGTCGAGGATGCGAAGCAACGAAGGAACCCCATTGCGCTGTTGTTTATCGATCTGGACGGTTTCAAGCCGGTGAACGACAGTCTGGGCCATGCCGCCGGCGACGATGTTCTCGTCCACATCGCCAATACCATGCGCCCTCTGGTGCGCAAGGGGGATTCGCTGGCCCGCATCGGCGGCGATGAATTCATGCTCATCCTGTCCGATCTGGGTTCCGGCGAAGATGCCGTCAGAGTGGCCGAGGGCCTGCTGCACGCCATCGACCTGCCCATCTCTCTCCTCGGTCAGAAGGTGCACGTGACCGCCAGCATCGGCATCAGCATCTTCCCCATCGACGCCACCCATGTGGATGAGCTGATTGTGCGGGCCGATATGGCCATGTACGCCGCCAAGCGCCAGGGAGGCAACCGCTTCGTCTTCTATTCCGACAAGATCGTGCAGGCCGCTGCAGAGGGACAAGACCACAGTTCAATCCAGAACGAGTCCTCGCGGCCTCTCCCAGAAACCTCTCCAGAAAGACTCTGAAAATCGAATCACCCCGGCCCTGGCAAAGAGTTGCTCGACAAGCTCCCGGTCTCCAATCAGCTTCTTTCTCGTTGCCTCTAGTGTCCTGTCTCTGAAGTTCGCATCGTCAATCGGGGCAGGAGAAAAGCAGATTCTCCGCTCACCACCCCCGAACTGAAATACGTTCGGGGCCCCGTTCGCTCAGAGTTTGTGACTTTTTTGAATTTGGGTGGCTTTTCTGCGTGTAAGCCGTTTGTTTTCAGCGCATGTTTCTGCAGGAAATCAAAAAAGTCACAAGCTCTCAGAATGACAATATATTTGCTCAGCGAACTATCGACTCAGGCCCCTAGCGCATTTTCACGAATGGTGTAAGGAAGCCCCGTGCCCCATCTATTTCACGTTCTTTGTGAAATGGGTGGGAAACCTCAGAATCGACCCTACAGAAACTGTGATGATGCTCTAAACCTTCACAAAGATACGCCTGCGGTAGAGGAACCAGACGGGCAGGAAGCAGACGGCGGTGAAGGAAACCGAATAGGCAAAGGCCGCCCAGCCGGGGTTGGGAATCTGGGCAAAGACGTGGTTGAAGATCCAAGCCGTCACGTTGGTGCGGCGTCCGCCCGAGGCGAACTCGATGTTGCCCAGCACCCCCGGCAGCAGTTCGCTGAACATGTAAGCCACAATGGCGTTCGATCCGAAGATCAGCCAGGGCCAGGTCCAGCCGCGGCTCCAGCCGCGCTGCTCGACCGCCCAATAGACGGCCGTGAGCAGGGCCAGCGACCATCCGGCGGCCACCAGGACATAGGAGCTGGTCCACAGGTTCTTGTTCAGCGGAAAGAAGACCGACCACAGGTAGCCGAAGGAGAGGCAGCCGAAAGTAGCCACGGCCAGTCCCTGGGTCTTGACGGCGGTGAGCTGTTTGCGGCTGCGCATCCATAGGCCGGCCAGCAGGCCCAGCAGCGTGGTGCCGATGGCGGGAAGGTCGCTGAGCAGGCCCTCGGGGTCGCGCAGGTCGTGGGTTGGCGGATTCCAGGGCAGGTAGAGGTGGCCGGGGAAAAGGTGGCGGTCGATCCAGGAGGTCAGGTTCAGGCTCTGATCCATGAAGGGGAAATCGCGGCCCGGCATCCCGGCTCCAGGCACGGGCACCCAGCGCAGCAGCACGTAGTAGCCAACCAGCGCCACTCCCAGGGCGGCCAGTTTGGTGGAAACGCGGCGATCCCAAAGGTAGAAGAGGGCCACCACCAGGTAGCAGATGGCGATGCGCTGCAAGACGCCGTAAATGCGCAGGTGAGCCAGCTCGAAGAACGGGAAGCCGTTGACCACGATGCCCAGGAGAAAGAGTATGGCGGCGCGGCGGAGAGTATGCCAGGCCAGATCGATACGCGGCACACCGCGGGCCAGCCGGGTCTCAAAGGCCAGCACGATCGATGCTCCCACCACAAAAACAAAGGTGGGGAAGACCAGGTCGGTGGGGGTGAGGCCGTTCCACACAGCGTGATTCATGAAGCCCCAGGAGCCGGAGCCGCCGTTGTTGTTCACCATGATCATGAAGGCGATGGTGATGCCGCGCAAAACATCCAGCGAGACAAGGCGCTTTTCAGCAGCGGGAGGAAAATCCGGTTTGGTCATGGCGATGGTTCTCTCTCTCCAGGCCGACAACGGGGGCGCCCATGCGCTGTGTTTTCGCGTAGGGGTCGCCCGGCCGTTCATCGGAAGGGCAAAACCGATTCTACAGCGGTTCCACAATTGCTGTACCCCGAAACCACCGCTCTCAAGTGGCATTTTTCTCAAGAAAACGCCACCTCGCAGGATGCCGCAAAGGGCGCGTGAATTGTGGAACCGCTCGCATGCGAATGTCGCGGCCGCGCACCACTGGTGAGCCGCGTTGCGCGCTATATGGTAGCCCGAAACCCCTGCCCCAAGGCCCGAGCCAACGGCGACTAGGGAATCCGGGTCTCGATGAAGATTCACAGCCTCCCCGGTAATGCCGTACACTTCCCCTTCAGGGAAACTGCTGCAAATCGTTTGCAACCACGCGGAGGCTTTTCGTGCCAGAATTTCAACCTTTTGTTCCAGCCAGCGATAACCGCCCGGAGTTTACCTTCCGCGCCATTCTGCTGGGCTCCATCTTCGGCATCATCTTTGGCGCCGTCACCGTCTATGTGGGTCTGCGCGCCGGGCTTACCGTGGCCGCCTCCATCCCCATCGCAGTGCTCTCTATCAGCATCCTGCGGTTTTTCGGGCGGGCTTCGATCCTGGAGAACATCATTGTCCAAACGGCCGGCAACGCAGGGCAGTCCATCGCCGCGGGCGTCATCTTCACCCTGCCGGCGCTCATCTTCCTGGGCTTCGACCTGGAATATGCGCGCATTTTCATGCTGGCGCTGATCGGTGGCTTCCTGGGCGTGCTTTTCATGGTGCCGCTGCGCAAGCAACTGATTGTGGATGAGCACGAGAACCTGAAGTTTCCCGAGGGGACGGCCTGCGCCGACGTGCTCAAGGCGGGCGAAAAGGGCGGCGCGCTGGCCAGCCGGGTCTTCTTCGGCCTGGGCCTGGGCGGCATCTATACCTTCTTCCAGAACGAGAACCTCTTTGGCGCCTGGCCGGGCACACCCGAGTTCCGCCCCGATTTTGGGCCGAACCACGTGCTGAAGGGATCTTCGATCAAGGCCGACGCCACCAGCGAGTACCTGGGCGTGGGCTACATCATCGGACCCAAGACGGCTGGCGTGATGCTGGCCGGCGGCGTGCTCTCCTGGCTGGTGCTGATGCCGCTGATCTACTTCTTCGGCAAGGAACTCACCCATCCCATGTATCCGGGCACGGTCCCCGTCGGGCAGATGAGCCCCAGCGACCTGTGGATCACCTATATCCGCCCGATGGGCGCCGGAGCGGTGGCGGCGGCGGGATTGATCACTCTGGTCAAGACCATGCCGACCATCATCGCCGCGCTGAGCTCGGGAATCAAGCACATGCGCGGCGGCGGCGCTGCCGCCGAAGCCAAGCCGCTGCGCACCGAGAGGGACTTTTCCATGGGTACCGCGTTGGTCGGCTCCGCGGTCCTGGTTGTCATCATGTTCTTCTTCCTCTACATCAAGCCGGTGCCGGGCGCCAACCTGGGACCGATCGAGAACCTGGCGGCTTCGCTGCTGATCGTCTTCTTCGGCTTCCTGTTTGTCACCGTCAGCTCGCGGATTGTGGGCCTGATCGGCAGCTCGGCCAACCCCATCTCCGGCATGACCATCGCCACGCTGATGGCCACCTCCGCCATCTTCCTGGTAGCCGGCTGGGCGACTCCCGCCTTTGGCGCACTGGCCATCACCATCGGCGGCGTGGTGTGCATCGCCTCGGCCGAAGCCGGCGACACGTCGCAGGACTTGAAGACCGGCTTCCTGATTGGCGCCACCCCGCGCAACCAGCGGTTTGCCTTCCTCATCGGTATCGTGGTTTCCACGGTGGCCATCGGCTTCACGCTGAACCTGATGAACAACGCGCTGCAGGAGTTCCGCGAAGCACCGCAGGCCTGGGACCTCTCCGTGCCGCACTCGGGCGTCAACGTCCAGAATGACCCCAGGGGCCTGAACAACCAGTTCCAGGTCATCCGCGCCGATAAGACCACGGTGATGCACAGCAAGAGCGAGTACATTGTGCTCAATGCGCTGGGTTCCTCGGAACTGGCCGACGGCAAGTATCTCTACTCGCCCACCACCCACAAGATCGAAGTGCAGTGGATTCCCGGCATCGGCGGCGAAAAGGCCCCCGCGCCCCAGGCCCGGCTGATGGCCACGGTCATCAACGGCATCCTCAGCCGCAAGCTGCCCTGGGGACTGGTGCTGCTGGGCGTTTCCATCGTGGTCACCGTCGAGCTGCTGGGGATTCGCTCGCTAGCGTTTGCGGTGGGCGCGTATCTCTCCATCGGCACCACGCTGGCCATCTTCGTGGGCGGCGTGATGCGCTGGATGGTGGATTCGGCGGTAAAGAAGGCGGGTGGCGACGCCGAGGCCGAAGGCGATGTTTCGCCAGGCTCGCTGTTCGCCTCTGGACTGATTGCGGCCGGCGGCATCGTGGGCCTGATCGGCGTGGCTCTGAAGGGCTATACCACCACCTTCAACGTGCCCAACCCGATCCACATCCATCTCACCGACAACCCGATCTTCTCGGTGATTGCCTTCCTGGCGCTGGCCGGCTCGGTGTATTACTTTGCGCGCAAACCGCTGGAGAAGTAGAGCGCGCGGGCCAAAAGAGCGGCACAGAAACACGAAATCCCCCTTGGACGCAGTCATCGCATCCAAGGGGGATTTCTTCGCGTCAGCGTTTCCAGGCTCGCCGCAGCTTGCCCAGGCCGAGGCTTGCTAGCGGAAGAAGTGCCAGGCCTGCCACAGGCCGTAGAGACAAAGTGCCGCCGCAGCTTCC
>Ga0181529_10001017_pt1 | contig 38610 bp, 34 predicted proteins | sample PEATcosm2014_Bin_36_FD_119763 | JGI IMG/M metagenome (GOLD analysis project Ga0181529, IMG submission 119763) | Peatland microbial communities from MTU Mesocosm Facility, Houghton, MI, USA - PEATcosm2014_Bin10_30_metaG | ecosystem: Environmental > Terrestrial > Soil > Wetlands > Peat | place... | reverse complement strand
GCCTAGTCACGTTCTTTCGGCGGCGGATAGACCGGGTGGTCCAGTACCCTCGGGTCGTGCGAGGGCAGGACCGTCGCGCCGATGCCAGCCAGCCGGCGAAAGCTGCGGTCGTAGGCGTAAAGATCGGTGTGGTTGCCGTTCGGCACCGCCGGGCCACCGTCGGCGGGCCAGTTGTCGTACAGCGGAATCAGATCGCCCGGCAGCAGATAGGGACCCTCCGTCGTGTCCACCAGCACACCCTGCGATCCGCTCGTGTGACCGGGCAGCAGCACGGTCGAAACACCGGGGAGGATCGGGCTGTCACCCGTCAGTACCTCCATGCGGTCCAGGATTTCGACCCAGGGCGGACGGCGGCCCCGTTGGTTCACTTCGTAGATCGGGCGCTGGAACGGCACCGGCCAGGCCGCTTCGCGCAACTCCGCCTCCTGCACGTAGAAGGTGGCGGCGGGGAAATGCGGCACGCCCCCGACATGGTCGTTGTGCAGGTGGGTCAGCACGACGATCCGGATCGCTCCCGGATCGACGCCGAGGCGCCCCAGTTCGGCCAGCAGCAGGTCGTCGATATCGGCCTCGGCGGCGGTGTAGTGCTGCGGCACCCGCGCTTTCGGTCCGGGTCCGGTATCGATCAGGATATCCTGCCCGCCACCGCGCAGCAGAAAGGCGAGGCACGGGGCATCGAGGCGGCGTCCGCCATAGTTCTTGCGGTACACGAAGGATGAGACCTCGTGATTGACGATATACCCGCACTTGAGCGGATGAATCGTGAATGTCGTCGCCATCGCCGGCCCGATCCCCCTTTTACGTGTACAGGGCCACCATGCCGGGCGCCCACGCGTTCCCTGGCGCGGTCAGCACGCCCGCCGTGAGAGCCCCGAGCTCCCGGCGTCCAAGCTGCATCGCGCCATTGTTGTGTGACATCGACATGGCCTTTCCCCGCGCTGCGCCACTTTATGTTTTTGACATGACAGGCCGCCGCGGCCGCCCGACTGTCCACGGCTGCCGCCTGCCCGCACGAAAACGGTGGCCCGGGCGGTGCGACGTGTCAAGGATCGTCGTCGCGCGGCGTGGCGGGCGACGATCACCAGGCGATCGGGCTCTGTTGTCACCGCCTCGATCGCCAGCCCAGCCCGCGACATCGCCGGGGAGAACATTTTTCGCATGATGAGCTCCCCCCCGAAAAGTGCTTGACCTGAGCACGCCGAATATAGAAGAGATCCTTCTGAATACGGATTGATGCTGGACCGGATAGATCTGGCGACACCGGCCGGAGATTTCCGGTTTTTCGATTTGATTTGATCGGACGGCTGAGTCACTATAGCAACTGCCGGCCTGATGGCCCCGGGACATTCCGGTCGGCAGAGCTTACAAGAGTACGACGATGGACACTAAGGACAACTTGTCGGATCAGTCAGACAATCGGAACTCGCCACGCGAGCACCTGATTAAGATGGTGCGGGTTCTGTTCGGCGACCGGTTCAGCATTGAGTGCGCTCTTCTTGACATCTCCAAGCGGGGAGCAAAACTCGGTCATCACACTCCGGCCCTTATCCCGGATAACGTCACTATCAGGCTCCCGAACGGAACGGCGGTGGCCGGGCGTGTCCGGTGGCGCACCGCCGATGCCTGCGGCATCGAGTTCGAGAAGTAGGCTCCGCGGGGCCGGTGGCGCCGATGGATCGCGATCCATCGTAACCGGCGATCGTTATTGCATGGCATGATCTGGCTGTCGTTGCCAGGGCGGTCGTCCCTGGCCATGCGGCGGATGGGGGTTTCTCGCCGCGCGCACGGTTATCGCGGTGCGGCGTCACCGTCTGGGCGCCGACCCCGCGCCATGCCTCCGGCATGGCGGTTTCGGACGGATTGCCCAAGGGATCGTTGCAAAACGCGAAAAGTGCGTCAATTAAGCGACGTTTCAGCGCCCAAATAACCGATGTCCGTTGACGTCCGCCGGGAATTGGGGTAGGTCGGCGATGGTGAAAGTCTCTTTGCTGTCCTAATGTTATCGATTTCGAGACAATCGACGAAAATCAGGAACGTGACTGAAACATTGAGAACGTTGACCGAAAGCGGGCCGCGTCCAGTCAACCCGATACAGGTCCCAGAGGGACTGCCGGGGAAACCGGCCTGGGCGGATCTCGTCAACTGCCTGGCTAAAGCCGCGTTCGCATTTTCTGGTGGCAAGCATGTTCGACTTCCGGCCTGAGTTCCCGGGCACGCCGTTGGCCTTCAGCATCGTCCTGGCCGTGCTGGTGTTCACGCACGAGCTTGGCCGCTACCTGGCGTCGGGCTGGCGTCCTGTGCGCGTCGAGGCGTTCTCCATCGGCTTCGGGCGCGCCGCGGCTTCCTGGACGGACCGGCTCCGCGCGGTGCCGAAAGCCGCGCTGTTCAGGGATATGCAGCCGTCGCCGACCGCCGCGCCGCCTCTAAATGAGGTCGCTCCCAGGCCGTTGCCGTCGGGCCGCGACGCCGGCGAGCGCCAGCGGCGGTTCGACATGACGGACCTCGCCGTCATCATGGTGTGCGACCTGCGGGGCACCATTCGCTCCTGGTCCGAGGGCTGCCGCCGCCTGTACGGCTGGACCGCCGCTGAGGCCATTGGACGGCTGTCCCACGAACTGCTGCAGACCATCTGTCCGGTGCCGCGGGCCGAGGTCGAGGCTGCGCTCCGGGTTGATGGGGAATGGAGCGGTGAGCTTCGCAACCGCGGGCGGGACGGAGCGGAGGTGATCGTTTCGGCGCAGGAGGTGCTGCACCGAAACGTCCGCGGCGAAGTCTCCTCCGTCGTGGAGCACATGGCCGTGCCATGTCGGATCGGCGGGATCGCCGGTCCCGACCAGGATCTCCCCGGGGCCGCGTTGCCTGTGTCGGAGGCCTTTGCCCTTCGTTACGGCCTGCCGCCGGGTCAGACGCATGTCTCGGAAGAGGAATGGCTCGCCCTGGTGCATCCCGAGGAACTCTCCCGGCTCGACACCGAACTGCGCAACATTCGCCGGCCCGACGGCCCGCTCGCCGCGCGGATCGCCATCCCGCGGAGCGACGGATCGGTGCGCTGGATCTCCCTGCGGGCCGAAGTCTTGCCGGGTCAGACCGGCCGGCTGGTTCATGTGACAACTGCGCCGCAGGACAGCACTCAAATCATCTAAGTTCGTCACTCGGAAGTCCGACTCGGCGGGGACGGAATGAATATGATGATGGATTTGGGGCGGCCTGCCAGCGGTTGACCCGGTTTGCGCGTGGCCCGTGGCGCCGCCGCATATCGGCTCAGGGCGCACCGGCCTGCGGGCGCCGGAAAATTCGGTAACCGAATGAGACTTTTCGCAGCCCGGGCAACCCCTTTATAGGTATGTGCCGAGTAGGAACGAAAGTGCCGCTGGACGGTACGATCGTTCTGCCCCATTACCGAGGTGCGGAATGGTACGATCCCGCGACGCGAGAATCGGCGCAGGGCGACGTAATGAAGAGTGACGGCAACCCCGACCCGGACGCACTGGCGCGGCATCGCATGATCACGGAGCTTGCCGACGGACGCAACCCGGGGTTGCGCTGGGCGGCGTTGCCAGCACGTTCGGGGAGGCCGAACCGTGGGGACCGCTTGGCGAAGTTGCGGCGCCGCTGGCAATTTTCTACCGCGCCGCTGACGCCCGGGGGCGCCACTGGTTCGGTGAGGGATTTATTCAGGAGGGCGGGTGGATGAAGACGCTGCTTCCGATCGGATTTGTCGTGGCGCTGGCGGCCTGGGGGCCGGCACGGGCGGAGACCCAGATCCTGTTCCTGACCGAGGACGTGCCAGCCGGGCTCGACATGGACGGCCCCACCGGATCGACCAACACCTCGCAGACCGGCTTCATCAACATGTCCGAGCCGCTCGTTTATTACGCCTACGGGCCGGCCAACGAGGAGGGCGTGCGGACGCTCGATTTGGGCAAGTTCGAAGGGCGGCTGGCGGAGTCGTGGGAGTTCGACCCGGAGTCGCTGACCTGGACGATGCATCTGCGGCACGGCGTGAAGAGCTGTGCCGGCAATGAATTCACCGCCGCCGACGTGGTCTACAGCTTCGCCCGGGCGAAGTCCGTGAGCGGGCAGGCGCCGACCGGGTGGTTCGTTGCGAGCATCGGATCCATCGCCGGGTTCACGCGCGATGTGTTCAAACCGGGTGCGGATCGCAGCCTGGGCGACGCCGTCACCAAGGTCGACGACTATACGGTGAAGATCAGGCAGTCCCAGCCGAACCGCCTGTTTCTCACCACCCTCTCGATTTACGCGGACTATCCCTACGACAGCGTGGAGATGAAGAAGCACGCGACCGAGCAGGACCCGTGGTCGCATGTCTACGTCAACACGCAGAATGTGCCGAGCTTCGGTGCGTATTGCCTGGAGCGCTGGGTGCGCGACGACGAGTTCGTTCTGCGGGCAAACCCCGCCTATTACCGCGGCAAGCCGGCGATCGACCGAATCGTCATCAAGAAGGTGCCGCAGACCGCCAACCGCACGATGACCCTGCGCAGCCTGCAGGCCGACCTGACGCAGCGCCTGACCACGCGCGAGTACAACGGCCTGCGCACGGCGTCCGGGGTGACGGTGGCCGGCATCTACGGCAACGAGGTGCTGAGCGTGGGCCTGAATTTCAAAACGCCCCCGTTCGACAATCCGAAGCTGCGGCAGGCCATCGCCTATGCCATCCCGTACGAGCAGATCGCCAGGGTCGGCTATGCCGGCGCGGCGCGCAAGATGGAGGGCCAGTATCCGCGCGTGGAGCACGACTACATGCGACCCGCGACGCAATATGCAACGGATCCGGCGAAGGCCAAGGCCCTGTTGGCGGAGGCCGGCTTCCCCGACGGCAAGGGGCTGGAGAAGTATCCGGACAGTTTCCGGCTGGCCTACACCGCCGAACGCGAGGCGACCCTGGGGCCGATCGCGACGGTGATCCAGTCGGCCCTGAGGGATGTCGGCATCCCCATCGAACTCGATCCGATGCCGCAGACGCAGATCAGCGACCGCCGGCTGGTCAAGAAGGATCTGCCGATGGCCCTGAACGACATCGAGAAGGCAGTGGGGCCGGATGTCACCTACGCCACCCAGCTTTATTTCGTGTCGCCCGCGGTTGGCGCGCTCAACAATTTCGTCAACTACAACAACCCCGAGGTGGATCGCCTGTTCCGCGAGGCCCTGGCCGAGCTGGACGACGCGAAGCGGACGCCGATGGTGCGGCAGATCCAGGAGATCGTGCACCAGGACCTGGCCTGGGTGCCGCTCGCGGAGACCAAGACCGAGTATGCCTTCCGGTCGAACCTGAAGGGCATTACGTGGCACCCGGAGAATTCGGTGCATTTCATCGACCTGTCGCTGCAAAACTGACCCGCTGATGCTGTTCGTTGCCCGCCGGCTGGGCTTTGCGTGCCTGCAACTGGTCGGCCTGGCGCTGTTGGTGTTCTTCACCATCCGCGCCATGCCGGCCGACCCGGTGGCGCGGCTGGTGGGCATGAACGCATCGCGAGAGGCCTATCTATCGTCGCAGCACGCGCTGGGCCTGGACCGGCCGGTGTGGGTTCAGCTGGTCGCCTGGGTCAGCGACGTGGCGCATGGCGATTTCGGCCGCTCCTGGGTGAGCGGCGCGCCGGTGATGCAGGAAATCGGCCGCACCCTGCCGGTCACCATCGAGTTGATCACCATCAGTTTCGTCCTTGCCTTCCTGGTGTCGGTGCCGCTGGGGATGCTGTGCGCGCTGCGGCCGGGCGGCACGGCGGACAAGGCGACCTTCGTCTACAGCCTGTTCGCGGGCTCGCAGCCGGAGTTCTGGTGGGGGCTGCTGTTCATCTACATTTTCTTCGCCGTTCTGGGTTGGGCGCCGGCGCCGCTGGGCCGGCTCGACCCGATGTTGCGCCCGCCGCCGGTGGTGACCGGGTTCATCACCGTGGATACGCTGCTGGCCGGCGACTGGGTGGCGTTCCGCAACGGCGTGCACCATCTGATGCTGCCGGTGGCCACCAAGGTGTTCGTGCTGTCCGGGCCGATCATCAAGATGGTGCGGCAGAACATGGTGCGCGCGCTGGGCTCGGATTACGTGCTGTACGCGCGCGCATCCGGGCTGATGCCGCGGCAGGTGGCGATGGTGGCGCTGAAAAACGCGCTGGCCCCGGCGTTGACCCTGCTGGGCGCGCTCTACGGCTACGTCCTGGGCGCGGCGGTGCTGATCGAGACGGTGTTCTCGCTGGGCGGCATCGGGCAGTACGCGGTGCGCTCGGTGCTCGCTTTCGACTATCCGGCCATCGAGGCCGTGGTGCTGGTGATCGCCGCGATCTCCCTGTTCGTTTACCTCGTCCTCGACCTCGTGCACGCCTGGCTCGATCCGAGGCTGTCGCAATGAGCGAAATGCTCGAAGCGCTGCATCCCCCGCCGGCGCAGGTTGCGCGGCCGATGCCGCCGGCGCTGTTCCTGCTGGGCTGCGGCATCGTCGCGCTGTCGCTGGTGATGATGGTGGTGGGGCCCTGGATCGTGCCCTTCGACCCGGGACGGCCCGGGCCGGATATCGGCATGGCGCCGCCGTCGTTGGGCGCGCTGCCGGCGCTCGCCTGGGCGGTGTTGCGCGGGCTGCCGCACGCGCCGGTGCACTGGTTCGGCACCGACGAGACGGGCCTCGATGTCTTCTCGCGCGTGGTCGCCGCGTCGCGCACCGACGTGGCGATCGCCGTCGGGGCCAACGCCGTGTCGCTCGCCTTCGGCAGCCTGCTCGGGCTCGCGGCGGGCACGGCGCGGCCTTTCCTGGCGGGTCTGTTGATGCGCGTCTCCGATCTCCTGCAGGCCTTCCCGGTATTCATCACCGGGATGATCCTGGTGACCATGGCCGGACGCAGCGAGCTGACCATCGTGCTGGCGTTGGCACTGCTGTACACGCCGATCTACATCCGCCTCACCCGCGCCGAGGTGCTGGCGCAGCGGCACCGGGGTTTCGTCGATGCGGCGCGGGCCCTTGGGCGGACGGAACTCTGGATCGCGCTGCGCCACATCCTGCCCAACGCGCTGACGCCGGCGCTGATCCAGGCCTCCGTCACCATCGGCCTGGCGATCCTGATGACGGCGGGCCTGTCGTTCGTGGGCGCCGGGGTGCGGCCGCCGACGCCGGAATGGGGGCTGATGATCGCCGACGGATCGAACCTGATGGTGCAGGGCGAGTGGTGGCCGAGCCTGTTCCCGGGGGTCGCGATTTCGTTCACCGTGTTCGGCTATGCCTGCTTCAGCAATGGGCTGGAGCGCTACTGTGCCCGCTGAGACGCCGATCCTGCGGGTGCGCGGGCTGACGGTGGCCTTCGGCGGCGAACGTGCCGTTGCCGGCTTCGACCTCGACATCGCGCCCGGCGAGATCGTCGGCCTGACCGGCGACAGCGGCGCGGGGAAGTCCACGCTCGGGCTCGCGCTGCTCGGGCTCGTCCGCCCGCCCGGGCGCATCCTCGGCGGCACCGTGGAACTCGAAGGCATCGACGTGCTGGCGCTCGATGAGGCGCGGCGGCGGCGGATTCGCGGGGCGAAGATCGGGCTGATCGTGCAGAATCCGCGCGCCTCGCTCAGCCCGCTGCATCCGGTGGGCCAGCAGATCGCCGACGCCTACCGCACCCACGAGGGCGGCACGCGGGCCGGCGCCGCCGCGCGCGCGGTCGACATGCTGCGTGTCCTCGGCCTGAACGACCCCGAGCGGCGGGTGCATGCCTATCCGCACGAAGTCAGCGGCGGCATGGCGCAGCGCGTGCTGATCGCCATGGCACTGGGCTGCGGACCGCGCCTGCTGGTGGCCGATGAGCCGACCAGCGGGCTGGATGTGACCATCCAGGCGCAGTTCCTCGACGACATGTGGCAGAGCGCGCGCCGCGTCGGTTCGGCGGTGCTGCTGATGACGCAGGATCTGTCCATCATCGCCAACTACTGCGACCGGGTGGTGGTGATGCAGGACGGGCGGCGGGTCGAGGACGCGCCAACGCCGCGGTTCTTTGCCGCGCCGGCCGCGGCGTATGGCCGCACCCTGTTGTCGCTGCGCCGGGAAGCCCCGCCGGCCGGCGGCGACGGGCCGGTGCTGCTGTCGGTTCGGGGGTTGCGGAAAGTGTTTCCGCTCCGCCGCGGGCGCAAGGTCGTGCACGCCGTGGACGGCGTCTCGTTCGATATCCATCGCGGCGAGACGCTGGGCTTGGTGGGCGAGAGCGGCTCCGGCAAGACCACGGTCGGGCGCTGCCTGTTGCGCCTGGTCGAGCCCGATGGCGGCGAGGTGACGTTCGACGGCATCGACGTGCGGCGCGCGGCTCCGGCCGGATTGCGGCGGCTGCGGCGGCAGTTGCAGGTGGTGTTCCAGGACCCGTTCGACTCGCTCGATCCGCGCTGGACGGTGGCCGACATCATCGCCGAGGCGATCGAGGACCGGCCCGATCCCAATGTGCTGGCGCGCCTGCTGCGTGACGTCGGGCTGGACCGCGAGGTCGCGCGGCTGCCACCGCGTGCGCTCGGCCTGGGCGATCAGCAACGGGTGAACATCGCCCGCGCCATCGCGGTGCGTCCGGCGCTGATCGTGCTGGACGAGCCGACCTCGGCGCTGACGCCGCTGGCGCGCGTCGGCATCATTCGCCTGCTGCGCGACCTGCAGGTCCGGCTGCGCGTGTCCTACCTCTTCATCTCGCACGACCTCTCCACCGTGGCGCATCTCAGCCACCGGGTGGCGGTGATGTACCTCGGCCAGATCGTCGAACTCGGCACCAGGGCGCAGATCTTCGACCAGCCGCTGCACCCCTATTCGAAGGCGCTGCTGGCCGCGCACCTGGTGGCGGACCCGTCCCGGCGCCGGGTCGACCAGCCGCAGGCCGAGGCGCTGGCGGGCGAGAGCCCGAGTCCGATCGACCTTCCTCCCGGATGCTTTCTCGCCGGACGCTGCCCGCAGGCCGAGGACTCGTGCCGGGCGGCGCGGCAGGAAGTCGCGGTACTGGCGGATGGGCGGGCGCTGCGCTGCGACCGCGTGGCGGCAGCCCTGGCATGAAGCGAACCGCGACGCTTGCCCGCAAGCGGATGTAAAACGAGACAATCACGTATCGACCGTGGTGGATGCACCGGTTAAAGTTACGGGTCAAAGTTCTTGAGGGCGCGGGGTTGCCGGCACAGCTGAACCGAAACAGCAACAGGTGGTTCGTCGCCTTGCCGGGCTGGCGGGGCATCGCTTCGCGCGGGCCAGGGACGCCGCGATTTTCGCCGCCGCCGCGCCAATGAGCGAGCCGAAAGACTGCCTGCCCTCGCATGCCTATGGCGCGCAAACCTATCCGCGGTTCATGCCGGTCGGCGACGCCGCTCTGACCGTCGAGTTCGGCGACGTCATCCTCGCCGGCATCCACGCCGAGGTGCTGGCGCTGGACATGGCCGTGGCGGCGGCGGAAGTGTCCGGCGTGACCGAGACGGCGCCCAGCTACCGGTCGTTGCTGGTCTGCTATGAGCCCGCCGAGATCTCGTTCGGCGCCCTGGTCGCCCGGCTGCGCCCTCTGCTGACGCGCCCGGCGCAGCCGGCGCAACGATCGCCGCGGCAGTGGACCGTGCCGGTGCTCTACGGCGAGCCGTCGGTCACCGATGTCGACGAGGTCGCCGGACGGCTGGGTCTGTCGCCGGCCGAGCTCGTCGCCATGCATGCCGGCGCCGACTACGTGGTCTATTTCGTCGGCGCCGCCCCGGGCATGCCGATGATGGGCGGGCTGCCGACCGCGCTGCACCTGCCGCGGCGCCCGCAGCCCCGGCCGCGGATTCCCGTCGGCAGTGTCGTCACGGCCGGCAGCCAGGCCACCGTGATCTCGATCCCCATGCCGAGCGGCTGGCACATTCTCGGCCACACCCCGATCCGTCCCCTTGACCTCTCGCTGCCCGACCCATTCCTGTTCCGTTCCGGCGACACCGTCCGCTTTCGCCCGATCACCCGGGTGGAATACGACGATCTGACGGCCCGGGCCGACCGCGGCGAGACGGTGGTCCTGCCGGAAGCCGCGCCGTGACCGGCCCCCACCTGCTTGCCGTCGCGCCATCGCCGTTCGTGACGGTTCAGGACGGCGGACGGCAGGGCTGGCAGCGCTTCGGCGTCTCCAGTTGCGGCGCCATGGACATGCGGGCCCTGGCCGCCGCCAACCTGCTGGTCGGCAATCCGCCGGGCGCCGGCGGCTTGGAGTTCGCCTATGCCGCCGGCGAGTGGCGGCTGAACGCGGCAAGCTGCCGGATCGCGGTGACCGGTGGCGGGTTCCGGGTGCGGATCGGCGAGCGCACGCTGCCGCCCTGGCGCAGCGTCACGCTGCGGCGCGGCGAGAGCCTGCAGGTGGATGGCGGCGTCGATGCGGTATGGGGTTATGTGGCTGTCGCCGGCGGCATCGACCTGCCGCGACAGCTTGGCAGTATGTCCACGCATCTGCGGTCGGGGATCGGCGGGCTGCAGGGCCGGACGGTGCAGGCCGGCGATGCCGTGCCGCTGGCGCTTGCGGACGCCCCTGGCGGGCCCGAGCAGGCGTTGCCGCCGCCGGAGAAAGACGCCGGCCCGCTGCGCGTCGTGCTCGGGCCACAGGACGACTATTTCTGGGCCGAGGCGATCGAAACCTTCCTGTCCGCCCCGTTCACGGTCAGCCCGCAGATCGACCGGCTGGGCTACCGGCTCGTCGGTCCGACGCTCGACCATGCGAAGGGATTCAACGTCATCTCGGACGGCGTGGTGCCCGGCTGCATTCAGGTTCCCGGGGACGGCAAGCCGATCGTGCTGATGCGCGACTGCCAGCCGCCCGGCGGCTATCCGAAGATCGCAACCCTGGTCAGCGCCGATTTCGGCCGGCTGGCGCAGAGCCGGCCGGGCACGATTCTCCACTTCCGGCAGGTCGGCATTGCCGAGGCACAGTTGTTGCGCCGCCGCATGGTCGCCGCCATGGCCGCGATGCGGGGCGAACTGGCAATGATCAACAACAGCGTGCGGTTCCGCAGGCCCGTGGAGCAAACGCCCCGCTGAGCCGGCGTCAGGACACGGCGGCGCGGCGCTGGATACGGTCGAGGCGCGCCACCCCCGGCGGGACGGCCGGCAGCGTCGAGCCGACCACCAGCCGGTGGCTCAAGGCCTCGATCAGCCGCTCACCGGAGGGATGATCGAAGACGCTGCTGAACAACGTGTATGTCGTGGACCCATCCTGCTCCGCCGTGGCGGCGATCCCGGCGTCCGGCGACGGCAGGTCCGACTCGACCAGGTTGAACCGCACCCGCCACCCCCGCGACGCGGCGAGCAGACGCCGCACCATTTCGAACCCCCTGGCACGCAGCAGGCAGGCGACCGCGAGTTGCAGCAGGGCCGGATCGCGGGCGATCCATACTTGCCACTGGGCGATCGTCTCGGCGCATTGGCGACGCGCCGCCTCGGTGGCGCCGCCCAGGGCGAGCCGTCGCGCCTGGTCCAGCGACGTGCGGATCAACAGGGCGGGGGATGCGTCCGGTGCTCTCGGGTCGTCGGCGACGGAGAAGATCCTGTTCGTCATGGCGGCTCCGCTATGGCTCAAAGCAGGACGTCACCACGGGGACGCCCGCGGGACTGCCGGGGTGTTCCGAAATCGGTGCAATCCCTCCTTGCGGGACCAGCATACCGGCCAAATGTTAACTATTTGTTCGATGCGCCGGGGGACGCAGCACCCGCAGCGGTTGCAGACCCACCGGAGTCGCTCCACTCCAGTATTCGCAAGCAATTCGACCTGGCATCGGATTGATGCGCGATTCATTCGATCCGGCGTTGCTATGGATTTTGGTCGCGCGTGAACGGTTCGTTAACTACCCAATCAGTAATGGAGTGGCGTGACAGGAAGGTCCGCGATGGTTCCGACCGACGCCGTCATGGATGCCCGCGGCGAGCCCGCCGGGGCGTTCGCGCGGTGGTGTGAAGTCCATCTGGGCCCGCTGCGGTCCCGCTGGTCGCGTTGCGTTGCCGACCGCGACGTCCTGATGTTGCTGCCGGAATGCACCGTGGTGCTGGGCATCGTCGTGCTGCTCTGGGCGAGCGTCTTCCTGATGCTGTCGCAGCAGTACGAGACCACGGAACGCGCGGCCGTTCGCGACACCGGCAACCTGGCCCGCGCCTTCGAGGAGAATACCCAACGTGTCGTCAGAGGCGTCGACGACATCCTGCTGTCGCTGCGGAGCGACTACGCCAAGGATCCGGAGGGATTCGATGTCAGGGCCTGGCAGCATGGCCACATGCGGGCCGACCGTCTGAATGTGCAACTCGGCATCATCGGCGCCAACGGATGGCTGCGCCATTCCACCATGGGACCCCCAGGGAGCAAGGCGGACACGCCCCACTACCTTGCCGACCGCGAGCACTTCCGAGTCCACCTCGACTCGGCCCACGACGACCTGTTCATCAGCCAGGCCCTGGTCGGTCGGGGCTCCGACACCTGGACCATCCAGTTCACCCGCAAGCTGCTTCGGGCCGACGGCAGCTTCGACGGCGTCATCGTCTTCTCACTGGGTTGCGAGGAACTGTCGCGCTTCTACAATACGTTGGATATCGGCAATGGCGTGATCCTGCTCATCGGAACCGATGGACTTATCCGTGCCCGCGCACCCATTCGGGACGGCGCGCTTGGTGCCGAGATCCACGACCAGATATTCAGCAGAATGTTGCGGACCCAACGCGAAGGTCACTACACGACGACCGGTCAGACGGCAGGCACGCAGCGCATCATCAGTTTTCGCCGGATTCCCGATCTGCCGCTCATCGTGGCCGTCGGCTTCGACCGTGCGCAGGTGTTTCAGGGCTATGGGCGTCAACGAAGCCACTTGCTCCTGATCGGCGGCATTTCGACCGCTGTCATCGTCCTGTTCGGCATCCTGTGGATCGTCCTGCGCCGGCGCTGGATCGTCTCCCGGCGCCTGCTCCGGCTGACCCTGGAGAACATCAGCCAGGGCATCATCCTGGTCGACGCGAGCGGCCGCACTCCGATCATGAACAAACGCGCCGTCGAGCTGCTCGGCCATTCCGGTCAGGGCAACATGCTGGCGCCGGCCGAGTGGCTGTCAACGCCGGAAGGCGGTCAGCCGCAAAAGCGAGGCGCGACCACCCCGGGGGCCGACCCGGCCGCCGGCGATGTGCTGACAGAGGTTGCGCGCGACGACGGCAAGATCATCGAGGTGCACCGCCAACCCACGTCATTCGGCGGCACGGTCCTGACCTACACCGATATCACCGAGCGCAAGCTCTCCGAGGGGCGGATCCTTCATCTGGCCCATCACGATGCCCTGACCGGCCTGCCGAACCGCATCCTGCTCGCCCAGAACACCGCCCAGGCCATCGAGGACGCCAGGCGCAGCGGCGGTCACATCGCGATTCTCTGTCTGGATCTCGATAATTTCAAGGAAGTGAACGACACCATGGGGCATGACGCCGGTGACGTCGTGCTGCAGCGTTTCGCCGAGCGGCTGCGATTGCTGATCCGTCCCAATGACGTGGTGGCGCGGATCGGCGGCGACGAGTTCATCATTCTCACGCGCGATCTGGTCGAACCCTGCGTTGCCGAGGAGATCGCCGAGCGCCTGCTGGCGGGGTTGTCGATGCCGGTGGATCTCGGCGGCTACGTCTGGCAGATCGGCACCAGCATCGGCGTCGCGGTGTACCCCGAGGACGGCACCGACAGCCTTCACCTGCTCAAAAACGCCGACACGGCGCTCTACCGGGCAAAGGCGGAGACACGGGGAGGCTACCGGCGCTTCCAGCCCTGGATGGATCAATCGCTGATCGAACGGCGGGCGCTGGAGCACGACCTCCGGGAGGCGATCGAGCGCGACCAGTTCGAGGTCTACTTCCAGCCGCAATTCACCTGTGACACCTTGCGCGTCGTCGGGTTCGAGGCGCTGATACGCTGGCACCATCCGGTGCGCGGGAATGTGCCTCCGGGCGTGTTCATTCCGCTGGCCGAGGAATGCGCCCTGATCGTGCCGATCGGGCGGATGGTTCTACAGCGAGCCTGCGCCCTGGCGGCCCGCTGGCAGCCGTCGTGCCGGGTGGCGGTCAATCTGTCGCCGGTCCAGTTCCGCGACGATACCCTGATCACGGAAGTGTCCCGCGCCCTCGCGAACACCGGGCTGCAGCCCGGGATGCTGGAACTGGAAGTCACCGAGGGCGTGCTGATCAAGGACGGGGACCAGGCGCTGGACAAACTGCGGGAGCTGAAGGCGCTGGGGGTGAACATCGCGCTCGACGACTTCGGCACGGGTTATTCCAGCCTCAGCTACCTGCGCAGCTTCCCGTTCGACAGGATCAAGATCGACCGATCGTTCGTGGTAGCCCAGGAGAAGGATTCCCATGCGCGGGCGATTGTCGAGGCCGTTCTGACGATGAGCAGCCGGCTGAAACTTGAAGTCACCGCCGAGGGGGTTGAAAACGAGTCCCAGTTGGCCCTGCTGCGCAAGCAAGGCTGCGGTGAAATTCAGGGGTACCTGCTCGGGGAGCCGATGCCCTCAGGCGACGTGCAGGACTTCCTCGATACGGTGGCAGGGACCAGGCGACGCGATGGCCGTCATCTCATCCTGGTGTCGTCGCAAGCCACCGCCGCGGCCCAGGGATCGCGGCAGACCGTCCACCCGGGCCTGGTGCACGAGGCCGCGCTTCGGGTGTTCCCGACCTGAGCGCATCAGCCCGGCGTCGCGCGGCGGCGATTTTGTTGCCCTGGCAGAGGGTCGCCATTTCTGGCAAGCATGCGCCGTGCGACAGGGAGATGCTCGCCACATGGACGCCACAGCACCATCCGCTGCCATCGACGCGGCCGCCAGCCACCGGCGGGCGCTGCGCGTGCTCAGTGGCGTCCTGCTGTGCATGCTGCTGGCGGCGCTGGATCAGACCGCGGTGGTGCCGGCTGTCCCGGCCATCGCCGGTGACCTGCATGGCTTTGGCCACCTTTCCTGGATCGTCACGGCCTATCTGCTGACGGCCACGAGTTTCACGCCGATCTTCGGCAAGCTGTCGGATATGTACGGGCGGCGGGCGCTGCTGCTGCCCGCCATCGTGCTGTTCGTCGTCGCCTCGGTACTCTGCGCGGTGGCGCAGGACCTGGCGCAGCTGATCGCCTTCCGGGCGCTGCAGGGGGTCGGCGGCGCCGGGCTGATTTCGATGGCGCAGGCCTCCATCGCCGACGCCATCTCGCCGCGCGAGCGCGGCCGCTACCAGGTCTACATCTCCGCCATGTGGGCGATCGCCAGCGTGGCCGGGCCGATGGTGGGCGGGTGGCTCGCCGACCAGCTCTCCTGGCGCTGGATCTTCTGGGTCAACGTGCCGCTCGGCGCGACCGCTTTCGTGCTGAGCGCGTGGGCCCTGCGCATCATTCCGGTGCGCCGCCAGCACGTCCGCATCGACTACTCGGGCGCGGCGCTGATCCTGGCCTGCACCACGCTATGCTTGCTGGCGATGAGCTGGGGCGGCACCACCTATGCCTGGCTGTCGCCGGAGATCCTGGGGTGCGGCGGCGCGGCGCTGGTGCTGCTGGGCGCCCTCGTGGTGCAGCAGCGCCGGGCCGCCGAGCCGATCTTGCCGCTGCGACTGTTCGGCAACGTGGAATATGTCTGCGCCGTGCTGATCGCCTTCATGGCCTCGGCCGCCGTGCTGGGCGCCACCCTGCTGCTGCCGCTGTTCTTCCAGCTCCTGGGCGGAGCGGACGCGTCGGCATCGGGCACGCTGCTGGTGCCGTTCCTGTTCTCCTTCATCTTTGGCGCCTACCTGGCCGGGCGGGGAGCGCGGTGGCTTGGGCGGCTGAAGGGGATCGTGGTGTCCGGGTTGGTCACCTCGGTGATCGGGTTCTTGCTGCTGGTCTGGGTTGGTGCCGCGGCCGGTCCGGTGGGAACCGCGCTGTTCATGGTGCTGATGGGAATCGGGCTGGGCAGCTGCATGCCGAGCAGCATCGTGATGGGGCAGAACGCCGCGGATCGGCGCGACATGGGGGCGGCCACCGGGGCGTTGTTGCTGCTGCGCTCCATGGGCGGCGCCTTCGGCAGCACGATCGCCGGCGCCGTGCTCGCGGTCAGGTTCGCCGCGCGGATGGCCTCGGAGGGGTTGGGCCGGGGTATTGAATTCGGTGCGCTGCGCGGCCGCGCGAACGCTTTGGCGGGCCTCGACCCGGCAACGCTCGGCGCGGTGCGCCGGGCGCTGGCCGCGAGTTTCGGGTCGGCTTTCCTGGCCTGCGCGTTGCTGGCCGCAGTGGGACTGGCGGCGGCGCTGGCGCTGCGCGACCTCCCGCTGCGTTCGGAAAGTTGAGTTACCGCTTGCGGTCTTGATTATCCCACGCGACGGGCCGGTTCGTTCTGCAAAATATGCGCTGCGACGCACTGCCTGAGACCGGCGGTGTCGCCGGCGGCCAAGGCCTCGATCAAGCCGTAATGATCCCGGGCGGATTGCTCGATCCGCGCATGCGTCACCCACTGGGTGATCGGCGCCGAAGAACAGCGGGCCCGCACCTCCACCACCAGCCGCGCCAGCTCCCGGTTCGGGCACAGCCTCAGCATGCGCAGATGGAAAGCAATGTTGGCCTCGTATTGCTCGAGCAGTGTGCCGTTCCTGACAAGGTCGGAGAAACGGTCGGCCAGCGCCGTGAGGTCGGCCAGGTCCCGCGGGGTCACACGCTGGATCATCAGCTCTGCCGCCGCTGTCTCGAGAATGACCCGGACCGCTCGCTGTTCCGCGGTCCGGCCGGGTTCGCTCGCATGGACGTGGTAACCGCGATTGGGGACGTGCTGAACGATCCGGTTCACGACCAACTGCTCGAGCGCCCGCCTGACGTCGATACGGGTCGCCCCGTAGCGTGCTTCGAGATCGATCTGCTTCAGCCAGGCGCCGGGCGCAAACCTCCCGGTTTGGATGTCGCGGGTCAATCGCTCGGCGATATCGCCGGATTTCGTCAAGTGAGCGGTTCCCTTTTTCCGGCCGGGTTCACAGACCCCTGAAAAAAAGGCGCATCAGGAGCATACCGATGATGGCATTCAGCAACGTGACGCTCCACAACATCGGATAGAACCGCGGGGGAACGCCGATAACGCCAAGTATCCGCCCTATGTTTTGCACCTGGCCCCCCAACAGGAAGATGCCGGGCAGGATGATCGTGACGTCCGGGCCGCTCAGCGTTCCGCTCGCCATCAGGCTTGCCGCCACGCCCACGCCCCCGGCGATGGACAGCAGCGCCGCCACCAACGCCATGATGGCTTCGCCGGGCACTCCGAACAGCGCCATCACCGGGGCACAGTATTTTCCCAGGAACCTCATTACGCCGGTATCTTCGAGTATTTTGATGATGGTGAACGCCATCACCATGTTCGGCAACAGCGAATGGATGCCGATCCGCCATCCTTCGCGAGCGCCGTCGACGAACATTTCAAAGTAGGTCTTGCTGGCCATTCCATTCATCTCCTGTCCCTCTTTGGTCGAGAGCGAAACATCCGGCCGTCAATTCGGACTGGACAATGCCTGGTCCGAATAGACCTGATGAAGGATGGCTCTCGTGACATTGGCCCCGACGACCTTCATGACGATGACGATCAGCAGAGGGATGCCGATAGGCACAACCAGGGCGGCGAAGACAGCAGGAGCTATGGTCAGGTAATTATTGATGGCCGCGGAGCCCGAAATCTCATACTGCGTAAAGATAAGCCGCTCCCGGTCATTCATCTCTTTGTGCTCATAGAAAACCTTGGTCAGAACGGCTCCGGCATCGGTGCTCTGCATGCTGGCGATCATCGCCAGCGAGACGCATCCCGGCATGCCGAACAGCGGGCGCATCAGCGGCGCCAGATACCGCTTTGCCACTTTCAATCCACCGGTCTGCTCGACGATGGCCATGATCCCCATGGCCAGCATGACGCCGGGGATCAGCGTCAGGGCGAACATGAATCCCTGTCTGGCACCGTTCCCTCCCGCACCCAGGAATGTACTCGGCACGGCGCCTTTGATCGTGCCGAAATTGCCGCTCATCGAAATGAAGTCGAAGGCGCTCGGCCAACCGGGGATGCTGCTCAACAGACCGGACAGAATGACGAACGCTCCGGCCAACGTGACATAGCCGGCCACCCGCAACCCGGAACCGTCATCCAGGCTTCGGTACTTTTCTTCCGGGCCGCTGCCTGCAAGGTCGCTCATGATACCTCCTGTCGATCCGCCGCCATGGTCTGCTGGAATTCGTCGACGATGCGCTTCCTGAGTTCGGCGCTGGCCAGGATGTCGTGACCGGTCATCGCCAGCCCCTGGGCGCCTTTGACCAGCACCGCGTCGCTTCGTGGAGAGCACGCAGCCCCAGCCATCTCCGGCGTGTGGTTCTTCACCTCGGTGGTGGCGATGGCCAGATACTCGTGGATGGCCGGGATGACCATCGACACATTGCCGAAATCGGAAGAACCCACCTGCAACCCGGCCGGAGGATACGTCATCGTCTCGTTCAGCAGCGCCATGTTTGCCTTGAACGTCTCGCCCATCACCCGGTTTGGATAGCGCTCGGTGGAAACGAGGCCGGTCGTCACCTTCGATTTTGCCCCGGTGACCAGCGCAGCGGCGTCGGCCACCCGGCCGATATCGGCGATCATCTTGTGAAGGTACTGGCCGGTCCTGGAGCGCACGGTGAAAGTGGCTGCCGCGTATTCGGGTATGACGTTCGACGCCACGCCCCCCGCGGTGATGATCCCGTTTATCCGGGCATCATCGCGCCACACCTGGCGCAACGTGTCGATGCCGGTGAATGTGTTGAGCAGCGCGGTCAGGGCGTTGATTCCTTCCGCCGGCTCCTTGGAGTGGGCCGCCTTGCCGAAGAACTCGATGTCCAGTCTGGTGCTCGCCAACCCGCTGCGGCCGATCAGGTTGCGGTTGCCCGGATGGATCATCATGGCAAAATCGATGCCGTCGAAACCGCCATTGTTCAAAAGAATCACTTTGCCATGGCCGGTTTCCTCCGCCGGGCAGCCAATGACGACGACTTTCCCATTGACGGGCGCCGTGCATTTCGCCAGCCCGATGGCCCCTCCGACTGCCATGGCGGCGATCAAATTGTGCCCGCAGGCGTGGCCCAATCCCTTCAGGGCATCGTACTCGGCCAGGAAGGCGATGGCTGGCCCGCCTGTCCCCTTGATGAACGTCGCCTTGTATGAAGTTTCCAGGCCAGAGTAGGGCGTCTCTATCGAAAACCCATGATCTTGCAATAATTCGGTCTGCCACTGTACGGCTTTGTGTTCGGCGAAGCCGAGCTCCGGATTGGCGTGGATCTTATGGCTCAGGTCGCATAATGCCGGCCTGATGCGGTCTATTTCGTATCCGATGTTTTCTTTTGCGTTGCAGGCATCGCTCATCTCTGGCCTCGATTTCCCGGGTTCGAGCGGTCAGCCGGCGCGTGCGGCGATCCGCTCCAAAATTGGCGCCAAAACATAGTGCACAAAATAACGCAGACGAAAAGAGCCGTTCACGGTTTCCCCGGAAATCCGCGAAACCCTTCATCGTGGGGCTGGGGTCGATGCTGCTGCGCCCCGCGGGCGCGGTGCAGTCCCTGTGAACGAGGGTCGGCGGCCGGAGCGGGTTGCGATTATCCGGGCGGGCTGCGGTACTGCACGCCGAGCAGTTCTTCGAAAACCCGCACCATGGCGCCTTTGTCCTTCGCCCCGTGGCCGCGCAGCAGAGCCGCCTGGTAAGTCGCCGTGGCGGCCGCCAGCACGGGCATCGGGATGCACAGATCGGCTCCGAGTTCGGCGCCGCTCACCAGGTCCTTGTAGGCGTGCGCCATCGGATAGCCGTCGCCGAAGTGGCCCCGCAGGATGCGCGGGATGAAAAACTCCGAGGCGTAGCTCCGCCCGGTCCCGCTGTTGATCACCGCGCCGACCAGATCGCAATCAAGGCCCATCTTCGCGGCCATCGGCAGGACTTCGCCCAGGGCAGCGGCGTTGATGTCGAACAGCAGCTGGTTGATCAGCTTGGTGAGCTGACCGCTGCCCGCCGGCCCCATGTAGAGGATCTTGTTGCCGATGTGATCGAGCAGGGGCTTGACCCGGTCGAACACCTCGCGCGGTCCCCCGCACATCACGGTCAGCGTGCCGTCGATCGCGCGCGCTTCCATGCCGGAGACGGGAGCGTCCAGGAAGGCCACGCCCTTTGCCTCCAGTGTCCGCGCGATCTCGACCGTGGCCGTATAGGCGATCGTGCTGAGGTCGACGACGACCTGGCCCGGGCCAAGTCGTTGCAGCAGGCCGTGCTCGCCCAGCACGACGTCCTGCACGATCTTTCCATTGGGCAGGCTGAGGAAGATCGTCCCGGCATCCGCCAACTCGGCCAGGCCCGTGTCGGCGCGCGCGCCGCGCTCGCGGAATATCGCGAATTCGCGGTCATCGAGATCGTTAACGACCAGTTCGGCCCCGCTCTTCAGCAGGTTGAGCGCCATCGGCTTGCCCATCTGGCCCAGCCCTATGAAGCCGAGTTTCATCACTGCTCTCCTCGCGGCGGTCGGATCGTGGGAAAAAAACGCCCGTCCCGGTTTTATCACGCCACCCGGTTGCGCGGTGGTTTGCCGGCCAGCACGTCGACAAGCTGCTCCGCCGTGACTCTCGCGATGCGCCGCTGCGTCTCGTAACTGCTGCCCGCCGCGTGCGGCGTCGAGACAACGTTGCGCAGGCTGACCAGGGGGCTGGCGGTGGTGGGCGGCTCGACCTCGAACACGTCCAGCCCGGCCCCGGCGATCTGCTCGGCCTGCAGGGCCTTGTACAGCGCCGCCTCGTCGACGATGCCCCCCCGCGAGGTGTTCACCACCAGCGCGGCGGGCCGCATCATGGCCAGCGCACGCTCGCCGATCATGCCGCGGCTTTCCTCGGTCAGCGGCAAATGCAGGGTCAGCACGTCCACCTCCGGCAACATCGCCTCCAGCGACGGCATGCGCTCGTGCCGGATATCGGGCCAATGATCGGCGGGAACGTAAGGATCGTAGGCCAGGATCCGCGCATCGAAGGCGCCGCGCCACTTGCGCGCGATGCGCGTGCCGACATGGCCCATCCCGACGATGCCGACCGTCCTCTGCCACATCTCGTGGCCAAGCATGCGCGAGCGTTCGACCTTCCCGCCGGAGCGGATCTCCCGGTCGAACTCCGCCACCCGGCGACTGACCGCCAGGGTCAGCGCCAGCGCCATCTCGGCGACCGGCTCCGAGTTGATGCCGGGGGTGTTGCAGACCACGACCCCATGCGCGCGCGCGGCGTCAAGGTCGATGTTCTCGATGCCCACGCCCTGCTTGCAGATCGCTTTCAGCCGGGCGGCGCGGGCGAAGTCGGCAGCCCGGATCGGGGTCATCCGCACCATCACGCCGTCCGCCTCCTCGTGCCAGTCGGCAATGGCGGGCTCATCCCAACGCACGATCGTCGCATGCTCCGCGGCGTAGGCGACACCGGTCTCGTAGAACGGGTCGAGGATGAAGATCTTCATTGGCCTGTCTTTCCGAAGTCATAGAGGCGGGCGGGATTGTCGACCAGGATGCGATGCAGGATGGCTGGGTTGCCGGCCCATCCCGCCAACCGGTCCAAGGCAGCGCCATCATCCTCGCCGCGGAACGGCTCAATGCCCGCGACCGTGCGCGGGATGCCGGGGCGCGCGCCGGGGTGGGGCCAGTCCGTCCCCCACAGCAGCCGATCCGGATTGCCCGCGATCAGCGCCCGCGCGATCGCCGCCGCATCGCCATAGCCCGGCTGGTTGGAGATGCGATGCGGTGCCGACATCTTCACGTAGATCCGACCCGTGTCGAGCAAGCCAAGCAACCGGTCGAATCCCGGCTGTTGCGGGCCGGCCGCCGCCATCGCCCGGCCGAAATGGTCGATCACCAGGGGCGTCGGCAGGTCGGCCAGATGCCCGCTCAGGGCGGCGATCAAGGCGAGATCGGTGTAGACCTGCACGTGCCATCCCAGCGGTGCGACCCGGCGGGCGGCCCAGCGCAGGCGCTCCCAGGCGGTCGCGGGGTCGGGGTTGCCGAACGTTTGCAGATTGACGCGCACGCCGCGCACACCGGCCGCGTGCATGTCGCGCAGCGCCGCGTCGTCGGTCGCCTCATCGATTACGGCGACGCCGCGCGCGCGTTCGCCAAGCTGGCGGACGGCATCCAGCGTGCGACGATTGTCGCTGCCGTACGGACTGGGGTGCACGATCACCACCCGCGCGATGCCAAGAATGGCGTGCAGCGCGAGCAAATCCGCGATCGATGCAGTGCCCGGCGTGTAGGTGCGGCCGGGATCGAACGGGTAATCGGCGGCCGGTCCGAAGATATGCGTGTGGCAGTCGCAGGAGCCCGGCGGCGCCTTCGTCACAGGCGGCGTTTGCGCCGCCCCCAGAACGCTGGCCTGCCCGGTCATGGGGCGATGTCCCGCACCTGCTTCGCCCGCGCGGCGCAGGCGCCGGTCAGGAATGCCAGGTCGGTTCCCGTCGAGACATACCGCGCCCCCATCCGGACGAACTCGGCCACCTTGTCGGGCCGGCTGGACAGGCCGCCCACGCCGACATGGACGCCATGTGCGCGCGCCGCGGCGATCGTGCGGCCAAAGGCTTCCGTCAATCGCGGATGGTCATATTCGCCGGGAATCCCCATCTCGGCGGTCAGGTCGTTGCTGCCGATCAGGAGCATATCCAGCCCCTCGACGGCGGCAATTTCCTCGACATGGTCCAGCGCCTCGACGGTCTCGATCATCACCGCCACCAGCGTCGCCGCGTTCAGCGCCGGGTTCACTTCGGCGGCGGGGAAACTGCGATAGTGCAGCGCGGGCAAGCCGCCGCCGGCCGAGCGCTCACCCAGCGGCGGGAACTTGGCCGCCCGGACCACCGCCTGCGCGTCCGCGGCGGTATGGATGTGCGGCACGATCACCCCCATCGCGCCGCCGTCCAGCACACGGCCGATGGTGTCGAAGGAAGCCACCCGCACCAGCGGCGTAATCCCGACCGAGAGCGCCGCCATGCAGATCTGCCCGGTGGTATCGAGGGAGAAGCTGCTGTGCTCGACATCCACGTAGAGCGTGTCGAACCCGGCGCTCGCCGCGATGCGCGCGATCTCGATGCCGCGCACCAGGCGAACCGTCATCGACGCAACCACCTCGTCGCGGGCGAATTTCTCCCGGACGATGTTGCGCAGGATCTCCGCTGGCTTGAGCATTCCGTTTCCTTCCCCGTCTCACTGCAAGAATTCACTGCGCCATGAAGGGTGTCCAATAATCTCCAGGCGGCACTCCATAACCCTGAGTTATTCCAGTCCCACCAACGGAGGCTATGGACCGGGCAGGCCGGTTTGAACGCGCCGGGCCTCAGTCGAGCAACCAGGGCGCCGCCGCGGCCTGGGCGATCTGGCGCACCTGGCGGAGCAGTCCGGGACCGACCGGAATCCCCTCCACCATGCGCTTCTCGGCATTCTTCCACTGCGGGTCGCCCGCCACCATCACGGGTTGGGTCGGATCCATCGGTGTTGTCGCACGCAGAGCGCCGCAGAATTGCGCGACGTCGGCCTCGAACTCACCTGGATCGCGGAACAGGTCGGGATCGATCGCCATGAAGAAGTGCCCGATGTCCATGCCTTGCGGCTTTCTGGTCTGCGTCGGGCCGGTGATCAGCGACGCGCCCGACAGGCAGGACGCCAGGATATTGACCATCGCCGCCAGCCCGTACCCCTTGTAGCTGGAATTCTCCGGCGAGCCGCCCAGCGAGGTCAGGAATCCGCCCTTCTGCTTGGCCACCAGCGGGTCGTTGCTGGGCCGCCCCTCACTGTCCAACACCCAGCCGTCCGGCGTCGGCACACCCTCGTTGGCCTTGTTGCGGATGCGCCCCGCGGCGACCGTCGTGGTCGCCATGTCGAGCAGGAACGGCACCCCGTCGGCGCTGGGCGCGGCGAACGACCACGGATCGGTGCCGAACTTCGCCTGCTTGCCGAAGGTCGGCGCGACCTGGACGTTGGTGGCCGAGGTGCAGGCCATCCCGATCAGCCCGGCGCTCGCCGCCATCAGCGTGTAATAGCCGGCGGCCCCGAAATGCGCGGAGTTCTTCACCGCGGCGATCGCCATGCCGGACTGCTTCGCCTTCTCGATGGCCAGCTCCATGGCGAAATGGGACGGCACATGGCCGAGCCCGTTGCCGGCGTCCACCAGCACGGACACCGGCGTTTGCCGCACGATCCGCGGCTGGGCATCGATCTTGATCCAGCCGGCACGGCGGCGTTCGTCGTAGACGGGGATCATCGATATGCCATGGCTGTCGATGCCGTGCAGGTCGGCCCAGGAAAGCACGTCCGCGGTCCGTTCGGCGTTCTCCTCGCGCATGCCCCAGGCCAGCAGGATGGCATTGAGCTGGGCGCGATGGGCGGCATAGGGCGTCGGCATGGTCGATTCCTCGGGTTGGCCGGGATGTCCCGGTAGCTTGCAATTTTTCGAGCAGCGGTGCCCGCGCTGATTCCCGTCAGCGGTGCGAGTAGAGCGCGAGTCCGGCCACCGGCAGTTCGGCGCGCAGGATCTGTCCGGTCTGGGATTCCGTAATGAACAGCGAGCGCCGGTCCGGCCCGCCGAACGCGACATTGGTCGTATCGAGCCCGGCGCAGGAGCGGATGCGCGCGATCGGCTCGCCCAGTTTGTTCCACAGCCATACCGTCCCCATGCCGACATGGGCGACCGCCAGGCTGCCGTCTTCCGCCATCGCCATGCCATCCGGCCCGGTGCCGCCGGACATCTGGATGAACACGCCGACGCGGCTGACCGCACCGTTGTCCATGAAGTCCAACGGCACGCGCCAGACGCAGTTGCCCCGCGTCACGGCGAGATAGAGGATCCGCTCGTCCGGCGTCAGCACCAGCCCGTTGGGGCTCGGAATGTTGTCCAGCACGCGATCGAGCTGGCCGGTGGCGCGCAGCCGGTAGAGGCACCCGGTGGCGGATTGCAGTCCGCTCTCGCCCTGGTCGGTCATGTAGAGGTCGCCATTGCGGGCGAAGATCAGGTCGTTCAGGCCGCGGAACCGTTCCAGCGGGCTGAACTCCAGCAGCGGCCTGATGGCGCCCGAAGCCGGGTCGAGCAGCATCAGTCCCCGCTTGTAGTCGGCGACGAAGATACGCCCGTCGGCATGGATTTTCAGGCCGTTCGGGTTGCCGTCGTACTGGCAGACCACGGTGAATTCGCCGTCCGGCGAGATGCGGAAAATCCGGCCATAGGCGATGTCGACGCACCACAGATTGCCGTCGCGATCGAACGACGGTCCTTCCAGGCGCGAGTCCCGCACGTGGCCGTAGCGTACGACGGCATTTTTGGTGACCCGCAAATGATCGGGCAGCCGGGCAAAGACTTTTGTCCCGATTTCGGGCGGGGCTGCAAACATCGATCCCTCCTCAATTTCGGGACGGGCCGGCGGCGACCGGGAAGCGGCCGCGTTCGGCTTGTCCATAGTTGACCATCGCGCCCGCTTGCTCCGGCGCCTTGTGCACGGTCAAATAGTTTTTTCGGGGCGATCGATAATCCATAGCTATGATGCCGCCCAGCCCGGCGGTTCGACGCGCCGGCTCAGCACGTCCCGCAGGCAGGTAATGAACCGCTCCATGGTCTGCGACAGCGGGGCGTCGCGGAGATGCGCCATCACCACCTCGACCTCCGCGCGCGGACTCAGCGGGCGAACCTCCAGGCCGGGCAACGGCAGCGTTTCCAACAGCAGAGGATCGATGATGGCCACCCCCGCCCCGGCCCGCGCCAGCACCATGGCGGTGAACGAGAGAGCCACGCGCACCCGGATCTCCGGCTTCACGCCGGCGCCCCGGAGCGCCTGGTCGACGATGGCGCGCATGATCATCTGCGGGGCGAAGGTGATCAACGGATAGTCCAGCAGGTCGGCGGCCTGGACCTCGGCTTTTTCGGCCAACGGGTGGCCGGTGGGCATGGCGCAGGCGATCGCCACCTTGAACAGCGTTTCGGTCGCCAGGACGGTGTCGAAGGTGGGGCCATAGGTAATGCCCAGCTCGACCTCCCGGTTCACCACCCGGTCGATCAGCTCGGGCTGCGTGAGCGACTGGATGGAGACCTGGACGTTCGGGCGCAGCTTCAGGAAAGCCGCGGTGGCTTCCGCCAGATAGCCGTGCGCCACGGGGAACGTGCCGGCCACCGCGATGCTGCCGCGCTGTCCCTCGACCATGTCGCGCGTCATCCGTCCGACCGTGTCGACCCGCCGGAAGATCGCCGCCACTTCGCCGTAGATCGCCTTGGCCTCCGGCGTCGGCTGCAACCGGCTGCCGACGCGCTGAAACAGCTTCATGCCGAGCCCGGCCTCGCAATGGTGCAGGGTGGCACTGACCGCGGGCTGGGAAACGTTGAGCTGGCGGGCCGCGGCCGTGACCGAGCCGCACCGCATGATGGCGTGGAACACCTCCATCTGCCGCAGGTTCATCCCGTGCGTTTCCTCAACTGGCGCCTCTCCTCATAATGTGCACTTATGGACTGCCCCCGCAAGATGATTGGACCACCGGCGGCGGGCCTTCCCATAGTGACCGATGACGTGCGTGGCGAGCGGCGCCGTCGTGGGAGGAATAATGCGGGACAGTATTCGGATTGGCGCGGGCGCCGGCACGTCGGACGACCGCATGACCCCGGCGTTGGCACTGGCCGAGCGCGGCGCACTGGACTTCCTCGTCTTCGAATGCCTGGCCGAGCGCACGGTGGCGCGCGAGAACCTTGCCCGCAGCAAGGACCCGGAGAAAGGCTATACCCCGTCGCTGAACGAGCGCCTGCGCATGGTGCTGCCGGCCTGTGTAGCCAACCGGGTTCGCATCGTCAGCAACATGGGGGCGGCCAACCCGCTCGGCGGCGCCCGCGCGGCGCGGCGCGAGGCACGCGAGCTTGGCCTGGGCGAGCTGCTGGTCGCCGTCGTGCTCGGCGACGACGTCAGTTCCATCGTCAGCGACCGGCCCGGCTTGAAGCTGATGGAGAACGGCGAGCCGTTGGAATCCATCCTACCGCGGATGGTGTCGGCCAACGCTTATCTCGGCGCCGACGTGCTGGCCGAGGCGCTCGGCACCGGCGCGCCGATCGTGCTGAGCGGCCGCGTTGCCGACCCGTCGCTGTTCCTGGCGCCGATGCTGCACAGTTTCGGCTGGTCCGCTTCGGATTGGCCCAGGCTCGCCGCCGGCACCGCCGCCGGGCATTTGCTGGAATGCACCGCCCAGGTGACCGGCGGCTGCTTCGGTTATCCCGGCAAGAAATTCGTGCCGGACCTTGCCAACAACGGCTACCCCTTCGTGGACGCCGGAGCCGACGGATCGATGGTGCTGGGCAAGACGCCGGGCACCGGCGGACGGCTCGATACCATGACCTGCACCGAACAGATCCTCTACGAAATCCACGACCCGACCGCCTACATCACGCCGGACTGCGTGCTCGACATCACCGCCATACGCTTTACCGAGGAAGCGCCCGACCGCGTGCGCGTGGAGGGTGCCATCGGCTACCCCGCCACCGACACCTACAAGGTCACCATCGGCTACCGGGACGGCTACATCGGCGAGGGCGAGGTATCCTACGGCGGCATCGACGCGGTGGCGCGTGCCCGCTGGGCGGGTGAGATCATCCAGGAGCGGCTGCGCGCGCGCGGCTTCACCTACGAGGACTTCCGCGTCGACCTGATTGGCCTGAGCAGCCTGCATGGCGAGCCGCCCGGCGCGAACCGGCCCGAACCCTATGAGGTGCGTCTGCGCGTCGCCGGGCGGACACCGGAGCGGAAGGCGGCGCATGCGATCGGCTTCGAGACGCGGGCGATGCACATGCATGGCCCCGGCGGCGCCGGCGGCGGCTGCGAGCCCAGGGTGCGCGACGTGCTGGCGGTGAAATCCGTGTTGCTGCCGAAGCATCTGGTCAATACCCAGATCGTGGTGGAGGGCACGCTATGAGCCTGCGCGTTTACGACCTTGCCCATTGCCGTGCCGGCGACAAGGGCAATACGTCCAACATCTCGGTCATCTGCTACGACGCCAAGGACTGGCCCTTCCTGCGCGAGGTTCTGACCCCCGAGCGGGTGCTGAAGGCGTTCGGCCACATCGCCGGCGGGCCGGTGCGCCGCTACGAGCTGCCCAATCTCAAGGCGTTCAACTTCGTCATCGAGAACGCGCTTGGCGGCGGCGTCACCGTTTCGATAGCGCAAGATATCCACGGCAAAAGTCTGAGCAGCTTCATGCTCGGCATCGAGCTGCCGGAGCCAGCGACCTAGCGCGAAAGAACCAACGGCGAGGGCGCCATTGAAGCGGCCCGCACAGCAGGAGGAACTTCATGAACCGGCGCTATCTGATCTACGGATTGTTGTTCTTTCTGACAGTCCTCAACTATTTCCATCGCGTCGTATTGTCCATCGCCATGCCGTCGCTGTCGCTCGAGTACGGGCTCGACCCGGCGGCGCAAGGCTGGCTGCTGTCGTCCTTTCTGTGGAGCTACGTCCTGCTGCTGATCCCCGGCGGCGTGTTGCTGGACCGCTGGGGCACCAGGCGGCTGACCGCCGCGGCGGTGGGTTTCTGGTCGCTGGCGACCGCGGCGGCGGCGCTGCCATTCGGCTACATCTTCCTCATCTTCACCCGGGTGATGGTCGGCGTCGGCATGGCGCCGACCTTCCCGGCCAGCGTCAGGGCCGTGCGCGAATGGGCCCCCATGCGTGAGCGCGCCTGGGCCACCGCCTTCTTCCAGGCCGGCCCCGCGTTCGGCACCGCAACCTCTGCCGTTATCGTGGGCTGGATGATTAGCATGGCGGGCTGGCGCACCGCCTTCGCCGCCTCCGGCGCGCTCGGCGTGATCTGGGTTGTGGTCTGGCTCATCTTCTTCCGCCAGCCCGCCGAAGCGCGCTGGCTCGGCGAGCCGGAGCGCCGGATGATCCTGGCCGAACGCAGTCCCGGCGGCACCGCCGGCCGCGGCCTGTCGATGACCGATCTGGTGCGCTATCGTACCATGTGGGGGCTGTTCATCGCGCAGGGATGCATCAACTACACCCAGTACCTGGCTCTGACCTGGCTGCCCAGCTACCTGGTTCGCAGCCGCGGTCTGAACCTGATGAGTTCGGGCGTGGACCTTGCGATCATCTATCTCGGGGCCTGTGCCGTTACGCTCCTCGCGGCGCGCGTCAGCGACGCGATGCTGACCGAACAGGCGGTTCGCCAGGGCAAGCGGCGCAACATGGTGGCGTTTTTCTGTGTCGTCTCCAGCGTCATGTTGATCGTCCCGTTCATGACCTCGACCTGGGCCCTGGTTCTCGCCCTGATGCTCTCGCTCGCCGGCGTGCAGAGCGCGCTCACCAATACCTACTCCCTGATCAGCGATGTGGTGCGCGACGGCGGCGGCATCGGCAAGGCGGTCGGCTGGTTGCAACTCGGCGGCAACACGTTCGGCATCGTCGCGCCGATCGCCACCGGCTACATCATCGCGATAACCGGCAGCTACACCAGTGCGTTCGTGTCGGCGGGCGTTCTCTTGCTCATCGGCGCGGTGGTCGCGCTGACCATGACGCGCCAGCCCGTCGGCGAAATTGCCATCGCCAGCGGGCATGATCTGAGCGCGGTGTCCGGCGTGGCGCCGTGAGTTCAACCACCGGGAGTGCGAGCACGGGACGAGCGTTTCGCCCAGTCCTGCGTTGCCCGCAGGCCGATTGTGGCGCATGGTCCGTGGCGGCACTGGCGACACAGGGACCAGGAAGTTCACGTTGGGCGGCAGCTTCCTTTCGCCGGCTGCAGTGCTTGCCAGGGAGGAAACCACGATGGATGCGGTTGCGCCGAAGGTGAGCGGAATCGACCCGCTCGAGCGGGAAACCGTCAGACGGGTGGCCTGGCGGCTGCTGCCCGTGCTCGCGCTGGGTTATTTCTGCAACTACCTGGACCGGGTGAACGTGGGCATGGCCGCGACGACCATGAACCACCAGCTCGGGTTCTCGAACGCGGTGTTCGGCTTCGGCGCCGGCCTGTTTTTCTTCGGCTGCTTCCTCGCCGCGATACCGAGCAACCTGCTGCTCAACAAGCTCGGGGCGCAGCACTGGCTCGCCCGCATTCTGTTGGCCTGGGGCATCGTGTCCGGGCTCACCGCCTTCGTGTGGAACGACTGGAGCCTGTACGGCATCCGCTTCCTCCTCGGGCTGGCCGAGGCCGGGTTCTATCCGGGGGTGGTGCTGTATATGACGTGGTGGTTCCCCTCCTACTATCGCACCCGGATGATGGCGGTGTTCCAGTCGGCGCTGGTGATCACGCTGATCATCGGGCCGCCGATTTCGGGGCTGTTGCTGCGGATGGACGGGTTGCTCGGACTGTGGGGCTGGCAGTGGCTGTTCCTGCTCGAAGCGCTGCCCTCGGTCATCATGGGCGTGGTGACGTGGCATTTGCTGACCAACCGGCCGAGCGACGCGACCTGGCTGCGTCCAGACCAGCGGACCTGGCTGGTCGAACGGCTGGCCTCGGAACGGGCACAGCGTGAGGCCGTTCGCAAGTTCTCGCTCGGCGAGGTGTTCTACAATCCGAAGGTGTGGCTGATAACGGTGGCCTGTTTCGGCCACAATGTGTCGAACTACGGGCTGATATTTTTCCTGCCGCTGATCGTCAAGGGGCTCGGCGTATCCACCAACTGGATCGGCGTGGTCACGGCGATACCGTTCCTGTTCGTTTTCGTGGCCATGAACCTCTGGGCCTGGCATTCCGACGTCACCGGCGAGCGGACCTACCACCTGGTCGGCGCCTGGCTGCTGTGCTCGGCCGGGATGGCGGTCTGCGTCCTCATCGGCGTGGGTCATCCAGTCTGGACGATGGTGGTGCTGATCGTGGCGCTGATGGGCCAGCAATCCATCATGGGAATCTTCTGGTCGGTCCCCAGTGCCCTGCTGACCGGCACCGCCGCGGCCGGCGGTATCGCCCTGGTCAACGCGGTGGGCCTCATGGGCGGGTGGCTCGGACCGTGGGTATTCGGACTGGCGAAGGATGCAACGGGCAGCGACAATATGGGGCTGCTCTGCCTGGGGTTCGCGCCGATCGTTGCTTCCATCGCGCTGATCCTGGCCGGCCACGATCGACGGCAGGAGCGCATCCCGCCGCGCTCATAAGAAGACGCGCGCGCGCCGTCCCATCCGTGCCAGGCCAGACCAAAGAAAGCAGGCCAGGGTTTCGCCCTGGCCTGCTTTCAACTCGCCAATGTCAAAGTCGCACTGTGTGCCGGGTCGGTGTCCGTCACTGCGGCTCCGCCAGCAGCTTGCGCACGGCCGATGTCCATTGCGTCGCCGCGGCCGTCATGAACGCGATGTCGGTCCACGTGGTGAGGAACTGCACGCCGGCCCTGATCGCCGCGGCCTGCCGCGCGACGTCGCGGTTGCCGCCGTAGCCCGCGAAGATTCCGTTGGCGCGGGCGGCCGCGATCACCCGGGTCTGAGCCGCCAGGATCTCCGGAGAATTGAACTGGCCCGGCATGCCCATGGAGGCCAGCAGATCGTTCGAGCCGACATGCACCACGTCGATGCCGGGCACCGCCGCGATGGCCTCCACATTGGCAAGCCCCTCCGTGGTCTCGATCATGCAGACCAGCAGTGTCGCTTCGTTCAGCCGCGTCATGACGTCGCCGGTCGAAACGGGCTTGAAATCGAACTGCGCATAGTTGCCGCCGACCGAGCGGCGGCCAAGCGGTGCGAACCGCACGGTCTGCACCGCCTTGCGCGCATCGGCCTCCGTGTTGACGTCGGGAAACACGATGCCGGTTACGCCGTTGTCGAGCAGCAAGGACACGTCCGGGTCGTCCACGCCGCGGACGCGCACGATGGGTGCGATGCCGATGCTCATCGCGAAGTGTGCGATGTTCGAGATCGTCTCGAGGTCGAAGATGGCGTGCTGAGTGTCTATAAACAGAAAATCATGACCGCTGGTCTTTGCGATCCGCACGATGTCCGTGGAGCGACCCAGGCGGACACTCAATCCGAGCGCACACTGACCCGCATGCAACAAGGCCTTCACAGGATTCGTCTGTGTCTCCGTCGTGGTCATGTCCTCTCCTCCACTTTGGTCTTGACTGGGATTGACCGGATGATCATCCCGTGGAACCGTCAGGGTCGCAAATTTCCGAGGAATTTGCAACCGCGGTGCGGTCTGGTTCACCGAGCAGCAAGCCCCAGCGTGGAAAAATCTCCCGCCTCGTCATCCAAAATTCAACATGTGAACTGGCATTTTCCCGCCGGGTTCGCTGGGTGCAAATCGGAAGCTGGTTGGCACCCCTGTTCTCGTTGGCATACAAGGACATTGAACAGGCCACAGCGCGCGCTCACCGGCCGACCTTGCCGGGTCTCTCCTCGGGATGGTTGACCTGTTTGGCGCAGCGTGCAACACTTGCTCCACAAGCGACTGATAGGAAATCGTCGCGATGGCTGTGAAGGAAAGCAGCAGCGCAGGCGCGGCACCGGACGATGGCGAAGTGCTGCATCGGGAGGTGATCGCCAAGACGTCGCGCAGGTTGATCCCGTTCCTCATGCTGATGTTCGCGCTGAACACCATCGACCGAGTGAACATCTCATTCGCGGCGCTGCAGATGAACCGCGATCTCGGGCTCACGCCCGCGCAGTACGGCTTTGCCGCGGGCCTGTTCTTCATTGCCTATCTGGCATGCGAGATCCCGAGCAATCTCATCCTCGAACGCGTGGGTGCCGGACGCTGGCTGGCACGGATCATGATCACCTGGGGGTTCGTTGCGATCGCCACCGGCTTTGTCTTCGACAACTACTCGCTGTTGGCGGCGCGCGGCCTGCTGGGTGTCGCCGAGGCTGGGTTCGCGCCGGGCGTGATGGTCTACCTGATGCGATGGTTCCCCGACGTGGACCGCGGGAAAGCGATGACCATCTATCTTGCCGGCAATCCGATCGCCAGCATCATCGGCGGCCCGATTTCGGGCGCCATCCTGTCGATGGATGGTTTCTGGGCAATTCCAGGCTGGCGCTGGCTCTTCGTCCTGGAGGGCATTCCCTCGATTGTGGTCGGCATTGCGGCCGTGTGGTGGCTGACCGAGCGGCCGCAGGAGGCGAGGTGGCTGGAGCCGGGTGAGCGGGCGTGGCTGGCGAGGCGCATGGAAAACGAAGCCGCAGCGAAGGCACATACGTCGCCGAAGAACTTCCTCAACGTGTTCCACGATCCCGCCACGCTCTATCTGACCCTGGCCAAGTTCCTGACCCTGATTGCATCGTATGGCCTGTCGCTGTGGCTGCCGCAGATCATCAAGGGATTCGGGGATCTGAGCAACTTCGAGGTTGGCTTGCTCACCGCAATTCCGTCGGCAGTGGCGGTGGCGGCGAGCATCCTGGTCGGTCGCCATTCGGACCGGACCGGGGAGCGCATCTGGCATATCGCGATGCCGGCCTTCGTCGGCGCCGCGGCGTTCGTCTGGGCCGGGGTTGCCGGCAATCCGCTCATCGCCATGGTCGCCATCACGATCGCTTTCAGTGGGCTGTGGGTGTCGAACACCGTCTTCTGGACGTTGCCGACCGGCCTGTTGTCGGGCATGTCGGCCGCCGCTGGCCTCGCCCTGATCAACAGCGTCGGCAACCTCGGCGGCTTCGTCGGCCCGTACCTGACCGGCCTGATCCGGGGCGCGACAACCAACTACACATGGGCCTACGTCATGTTCGGTGCAGTGCTTGCGCTGGCTGGCGTGGTGACCGTCATTATCGGACGGGTTGTTCCCGGGCAACGTGTCGCCAAGTCCGGAACCGCGGCGTGAAGGAGAGGCATCATGGCCAAGGGGCCGCACAAGTTCGAGTTCGAGGTGATCGAAGGTTGGGAGAAGCTGCCCGAGGGCATGTCCTTTGTCGAGGTGGCGGGTGTAGCGGTCGACTCCCGCGACCGGGTGCACGTGTTCTGCCGCGGCGAGTGGCCGGTCATCGTCTTCGATAAGGAGGGCCGGTTCCTCAACGCCTGGGGCAAGGGGGTTTTCAGCAGCCCGCACGGCATCTTCATCGACAGCGACGACACCGTCTACCTTTCGGACGATTTCGACCACACCGTGCGCATCTTCGGCATCGAGGGCGGCCTGAAGATGATGCTTGGGAAGCCCGGTGCGGCAGCCGAGACCGGCTATAAGGTCGATGAGAGCCCGGTGCTGTTCGCCGGCAATCCGTTCAACCGGGTCACCAATGTCGCCAGGGGCCACAACGGCGACCTCTACATCAGCGACGGCTATGGCAACGCACGGGTGCACCGCTTCGCTCCGGATGGAACGCACCTCACGTCGTGGGGGCGGCCGGGGTCCGGACCAGGGGAATTCAACCTGCCCCACGGCATCGCCATTGACAGCGCCGGGCGGGTCTACGTCGCCGACCGCGAAAACTCGCGGGTGCAGATCTTCAGCGCCAATGGCGTATTCCTGAATTCGTGGGACTGGGTCGGCAGACCCAACGACATCTTCATCGACGACCAGGATTTCATTCACATCGCCGAGTTGGCCTGGTCGAAGAAGGTCCACTATCACGTGCACGACAAGGCGATGCAGCATCCACCCGTCGGCCACGACCCAGTAGCGCGGGTGACGGTCTGCGATCCCGACGGTAAGATAGTCGCCCGCTTTGGCGGTCCAGACCCGATCCTGCCTGGAAATTTCATTGCGCCGCACGGTTTGTGGTGCGACTCGCGAGGCGATCTCTACGTCGGCGAAGTCATCGTTCGGGGCGGTGCGGTCGCCTTGCTCGCTCCCCTCACGCCGCACGCATTCCAGAAGTTCAGGCGGTCAGGGGGATGACACACAGGGCAGCCCCGCCGGTTGACGCCTCCATAAAGGGCTGAGCGATCGCCATGCCAGACACTTCGCCCGATGTTCTGCCCGCCGGTATCGGAACGATCGCAAAGCTCACCCGTCGGCTGATTCCGCTGTTCGTCGTCATGTTCTTCGTGAACTACCTTGACCGTACGAACATCGGCATCGCCGCGCTGGTCATGAATGCGGACCTCCACCTCAGCCCTCTCGATTATGGTTTCGCCGCGGGGATCTTCTCGCTGGCGTATGCGCTGTGCGGCATTCCGGCCAACGTCCTGTTCCACCAGATCGGCGCCCGCAAATGGCTGGGGTCGATCACGATCGCGTGGGGACTGGTTGCCCTGGGCACCGGCTTCGTATTCGACAAGACCTCGCTGAACTCCGCCCGCCTGCTGTTGGGCATCGCCGAGGCCGGGTTCACGCCCGGCGTCCTGCTCTATCTGACCCAGTGGTTCCCGGCGCCCAACCGTGGCCAGGCTTTCGCCACCTTCACGGCGGGCAATCCGATCGCAACGATCATCGGCGCGCCGCTATCGGCGGCGATCCTGGTTATGCCGGTGCTCGGCCTGGGGCTGCACAACTGGCAATGGCTGTTCATCATCGAGGCGCTGCCCGCCATTTTTCTCGGCGTGTTCGTCCTGTTCTATCTGGATGACAGGCCGGGCGATGCGAAATGGCTGGATGATGGGGAGAAACGTTGGCTTGCGGAACAGGTAGCCCGGGAGGAAAAGGAGAAGGTCAGCGCGGAAACCGGGGTGCTCAGTTCACTCCGCAACGGTCCCACCCTGGCGCTGTCGGTTTGCAAGTTCCTTGACCTCTCGTGCAGCATTGGCGTGGTGCTCTGGCTCCCCCAGATCATCGCCTCGCTTGGCCACCTGACCATGCTGCAGGTCAGCTTCGCCAATGGCGTGCCGTTCCTGCTGGCCGCCGGCATTGCCATACTGGTGGCCCGGCATTCCGACAAAACGAACGAGCGCACCTGGCACGTGGCGGCCCCCGCGTTCGTCGGGGCACTTGGCTTCATCGGCGTGGCGATGACCGATAGCCTGGTTATCGGCGGCATCGGCATCTGCATCGCGACCATTGGGTTCTGGACCTCGAATACCGTGGGCTGGACGCTTTCGCCGAAATATCTGTCGGGCGCGGCCCTGGCGTCCGGCCTCGCCCTCGTCAATTCCGTCGGCAATCTGGGTGGCTTCTTCGGTCCGTTCGTCATCGGATGGCTCAGGCAGATTTCCGGGGGTTATCGCCTGTCGCTTGGATTCCTGGCCGTTATCCTGGCCGTCAACGGTTTGATTGTCGTCGGGCTGCAGTTCGTCGACGGGCGCCAGCGGCGCAAGAGCTGAACGAGCATCCGGAGGAGGAGTAACTCATGTCGATCGATCTTGGCACGCCCCAGTACGGCTATAGGGTGGTGGAGAATTGGGCGAAGCTGCCGGAGGGCCTGGTGGTGGGCGACGTGTCCGACATCGGCATCGACGGCCATGACCGGGTGTATCTCTTCAATCGCGGCGAGCATCCGGTGAGCGTGCTGGAGCAGGATGGCACCTACGCGCGTTGCTGGGGCGAGGGCCTGTTCCGGCGCCCCCATGGCTTGCGCGTCGGCCCGGACGGCTCGCTCTACTGCACGGACGACGCAGGCCACACGGTCCGCAAGTTCACCCCTGAAGGCAAGCTGCTGCTGCAACTCGGAGAGCCGGACAAGCCGAGCGGGTACATGGAGGGAAAGCCCTTCAATCGTTGTACCAACACCGCCTTGTCGTCCAACGGCGAAATCTATGTTTCCGACGGCTATGGAAACGCGCGGGTGCACAAGTTCTCGCCGGACGGGAAGCTGCTGTTGTCGTGGGGTGAACCCGGCACGCGGCCCGGACAGTTCAACGTCGTCCACAGCATATGCGTGGACGTGGACGGGTGGGTTTATGTCGCGGATCGGGAAAATCATCGTGTGCAGGTTTTCGACCGGAACGGCCGGTTCGAGACTCAATGGAACAACCTTCATCGGCCCTGCGGGATGTACATGCGGGGGGAACGCGGCGCGCTCTGCTACATCGCGGAAGCCGGGACGGGGCTTGCGATCAACCGACAGATGCCGAACATCGGGCCGCGCGTGTGTGTCCTGACGCTTGAGGGCAAGCAGTTGGCGCAACTCGGCTTCCGGTCGCCGGGGCAGGGGCTTGACCAGTTCGTGTCGGTGCATGGCATCGCTGCCGATTCACAAGGCGACATCTACGTGGGCGAGACGGCGAACCACAGTTGGCCGTCGCTGTTTCCCGGGCAGCCCATCCCCACGGGTCTGCGCACCTTCCGCAAGCTGGCCAAGGTGGCGATCTGAGCCGAGGGCGTGACACCCGTGCATGGCAACAAGGAAACCAGATGATGCATGAGATTGAAAAGAACTTTACCAAGGCGAAGCTGCGGGCCAACGAGCTGGTGCTGTGCATGGCGGTCAATCAGATGCGCACACCCAATGTCGGCATGATCGCGGCGAGCGCCGGCTTCGATGCGATTTACGTCGACCTCGAGCACAACCCGACCGACCTGCAGACCACTGCGGCCATCTGCATCGGCGCGCTGGCGGCGGACGTCACGCCGATCGTGCGCATCGCCTCCTGCGGGCCGCAGGACGTCAGCCGCGTGCTCGATCTCGGGGCGCAGGGCGTCATGGTGGCGCATGTGAATACTGCCGAGGAGGCCCGCACCATCGTCGATGCGGCGCTGTTCAAGCCGCTCGGCCGCCGCTCGGCCTCCGGCACTCTGCCCTCGCTGGGCTACCGCCCGATGTCGCAGGGCGCGATCAATCGGCTGGTCAACCAGGAGACCCTGGTGATCCCCATCATCGAGACGGAAGAGGGCCTGGCGAACGTGGAGGCGATCGCCGCGGTGGATGGGATCGATACACTGCATATCGGCGCCAACGACCTCAGCGTGGAGATGGGGCTGCCCGGCCAGATCAAACATCCGCGCATGCGCGATGCCTATGCCAGGGTGGCGGCGGCGGCGCGGGCGCATGGTCGGTCGATGGGCGTCGGCGGGGCGCGCAACGATCCGGAACTACAGGCCGAGCTCTTGAAGCTGGGCGTGCGTTATCTTACCTGCGGGGCCGATGTCAGCTACGTCATCGACGGGGGCCGGGCCGACTGCGCCGCCATCCGTGCCATGCCGCTGCGTTGAACCGCGCGTCATCGACACGAACTCGGGCATTCAGGAGGACCGCAAGCTTGCCCGCGACGAAGGGGTGGTGTCGACGACGGTGCGACTGCCCGGCACTTCCTGATTTTGGCGAGTGCCGTCTTGAACCCACCTTGCAGGACTTCGACGTCGCTGGAATAGGCCAGCAGCAGCGCACCGGCATCTTTCCATTGCCGGGCCTGTTCGGCGCTGGAGACCAGCATGGCGCAGGTCTTGCCATATTTTCTCGCGGCCTCGAGGATCTGGTTTCTCTTTTCGTCCAACACGCGCGCCTGATCCGGTGTCCCCAGCACGCCCAGATCCTGTGCAAGGTCCGCCGGGCCGAGCGTGAGCGCATCGATGCCGTCCATGGCCGCGATCTCGTCGAGATAGTCGAAGGCGCCGCCGGTCTCCAGCATCACCGTCACAAACACCTGCCGGTTGGCGAAGGCGCGGCACTCCGAATCCGTACTGACCGTTTCGAAGTCCGTGCCTGGGCCGCGTCCACCATTGCCACGCAAGCCCATCGGTGCGTAACGGGAGGCCGCAACAATCTCCGCGGCCTGCCGTGCCGTCTCGACCTGGGGACAATGCAGGTTCCAAACGCCGAGATCGAGCAGGCGGGTGATCCATTCCCGGTTCGCCACGGGCGGACGTACGGCGATCGGAAAATCCAGCGCGCGGGCCATC